>ERZ808278.46-NODE-46-length-113086-cov-15.162371_pt1 | contig 113086 bp, 91 predicted proteins | sample MGYA00521239_ERZ808278 | MGnify/ENA primary metagenome ERZ808278 (study PRJEB31516, sample SAMN03275600) | gut metagenome | biome: mammalia-associated habitat; material: feces | host: Papio cynocephalus | place: Kenya | collected 2012-07-17 ...
TAACCTCCACTATTCCCCGCGTGCTTGCACGAAAGGGGACGGGTGATATAAAAAAATAGCAACGCGACAGCGGGTTTGCGTTGAGCACAAACGGAGCGCAACGGAAGCACGTCGTCAGACGTGCATTACTATCCGTTCACATTTTATTTATTCGTTTGCAAATATCACGCCGAGGATTTATAATAATATCAACGACATCAACGGAGGCAAATATGGATATTAAAAAATATATGCCGAGCATCATAGACACCATACAAAACGCCGTGCGCATAAAGACGGTTGAGGACACGCCCGTTCCGAGAGGACCTTTCGGACAAGGCAACAAAGATTGTCTGGAATACGTGTTGAGCGTGGCAAAAAATCTCGGTTTTCGCGCGGTGAATCTTGACGGATACTGCGGATATGCGGAAATCGGCGAAGGGAAAGACATCGTGGGCATCGTCGGGCACTTGGACGTAGTTCCCGAAGGTGACGGTTGGAAGCACCCAGCCTATTCGGGTGAACTCGTAGACGGCGAGATTTGGGGGCGCGGAACGATTGACGACAAAGGTCCTATCATCATCTCTATGTACGCAATCAAGGCGCTTATGGACGAGGGCTTCAAGTTCAACAAGCGCGTGCGCGTGATATTCGGTTGCAACGAGGAGACCAATTCCTATTGTATGGAGCACTATCTCAAAGTGGAAGAGCCGATAACCTACGGCGTAACGCCCGACTCGGACTTTCCCGTCATCTTTGCGGAAAAATCCATCAACAATATCCAAATCAAAGGCAAATCCCATCATTTCGGCGGAGCGAAACTCGTATCTTTGGACGGCGGAATAGTCATCAACGCAGTGCCCGACGTCTGCACTTTCACGCTTGACTGCACCGACGTTTGCGCGGACTGCACGACGAAGGCTGTATGCGCTTCGCTTGACAACAACGGCATAAAATACACCCACGCACAAGAGGGCAACCTCGTAACGTTCACGGTATACGGCAAAGCGGCGCACGGTTCAGTCCCGCACCTCGGCGTAAACGCGGTATCGTACGCAATAAACGCATTGAACGGCGTCGTTGACGACGAATTCGTCGCTCTCTACAATAAGTATATCTCCACTTGCGTACACGGTGAAAAACTCGGTTGTTTCGCAGAGGACGAATACGGCAAAATCGCGGTAAACGTAGGTCTTTGCAAGTTTGAAAACGACGAGTATTGCATCAAAATCAACTCTCGTCTCCCCTTCAACACCGACACGGACAAAATGGTTGCCGAGATCAAGGACACGCTCAAAGACGAAAACGCGCAAGTCACGCTACTTTCTTCCTCGCAAGGTTTCAAAATCGATCCCGACTCGGATATGATACAACTTTTGCTCTCGGCGTATCGCAAGGTTACGGGAGACACTCAAAGCCAACCGATATGCAGTGCGGGCGGGACTTACGCAAGAGAATTCACCAACTGCGTGGCGTTCGGTCCGGAAATGAAAGGCTACGGCGAAATGATAATTCACCAACCCAACGAGCGCATCTCTCTTGCGGCAATCGAGGCAATATTCGACGTCTACCACACCGCGTACAGAGATTTGATCGAGAAGGTCAATTTTTGATATCGTGGCGTAAAAACCAACCAACGCCATATCTATAACCGTCAAACGGCGCATAGATACCGCAAAACCGAGCGAAATATCTGTTTATAAAACGCAAAAAGCCTACGCATAACGCGTAGGCTTTTTTACTACCGCAAACGGCACGATTATCAGAAATACTTCTTTTTTGAAGTACTGTTGCTATTGAGCGACGACAAGAGTTTGTCGTAATATTCTCCGAGATAATATTTCATATTCGGAGAAGCTTTGAGCGCGTCCGCAGCAATATCGGGTGAGAGCGAACTATAAAAATCGTACGCCACCTTGTATCTTTCGGAATAGTTTTTCAACTTATCCCCGCTATACCCGTATTGGCTCTCGTATTCACGCTGTTGTTTTTCCTTTTCGAGCTTTTCCTTTTCGGATTGTTTGAGATAATCGGATATTTTCTTTTGACGATTTTCCTCGTACGCCTCGTTCTTTTGACGGATATCGTTGTTGTACTTCTCGTACTTTTCCACCGTCTTATCTCTTTCGGCTTTAAGCTCGTTGATTTTTTCTTCGAGTTCGACGGCGTATTTCAAATCGAGTTCTCCGAGCGCGGTATCCTTGTCTCTTTCGAGTTTTGCGATGCCGTCATTGATATTCGCAACCGCCTTTGCGTACGCGCTTTCGGCGTCCGATGCGGATTTAAGATGCGAAGCGTCCAACGCGTCCATATTTCCCGTCGCGATACTGCTTCTTGCGATACCTCTTTTGAGCATATTGTCGTTGGCGTTTTCCCTCAATTGCTTATAGAGTTTATCGAGGTTCTCGTAGCTTTGTTTGAGAGTTTCCCCCGCCGTCTTCTTATTTTCCGCAAGAGCGTCAATTGCGCTTTGATACTTGTCGTCAAGATTATTGACCGCTTGTTTTTTGTCCAAATCGATACGTCCTTGCGCCTCTTTGATTATATCGTCGTCCGAACGCGGAGTGTAGTCGATTTCTTTAAGTCCGGAATCTTTGGGAAAGAGCGAATCGAGATCGGGTTCTTCCTCTTTCGGCAAAGAATTCTCGTATTGTTTTTCGAGTTCTTTGAGCTTGTCCACCACCGAGTTTTCCTTGTTCAACGCCTCGTTGATTTTCTTTTGTCTTTCCTCTTCGAGTTGTTGATCGGTCTTGAACAAATCCTTGAATTCGTCCCATATTGTTGATGCCATAAAACCTCCTTACGCGCCCGTTTGTTCGGTCGTAGTAGACGCACTCGACAGTTGTTGCACTTGATTTTTCAGCGTGGCAACCGCCTTTTCGAGCACCGCAACTCTCACGACCAACTCTTCGAGCGTAGATACAATTTCGCCTATATTCATACTCACCTCTTGCTCAAATCGACGTTTACGCAAAGCGGAGCGATATAAGCGTTTTCCTCCGTGCTCTCTATTTCAAATTCCAGCACCGACCCGCTTTTTTCAACGACGACGTTTTGCAGTTTTTCGCTTCCCTTAACCTTGCGCTCGTACGTTTTCCCGTCCAAAATTATGCGTATGTCGGCGGGGTATTTGCAAAGAAGCGTAATATCTCTCACCGTGATTTGATAGGGATATTCCGCCGTGTCCGTCGGGCTTTTATACGTCTTTTTGAGTGCCGTTTCAAACAATTTTCCGCTCTCGGAAATCATACCCAAGCGGTACTTGTTGTCGTCTGCGAACACGCACAACATATCCGAGCCGTTGTGCGCTTTGACGGGTGAAAGCCAAACGCAGTTCATACCGTGAAGCACGGAAACGCTCCCGTTTTGGACGTTGTAAACTACGATTGCGTCGTTGCCGTTCGTGGCGTCTCCCGACAGATTGCAAGCGATATAATAGCAGTCGTCGATAAAACTTGCGCACAGCGTATTCTTGTTGGTGATGTCGGGAATTTCCTTTCCTACCCTCACGGAATTATAACCGTCAAAGGCAAAAACGCCGTTCTCCGCGCAGTACATAATTTTGTCTCCGCATAGCGCAATCGAGTTTTTATATATACGTCCCGTATCGGTAAAGACCTTTTTCAGCAAAAAATCGTTTTGATCGCCGTATGCCGTAAGTCTAAAAATACCGTATTCTCTAAACACGTAGAGGTAGTTTGAAAACGACACGACTTTTATAACGTCACCGCACTCGTCGGAGAAGTTTATAAAGCCCGCCTCGTCGGGACTCACCTTCCAATCGGCGGGTTTGAAGTCGTCGGAAAACCACACTTGGCTTTTGTTTCCGTTGACGCTTCCGAAAACCCTTTCGTTGTGAATGGTTATAGACGAAAACTTAGGCGCGGTAGTAAGCACGGAGGGCGTCGCGTCGTCTATCACGAACAGCTCGTCCACCTCGGACGAGAGAAACAACATATCCTTGCCGTTGTAGTTATAATTGGTCACGTCGACGTCCCCGTCCATATAGAGATTTTTGACTTGATGCCACGTATCTTCGTTAAAAACCGACGTATACCATATCGAGCCGTCCGATATATGCACCACGAGTCTGTCGTCGTGTTGTCCGTCCGTTATTTTTCTATACAAAAACACTTTCTTTATGCCCTTATCCGTCGGGAATGTCGGATAAGCGTGTCTCAAAGTGCTCGGATATTTATAATAGCCCGTCGCGGCGTCGATACCGATTTTCCCCGACAATACGCCTTTATCGAAGGCAAAATTGTAGCACTGCTTTGCGTGCGCCATATCCGTAACGCCTTCGTCGAGCGAACTTACGAGACCTTGAAACCCCACGCGTATTTTTCTTTTCTTCACGGGAATGTTATTCACTACTTCCACCTCCTCGCTTTGATGACGATGCTCCTCCCCTTGTATTTGAGTTCGTTCATCTGCGCTCTGAACTCGGTATCGAAACTCTTTGCGAGGTCAAACACCTTGTTTTGGAAATAATATTCCGCAAGCACACCGCAACAAAACGCACCTTGCGTCACTTTTAGGTCTGTTATCTCGCTCGTCAAGGTCAAATCGTATTCGGCGGGCAAGCACACGTATTTAACGGTAGCCTCGCCGTCTATTTCGGCGACGATAGACGGAGCTTGCACGAAGAAAGGCACGGACGTATCCCCCGCCTTTACGCTGACGATATACAACGGTTTTTTATGCAAGGACGAAAGCAAAGTTTTGCCGTCCTCGAACGTCACCTTTTGCGAGTAGTAGACGGGGATATATCTCGATACGATCTCTCTATACGTGATATTGCACGCGCCGATCAATTTATCTTGCAACTCTTTTTGTTCGTCGGTGAGTTGCGTAGCCGACGTGAAGTCCTTTTCGCCCATTCTGCGCAAGCACTCACCTACGACTTTTTTGACAATCATAAAAGTCCCTCCGTTAAAGCAAAAGTTTTTTCACGAGCCGTTTTCTCGTTATTGAGGTCGATAGCGCGGTTGTTTTTCTCAATCTCGTCCATAAGAGCGGACAAGTTTTCGATCCTCGTTTTTCGCGCGTAATCGAGACACCTTGCGTCGAGGCGGTCAAAGGGCAACGCAATTTGCATTGCCCCTTTCGCATAAATCTCGAAGCGCCCGCGTTTGCGGTTGAAAAACAGCTCGTAATTTCTATCGATTTCTTTCAACCTTCGCGCGATGTGGAACAAATCGTCCACGACTTTAACGAGTTCCATATCACGTCCAAGACGCAACGAGCGTCGTGTCCGCCATAATCGGCGTAGAGAAACTAAACGCCTCACCGTTTCTCTTCCAACCCGCAAAGGTTTTGCCCGTCATAGTGGGAGCGACGGGTTGCACCGCACAGCCACCGGGAAGCACGATTTGACTTGAAACCGCGCTACCGCCGTTGGAGTCGAAAGCCACCATATAGAAGTCTCTGTCCGAAGACGTACCTTTGAAGGTAAGTTTTGCTTGACCCATCGGGCGTTCGCAAAGCAAATCTGCGTATTTCACCAACGTTGCGCTGTAACACGCCTTGTCTGCGACTTGATGCAATACCGTACCGCCCTCGCCTTCGAGCCAACGCCAATCGCAAAGTTGATGGAGTTTGAAGTCCTTGCTGTTGAGGATATACATACTGTCGTCTTCAACGAATCTGTCCGCCACGAACGGAATACCCGAATAAGACAACGCCTTATAACCGCCGTCGAGGTTGAGATAGTCGATGTTGGTGCGATTCTTGCAGAGATAGTCGACGTATTGTTTTCTCATCTTGTAAGAAGCCACGATAAAGTCGATACTACCGCCCGAAACGGATTCCACCGCGTCGATTGCGTCTTGGATTGCGCCCGTGCTCACCGCCGCGTCAATGGTCTTGACGTAAGGCTTGAGGAAGGAATATTCGCTTCTGTTCAAGCCGTAAAGCGTGGTGCTGTTTCCGAAGATTGCTTCGAGACCGGTGATTTCGTTGCCCTTCGAGCCTTGCACGTAGAAGTAGCAACCCGCGCCGTATACGCTGGGTGCGTTTTTGCTGAAAGTTACGATATTGTTTTCTCTGTCGATAGACACGATTCTCGTTCCCGACAAAGTGGTGTCCTTTGCACCGACGGAAGTAAAGAAATCAATCGTCATACCTTCCATAATGTTTCTCGTACTTTCGACTACGACCTTGTTCTTTGCGCCCGTAGTGTTGTCCACGGTTTTTGCGATACGACCGTTGCCGTCGCCGTAGAGCATACGACCGAAGTTGAATTTGCTTGCCTTCAAAAGACCGTCCATTTCCGCGTTGAGCAAGTTGACGAATGCGCCCGCGCTGTTTTGAGACGCACGGATAGCCTTATCGGAAAGTTCGATTTTGCCGAAGAGGTTTTTGAGAGTAAGCGTAAATTGAGCGTAGTTGTTGCCACCGCTTACGGGAAGAGTGTCAGTTTCCGCACCGCTTCCGATACCGCCGTTAATGCCGTAAGGCGCAAGTTTCTTTATTTCCTTGCCCCAGACGTCGGAAGAGGTTTGACCGATTTTTGCAAGCAACGGGTTGATACCCAAGTTGAGTTGATCTGCGAGTACGCCGAGATAGAAAGTTTTGAGTGCCTTATCGGCGTTTGAAATTGTTACCATAGTATTCTCCTTCATTTATTATTTTTGAGAAACAGAGCACCTGCCTCCTCGATGGTTTTGGGCTTGGTATCGGGTGCAACGCATTGAAGACCGCCTCTTGACAAAATAGTCGGAGGCATACCCTCGCGCATTTCACCGAGATATTTTTGTATAACCGCCTGTTTCACCGTGTCCGAGCAAAGCACGTAATCGTTCAAAAATTGTCCGTCGGAAAGCAGTTGTTCGGGCGTCTTGAACTTTTCCGAAAGCACGCTCACGAGCGCAACGTCCAGACAGTTTTTGTCTTGTCTGAGGTCGGGATTGTCGATGAGAATTTTTGCGATATCCTTCGCAAAAGGTTTTGCGGACGGGGTTCTTTCAAAGAACTTATCCACCGCCACCTTCCAATCCTCTTCCGTCTTAAACGGCGTCGCGATTGAGTTTTCGAGCTCTTTAAGCCTTTGCGATTTTTTGGTAAACTCTTTTTCGAGCAAACCGTAAGCACGCAACAGCTCCTCGGGGTTTTTGAATTTTCCTATTTCTCGATTTGTCGTTTCCTTATCGTCTTTTTCGTCTTTTACGTCTTTTTCGTTTTGTGCTTCGTTTTGCATATCTTGCACTTTATCTTGCTCGTTCGTGTCTATAAAGGCTTGATTTCGTTCGTTGCTCATAATTGCGTCGGCAATATTCTCACCGTCGCAAGCGGTTTGGATTTTGTCCACGATTCTTTGCTTTATAGCGTCTTTGATATCCTTTTCGTTCATAATGTCTTTTCCTCGTCAAATTGTTTTTGCATTTGCTCGACGCCCTTGGAGAGCGAAAGCAACTCGTTGTGTTTTGCTATATGGTTTGCCACTCTGTCGCGCATTGCCTTGTTCTTGGAGCACTTGGACGACACTATCTCTCTCACGTGTTCGGCGATGTGCATTGCATGATTGTCGTAAACGTCCACGGGCACGTCCTTCACTTCGAGATCCATATTTTCTTTGAGTGCTTTCTTACGGTGCACCTCGTCGTCGTTGCGTCCGTATTCCCAGTTTCCGAAGCCGAGAATTTCAAAGAGTTTTGTCTTGGTAACCGACGAGAGTTTTCCGTTTTCGTCCTCGAAGAGACCGAGTTTGAGAAGGTCGTACACCATAGCGCGTCTTGCCGAGAGCGTGTCCTCTATATCGCTTATCGTATCGAATACGATATCTTCGCTATCGATGTTTCCCGCCGAGAACGAGGCAAGTTCCACCTCACCGTTATCACCGGTTATGCGCTTCACTCTCGGCACTTTTGCAAATTGACGGTAAAGTCTCAAAACGTGCTTGCTTATGCGCTTTACGCTCTCTCGGAGGCTGTCCGCCGTGAGTGCGATACGCGTATCGTCTTGTTCCAAAAGCAAGGAGATTGCAGTACCCGACGCCACGTTTGCGGGCACTTGCGAGTAAGTGGTAACCTCACTCACACCGCTTATCATCACGAATTCGTTGAGCAATTTTTCCTCTTCGCGAGAGAATTCGCTCGGCACTTGCGTGGGAGAGAGTGCGATAGGCGGATTGCTTCCTTGTCTATACACCACCACTTTTCCCGGAGGCAATCCCTCTTCTTCGAGAGCGTCGGTATCCACCGATCCGTCCTCAACCGCGTACACGCCCACGGCCATACGGTTCATATACTCGTGCTTTCTGTTTTTGACGGTGTTGTACGCTCTTTGCACGGGGATAATTCTCTCGACTACGGACGTTCCGAAGAAGTTCGAGAGGTTGTCAATGCACACTTGCTTTGAAAACGGATATCCGCGCGTTCCGTCCTCACCGTTGAGATAAGGCATATCTCCCATATAAAGAAGAGTATCTCCCGCAACGATAATCAATCGTCCGTCGGGATACTCTCTGGTGGGTTTTTCGTATTTTTCGATGACGGTTACGCTGTCCTCTCTCGTTTCCTTGACCACTCTGGGCATAGACGCGACGTATCCGAAACCACCGCCCGCTTGCACGTTGTCAAACGAGAACACGTTAACCTCACCGCCCTTGACGTCCTTGTTCCAAATGCGCTTGACCTCTTTCGTCGTGAGCACTTTTGCGTGTATAATTGACGATTGCTTGTCGATGTCGGTGATTGCGATATCTTCGGGGAATATCTCAAACGGCGGACACAAATCGATAGTTACGTCCCCCTCTTTGATAAGTCCCTCCGCGTCGAGCGCGTGTCCCTTTTCACTGTCCCACGTGATTTTGAAAAACGCGCTTCCCGTAATTTCGCTCCACGTATTTGCAAGCGCAAGTTGTTGTGAAAAGTCGTTTTCTTTGCACACCGCGTCGATAAGTTTTGTTGCAAGCGATGCGGAAGCCACGTCGTCGTCATCGTTGGTTGCGGGGCGCACTTGCGCTCTTGCCTTCACTCTTCCTAGTTTTGCAAGACGGGTTTCGAGTATAGGCGCGATGTGGTTGTACACCTCTCTTTCTTGCCAAAAGTACTCTCTTCCGCTCTCTTCGATATCGCCCTTTGACGATATTTGCGCAAATTGGTTTCCCACCACGAAATTCATATTGAGTCGCCAATTGAGTTCGACGGGGCGTCTTGCGTCCTGTCGTTTCTTAAAATCCGCGGTAACTTCCGCAACGATTTTTTCTTCGATATCGGTCATTTTCATATCTCCTTATTTTTTGCGTTTTTTCTCGCAAGCGAGAGCGCGCTCGTTTTGAGCGCGCTCTTCTTCTTTTTCTTCGTCGTAAAGTTGTTTGAGAAGTCTGTTTTTCTCTTCTTTCAATTTTTCGTCGCTATATTGCGACACGTCGTCCGCCTCCCCGCACATATCCATATACGTCTTAAAGGCGGTCGTATCGGGCGGGCAATATTTTTTGACTATCTTCTTTTTGGTCAACGACATTTCCCCGTCCTCACCAACGCTGTACTCTTCTTGCACCTCGTTATATTTGTACCCTTTTGCCCTCTTCAAGAGGGTCTTTTTCAGTTCTTCGTCCATAATCTTTCCCTCACCATTCCACGCATCATTTTTTCTTTATCCAATTGTATAGGCGTCTTTGGCGGAGCAACGTATTTAGGCGGCTGAGGTCGAGTCATCACGAAGTATCGCAAAGCGTCCAGCGCGTGGTCGTCCTCTTTCTTTGGTCTGTCGTTTGCTCCCCACCAATATCCCTTTATCTCTCGTATAAGATTCGTGCAAGTCTTAAAGATATAAATTCTCGGCGATCTTTGTTCAAACAAGGACTTTATTCGTTGAATACCGCTATATAAATCCTTGTTTACGTTGGTATTGACCAAAATTCCCTTTTCCGAAAACAGTTCCGCCACGCTCTTTTGACTGTTGAGCGTATGTTGATTTGCGGCGCTGTCTATAAGTGCGTAAAGGCGTCCTTTATCGTCCCTTTTCCAACCGAGTTTATCCGCAATCGCAAAGATTTTCTTTACGTGCGTGTCTATGCTCGCACCCGCCTCGAAGTGCTCGTCCACGACGTATATCACCCCGTCGTAATCCACCGCAAAGTACAGTGCGCAAGTAGGGTTTGTAAGTCCCGGGTCTATTGATATATTCTCTTGCCACTCTTTGGGAATATCGAAGGGATCTATCACGTGTACGCTTTGGTCGAACTCGGGATAAACCAGCCCCTCTCCCGTCGAGAATTTTCCGTACCGTCTCGACAATTGGTCGCTTTTGGACACCGACTTGCACATAGCCTCGATTTCCCCTTTGTCGAGGTAAGGATTGTCCTCCCACTGCATATACTCGCACCACACTTGCGGATCGTCTTTTTCGTTGAGTTCGATCTCGTCGTACACCCACGTCAAGCCTTTAAGAGGCGTCATCGTCCCGAAAATATCCCCGCATTTATCGAACACGCGCATACGGCACTCCTCGTAAATATCCTTTGGCGGTTCTTCGTCAAACCACACGAAATCAAGCGACGCACCTTGAAATTTTTCTCTGCCTTGGTCGCAAGACTTAAAGCCGATTTTGCTCGTTCCGCCAAGCGCGTTTTTCACTACGATATAGTCGATAATTCCGTATTCGGGAGAAGAGCGTTTGCCCTCTTGCATCACGATATCTTCAATAAATCTCGGCGATAGATATTTGAGGATTTTTGCTTGCGCCACGTCTCGTTGCACTTGTTGCGACAAGCTCACCACCCATCCGAACACGTCTTTTCTGTTTTGTCTAAACGGGTGAATACCTCTTGCCAGCCACACACTTTCCACCGCACCGCACTCCGTTTTTCCCGAGCGGTTTCCTCCGAAAACCCATCGGTTTCTTTTGGGGCACTGGTGAAAAGCCATCTGCTTTTTATGCACGATTTCCTTGTTGTAATTTGCAAGCGCGTCGCGTTTTCTGAGTTTTATTTCGTTGTCTATTTGGATTAGTTTCAGCAAAGTTTCATTGTCTTTCATAGCCAAAGGATAAGACCGCAAAATGCAAAAATGCAAAAAATTATGACTGCCAAAATTTCGCTTTTGCCAAAAAATCTCTCAAAATTGCAATTAAAGACTTTTATTTTGGCAACAAATATAGTATTATAAGAACTATGAAAAAAGTCACGTTGATAATTTCATCGATCGTTTTGTGCGTCGCACTTGCGCTCACCGTTTTGGCGGGCGTGCTTTTGCCGTGCACGATTGCGTACGCAGCGAGTGAAAAAGACGCCGTTCTTGCCACCGTGTCCAACCTCGAAGGCAACGAGTATCCCGTCGCTTCAACCATCGTTTTGCAAAACTCTTTCGGCAAGTTTGCCATACCCGAGAGTTATTACGTTACCGACGTAGAAGTCGCGTTTGAAGGTTATTACAACGTGAAATATCTCGGACAAAACTTCTATTGCGCACAATCGGTGCTTCCGTCTGCCTCAAAAGTCACTTTTGAAGACGGCGTATCACCCTATCCCGACGTCACCCTTACTATTGCAGGTGAAAGTATAGATTTGAGCGGAAACACCGTCACCAACGACTACACTATCAAATTCTTGGGTTACGACGTCGACGACGCAACCAAGATTTTCGTTATGGCAACCTACAACGGTGAGACCAAGTACGGCTCGGTCTCCAAAGACGCGTTTTCGGCGTTCGTCGTGCCGTATCACCCGATAGCGCAAGCCGAGCGCAACCGCATACTCGACAGCAAAAAGCCCGTCGAACCGCAAGGCGGAGACATCGTCCCCAACACCTCGCTTGCACTTCGCATAGTGCTTATCATCGGCATTGCAGTCCCCGCGGTGATTATCGTGATATTGCTTTTCAAGCCTTCCAAACACGACGTTTCGGGCGGTAAAAATCAAATGAGACGCTCCCGCAGAAAGGACGAATTCGATTACGACTCTTCCCGTTCCTACTCCCCCGACCGTCCCTACGACGATAGAAATTATCAAGAGTCCCGCAACGACTACGACAGAAATTACCCTCCACGTCCCCGCGACGACTACGACAGATAACATTTTAATCAATAAAAAACCACGTAAAAAAGCCCCGACTTCTCGAGGCTTTTTCTTTTTATAACTTAACTTTTACTAACTCTTACTTTTATTGACTTTCACTATCTTAATTATTTTTCTTCGCTTTTACCTTGGTTTGCACCTATGCCCACGACGTTATCCACGGGCATTGCAAACGCAATTCCGTGCGCGGGAGTATGCGTGCCGACGCTCTTATAGAGCGCGTGAAGAACGGCGTCCTTTATCTCGTCCGTCACCAAAATCATAATCATTTCCTTTTCGGGTTGGATTTGAATTTGGAAGGCTTTTTCCGCTTCGAGATTTGCCGTACCGCGCGCCGAAAGCACCGTACCGCCTCTTGCGCCTACGTCTCTTGCCGCATCCATTGCCTCGTCCGCAAAACCGTTGTTGACTATGCAAATAACCACTTGATGTTCAAATTTGTTCATTGTTTGTCCTCCTTGACGGTTCTGAGGTCGTTGCTCAAAAACCCGAATACCGCAACTCCTATCACGCTTGAAAGCGGAACGGTAAACGCCACGCCTTTGCCTCTTTTTATAGTGTTGAATTTATCTTCCAGCGTTGCCATAGCGTCCTTGACTTTGCCTTCTTTTATGACACTGAAAATGACGGTTTTGTTTTGGTCGGTAAATCCCGCAAGCGAGAGCATTTGCGCGCTTGCCGTACCTCTTGCCCTTGACGTGCATTGGAAGTTGACCTCGAACATAGATTGCAAAAGGTCGGTATAAAACTCCGCCTTGTTGCTCGGCACGATAGTGATAAGCATTTCCAGTTTATTGGCGTTGACCTTTGCCCTTGCGGGGGAGATTTTGCCTTTGACTTCTTGTGCGCGAGCTTCTGCTTTTTTGACCGCTTTTTTCACGGTTTTTGCAATTTTCTTTTCAGCCATACGTCCTCCCTCACATAAAATCTATGATTTGCTCGTCGTCGGCGTCGAGAATACGCTTCATAACGATTTTTTCTTTGACTTTCGCGCTCGTGATTGCTCTGAAACCGAGCAATTGTATCGTGATAAGCGGTGTCATAGCGACCATTGCCACGATACCGAAAGCGAGATTGAGCACTTGACTTGCGTCCCCCCAAATAGCACTGCACGCGCCGATTGCGAGAGGCAAAATGAAACTTGACGTAAGCGGACCGGACGCAACTCCGCCCGAGTCGAACGCGATTGCGGTGTAAATCTTTGGCACGAAGAAGGAAAGTCCCAACGAAATGAGATAACCGGGTATCAAATAGTAAAGAAGCGAAAATCCGTAGATTATCCTTATTACGCTGAGTCCGATTGACAATCCCACGCCGATTGAGAGCGCAACGAGCATAGAACGCTTACTCACCGCGCCGTTGGTGATTTCCTCTACTTGTTTATTTAGGACGTGCACCGCAGGCTCTGCAAGGACGACTACGAAACCGATGACGAACGCAAACACTATAAGAAGCGGCTTGCTATACGATGCGATTTCTTGTCCGAGTTTGAAGCCGATAGGCATAAATCCGACGGTAACGGAGGTGAGGAACACCACGAGACCGACGTACGTAAACACGATGCCTATTGCGATTTGTATTATCTTTTGTTTTGGCAATTTCAAAACGGTGCACTGCAAAATGACGAAGAACACCACTATAAGTCCGAGCGCGATAAGCACTTCGAGCGCCACTCCGCCGAGCGCCGAGCCGAAGTTTGCGCCCAAGTTTGCGTCGATTGAATAGTCGGGCAACGCATAGGACAACTCACCCTTGGAAGCAAGCGAGAGTGCCATAACCGCAAGCATAGGACCAATCGAGCAAAGCGCAATCAAGCCGAAGCTGTTTTCTTTTGCGTTTCTACCGCCCGTATTGAGCGCGACGCCCACGCCGAGTGCCATTATAAACGGCACGGTAATAGGACCTGTCGTAACACCGCCCGAGTCAAACGCAAGCGGTACGAAAACGCTTTTGCCGTTCTCCATCATTATCGCGCAAAGCGCAAAAAGCACCATATAGAAGAACAAGAGCAGTGATGACAAATCCTTTCTGAATACGATTTTCGCAATGGAAATAACGAGGAATATACCCACGCCCACACCCACCGTCGCGATAAGCACTACGTTATTCATAACCGCGCTCACTTGCTCGGCAAGCACGGACAAATCGGGTTCGGCAACCGTGATAAGCAAGCCCATAATAAAGCCAACCCCGAGCAAAAGCGGAAGTTTTTTGGACTTGGTCAAGCCCGCGCCGACGTATTCGCCCATAGGCGTCATAGCCATATCCGCGCCGACGTTGAACAGCGCAATACCCAAAATAAGGAATATTGCCGACACCACGAACGTTACTATCTCTTTCTTTGAAAAATCGGTAATGGGAGTAAGTGCGAAAATAAGCACTATAACCATAACGGGCAAAACGGAAAACAGCGACTCTTTGAGTTTTGCAAGCGAGTTAAGCCCCACGTTTTTTGCAAGCGACTTTTGCTGAATGAGGTCCTTTGAAATATGTGCGCGCGCCTCTTCCCTCTTTCTTGACTTTTCTTGCGCTTTTTCCTCTTTCGACGGAGTTTTCTCGTCGTTTGCTTTTGCGTCGTCGTTTGCTTTTACGTCGTCTTTCGTCGTATCGTCGCAAGACGCGATATCCGTTTGTGTGCCGACAGGCTCCGTCTCTTTTTCGTCCGCTTTCAAATCGACTTCGGGAATATCGGCGCAAGACGTATCGACCGCGCCGTTTTGCACGTCGAAATCCGTGGGTATTTCACTCACGTATTCGGCTTGTCGATTGGTGATGGTCAATTCGTCTTTCTTCATAGTTTTTATAATAGAAATATATTATAGTATCCCAAAGAATGTAATTAGTTCGGGTTCGGTTCGGGTGCGGGTGTCCCGCCCAAAATTATTAATTATTAATTATTAATTATTAATTCATTCTGTGTCATCATTATGCCACAGAATTCATTTTCTGTCAATGCCACTTCTTACTCAATAATAATCAAATGTGTATTAAAATTATATTAAAAATACCATACAAATGTATGATATTTTTTTGTAAATCGCCAAATTGTCAAAACGCTTGACTTTTATCCTAGAAATTCTTAATCTTGTTTATACATCACGGAAACGTAGTTTCCGCGCGGGTGGGAATATGAAAAAACTTACTTTGGACAAAAATCAAACGACGTACTGGCTCAAAATATTTGCTTTGATGGTTTCGCTCTCCTTTTTGAGATCGTTTTCGGCATATCTTTTTATCAATCCAAACGGCTTTGCACCGGGCGGAATCGGAGGACTTGCGGCGCTCATTCACCTTGCCGCGGCGGATAGCCCAATCGAGGGAGTGCGTATGTTGTCCAACAGTTTGTTTGATCCGGGTATTTTCACCATAATAATGAATATTCCCCTCTTCTTGATAGCGTACAAAGCGCTTGACAAGAGATTTGCCATCACCACCGCAATTTGCGTTCTCATATTCTCGGGTTTGATGTATATGTTTGCGGCGGTCGGTTGCCCTCAATTTGCAGTGGGCGAAAAAGAATACGGACTAAAATTCCTTGCCGCACTTGCAGGCGGTGCTTGCGCGGGCGTGTCGATGGGCTTTATGTTCCGCCAAGATCTCAGCATAGGCGGTACGGATATCATAGGCAAGATGATATACGCCCACAATCCCGCCGCCCACACTCAATGGTGGATAACCGCTTGCGACTGCGTGGTTGCAATCATTTCGGGCTTTTTGAGCATCCCCAAGGTAAAAGGGATGTCCGACCCGTCCGAGATTATGGTCACGTTGCTTTCACCCGTGCTCTTCTCGTTTATATCGCTTTACACCCAATCCAAGGTGTGCGACATAGTGGAATCGGGCTTGATGTCATCACTCGTATTCACCATCATCACGGACAAATCGGACGCCATTGCGCACGAGCTTTCCGTACAACTCCATAGAGGCGTAACGATCTCCAAATCCGTCGGTTACTACACCGGCAACGAACACAACGTAATCCTTTGCGTAACGTCCAAGAAACAAGTCAATCGCGTCAAAGACATCGTCAAAGCGTGCGACCCGAAAGCGTTTATGTACGTCACGCAAGCAGCGGAAGTTGCGGGCAAAGGCTTTGCGGGCGGTAGGCTTTTGAAAAAGAACGAGATTGAAAAGATCGATATGTCCGACTATATCCCCTCCGAGCATCTCCACGACAACGACTTCCCTTCCCAAGTTGACGTAGACACCAACGTCCAAGATGTTCAATTCGTAGCCGCCGACGTTCAAACGACAACCGTTACGACGACCGCTACGGATATCCAAACGGAAGCCACGGAAATAACCAACGAATAAAATGCAACTTCCATTCGCTTTTGAAAAACAAAAGACCGACGACATCACTCGTTGGTCTTTTTTAATAGTGTTTTTATTGCCGGTTTATATCAATTTTTCTTACTTTTTATTTTCACCGCCGTCATTTCAAAACTGATATCCAACAGCATTTTGATTTTATCGTCTTCGATATTATCGTCCAATACGACGGTTATCCAATTTGCTTTGCTCATATGGTATGCGGGGAAAATACTCTTTCCGTCAATCAGCGTTCCAATCATCATAGGACTGCATTTCAAGTTCACTGCGTCTACGTATTCGTTTCCTTGCAATCCCAACTTGTTTTGGGAAATATTCATAATAAGCGCAAACCACTTTTTGTTATTATTGTGTCGAAAAACCTCGTACGACGGATACTTTGACCACGGAAATTCGGGCTCTGCGTTATAATTGTTTTTGATATAATCCTCAAATTCAATTCTATTCATATTGCTTAACACCCCATCGTCAATATTGCAGTATTTGCTCGGGCGTGTCTATAATCACCTTTGCACCGCTCTCCATAAGGCGCGTTTTTTCGCGGAAGCCCCAACTCACCGCAATGAGGTCAAGTCCCGCATTTTGAGCGGTTTGCACGTCCACCTCGCTGTCACCGATATAAACCGCCTCTTGCTTTTCGATGCCGAGTTCTTTAAGCACGCTTTCCACTTCGTCGGGATAAGGTTTTTGGCGCACTCCGTCTTTTTGTCCCATAACGACGTCAAACGATCCGTCAAAATAGTCCTTTGCAAGTTTTTGCACCGCCTCGTCCGCCTTGTTGGATATCACGGCGCACTTTGCCCCGCTATTTTTGATAGTGGCAATCACGTCTTTTATACGCTCGTACGGCTTGGTGTTATCGGCGCAATGCTCCACGTAATATTCCTTGAACGTTGCAAGCGCACGCTTTTGCGTATCTTCGTCCACGCCCTCGGGCAAACTCAATCTCACGAGCCTTGCAATGCCGTTGCCGGTCCTATCCGCCACTTGCTCTTTGGTGAGCGCAGGATAGTCGAATTGGCGCATAGTATAATTGACCGCGCGCCACAAGTCCGTCAACGTATCGAGTATCGTCCCGTCAAGATCGAAAATGTATAGTTTATATTTCATACAAAATATTTTTAGTTTATCGTGTGTTTTACAAGACAGATTGCAAGTGTATGTCTTTTATTCGGGTGGGGGGGTGTCCCACCAATCGTCATTGCGAGCGGTTAGCGTGGCAATCTAGCCGTAGGCGCATTTTGCTACGCTGGATTCCCACGGTCACTCCGTTCCCTCTGAATGACAAGTGGATTATTCCGCAATTATTAATTAATAATTATTAATTATTAATTTTTGCCTTGCAAATTAGTCTTCGTCGTAAGTTTGGAAAAGCCTATTTTTCATCATATATTGATTCATTTCTTTGAGGTCTTTTCCGTCGAATTTGCGCATACGTTGCACTCTTGCGGGGATACCCGACACGAGTGTAAAATCGTCCACGCTCTTCGTCACGATTGCGCCCGTAGCCACCACTGCGCCCGTGCCGAGTTTGACTCCGGGGAGTATGGTTGCGTTGGTGTACACTTTGGCGTAAGGTCCGATTTCCACGCCGTTGTATTCTCTCACCATATGGTCGTGTTCGCTGTGAGAGTGCGAGAAAATCTTGACGTATTCCGTGAGCATTGCAAAGTCACCGAATTTGACACCGCCCTTTGAGTCGATATAGCAACCCGCGTTCCAAGACACGTTGTCACCGATTTCGATTTGGTTGGCGTAGTTGAATCTGCAACCCTCGTTTGCCACGAACCCCTCACCGCATTTTTTGAAAAGTTTCTTTGCGATGATTTGTCTAAACGGCACTGCAAAAGCGCAGTTTACACCGAGCGGAACTCTGTCTACGCTCTCCCACAAAATATGCAAATTGCGTTGCGCTTCCGTGTAGGGATTTTCGTCCGACATCGGCATATAGTCACCCCAAAGTTTGAAGGACTTTATAGTGTCTTCGTCGTAGCCGTCTATGCCTATAATTTTGAGAGCAAGGACGGTGTTTTTTGCGTCCATACCCTCGTCCACGAGTTTTTGAAAAGCGTTAAGTTTGTTTTGAATTACGTCCATATCCGTATTTTATCCTTTCGTTTAGTCGCAATAAAACGGCTTTTTCGTTATTTCACGTCAAAAGCATACTTGGTGTACGCAGTATACTTTGAGTCTTTTTCAAGCGTCATACTATCAAACTCGGGCACGTTGCAAGCGTTGGGATAGCCTTGCGTTTCCATACAAAACGCGCTTTGATATCCGTACGTCTTTTTGCCTTTGAGTCCGTCAAGGAAATTGCCCGTATAGAACTGCATACACTTTCTATCCGTATACACGCTCATCTCTATACCGCTGTTTTGCGAGTAGGCAGTGGCAACTTTTCTCACGCCCTCACCTCTCAAAACGTAGTTGAAATCGTACCCTCTTGCAATTTGGAGCATACGCTCGTTTGCCTTGATATCCTTGCCGATTTTCTTTGCCGTGGTGAAGTCAAAAGCGGTGTCTTTCACGTCTTTAAGTTCACCGTGAGGAATAAGCTCGTCGTCAACGACGGTCACTTTATCCGCACCGATAAACACCTCGTGATCGAGCACGGTTTCAAACGTTCCGTCGAGGTTGAAATAGGCGTGATTGGTGAGCGAGCATATCGTATCTTGGTCGCAAACCGCCTCGTATTTGAATTCGAGCGCGTTGTCGTTCGTGAGTGTATAAGTTACGCTCACTTGCAAATTGCCGGGGTATCCTTCCTCACCGTCTTGCGACAATCTCGACATCTTCACGCTATCGTCACCCACTATTTGCGCCGTCCAAATTCTCGAATCGAAACCGACTTTTCCGCCGTGCAAATGGTTGTTGCCGTCGTTTTTGTAGAGGTTGTACTCTTTGCCGTCAAGCGTGAACTTTGCACCGCCGATACGGTTGCCCACTCTGCCGATAACCGCGTTGAAATAGGGATTTTCTTCCCTAAATCCGTCGGGAGTATCAAAGCCCGCCACGACGTCAACGAGATTGCCGTTTTTGTCCTTTACGAACAATTTGAATATGCGCGCGCCGAAAGTGATGAGTTCCACTCTCATACCGTTGTCGTTTTCGATTGCGTAAGTTTCGATACCGCTCGGCGTTTTGTCGACAAAAAATGCTTTCATATTTTCACCTCTGTATTCGTTGATTGATTATCGTTTTTTGTTTTATCGTTTTCACTACGATTTCGTTGCTCACAAAAGTGCAAAAAAAATCGCGATTTTTACGTTGTTTTTTATAAAAAATTATGTCAAAAAGCATAGTCATTTACGCCGTTTTAGCAACGCGGTATCGCAAAAACGTTCTTGCACTTTTCGATTGTTTTTGACAAATTTTGCGTTTATTTTCTTTTAAGCACGCAAAGCACTTCCACGTTGCTCGTTTGCGGGAACATATCGTACGGCGTAACGCGCTCGACGATATATTCGTCGGACAAGATTTTCAAGTCCCTTGCAAGCGTTTGCGGATTGCAACTGACGTACGCGATTTTGGCAAAATTTGCCTTTTTCGCGCCTTCCAAAACGTCTTTGTCGCACCCTTTTCTCGGAGGGTCGAGAATGAGTGCGGACGGCTTGGACATCGCCTTCTTTTCGCCGAGATAATACGGTGAGGAAGTGATTTCTTCGGGCAATTCCTCGTCCGATTGCGATGCGGTTTTTTCCGCTTCTTCCCTCATCTCGCGCATAAAGTCGAGTGCGTCGGCGCACACGTTGGTCACTCTGTCGTCAAGCGAGAGCGATTTCATAAGCGCGTCGGCGTTCCTCGTTGCGTCGGGGACGATTTCCACTGCGGTGATTTTGCTATTTTTCAATCTCGTTGCGATTTGCGCGGTCAAAAGTCCCATGCCAGAATATAGTTCGACTATATCTCCGTCAAAGTCTTCGAGCACGTGGCACACGTCGTCGTATATTGCGTCGCGCACGTCGTCGTTCACTTGCAAAAAGCTCAAAGGTGATACCACCGCCTCGAAAGTGCCGAGATTTTGCTTTCTTTCCTTGCCGTAAACGAGCCTTGCCTCGTCACCGAAAATGGCGTTGGTGTTCTTGGTGTTTTCGCTTATATAAACCGCGACGTTGGGAAAGTCCTCTTCGAGTTTTTGACAAAGCGCGTCGAGGTGCGGGACACGGCTTCCGTTGACTACGAGCGTCACCGTGAGCGTGTCGAGCATTCTTGCGACAAGGTGTCTCAAAAGTCCTTTGCGGGATATCTCGTCGTATACGGATATGCAGTTGCCGTTTGCCCAGTCCGACACGTCCGCCATAAGCGTTGACGCCCACTCTCCGTGAAGCGGACACCATTTCATAGGCACAACGCTGTGCGAGCGTTTTTCAAAGAAACCGAGCGTAACTCTTCCGCTCTTGCTCTTGTAGCCGAAAGGAAGGGATATCTTGTTGCGATATTCCCAGTCGTTGAGGCGCACCACGTCGTCGACCGCTATATCGAGATTTGCGATTTTCTTGATTGCGTTTTGTACGGATTGCTTTTTGATATAGAGTTGGCAATCTCTCGAAAGGTGTTGCAAATCGCAACCACCGCAACGTCCGAAATACGTGCATTTGGGTTTTATCCTATCTTTTGAGACGGATAAAACCTCAATTATGTCGGCAAAGGCATAATCTTTCTTTGCGTGGCGCACTCTTGCGCGGACGGTTTCACCTTTGATTGCGAACGGCACGAAAACGGCGTAGGAATCGATTTTGACTATTCCCTCACCGTCGCTTGCAAAGTCCACGACTTCGCCTTCTATAACGTCGCCCTCGTATACTCTTAACACTCTATCTTACCTTTCAAAGCCTTTTTGTAGTCGTTCATAAATTTCTCTACTCTCGCGTAGCCCGCTCTCATATCCACGCCCTTTTCCGCCTCTTTCTTGGCGTACCAGCCGTAGAGGGCAAGCATATCCTTTCTTGCGGGTGAGAACGGAAAACGAAGCACGTAACAGTGTGCGGATTGGAAGAGATTTTTGCCAACGCGATACTCGTTTTCAACTCCAGCTTTGTCAAGTGCTTTTGCCATTCGTTTTGCCTCACCGAAGCAAAGCGGATCGGTCATACCGCCGTTGTTGTACATAGGAGGGAAATCGGGATTGAGCCAATTGTACGGATCGCTTTCCTTGTAGAACTTCCAATTTCTAAACGCCTTGCGTGATTTTTGTCCCGAGAAGTAGCGCACCATAAACAAGTGCGTAAAGGGTATGCGATACATCACCTCGAAGCTGAACGCACCGCTTATCGCGATGAGTGCCACGGGCTTTGTTTGAAGCGCGGGCAAATCGAGATTTTGTCTGTACTCGGGCACGGAAGCCATACAACCGAGGCACGCGGACAAATGTCCGCCCGACGAGTCGCCCGTAATCGTAATATTATTTTTGTCAATGCCGTATTCCTCGGCGTGATCGCAAAGGAAGTTGTACGCGTCGGCGCAATCTTCGAGGTCCTTGGGGAAAAACACTTCGGGGCAAAGTCTATGGTCAATAACCGCAACTACCGCGCCCATAACGGCAAAACATCTTGCGTATCCGTCGCGACGACGGCGGTTGTGTATCATCCAACCTCCCCCGGGGATATCCATAACGAGCGGTGATTTTTCGGAAAGTGGGTGAGACGGAAGATAGATATCCATAAGCAAATCTTTTCCGTCCACACTCTTATATACGACGTCCTTGATTATTTTGATTTCGTCGTTGAACGGCGTCCTTCCGTTGGGGATTGCTCTCGACTCTTCCACAACGTCGAAAACGTCCGCCATAAACGGACGGCGCATCATACCGTATTCTTTTCTAAATTTCTTTTCAAGCCTCTTATCGAGCGCTTTCATTGCGTGTTTGTTTGCCTTGTATTCGGCTTTGAGATCACGCACCTTGGAGCGATACTCGCTCATACTTAAATTTTCGTCGTCCCCTGCCTCTACGACCTTGTTGACGAACTCTCTTTTGAGCGTCTTTTTGTCTCTTCTGTACCATACGGCAAAGAAGTCTTTTTGTTCCGCCATAATATTCCCTCCTTATGCGCGAAAAACGAGCCTTCGGCACGACATCGTTAAAAATGCCGTGCCAAACGCCATAAAAACATTATATTTTCAACCAGAATTATTTGCCTGCGTAGACTTTTTTGAGTCTTGCAAATCTGGGAAGTCCGTTTTCAAGCGGAGCTTTTGCGTCGCCTTGAATGAGCGGAAGCGCGTACTCGATAAACTCGTCGCTTACGTAAGTGCCGTCGTTGATAATCCATTCGAGCGGAACTTTCTTCTCGGTATTTGCCGCAAGTTCGAGAGGCATAAGCACGTTTTTGCAAACGTAGTTGCCGTTTTCGTCCTTTTCGCGTTTGAAGATGACCATCTTATCCGTTTCACCCTCGCACGCGCTCTTGACTGCAAACGCACCCGCGTTGAACGCCTCTTCCACGTCGTTTTCGGAAGCAAGGTGAGCACCACATCTTTGCATAAGGCTGAGCTCGATACCTCTGGTCTTGTAGCCCGTCTTCTCTTTAATGAGATTTGCAAGGATAGAAGCGACACCGCCGAGTTGAGCGTGACCGAAACTGTCTCTTGCCGCCGCCGCGCCTACGCTTTCGCAAATAAGCGTGCCGTTCTTGTCGTGAATACCCTCGGAAACCACCGCGATGCACTTGTTGTTGTTTCTTGCGCACACTGCCTTGACGTCTTCGACGAATTTGTCCACGTCAAAGTCGATTTCGGGCAAATAAATGAGGTCTGCTCCAAGTCCGTTTACTTGTGCCAAAGCCGCCGCCGCCGTAAGCCAACCCGCGTGTCTGCCCATAGCCTCGATGACGCACACCATCGGCGTGTCGTACACTTTGGCGTCGAGATTGACTTCCATAGTGGTGGTTGCGATGTATTTTGCCGCGCTTGCATAGCCGGGGCAATGGTCCGTGCCGTAAAGGTCGTTGTCGATGGTTTTGGGTACGCCGACGACGTTGCACTCGTAGCCTACGGATTGCAAATACTTGCTGATTTTGTTGCAAGTGTCCATACTGTCGTTACCGCCGTTGTAGAAGAAGTAGCGGACGTTATACTTTTTGAACACTTCCAAAATACGCTTGTAATCGGTGTCGTCTACGGACGCGTCTTTGAGCTTGTAGCGCACCGAGCCGAGTGCCGAAGACGGCGTGTATTTGAGCAAATCGAGTTCTTTTGCGTCCTCTTTGGACATATCGAAGAATTTTTCGTTGAGAAGTCCAACGATGCCGTGTTCGAGACCGTAAACTGCCGTGATATTGTCTTGTTTGAGAGCCTCGGTAAACACGCCCGCCGCACTGCTGTTGATAACGGACGTAGGGCCACCGCTTTGTCCGAACATACAAGCGCCTTTCAAGTTTTTCATATTATCTCCTTTTCGCTTTTGCGATTCCGCTTTGAGCGGATATATATGTTTTTATTTTATCTGCTGATGATTTGTGCAAGTTGATAGAGTTTTTCGTCAAAGCCTTTCTTGCAAGCAAGTGCCTCGATAACCGTCGTATCGAAGATTTCACCGCCCTTTATGCCGATAACTCTACCGCTTTGACCGCACTCGACGAGTTCCACCGCTCTGCACGCCATTTTTGCCGCAAGCACTCTGTCTTCAACCGTCGGGATACCGCCTCTTTGCATCCATTTGAGAGCCATATGGTTGACGCGTCTGCCTGTTGCGTCGCTAATCTTTTGGGTAAGCTCGTCGGTAAGCTCCGTCTTGCCCTCGGCAAGCACGATGATTGAGGAAGATTTGCCCTTATCGAAGCCTTGCTTGATGGTTTGCGCCACTTCGTCAACGTCCGTGGGGACTTCGGGCACGATTACGTATTCCGCACCGCCCGCAACCGCGCTGTTGAGAGCGATGTTTCCACACTCTCTGCCCATAACTTCCAAAATCATAATTCTGTCGTGAGAAGTGATGGTATCGCGCAATTTGAGTATAGCGTCAACGACGGTGTTGCACGCCGTGTCGAAGCCTATCGTGGAATCGGTATATCCCATATCGTTGTCAATAGTGCCGGGGATACCGATGACGTTGAGAGGCGTGTTTTCGTGGATTGCTTCCATACCTCTGAACGAGCCGTCGCCGCCGATGACGATAAGGTTGTTTATGCCCTTGTTGAGAAGATTGTCAACCGCTTTGAGCATAACGTCTTTGTCCTTAAACTCGGGGCATCTTGACGAGCGCAAAATCGTACCGCCCGCGTGCACGCAGTTGGACACGGAAGAGTATTCCATCTTGAAGATTTCGTCGTTGACGAGACCTTTGTAACCGTGTTTTACGCCGTAGACCTCGTAACCTTGACTCAAAGCATAACGCACGCAAGCACGCACGCAAGCGTTCATACCGCTGGCGTCACCGCCACTCGTAAGGACGGCAACTTTTTTGATGCCGGAATTGTTTTTTGCCATATTGGTAACCTCTTATAAAAAGTTTTTTCTTTTTTTATTCTCGCGTTGCGAGAGTGATATTGCGCCTTTGGCGCAGTGATATTTGCGCTATGCGCAAGTGGTATTTTTGGCTTGCGCCAAAAGTGATATTCACACTTCGTGCGAGTTGTGGATTATTCCATTCGGGTGTGGGCAAAGCCCACCCTTAATTAATAATTATTAATTAATAATTAATAATTTTGGAAGGCAAAGCCTTATCCGTTGTTTTTTATTTCGGGTGTGGGTGTCCCACCATATCGTCATTGCGAGCGTATGCGTGGCAATCTAGCCGTAGGCGCATTTCGCTACGCTAGATTCCCACGGTCACTTCGTTCCCTCGGAATGACATATATGGAATATTCCATATTCTTTTTTGGGTGTGGGTGTCTCACCCCTCAATTATTAATTAATAATTGCTAATTATTAATTTGGAAGGCAAAGCCTTTATTACTTCACAACGTACTTTACTCGTTGAGAGCCTAGCACGTCTTGAAGCCTTGTCAGCAAGTCTTCGCACACGTCCACTTTTTGCGAGAATTGCATAAGTTTGTTCGTGCCGTTTTGGCGCACTTGCGCTTGGCAAGGCGTGTCACCCGGGTGCAACGCAAGCACGTCCGCTACCATATCCTTTTCAACGCCGTTTTGCAAGAGAACGTAAAGTATGCCCTTTGCCTTTGCCGTTTGCGGTGCGTTGTTCTTGGCTTCCGCCTTTTCGTTGTGCCAAAGTTCCGCTTTTTCAATGCTGATTTTCGGCTCGCTCTCGTCGCGCAAATCTATCTTGCCGTACACTTTAAGAGGAGCGTCCGCACCCAGCAATTCACCGTATTTTTCGTATGCGCGCGGGTACATCGAGAACGCGATAGAACCCATTCTGTCCTCAACTCTGCCCACTGCGAATTTTTGTTGTTTCGACGTGGCTTTTTTCTCGAAAGAGGACACGATACAGCCGAATTTGACGCTCTTGTTTGCAAGGTTTTGGTCAACCGCCATTTCGACGTTGCCGTCCTCGTCCGCTTGCTCGACGTAAAGTTGCGCCGTATCGAAGTCAAACTCGTGCTTGTCGTCGCGATAGTCGTCGAGCGGGTGTCCCGAAAGATACATTCCGAGCACTTCTTTTTCGTATTTGAGGATTTCGGACTTGGGATATTCGGGCGTTTCCGTATATTTTATTTCCGTATCCTCGATAAGTTCGTCAAACAAGGACATTTGTCCCGAAATCTTGCTCTTTTTGTCCGCAAGCACAGTGTCCATAATGCGCTCGTAAGACGACATAAGCGTTGCGCGCGTCTTGCCGAAGCAGTCCATCGCTCCGCCCTTGATAAGGCTTTCTATCATACGCTTGTTCACTTGTCCCGCGCATCTGTCGAGGAAATCGCGTATATCCTTAAACTCACCGTTTTGCGCTCTCTCGGTAAGCACGTATTCCATAGCTTGTTCGCCCACGTTTTTGATGCCCATAAGCCCGTATCGCACGTTGTCGCCCTCGATTGAGAAGTTCTTTTGCGAGCGGTTGATATCGGGTGAAAGCGTCTTTACGCCCGTGCGCTTCAAGTAGTTCATATAGTGCTTCACTTCGTCGGCGTTGGTTATGCGGTTATTGACCACTGCCACGATAAAGTGAGTGGGATAATAGCATTTGAGGTACGCCGTTTGGTACGTGAGGAAGGTGTAAGCGGCGGCATGCGACTTGTTGAACGCGTAGCTTGCAAATTTCAAGATTTGGTCGAAGAGGTGGTTTGCAATCTCTTCGCTTACGCCGTTGGCAACCGCGCCGGGAACGTACTTGCCCGTCTTGTCTCCGTCAAGTTTACCGCCGTGGAGGAAGATGTCGCGTTGTTGTTCGAGTACGGACAATTTCTTCTTTGCGATAGCACGTCTCATTATGTCCGCGCCACCGAAGCTGAATCCCGCGATTTTTTGCGCGATTTGCATAACTTGCTCTTGATACACTATGCACCCGTAGGTGTTTTCGAGTATCTCTTTGAGAAGCGGGTGCGCGTATTGCACCTTGTCGGGATTGCGCTTGCCCTCCAAGAACAAGTCGATAAACTGCATAGGACCGGGACGGTACATCGATATGCCTGCAACGACGTCTTCGAGACAGTCGGGTTGCAGTTGCGCCATAAACTTTTTCATACCACCGCTTTCAAGCTGGAACACCGCTTCGCAATCACCCGAAGCAATAAGTTCGTACACTTTGTGGTCCTCGTAGCCGAGTTTGTGGAAGTCGAGGTCTATACCCTTGTCCGCTTTGATAAGTTTGAGTGCCTCGTCGATGTCGGTGAGCGTTTTGAGTCCCAAAAAGTCCATTTTGAGAAGTCCGAGTTCCTCAACGATAACTTTATCGAATTGTGTGGTGATAACGTCTCCGTTTCGAGACAGAGCACAGTGCTCTACGATAGGGTCTGCGCAGATAACGACGCCCGCGGCGTGCATCGAGGTCTGCCTCGGCATACCTTCGAGCTTCATCGCAACGTCTATAACCATCTTTGCCGACGGGTTGTTGTCGTAAAGTTTCTTGAAGTCTTCGCTGTAAAAATCGCTTCCTTCCGTCAAAACTTGCGGGAGAAGCGGTTTGCCCATTGCGGGTATTTCTTTAACCCAATTGGCGGACTCACCGTACGGAACGTCAAATACGCGCGCAACGTCCTTGACGACTGCCTTTGCGCTCATCGTGGAATACGCAATGATTTGCGATACGTTGTCTTTGCCGTATTTTTTTATGCAGTAATCGATGATTTCGGGACGACGTACGAAGCAGAAGTCCACGTCAAAGTCCGGCATAGATACGCGCTCTTCGCTCAAAAATCTTTCAAAGAGCAAATTGTATTTGAGAGGATCGATGTCCGTTATGCCTATGCCGTACGCGACGATAGAACCGCAACCGCTACCTCTTCCCGGACCTACCGGTATGCCCATTTGTTGGGCGGCGTGCACGTAGTCCCACACGATGAGGAAGTAGCCGTCAAATCCGCATTTGTGAATGACGCCCAGTTCGTATTCGAGACGTTTTTGAATGGTGTCGTCGATATATCCGTATTTGCGTTTTACACCCTCGTAAGCAAGGTCGCGAAGGTATTGCGCCTCGTCTCTGTCCCCCATCTCTTCGTTGGTGTATTTAGGGATAATAGAGGCGTGTTTGGTGATGAAATAGTCTCCGTCCACCTTGTCGGCAATCTCCCTCGTAGACGCGATAGCCTCGGGACACCAACTGAACAATTCCGCCATTTCGTCACCCGTTTTGAGATAGAACTCGTCCGTCTCGAAACGCGCGTTGTTTATCTCGCTTTTTTTGCAACCGAGCGTAATGCACATCATCGTATCTTGCATATCGGCGTCCTCTTTTTCGATATAGTGGACATCGTTGGTTGCCACCACTTTTACGCCGATTTCGCGCGCGATTTGGCAAAGCGGATTCATAACTATCTTGTCTTCCGCAAGATGATGGTCTTGAAGTTCGATATAAAAGTCCCCCGGGGCGAACATATCTCGCATCTCGATTGCAAGATTTTTTGCTTTTTCGTACTCACCCGCAAGAATGAGCCTCGGAATTTGTCCCGCAAGACACGCCGAAAGGCAAATAAGACCCTCGCTATGCTCTTTGAGGTGCTTCAAGTCGATACGCGGTTTCATATAAAAACCGTCCACGAACGCCATTGACGAGAGTTTCATAAGGTTCTTATATCCCGTCATATTCTTTGCAAGCAAGATGAGGTGATAGCGTTGTTTGAGCACGTCCGCCGTCTTTGCGTACATATCGTCCGCAACGTAAAATTCCTCACCGATAATCGGCTTTATTCCGTCCGCGCGGAGCACTGATACGAACGTGTGCACGCCGTACATATTGCCGTGGTCGGTGATTGCAACGGCGTCCATACCTCTTGCTTTGAGAGCGTCGCAGAGAGGGTGCGTTTTTATAGTCTTTTTTGGATCGGACGGATCGGGCATTACTTGCAAAAGTCTAACCGCGCCGTCCAAAAGGCTGTATTCGGTGTGTAGATGAAGATGTACGAAATCTGTCATTTGTGTTCCTTTATATTCGCACTGCGTGCGAGTGATATTGCACTTCGTGCAGTGATATTGTTGCTGTCGCAACAGTGATATTTTTGGCTTGCGCCAAAAGTGATATTGCGACTTCGTCGCAGTTTTGGAATATCCGCAAAAGTCGTCGCTGTGGCAAAGACAACTCACAAGTTCATTGTCTACTGCCACGCTAGCCTTATTGCTCTACTAACCGCGCAACCGATACACGCTATCATTTCGTGCAAGGATAAAAATCTTGCCACAGTTTCGCTATATCGCTTGCTTGGTGTGCGCGCCTTCGGCGCGGTTGTGGAATATTCCAAAATTATTAATTAATAATTATTAATTATTAATTCAACTTTCAAAGCCTGCCAATTCCACGATTTTTCTCAATCTATGGTTGAGGCAACTTTTGCTCACGCCGAGGATATCGGCAAGTTCTTGAAGCGTCGCTTCGGGGTGCTCCGCCCTTGCTTCCGCAGTCTCTTTGAGCGACGGGGCAAGACTGTCAAATTCGTCTCTGTTTTTCAATTCTCCAATGGCAAGCAAGTGTTTGCTTGCGGCGGCAAAAGTCTTGTCAAGATTTGCCGTCTCGCAAATTATCGCGCGATTGAGGCTGTTTGCCGTCTCTCTCTCGTCAATGATTGATTGCAGTTTCAGCACGCTGTCCACGAGGTCGAGTTTGGCAAGGATTTTGACGATTTCGTCCTTGTCTTTGACGTAGAGCAGTTTGTGCTCTCCTCTCTCGCTCATACGCGTGTTTATGCGAAGGTCGCTCAAAAGTTCCATAACGTCGTCGGCAAAAAGGTCGTCGTCGAGTTGCAACTCAAAGTGATATCCGTCTCTCTTTTCCGCTTGATTTGCGCCCGAGGGCACGTACACGCTTCCGCAACCCAAGAACAAGCCCTTGAAATAGGCAAGTTTGCACTTTTCCGTGCGCACCAAGTCTTGCGGAACTCCCTCAATAAAGCTCATATATTCGTCGGCGTTGACTTCCATAAGTCCGAAATCTTGCAACGCTTGTTTGCTAAATCCGCTCGGCACTTGAAGCACGCACACTTGCGCGCCTTGTCTGACACCGCTTTTTGCCTTGTCAAAGGAAAGCTCGAAATCGGCGGGATAGATTTGTTTGAACAAATCCACTATCTTCACGCCCTCTTCGTAGCTGTCCAATTGCAAGCACAAATTGAGCCTTTTTTTCACTATCTCTATGCTTCCGCACGCCTTTGAAAGCGCGCTCAAAAACGCGGTTATCTCGTCGCGCGATACGGGCAATACCCCAAGCAATTCGCTATGTGCGTCGTCTTTGAAACTCATATCTTTATCCTTTCCAATCTCTCTTGTCTTTGAAGGTGGCAACCCTTCCGTCTATTCCGAAAACTCTGTCAATCGGTATGTCGTGCGCCTTGATAAATTCGGCGGTTTTTGCAAATTTTCCTATCTTTTTCGTGTCGTGCGCGTCGCTTCCCACTATGAAGTTTACACCGCTTTCTTTTAAGACGTCCGCCCACTCTTCCAACGCGTCGAGGTGCTTTTCGTTGAGCTCGATATACACGCCCTTCTCTCTTGCCTTGTCGCAAATCTTCTTGACGTCAACGAGCGCGCGATGATTGAGGTGCGCAATCGTATCGATTGGGAATTTGTCCATAACCGCAAGATACGCCTCGGTGTTGAGCTTTACGAGTTTTTGCCTCGTCTTCTTGGAGCAAAATCCGTTCTCGAACAGCCAACGCCTTGCATACCCGCCACGCTTTTCACCGCAAAAACCGATATAACGGTGAAAGCCAACGATAAGCACGTCCGCGTCTTTTATCACCTCGTCGGGAACGTCGATATCACCGCTCGTGTTGACGAGATTTGCCTCAACGCCGTGCAACACTTTGACTTTGCAATCGAGACCGTTTATTTGCTCTTTTTGCTTTTGCCACTTGCGCTTCGACAAGTGAAATATCGTGCTTGAAAAACTGTGGTCGGTTATTGCGATTCGTTCAAGCCCCATCTCGTCCGCTTTTTTGGCGTGCGAAAGAATAGAGCATCGCCCGTCGCTTGCAAAAGTATGAAGATGATAGTCGCAACTAAATTCCATAACTCACTCACGTACGCATAGGCGCGCACACCCACGCTATACTGAATTATTGTATATTAAATTATAAAATTTTTCAACACATACTCGCTATTTTCCTCACACAATTTCAAAACGGTGCAAAATTTACGAAATGTCATTTAATTAGGACGAATTCCTCTTCGAGCAAAACGCCCGCGTTTTCGTACACTCTCTTTTTGCAAAGCTCGACGAGATATAGATAGTCTTCCGCGCTTGCACCTCCCTCGTTGACGATAAAATTGGCGTGCCTTTCGCTTATGCGCGCACCGCCTCTTTTTTCACCTTTGAGAGCGCAGTTTTCAATGAGTTTTCCACTTGCCTCTTTGCCGTTTTTGAACACGCTTCCCAAAGACGGCAAACTCGGCTGTTTCTTACGTCTAAACGAGATATATTTCTTTGCTTCGCTTATAGACTTTTCCGCGGGCTTTTCGTCAAGTTTCAACGCAATATCAAGCACTATTCCGTCCGCGCCTCGTCTATATGCAAAGTGCAAATCTTCGGCGTTTATCTCTTGCACGTCAATTTTGTCTTTATTAACGCAATCAAGGTTTAACACGCGCATTTTGTATATATAATCACCTATTTGCGCTCCGAACGCACCCGCGTTCATCTTGACCGCACCGCCTATCGAACAAGGCACACCGCTCAAAAATTCAAGTCCTCCAAGCCCTCTTTTTCGTCCCTCGCTTATCACTTCGCTCATAGGCGCACCACACTCGCAAACGGCAAAATTGCCGTCGATTTTCACTCCGTCAAGTGCCCTTGTGCTTATCAAAACGCTACTGCAAATTCCGTCGGATATAAGCGTATTCGAGCCTTTCCCAAGCATAAAAAAGTCTATATTTTCATCGCTTAAAACTTGCACGATTTCAATCAATTTTTCGATGCTTTCAGGCTCGAAAATCCACACCTTTCCCCCGCCTCTAAACGTCGACATTTGCTTTGCGTCAGCAAGATAAAATTTGCAATCCGTTTGTATCGCTACGTATTCTTTCAAGTCCATATAACAATATATGCAATTGTAACCAACGATAACTTTTTGAAAAATTAATAGTTAATAATTAATAATTAATAATTGTGGAATATTCCATTTGTCATTCCGAGCGTAGCGTGGGAATCCAGCGATAGCGAAATTCAAAACTTTCCAAAACTTGCCGTAGGCAAATATCACTTTTTGCGCAAGCAAAAAATATCACTTGCGCAAAGCGCAAATATCACTGCAACCGAGTTGCAATATCACTCTCGCGTAGCGAGAATATTATTCTTCCTTATTTAATTCATCAAGTATCTTTTGCGCGAAAGAGGCGGATATTCCCTCAACTTTGGACAGGTCCTCAACGCTTTTTCTCTTGATTTCTTCCACAGAGCCGAACTCTTTTATGAGCCTTGCGCAAGTCTTTTCACCCACGCCATCTATACTGCGAAGCACGCTTTCACTGAGGTGTTTGCTACGCAAATTCCTATGGAACGTGATTGCAAATCTGTGCGCCTCGTCTCTTATCCTTTGCAAAAGTTGAAGCGCAACGCTGTCCTTGGGAAGCATAATCGAGGTCGTTGGCGCACTGCCGAGGAACACCTCTTCTTCCCTCTTTGCAAGCGAGAGTATCTCTATGTCTTCGCACCCCGTTTCGCGCTGTGCTTCCATTGCGTAACCGAGTTGTCCCTTTCCGCCGTCTATCACGAGCAAGTCGGGACGAGAGGAAAAACTGACGTCTTCGCTGGTTTTTAGCTCGTTAAATCTGCGGATAAGCACTTCCTTCATACACGCAAAGTCGTTGTTGCCCTCGACGGTCTTGATTTTGAATTTGCGATAATGCGCCTTTTTCGGTTCACCGTGCTCGAATACCACCATACTTGCCACCTTATCCGTGCCCGAGATGTGCGATATATCGTAGCACTCCATACGGTTGGGTAGCGTGTGCAAGTTAAGCAAATCCGCAAGTTGTCTCACCGCGCCTTGCGTGCGCAAAATTCTTCGCTCTTCTTGGCTTCCGTGCTTGGTCATCGCGTCGTAGGCGTTGGAGTGGGCAAGTTCGAGCAATTGCTTTCTTGCGCCTTGTTTGGGCACTACCACCTTGACGGTATGCGCGCAAAGCGGTGCGATTGCGCTTTCCAAACTATCCGTATCCGCCACGCAATCGGTGACGATTTCGTCGCAAAGAGGCGGATTGTTTTTGTAATATTGGTAGATATAGCTTGCAATATCCTCGTCAGCACCGTCCGTTACGACGTTTTCACCGCCTACGAGTTTACCCGCGCGCACCACGAGCATATTGATTGCCGACACTATGCCGTTGCTCTCGAATGCGAATATATCGAGGTTGAAGTCTTTTGGAAGCGCGCTCACTTGCTTTCGCACGAGTTTGTCGAGAAGTTTGAGTTTGTTGCGGTAATTGAGCGCAACTTCGTAGTTTTCCTCTTCCGCAAATTTTTGCATTTTTTGCGTGAGAACTCTCTCCACCTCTCTGTCGTTGCCCCTCAAAAAGTCTATGACTTTTTGCATTTCGGCTTTGTATTCTTCCTCACTCACCTTTTGCGTGCAAGGCGCAAGACATCTGCCGAGGTGCATATTGAGGCACGGGCGCGACGGTTTGGACATATCTCGGTTGCAGTCTCTGACGCTAAACGCCGTGTGTATCAAATCGAATATATCCCTAATGTTGACCGATTGCATATAAGGCCCGAAATACTTTGCGCCGTCGTTTTTGAGCTTGCGCACGAGTTGTATCGTGGGATACTTTTCGTGCATATCGATACGCAAAAACGGATACGCCTTGTCGTCTTTGAGAAGAATGTTGTATCTCGGAGTATACTTTTTGATGAGGTTGTTTTCCGTAAGCAACGCGTCCACTTCGCTTGCGCAAATGATATAGCGGAAATCCGCCACGTGTTCGAGCATAGCGGACACTTTCTTTGGACGCCCCGAAAGGTTGAAGAAATAAGAGCGAAGCCTGTTTTTGAGGTTTTTCGCTTTGCCGACGTAAATTATTCCGCCCCTATCGTCCAGCATCATATACACGCCGGGATTGTCGGGAACGTCTTTTATTTTTGCCTTGAAATCAACCATTTTTTTGCAAATTATCGTGCTATATTCGTGCTACTTTCGTGCTATATTTTCGTTATTTTCGTATCTATGCGATTTATGCTTATCGTTTTCGTTTTTATATTATCGATAAGATTATACACTTATTTTTACGTTTTTTGCAGTTTTTTACACGATTTTCGAGCGGTTTTTATGCCGTTTCTTGCGTGAAAATCGCGATATTTTCTTCCTTAATATTGCCTTTTGCAAGGTTGAGCGCAATTATCTCTTTGCACTTGTTTGCGCCGAGATAGTCGCGCATAATTATATTGACACAATCAAAATAATCTTCGTTTGCAAGATTTTTGACGAAATTCGACGCGTTTTTAGCGTGCGTGCCTTCCAAAAACTTCGGGCCCGCGATAAAAATCGGGTCGGTGAGTTGGCATTGCATTACGAAAAATCCGCCCTCGCTTGCCTTATACAGTTTTACGTATTCGGGAATAGCCTCGGATATATATTTTGACGACGATTTGGTGTTGAGTTTGCGTGCGTAAAAGGATTGAAGCACGCTTCCTTCTCTCGTACCGCCGTCGTTGTTGCGTTGGAACAAATAATTGCGCGCACTTGCATACGCGCAAGTCGAGCTTTGCTTGAAGTAGTTGCCCCAAAACACGAGTGCCTTGCCCCTCGCGCTCCCGATCGTCAAGGACTTAACGAAGGTCAAATCGTCGTTTTCCGTGTCGTTTTTTATTATTTTTTCACCGAGTTTGTCGCAAAGAATAGCGTCCACCGCTTCCATAACGCCTTCACCCTCGAAGTGTTGAAAATCGAGAAGCAAAATCTCGCTGGGATTTGCGCTCAAAAAAGCGACGATATCGTCCACGATAGGCGCAAATTCGACACCTTTTATAGGGCCGTGGAATATGACGAGTTCGTCCCCGTCTTTTTTGACCCTAATATCGAAATATCTCACACCGCACGCAAGCATATCGGCAACGCTCTTGTCTTGCGTTTCGGCAGCCCACATCATACCCACCGTGCCGGCGTCGTGCGCACCGGGGATTACGGTTTGAGTCAAAAGCGTTTCGTCCTTTGCAAAACTCATCCAATTTGACAAAAACGTCGTGCGTGCGCCGTCGTCGATTGCTCTTTGCGCCGAGCCTGCCATTGCGCCCGCCACCACGCCTATTGCAAGAACTACGCTCACGATCGTGATAATCGCAATTTTCGCTTTTTTGCTCATATAACCACCTCGGTGTCGATATAAGGATATTTTAGCAGTTATATAAGATAAAATCAATGCCAAACGCCGATATCGACGCTTTTTATTGCACTATTTTGCACCGCGATTGCGCTTTGCTTTATCGAATAGCCTCGTGGCGGTCTCGTCGCACTCGCGTTACGTAAAAATTTCGGTTTTCCTTTATATCGTTTTGTTGCAGAAACAATTCGTATCCGTCGAAGACGTCGTTACGGAGGACGAAGAGTTGGTAAGCGCAAGCGCGGCAAGAATTGCAAGCATAACGCATATTTCTCTCTGCGAAAAATCGCCGTCGGATATGAACACTATCATTATGATAAGCAAAAACAAGAACCAATTGTCGTCAAACATATTGCACCTCTTTGACTTTTTACCACAATATGCGCCACGATACGCCAAAGTTACTCGTTTTTTTCATTCATAATCGTTTTATACTTGCGGTATGGACAACTTGATAGATTATGAAACGGAACAAACCGTAATAGACTATATCCCTCGCAACGCAACGCTCCACTCGCTTGCGGAATTTTTCTCGGCGTGCAGTGACGCAACCCGCGCAAAGATAATTTGCGCTCTTTGCATAAGCGAAATGTGCGTGAGCGATTTGTCGCGAATATTGGACATAAACCAAACCACTTGCTCCCACCAATTGCGACTGCTTCGCGCCGCCGACATCGTAAAACAACGTCGCGACGGCAAGGTAATCTATTACTCGCTCAAAAACAAAAAGATAGAAAACGTGCTTCTTGCGGGCGTTGACTTTTTGGATTTATAACCGCCGTATTCTATCAAAAGTGTGGTACTATAATCCCACTTAAAATTGCAAAACACGCATTTTATCCCAACGAAATGCTTTGTTAATCCTCTTTTTTGTACAATTCCTTCCTTTATGCATCGAGCGCGCCGATATAGGCGCGCTCGTTGCATTATCAGATAATTTTTCGTTTTTTTACAAAGACCTTTGTCGATGATATCGTTTAATTGTCGCTATCGTTGCCGCCCGAGTTTTCGTCGTTTTTATCGTCCGTGTCGTCGGGATAGTCGTCCGCAGTATCGTCAAAGTCGTTGTCGTTTTTGCCGTCTTCGTCGTCGTCAAAGTTGTCGTCCGTCTCGGGGAAATCACCCCATTCTTCAAAGGGACTTTTGCCCGTCGGAGCGTCCTCGTCATCGTTTTCAAAGACGTCTGTTTCACTCGTTTTTGAGCCTTTTTTGCGCAAGACGCGAGAGAGCAATATACCCGCGCGCTTGTATATGAATTGCAACAGATAATCGACGGCAACGAGAATAATCGTGCCGAAAAGCGCAATCATCCAATACTGCACTTTGTCGATTATAGACTCGTCAAGCACGATGTTGTGGCACAAAAAATAGAGTATGGCAAGCGCGCCGTTGATATATACGATTTTGACTATCAAAGCAATCCACCACTTCACTTTGTCCTTGTGATTGAAGAACGTGGCGGTGATTATTGCCATAGGTCCGAAATACACGACGTAACCCATCACCGAGACAACGTCCCCCGCCACCAAAAACGAAAGCCCAGCCGACACGAGATATGCAAAGATTGACGAAACGTAATATTTTTGAGAAGCGGGAATCATCACCGCAATGCTTGCGGCAATAAAAAACGCCACCGTGCTAAAACGCACGACGACGCCGAGCCAAACCATAAGCAAAGCCACCGCAGCGCTGATGCCTGCGAGTGCAACGGCATATATGGTTTCTTGTCTGGAAATTTTGTGCTTCATTGAGCGACCTTGTCGCAGTGATATTTGCGCTTTGCGCAAGTGATATTGTTGCTACGCAACAGTGATATTTTTTGCTATCGCAAAAAGTGATATTTGCCTACGGCAAGTTTTGGAATATTCCATCAGCGCAATTTTATATTGCGCCTAACGTTGCTCGTAGACAGGCGGAGCCGTAGTTTATAACTCCACGAAGAGCCGTTGTGAGCATCAACCATCCGCCCGAGCAACCGCCGAGCCGTCTCAAGGTTGCGAGACCTTACGCACAAAAGCAATGCTCCGATTGCTTTTGTGTAGGACGTTTGCGCCTAAATATGTGTCAAGTTATCTCGTAGAGATAAGTGACACGTGTTTAGCATTCGGCGCAAATCAGCAACAGCGTTTAGATGCTTGGTAAAACGCGATATTGAGATGAAGAACATAGCGTGTTTAACAACATCTGTCGTTGCTTGATAAAATGCGATAAACGGATGAAGAACAAGGAAGATGGCTTTGGGCACACAGCCTAACGTACTATGCGTACGTGACTGGGTGAACGAAGCCGTCTGACGCAGTTATTCGCCGTTTAGCACATTTTAACAGCATCGAATCAAGTCGCCACCCATACACTCACAACAACAATCCGCACACCAAAGCGCTTGACAAGCGGCGCACATTCCGTCGGCGACGTCGGAGTCGCGTTGAGAATAGGTGCGAGAGGTGTGAGTGGTATCGTTCTTGCCGTAAACGCCTTTTGAACCTTCTTTATCGTAGGGGCGTGAGCCGTCTATCTTCTTTTTGAGGTTTTCGAGCGCGCGAGAATACTTTGGGTTGGAAGAATCCATTTCGATGGCAAGTTCCAACTGCTTTTTGCTGTCGTTGAGCCAGTTTTTCTCGTAAAAGACGATGGACTGATAATAGTGCCATTCCGCACCGCGGGTGGACATTTTATCAAGTTCGCGTTGAGCGGTTTCCACGTCCTTGTTGCGAATGGCTTGCTTGACCGCCTCGAAAGCGGACTCACCCTCACCTGTGACGGTGGCAGCTTCTTGTGCGGATTCCATCGCTTGTTGGTAGGCGTTGTCAAGCTGTTCGAGCATACGAGCCGCTTGCGCGCCCGCCTCTCCCTCGTCAAAGACGTGCTCTTGATATTGGGCACGTTTGGTTTTGTACGCTTCGAGGATTTCGCTTTGCGACGCGTTTTGGTCTATACCGAGAATTACAAACGGGTTAGTCGGCATTTATCTTCTCCTTTGAGCAAATGCTCTATCTGCATCTTCAAGCCCAGATATACGGTGTTGGATAGTACGCCCTCGTAGAGTTTTATATCCATATCGTTGTAGCTTGCAACCATCTTATTGTAAGTGGAATTGAGCAAAAACGACAGTTCATCGGCGTTTTTCGCAAGATAATCCGCCTTATTCATACACTCACCGTAATTGAGCAACAGAGGATTGTACCTCTTCTTTTTGGTGTCTTTTTCAACGTCGTCAACCGCGTCGAGCAAATACACGAGCCTACCGAGATTGTAGGTGAACGTGTCTATGACGTCGTCGGTTTTGATAAGGGCGCGCGTGATGTCGCGCATAAGCGACGCGAAGCAATCCGCCGCTCTATCTATGCTGTCGCACTTGGCCTTTTCCAAAGCGTTGAGCGATGCAAAACTGTTTTTCATCATCTTATCGATTTCGGGCAAGCGTTTGGACGCTTTTGCCTTGCGCAGAGCAAGCCTCCACTTGATAAGAATACGCGATTTTTTGCCGTCGGTAACGTCGTCTTCGGCGTTGTAATAGACGAGCATAACGGATAAATCCGCCATCTTTCTCGACAACTCGTCCGCACTTACTACCACCTTTTTCTTGCCGTTGTAGGTGCAAAGCTTGCGCTCGAACTGCACTTTTGTGTCCGTGAGCGAGTGCAAAAGCACGCTGTAAAAAGTGACGTCGTAGTTGGTGCAAAGTCTCGTAATTTGCGAGCCAGTCTTGCCGAGCGTCTTGCAAAGCCCGCAATAAAACGCTTGGAATACGTTGAAATCCTTGATATACATATTCTGTTTATCGGGTATGACGTATCCGAACATTTTGCTTGCCTCTTTGTCTTATTGTCTAATAATCTACACTATTTAGATTAAACGTACCTTAAAATTATGCTTGCACGAAACCGACTTTTCTATACACTTTGGAAAGTGTCTTTCTTGCAATTCTTTGTGCCTCTTGCGCGCCGTTTCGCATAATCTCTTCAAGGTAATCCTTGTGTTGCATATAGTAGGCGTGCTTCTCTTGAATTGGGCGCAAATATTCGACCACCGCTTCACCGACTTTGGTTTTGAAGTCCGCGTAAGACGTGCCCGCAAAGATATCTTGCACCTTGTCGATAGGCGTATCCGTAATGACGGAATATATCGTGATAAGGTTGCTTATACCGGGCTTGTCCTCCGCCATAACGATTGCGTCTCCGCAGTCCGTGACCGCCCTCTTAAATTTGCGCATAACGGTGTCCGGATCGTCGAGAAGGTGGATAACTCCGTTGGTGTTGTCGTCAGTCTTGCCCATCTTGGTGGTGGGATCGAGAAGATTGTATATCTTTGCGCCGATCGTCGGGAATATTCCGTCGGGAATGACGAACGTCGGAGAATACTTGGAGTTGAAGCGTTGAGCGATATCTCTTGCAAGTTCGAGATGTTGCTTTTGGTCCTTGCCGATGGGAACGTAGTCCGCTTGATAAAGCAAGATGTCCGCTGCCATAAGCGTGGGATAAGTGAACAAGCCGAGGTTGACGTTTTCGGGTGCTTTTTGACTCTTTTCCTTGAACTGCGTCATTCTGCTTGCTTCACCGAATTGAGTGTTGCAGTTGAGCACCCAAGCAAGCTCCGCGTGCTCGGGCACTTGCGATTGCACGAACAACGTCGTCTTCTCGGGATCGAGACCTATTGCAAGGAATATTGCCATAAAGTCGTAAGTGCGACGGCGCAAGTCCGCGGGGACGTTGTCCACCGTGATTGCGTGCATATCGGCAACCGTGTAAATGCACTTATACTCGTCTTGGAGTTTGACCATATTTTTGAGCGCGCCGATGTAGTTGCCCAGTTGCAAATCACCCGTCGGTTTCAATGCGCTATATACGATTTTTTGTTTTTGTTCTTCCATAATACACACTTTATATAGTCGTTTCGTCACGATAAACGCAGTTTTGCGTTAATTATGATACGACTTTCCTTATTGTTTTCCAATTCGTTTTGCCACGTCGAGCACGGTACGTTTTATATCCGTACGCTCTACAACGTCTTTGTAAATCTCTTCTTTTTCTTCAAGTTCCGCAATGCTTTCGGGACAATCGAGCGCGGTGAGATTGTAAAGTTTCACGACGGCTTTGTAAGCGTTTCTTTCCTTCGTACCGAGCGCACCGAGAACGTCGGAAGCGACTTTGTACGGGCTTGCCGTGGACACGATAACGGTGGGAGTTTCGTCTTCCGTCTCGCACGAATAGTCGTTATAGACGCTTGCCGCCACTGCGGTGTGCGTGTCCATAATGTAATCGTCGAGGTCGAAAAACGTCTCGATTGCGTTCTTCGTATCTTCTTCGTCCGCCCAGCCCGCTTCAAACAAATCCATACGGATATCTTCGGGATCGAGCTCGAACCTACCCGTAAGTTTCAAATCGTCGTAGGCTTGCTTCACTGCCTCGTCGTCTCTTCCGAGTGCCTCGTATACGAGCCTTTCGAGATTGCTTGCGACGAGCACGTCCATTGACGGAGACATCGTTTTGAAAAAGTCGCGCTTTACGTCGTATTCACCGTCGTTGAACAAGTCCACGGGTGCGTTGTTTGCGTTGGTAGCGATTATAAACTTGTTTACGGGAAGTCCCATACGATAGGCGTAATATCCCGCAACGACGTTACCGAAATTGCCCGTGGGGACGACGAAGTTTATTTTTTCACCTAATTCGATTTCCTCACTTACGACGAGGTCGCAGTATGCGGAAAAATAATACACGATTTGCGGGGCGAGCCTGCCCCAGTTGATAGAATTTGCCACAGACAAGGAGACGCCGAGATTTTTGAGTTCGTCCGCTACTTCCTCGTCGTTGAGGATACGCTTGATTGCGGATTGAGCGTCGTCAAAGTTGCCCTTGACGCCGAAAACCGACACGTTTGCGCCCTCTTGCGTGACCATTTGAAGGCGTTGCAATTCGCTTACGCCTTTTGCGGGATAAAACACCGCGACGTGCACCCCTTCTACGTCCTTGAACGCTTCCAAGGCGGATTTTCCCGTATCTCCGCTCGTTGCGACGAGCAACAACGTGTCGTCGGTGATACCGAGTTTTTTCTTGCTTGCGCCAAGAAGATACGGCAAAAGAGAAAGGGATATATCCTTAAATGACGCGGTAGGTCCGTGCCACAATTCCAGCATATAGAGCCCGTCTTCGACTTTTACGACGGGACATACGTCCTCGTCAAAACGAGAATACGCCTTGCGCGTATAATCCAAAATTTCCTCGTAAGAAAAATCGTCGAGGTATTTCGACAATATTTTTGCGGAACGCTCCGCATAATCAAGGTCTACGAGCGCGCCTATATCGTCAAGGCTAAAAATCGGGAATGACGACGGAACGAAAAGTCCGCCGTCATCCGATATTCCTTTTACGATAGCCTCGCTTGCAGAAATTTCGATTTTGGAATTCCTGGTGCAGGTGTATTTCATAAAGCTCCTTTTAGCGCACGAAGTCCGGAAGGTTGTTCTCGTCCTCGCTCACCGTAATGACGAATTGCGTATCCGTGTCCTTTGCCACTTCGCGAATGTCGTCGAAAAAGTCTTTCATCTCGTGCACGGTCTTGCCGAGCATTCTATGTGCGCCGTCGATGTAAAGAGTCTCGATATCGTGGTTGCCCGCAAGCAAGCCTTTGATAAAGCCGATAAGTGCCTCTTCGCTGACGGGATTGTCGTCTCTTTTGAGTTGTTTGGCGTTGACCACGCGCACTTGATAACGCAACGAATACATATATCTGTCCGTATCGGTCACAAACACGATGTCGCCTTTTGCGGTATCGATGTTGTCGTTTGCCATATCGATGATGTTTTTGGTTTTGCCTGTGCCTTTTGCTCCGGTAATAAATTTAATCATAAGCACCTCCGCTTATATTATATATAATATATCGCGCGATTTCAATATCCAATTTTCAAAAATTGACGGTTTTTGCAAATTGTTCGAAAACGCGTGTACGAATCGTCTCAATTTACTCGATATACGAGGTAAGTTCGGCGTGTCTGACGGGTGAGATAAGGTTGACCATTGCGTCGAGTTCCCTATCGCTTATGGACGTGGTGCGTCCCTCGGCGTATTGCTTGTCCACGAGCTCCTTCATTCTTGCGACGAGTTCGTCCTTCTTGTCCACTTTTGCCTCGGTGGGAAGCTCGTAGAATGTATCGATCCAGTACGCAATGCCCGCAAGCCCGCTGAACGCGTCCACCACCACTCTCGGCGCTCTTCCCAAAATCTTTTGGGTGTCGAAAATGTTGTAGATTTCTTGGTCTTTGAGCATACCGTCGGCGTGAATACCCGCCTTGGTTACGTTGAAGTTTTTGCCCACGAACGGCGTTTGAGGCGGAATACGATATCCCATTTCGTCCTCGAAATAGTCCGCAATCTCGCTGATGACTTCGAGGTTCATACCGTTGGACGTGCCTCGAAGCGACGTATATTCGATTGCCATTGCTTCAAGAGGCGTATTGCCCGTGCGCTCACCTATGCCGAGGAGCGTGGTGTTGACCGTCGAGCAACCGTAAAGCCACGCCGTCGCACTGTTGGTAACCGCCTTGTAAAAGTCGTTGTGTCCGTGCCATTCGAGCTGTTCGCTGGGCACTTCCGCATAGTAACGGAAGCCGTAGATTATGCCTTGTACGCTTCGCGGGAGCGAAGTACCGGGGTAAGTTACGCCGTAGCCCATCGTATCGCACGCGCGGATTTTTATCGGAATACCGCTCTCTCTACTCAATTTCATAAGCTCGATTGCAAACGGAACGACGAAGCCGAAATAATCCGCTCTCGTGATGTCCTCGAAGTGGCAACGAGGCACTATGCCTCTGTCGAGTGCCATTTTGACGATGCCGAGATACTTATCCATCGCTTGCTTACGAGTCATATTCATCTTTTTGAAGATATGATAGTCCGAGCAACTGACCAAAATACCCGTCTCTCTTATGCCGAATTCTTTGACGAGCTCGAAGTCCTTTTCGCTCGCGCGTATCCAGCTGGTGACTTCGGGAAATTCGTATCCGAGGTCGAGGCACTTTTTGACCGCTTCTTTGTCCTTATCGCTATAAAGGAAAAACTCGCTTTGGCGTATCATACCGTTCTTTCCGCCAAGTCTGTGAAGCTTCTTGTAAAGTTCCACAATGTCCTTGACCTCGAACGGTTGCATAGCTTGTTGTCCGTCTCTGAACGTCGTATCGCTTATGTACAAATCCTTTGGACATTCCATAGGCACGTGGCGCATATTGAACGCGGTTTTGGGGATTTTGCCGTACGTGAAAACTTGTCTGTGAAGATTTGGATTTTCCACGTCTTGAAGAGACGGCTTGTAGTTGTGTTCTTCGAGCAAGTGGTTGCGCTTGTTGTATTCGACAATCATCTTTTGCCTCCGTCACTCGATGTTTTCGAGCATCTTATTTTGCACCGCGATTTGAAGTGCGGATATCATTTCGTCCATATCACCGAGCATAAATTTGTCAAGCGAATAAAGCGTGAGACCTATGCGGTGATCTGTAACTCTGCCTTGCGGAAAGTTGTACGTTCTTATACGCTCGCTTCTGTCTCCCGTGCCCACTTGCGCACGACGATTTTCGGCGTATTCCTTTTGCGCTTGCGACTGATAATAGTCGTAAACTCTCGATTTGAGCACTTTAAGTGCCTTTTCGCGATTTTTTATCTGACTGCGCTCGTCTTGACACTCAACGACGATTCCCGTGGGAATATGCGTCATTCTTATCGCGCTTTCCGTCTTGTTAACGTGCTGTCCGCCCGCGCCGCCGCTGCGGTAAGTGTCCACTTTGATGTCGTTTTCGTTGAGCGTGACTTCGACGTCTTGCGCCTCGGGAAGCACCGCCACCGTAACCGTTGAGGTATGCACTCTGCCTTGCGACTCCGTCTCTGGAACGCGCTGGACTCTATGCACACCACTCTCAAATTTGAGCTTGCCCCAAACGCCTTTGCCCGTGATCATAAACACGAGTTCCTTCGCACCGCCGAGCTCGGTGTAGTTCATATTGACTTCTTCGATTTTCCAACGATTGTTTTCGGCGTAATGACGATACATACGCATAAGTTCCGTGCCGAAAAGCGCGGCTTCGTCTCCGCCCGCGCCCGCGCGTATTTCCATAATGACGTTGTTGTCCTCGTTGGGGTCTTTGGGCAAAAGCGAGATTTTGATGTCTTCCGCGTCCTTGTCGAGCATATCGCGAAGCTCGTCGAGTTCTTGCTTTGCAAGCGCTTTCATATCGGCGTCGCTCTCCATTGCAACCATCTGCTCGCAATCCTCAAAATCACTCTTGTGCTTTAAGTACGTCGCGTAGTTTTCGACGATGGGCATAAGGTCGGAATGTTCCTTGGAAAGTGCCTTGAATTGCGTTTGGTCCGCAATCACTTCCGGCTTTGACAAAAGATTGCCAACTTCCTCGTATCGCGCCTGAATTTTATTAAGTCGTTGTATCAAACCGTCGCTTATCTTCATTTTCTTCTCACCGTTGCCATACGCTCGACGCCCTCGACGTCCTTGTCGATAGTCACGTCGTAAGCGGCAAAAATTTCTTTTATGCTCTCGGCTTGACCTATGCCGAATTCCATCAAAAGCACTCCGACGTCATCAAGATGAGCGTCAAGACCTTTTTCTATAATTCTATAATATTTCAAGCCGTCCGCGTCACCGTCAAGGGCAAGTTGAGGCTCAAAATTTTTGACTTTTTCGTCGAGTTTTTTCACGTCTTCGCTTGGGATATACGGCGGATTGGACACGATTACGTCAAATCGTTTATTCTCTACCGCACTCCACATATCACCGCACGCAAAATCGATTTTCACGCCCGTATTGAGCGCGTTTGCTTTTGCAACGTCGATTGCGCCCGCACTTATATCGGTTGCTTTTACGTTTGCGCCGGTATTCTTTGCGATTGCCACTGCGATTGCACCGCTTCCAGTGCACAAGTCGAGCACGTCTACTCCGACGCTTTCGCTTCTCGATTTAACCTCGGCTATGGCTTTTTCTACGAGCTCTTCCGTTTCGGGACGAGGTATAAGCACGTTTTGATTGACGGAAATCTTGATGCCGTAAAAGTCGGAATAACCGAGTGCGTATTGCAACGGCGTGCCGTCTTTCATCTTGTTTGCAATGGCTTCCGCAGCGTCGTATTGCGCCTTGGTGAGCGTTTTGAGCGCGGGAAGTTCGCTTCTCTTGACGCCCGTAACCTCAACGAGCAACCAATCTATATCCGCTTCGTCCGCGCCCTTTGCTATATTCTTTACACGATCTCTCGCAACGCCGTAGGGCACGCGGATATCGAATTTTTTCTCTTCGAGATTGGGATTTGCGTCCATTTCCATAACCGTCTTAAACGCAGTTATAGACACTTCGAGCATATCGTCGGTAGGCTCTTTGGTGGTGAGTTTTTGAAGGAGCATACCGGGGGCACGCAATATGCGCGCCAAGAGGCAATCGCTCTTTGCAAGAAGCTTCAAAAGCTCGTAGGATATACCCGCAACCACGGGCAAGAACAAGAGCTTGAAACCGAGTTTTATAAGCGCGTTGAGCACCTTGTATCCGCCAACCGACGACGGCACTACGAGATTGCACGCCGTAATCATATAGTTGACGAGTACGAACACGATTATGCTCACCGCAACGACGAAAAAGAGAAACGTCGTTCCGCAACGAGAGTGTTCTCTGCGCATCTTCTTGGCGTTTTCAACGGTAAGGTCAAGTCCGTGCTCGTAGCAAGTGATGACCTTGTGTTCCGCGCCGTGATACATAAACACTCTGCGAACGTCCTTCATAAGCGTCACCAAAAGTATATAACTTATGAAAATCACCAGCATAATGCCACCCTCGATAAGACTGTACCAAAGGCTTTTGAGCGAGGACGTATTGATTGCTTGGATATTGTCGCAAATCGCGCCCGCAATTACGTTGGGCAAAAATACGAAAAGTCCCACGGCAAGAAGCACGCCCAACACCACCGAGAACGCCATAAGCACGTTCATAGGATTGATTTTGAGCTTGTCCGCCATCCATTTTTCAAACTTGGACGGCTCTGCGTAGTCACCGTACACTTCCGCCGAACGCATCATTATGCCCGTGCCTTGGAAAAGTTGCGTGAAAAGATTGACTACGCCTCTTATAAAAGGCAAGCGGAAAAACACGTTGCGCTCTTTGGGGCTCTTGATGTACTTGCTCTCGACGGTGATGTCACCGCTCGGCGTGCGCACGGCAGTTGCGATGGAGTGTTCGCCCTTCATCATAACGCCTTCGAGCACGGCTTGTCCGCCGATACTCGTCCGCCTCACCGCTTTTGACGTCTTGTCGATAACGTTCTTGACTTTCGGTTCTTTATTTTTCTTGGATTTTTCTTTCATTTATAAATGGTGATTTTTTGTGTTTTTCCTTATAAAAATTAACGCACGGCTTGTTTTAATCGCGATATTTGGATGAAGAGCGCGAAAGTGTGCGTCCGCCACAAAACCCAACGTACTAAGCGTACGTGATTTTGTGGCGGGCGCGCACTGACAAAGCTATTCGCCAAATAGCGCGATTAAAGAAAAAACGCAGGCTATGGGTGATATATATAACCAACTATCCCATAATGCCTGCATTTTCTTCGTGTGTGTGTTAGTCGAGATTGTATCTCTTCTTGAATTTGTCAACGCGTCCGCCGGTGTCAACAAGTTTTTGTTTGCCCGTGAAATACGGATGGCATTTGGAGCAAATTTCAACTCTAAGTTCGTTGACGTTTTTGGTCGTACCCGTTTGGAATGTGTTTCCGCACGCACACACGACCGTTACGTCGTGGTATTGGGGATGGATTCCTTCTTTCATTTTGGTTCTCCTAACTCGTTTTTTTATACCCACACGCGCCAATTCGTTACGCGTATATGACATAAAGTTTCTTTATTATATATTCATTGTCTAAAAAAGTCAAGCAATCGGCAAGCCAATTTCTCAACATTTTCCCGCCAATCCGTTGCCTATTTACCGCGCGGATTTGCAATCGTTTAACGGCGCAAGAATTTTTGCGATTTTTACGACGTTTTTACGCTCGATTTTCGCACTCACGCAAGCGCGCCGAGCAATACCTCTCTCACCTTTTCGAGGTCCTTATCGGCAAGGGCGCGATATCGCTTGTCGCTATCGATTTGACCTTGGCAAATCACCTTCACGGGGCTATCCGCAAACACGAAATATTCGTCCGCGCAAAGCAAGCACTCGTCTATGGAGTGGGTGACGAAAATCACCGTGCGCTTTTCCACGTCGTTGAGTTGCACGAGCTTTGCGACGAGCCTTGATTTGAGCGCGACGTCAAGTGCTTTGAACGGCTCGTCGAGAAGCAACACTTTGCTAGGATAAAGGAATGCTCTTGCCATACTCACGCGTTGCGCTTGACCTCCGCTTATCTCGCTTGCAAGCGAATGAAGAACGTCCTCGATTTCAACGAGTTTTGCCATTTCTTCAATCATTTTTTTGCGATTGTTTTTGTCCTTGTAAACGGCACGTAATATCAAATCAAGGTTTTTATACACCGAAATCGATGGGATTAACCTATCTTTTTGAAAAATGTAGCTTACACCGCCATCTACACCGTCTATCTCTCCCGAATAGTCTTTTATGCCCGCGATTGCGTTGAGAAGAGTGGTTTTTCCAACACCGCTTCCGCCCAAAATTACGTTTATGGTATTCTCTTTGAAGGCTATATCAAAGTCTTGAAAAACGTCTTTTTCACCGTATCCGCAAGTGAAGTTTTTTACGATAATATCACTCATCTTGCCACCTCCCAAATCTTCTTTGCGCCGAGCACCACGCCTTCCAAAACGAAGCTGAAAACGATTGCAACCAGCGTATACGCAAGCAAGTACGCAATCTCGAACGAGGCGTTTGCCACTTGTATTTTTCCGCCTATACTGCCTTGCACGTTGGCAAGAATTTCCGCCGCCACCACCACTTTGAGAGTGAGCGAAAGCGTAGATTTGCTCGTATCGAAAAGGCACGGCGTAATCGATGGAATATACACGCTTTTCACGATATCCAAGGGGCGCACTTTGTAGACTTTTGCCATCTCCACGAGGTCCTTGTCCACACCGACAATTGCCGAGTAAAACGCGGAGTACATTATGGGGAAAGCAATCAAAAATCCGACGACTATCGCCATTGCGTTACCGCTCAAAAACGCGTAAAGTATGAGTATCACCGCCACAGTCGGCGCACTGCGGAGCACGGACACGACGGGGGACATAATTCTATGGATAGGATTGAAAAGTCCGCCCAAAACCGCAAAAATCATTGCCAAAGCGAAGGATATGACGAAGCATACAATCGTACGTAAAAGCGTCCACCCGACGCTCGTCCAAAAGTCCTCTTCACCGCCCAGCACGAAAAAGCGCGCAAGCACCACGTCGGGCATAGGAAGCACCAAGGGATTGTCTTCCGCCACCGACGCGATTGCCCATATTGCGAGCATTATTCCCAGCGCGATAAGCGGATATACGATATTACTCGCAATCCGCCACGCTTGTTTTTTGTCGATTTTGACCGTTTTTTTCATAATTTTTTACGTGGTTTACGCAAAGATTTTATCTGCGTTATCTTGCCAATCTATTGCGTTGCCTTGCGAATCTTTGGACATAACCTTTGCAAGGAACGTCAAGATTTCGCTCTTTTGAGTCTCGTCGAGCTTGGTTGCGTTGATTGCGCATCTCGCAATACTCGGAGCGGGGAAAGTCGCACTTTCGTAAAGATGTTCTTTTGCAAAAGAGGTGACTTCGCTCGGATTTGCCGTTATCCAAGTCTTATTTGCACTCAACGCGTCAAAGAGCGCGTTCATAAAAGCGGTGTCGTTTGCAAGTCCGCTTCTTACGAACAAGCCCGCTTGCGCATAATTGCTTGCGCCCGATACTCTTGCGTATTCCGCTTGCATATCCATCTCGGAAGAGAGTGAAAGTGCGGTTTTGAATTGCGTTGCGGCGGGCTCACCCACCACTGCAAAATCCGCTTGACCGCTTGCGAGCAACACTCTTGCCGCAGGGCCGTCCGCGACGTAGCGCACACCGACTTGATTTGCGCCGATAGTCGCGTTTTCGTCCGTTACCATTTGAATATCGTTGGCGTTCATAACGTATCTGAACACGAGTCCGGGGACGCCAGTTTGACCAATGCAAGCCACCACTTTGCCCTTGATATCGTCAAGAGTGATAACTCCGCTGTCGGTGTTGCCGATCATATAAAGACTGCCGTTGACCGCCACGCTTACGAGCTTGTAGTCCGCGCCTTGTCTTATGAGATTTGCACCCGCGTTGACGGGCATAATCACCAAATCACTGCTCTTGGAGGACATTTCCACCGCGATATTTGCGGGTTTGACCACCTTGTAATTGACTTTCGTTCCGTCGATTTTCTCGTTGTCGGTGACGAGGCGAAGCATTGCAAGTGCGGGAGTGCCTTCGGGGGCGCTGAACGTAAGCTCGCTCACGCCGTCACGATAGTTTGTGCCGTTGCCGCCGCCTTTATCGTCGTTGCAAGCAACGAGCGAGACGCACGCAATCATTGCGATCACGATTATTGCCACGATAGCAAAAAACTTGTTGTTTTTCATATATATACCTCTAAAAATTTATTTACTATTTATTTTTTTCGTTTGGATATCTATCAATTGGATATCTCCCAAACGGTTTGGTTTCTATACGGTTTTACAAGGTCGTATTCTTCGTTCTTGAAACGCCTTATTCCTCGGACAATTCAAAGGACGTTATTGCGGATTTCACACTCAAACTTTCAAATCTGCCGAGCTTACCCGTAAGTGCGGAAATGCGCTCTTGCGCGCCCTCGACGATAAGCGCGATTGCGTTTGCCTCTTTTCTCGGCACGCCCATACGCCCCACTATAATATCTGCAAAATCGCTCAAAACTTTTTGCATTTCGACGGCAACCGCCTTGTCACCTTTGAGTACGATACCCACTACACCGATTTTTTTCATAGAATTAACCTCATATTCTCGCATAGCGAGAGTGATATTGTTGCTATGCAACAGTGATATTTGCGCTACGCGCAAGTGATAACCGCAAAAGTCGTCGCTGTGTCAAAGACAACTCACAAGTTCATTGTCTAGTGCCACGCTAGTCTTATTGCTCTACTACCGCGCAACCGATACACGCTATCAATCATAGAAGGATTGATATTCCCGCCACAATTTCGCCATATCGCTTGCTTGGTGTGCGCGCCTTCGGCGCATTTGTTTGTGGAATATTCCGCAATTATTAATTATTAATTTTTAATTATTAATTAAAAAATTGCGCCGTCGCGTAAAACGACGGCGCAAACGTAATGCACCTATATTATTATGTCGTCTTACACTCCGTATCGATTGCGCCCGCTTGCTCATCGTTTTGGTAGCACCGCCACTCCGATTTGAGACGCTTTCACATCGTTTCTGATTTCAAGTTTATTTTACGATATATTGCCCGTTTTGTCAATCGGCTTGCAACATAAACAAAATCGTTGCGCCCAGCACTCTGCTCTTGGACAAAAGCGGAATATACGTGCCGTTGATTTCCTCTTCGCTTGCGTTTTGCGTGAGAATACTCATTTGAGCAAGCGTTTGGATAGCCTCTTTCATTTCTGAATTTTCCGCAAAGTAGTCACCGACGAACGCTTTGATATCGTGTGACACGTTGTTTTTGAGGACGTTTGACACCTTTTGGTTGACGGCGTTGAGCCCGATAGTCACGTAGTAGTCGTACCAATCCGACGTATAGAGTTCGTCCGTTCTGAAAATGCGCCCGTTCTCGATGAAACTGCCAAACGAGCATCTGTCAAGCGCACTGCGAAGTTGCGCTTGCGTTGCGTCGCCTCTCGTGTAGCTATAATAAGTTTCTTTGAAGTTGTCAAATCCGCCGTCGAAGAAGAACACCAGCGACACTTGCGTCGAAAGCGCGTCTTGCGTCATAACGCCCGAGTGCACCACTTCCCACAAGTCCGTATCGTCGTCACCCGTCACGGAGTCGTAGAGCGACGAGAAGTTGAACGCCAAATCGAGCGTGAAAAGCGGGACTGCCTTTTGATACTCACCCGTATTTGCGCTGACGATTTCGTCAACGATATTCAAGAGTTTTTGCTCGTCGTAACCGCCCTCGCTCGTGAGATTGAGTATTGCCCTCGATACAAGAATGGATTGATTTATGCGGTTTGTGGCGGTATCGAGATTGTCACCGTTTTGCGCCACCGAGAGAAAGTCTTTGATAAAGTCCTCGGACGAGAGCAAGTTTCCGCTTGACGTCACGACGTCGCAAATAGTCGGAATAACGTCCACGACCATATAGGCGTATTTGGCGTATTTGACGATTTGCGCGTAGATTGCCGAAGACACCGTTTTTTTGTCGAATTTGTCTATAACGAGGTCGAGCGCGGAGTTGAGCGCACTCACTTCGTTTTGATTGAGCGCGTCTTTGAGGTCTTGCACGTTGAGCAAAAGCGTATCGACGAGCGTTGCGATTTCACCGTCCGTGATTTCACCGAGCGCACCGCTGTCGTCAAAAAGCTTGCCGTACAAGTCGTCCGTGATTGCGTTGACGGACATATTATACGCAAACGATACGAGCCTACCGAGCGCGTTCCTTGCGTTTGAAAAAGCGGTGAGCATTTGCGACTTCTCGGTGTCCGTCGTCACGAAATCGCTCTTTGCAATGCTTATAGAAAGTCTGTTTTTCACGACGTTGTCGAGCGGTTTGCCCGAGATTGCGTTTTGGCGCATATACTGTTCGAGGTCGATAAGCTCGTTATACACGTCGCAAATAGTCTTGTATCCCTTGGACACCATCGCGCAAGTCAAATCGTACACGATTGCGGACACGTCGCTGGGGGTGAAGCCAACCTCTTTGAGGAGCGGGATAAGCAATTCCGCATTCTTTTCAAAGTCACCGAGCAACGTCTTGCCGTTTTGAGAGGATAACGCGGTTGCAAGCGACTTGATTTTTGCCGTCTGCAAGTCGGACTCGCTCACCACCGAGCAAATCATCTTCGTCCAACCAAGCGTAACTATATAGTCACCCGCATCGTCTCTGCCTTTGAGGCTTTGCTCGTCAAGCGAATTGGTCCAACCGTCAACCACACCGCTCATAAACGCGTTTTCAACGGACGCCACCGCGTCGGCGCGCTCTTTTGCGGGATCGGTTTTAGTTTTGTTGCACGCAACGAGACACACGCACAGCGCGAGCACCAAAGCGAGAATTACGGACACTATTTTCAGTTTGTTTTTCATAATCAACCCTTTTTGACAGTATAACCTTTTTTGAAGTTGAGCACAAGCGGTATAAGCGTATACCCCGCGCCCATAGCGATACCGACCACGGCAACCACCCACGCCCTATACATAAACTCAAAGTACATTCCGAACAAGCGAAGCGCGTGGATAAGGCAAGAGGCAAGCAACACCGACACGGCGAAGGACGCGCAAAAAGCCACGAGCGCAATTATCGCGTGTTCCAAAATCTCGGTTTTGAGAAGCGTATTCTTGGACATACCTGCGTTTAAGAGTGCCACTCTCGATTGCTTGGACACGCCTCTGCCGATAAGCGCGGTTGCCACGGTCACGGCAAATATGAACAGCGCAACCACCACCGCAAGCGTGCCGATGAGGTCGAACACGGCGTTCATACTTTCCATATCCCACTTGTACGCGTCGAGCGCGGATATAACGTAATAGTTGTTGACGGCGTACCGTGCACGCAACGCTTCCACGCACTTTTGCACGTTTCCGTCGGACACTACGAGCACAGTATCCACCTTTTTGCCGAATACGTCCTCCATAGTCTTTGCGGACGTGACGATATAGTTTCCGCTGAACAATTCGTGTTTGAGCACACCGCCCACAATCACTTGTCCGCTCTCTTTTCCGAACGACATTTCAAGCACGTCTCCCTCTTTGATGCCGTACAGCTTTTGAAGTGCTATATCGACGAAAACGTATGGTTTATCTTCCGAAATGCGCGTGTAAACCGTCTCTTTGGGCGTAACGTACTCAAAATCTACCATATCGAGAATATCCTCCGAGCCGAGAATATTCATAGTCTTTTCTTTGCCTTGGACAAGGATTTCACCTTGTCCCCAAACCATTTTGGTGGCGTCTTTCACACCGTCCGTTTGCTTGAACTCATTGGCGACGACGCTTTCTCTGACGTTGGTGACGAACGCCATATCCCCGAACTGATTGACGTACGAGGTAAACACGCTCGTGGTGAGCGACCACGCCATAAACAAGGTCATTGCAATGGTCATACCCGTCGTAAGGAGCGTTGACGAGCGCATAAAACGTTTCTCTCTCGTCATATCGAGGCTTGCCACTTTCATAGACGGCGCGCTCGATTTTTTGCAGACTTTTGCACAAATTTTCATAAGCGGAGACGCGCTCGAAGCAAGCGCAAGCATTGCAAGAATGAGGCTTACGATTGCCATTGCGCCCGTCACGCTTTCCACCGTAAATTCTATAATCACGCTCACGACAGTGAGCAAAATTAAGGCTATCGGCAGTATATATTGACGTTTGTTCGTCTCTTTGATGTCCAATTGATTGTCGCGAATAGTGCCCTTGAACGCTTGAAGAACGGGTGCAAGAGACGCAAGTATCGCAGTGAAAAATCCGACGATACCCGCCACGAAAAGATATTGCACGGAGATATTGAACACCGTCGCGCTCGTAAGCGTGATTTTGAGTATCGCAACGAACGTACCCACCGCAAGTGCCGAGCCTATAAGCGTACCGAGCATTGACAAAATTACGCTTTCTATGAGGAATATTCCGACTAGTTGGCGTTTGGTTGCACCGACGATTTTGAGTTTTGCGATGAGCGCAACTTTCTCACCCTCGCTCATAACGAACAAGATTACGATAATGGCAATGCCGAGCAAAAATACCGCACCGCCCGCAAGCACTACGGGCGCGGTGAGACTTTGCGTCTGCTCGTTGACGTAGGCAGCGTCTTTTGCCTCTTTTACGAGCAAGTCCTTATACTCGTCCATTGCGCGGATTTTTTGCATAACTTCATCCACGCTCACGCCGTCTTTGACAGTGAGGTAAATCTCGTTGCAAAGATTGACCGTGACCGAACTCGTTATGAGTTTTGAAAAATTGCTCGACGTACCGATGATTTGATAGGGCGCGTCGCTCAAAAAATATCCGTCCCCTTTTGCGATTGCTCCGACGTAGCACGTCGTTTGTCTTTGTCCGAGGGACAGTTTGAACATATCTCCGACGTTTAGTCCGAAGTGCTTTGCGCACGCCTCGGATATTACGACGTTGTCGTCGTTGCGCCCCTCTTTGAGTGAGGATATCTCACCGCTTACGGCGTTTATCGTTTGCAACGTCTCTATTTGACTTGCCTCGAAACCGCGCACCATAACGTACTCGTCGCCGAAAGTTGCGTAAAGTTTGAGCGTGGCAACGACGTCTTTTGCCTCTTGCAAGGCTTTGAGCGGTTCGGCTTTGGTGATACGGTCGCTACTGCTGTCCGTGGATATGACGATATCCGCACTGCCCACCGCCGACGTTTCCGTTGCGTAGATATAATCGTACACCGCGCCCTTAAAGGAAATCATACAAAAAGTCATTGCGACCACCACCGCGATAGCAAGTATCGTGGCTATTGAGCGCAACGGCTTTGACAGTATGTTTCTAAACGCGAGTTTGACCATATTACACGAGCAATCCGTCTTCCATCTTGACTATGCGCGAGGCATAGGACGCGTGCGCTTGCGAGTGAGTGACCATAACGAGCGCAACGCCTCTGTTCTTGTTGATATCCTTCAAAAGTTCCATAACCAGCCTACCGCGCTCTTTGTCGAGACTGCCTGTCGGTTCGTCGAGGAATATAACTTTGGGATCGGTGATAAGCGCGCGCGCAATCGCAACGCGTTGTTGTTCACCGCCCGACAATTGTCTCGGATACGCCTTTTGTCTGTCGGCAATCTCGAGATATTCCAAAATCTCTTGCGCACGCTCTTTGTATTCGCTCTCTTTGCGCTTATCGAGAACGAGCGGAAGAGTCACGTTTTCGTACACCGTAAGATTGGGAACGAGGTTGTCAAACTGATACACGAAGGAAAAATCGTTCCTACGCATTTTGGCAAGTTGCTCGTCGGATATTGCGGATAGGTCGTTGCCAAGCAACTCCACCTTTCCTTCCGTTGCCTTGTCGATACCCGCAAGGATATAAAGAAGCGTTGATTTACCGCTTCCCGACTCGCCTACGATTGCGACGAATTCACCCTCGTCCAAGCAAAAATCGACGCCTTTCAACACTTGCGTCTCAACCTCACCCGTCTTGAAGGTCTTTTTGATGTTTTCCGCTTTCAATACGTTGTGCGCCATATCTTCCTCCGCGCGCGTAAAAATACACTTATCATTATACCACAGCGTATTTGATAACACAACATTAAAATAATCGGCTTATTTCTGAGCAAAAACGAATAAAATACGAGGCAAAAATATTGCCGAAAATCGTTTATATATAAGCAAAAAAGTGTTATACTCGTCTTATGAAAAAGTATATGCAAGGCACGATAGAATACGAGATACACGAGGTGGCGCACACGGAAAAACCGCGCCTTCTTTTGCACGCTTGTTGCGGACCTTGCGCAAGTAGCGTGCTTGAATATCTCACCCCGCACTTTGACGTGACCGTATATTACTACAATCCCAACATTTTGCCGAAAGAAGAGTTTATCAAGCGCGAAACGGCACTTAAAGAGGTGATTTCGCACTACGACAGCGTAAAACTTATAGTACCCGAGCAATCGCAAGAGGAGTATATATCCTACGTCAAAGGACACAAAGACGATCTCGAAGGCGGTGCAAGATGCACTCTTTGTTTCAACTTGCGCCTTGAAAACACGGCAAAATATATACTTGATCACGAGGGCGAATACGACTTTTTTGCCACCACCCTCACCGTCAGTCCGCACAAAAACGCACCGCTCATCAACGAGATAGGCACTGCTATTGCGCAAAGACTCGGTGTCAAATATCTTTGCTCCGACTTCAAAAAACGCGACGGATATTTGCGTTCAATTCAATTATGTAAAGAATGGAATATTTATCGTCAACAATACTGCGGTTGCGTGAGAGAACTATTGAGCGATTAACTGCGTCACCGACGCTCTATCGTCAAATCATTTACGTTTAGCAAATTGGGTTTGCCTTTTTCGCATCGGTTCCTTGTTCTTCATCTCAATATTTCTCTCACGATTTTATAAAATACGGACGTAAAAAGCGTTGCACTTTGCAACGCTTTTTTTTGATTATATTATTAGTTTTTTGTTGATATTTTCGCTGATTTTTGACGGTTTTTACAATGATTTTTCAATCAAAAAACGCTTATTTTTATGCGTTTTTTTCACAAAAATTACGTCAAGTCGAAGAGATTTCTTCGAGGGTTACGAGCCCCGTTTTTGCGTTTACTCTTACGTCGATTTCGTAGACGAGACCGAATTGAATTTCAATCTCGTACGTATACACCGAGTGGCGCAAGTTGGAGGAATATTCAATCTCTCTCTTGCACTCCGTGACGATGGGCACGCCCGCCGTTCCGTACGTGTTGGCAACGAATTGAAGTGCGATTTGCTTTGCCTCTTCCGCCGTCACGTTGCAGTTTGCGTTGGCAGAGCCGAACGCCGTTCCGAACACGGACGCAAGCACGATTGCCGCGACGAGCACTATGCATACGGCGGTTATCGCAAGCGCGCGGAGAGCGTTTTTCTTGGCAAATTTCTTTTGCGCTCTTTTGACAGTCTCCTTGTCACACTCCTCTTCTATGGGACGAGAGGACTGATACGCGTCGATAATTTCCGTCATCTTCTGAGCCTTGTCGAGTTCTTGTTCCACGAAAGCTTTTTCTTCGTCGTTTGCCGTTCCGTCGACGTATTTTTTGTAAACGCTTTCAAAATCCATACTATTTCTCCAAAATCTTCTTTATTTGTTCCCTGCCTCTGAAAAGCATAACTTTTACGTTGCTTTCGCTCTTGTCGAGCATTGCCGATATCTCGTCTATTTTGAGGTTTTCAAAGTAGAAAAGCAAGATTACCTCTTTCAGATTGTCGGCAAGAAGCCCTATTGCGTTGTAAAGCGCGCGGTATTTCTCGTCCTTTACGATTTTGGAAAGCACTTCGTCGCGCTCGCTTGACATATTCTCGTCAAGTTCTACTATACGAGCGTACTTACGCTTTTTGTTGAGAAACATATTGCGACACACAGTCAGTGCCCACGCCTTGAAGTTGGCAATACTGTCGTTTGCGCTCTTCAACGCTTTGTAAAACGCCTCTTGCGCCAAGTCTTCGGCTTGGGAGGCGTCTTTGGTCAGCGACATCGAATACAACAATATGTCGTTGTAATATTTTATAAACAATTGTTCTATGACGTCGCTGTCCATACTATCCTTTATTTACTACTTTTTACTATTTTTTGGGTTATTTTTATATTCCGACCTTATCAGTCGTCGATTTCCTTGTCTTGCGAGATGATTGTGCCGGTGGTGGCGTTGATCTCGTATTCGTACTCGTATCCGCCCGCCTTAAACTCGATTTCATAAATCACTACGCCGTGCTCGACGTCAAGTTCTGCCTTTTCAATCACCGCGTTTTCGGCAGTTACGCCTGCGTGTGCAAAAGCGGTGCGCTTTGCGTCTTCAACCGAGATATACTGTCCGACGGGAACTTTGTCGTCATCGTCGTCTTCGTCGTTGTCAACTTCAAATTTGATGACTGCGCCCGTAACCGCGTTGATTTCGTATTCGTATTCGACAGTGCCTTTTTTGAACTCGATTTCGTACACGTACGCGCCCTTTTCAAAGTCGAGTTTTGCCTTGGTGACGGTCACTTCTTCCGCTGTTACGCCGGCGTTTTCAAGCACAATTCTTTGAGCTTCTTCCACACCGATAAACGTCACGCCTTCGGGAGCTTTTTCAACGACGGTCTTATCGTTGACTTCTTTTTTGTGGATTTCACCGGTGGTTGCGTCGATATCGTATTCGTATTTGACCGTACCGACTCTAAATTCCACTTCGTAGAGGTATTTTCCGTCGTCAAAGTCAAATTCGACGTCGAGTTTTGTCACCTTGTCGATGGTCGTCAAAGCATCCTCGAAAGCGATTTGCTTTGCTCTTTCCGCGCCGATATATTGATTTTCGTTTGCGTACGGAGGAGCGGGAACATTGTCTTTGTCAACTTGGTGGTCGTTGATTTTGACGGACACGACTTCTTTGTTTTCGTCAATCGTAACGTCGTATTTTACGCCGTTGATGACCACTTCCACAACGAAAGCGTTTCTTCTTGCCGACACCGACGAGTATTGAACGTTTTGTCCTTGTGCGCCTACGGCTGCGAGTGCGATGTTTTGATACTCTGCGTTTCTCTTGCTCTCAGCGTTGTCGTTACCGTCGCAAGCGACGAATACCACTGCGCAAACGAGCAACGCTACTATTGCAAGTGTGATTATAAATTTCTTTTTCATAGGGGTTGCCTCCTTAGGTTTTTCACATATAAGACACCCCTACGCCGAAAAGGTTACAAACTTTTTCAAATTTTCTTCAAAACCTTTTCGTTTGGATCATTATTTCTTTCGTATTTCGATTAAAAAAGCCTCGGATTTTTCAATTCAAGACTTTTCAAAACTCCGATTTTATGTGGTTTTTGTTCGCTTTTATGAGATTCTTGTACGCTTTTATGAGATTTCTATGTGATTTTACGCTGATTTCGTGCGGTTTTTAGGCGGTTTTTGGGCGTTTTTTTGCGATTTTTGCGCAAAAATTATGCCAAAAGTCCCCGCAATTTCGAGCGTTATTCGTCCTTGTCGAGAACGACGACTGCGCCTTTATACTCGTCGCCTTCCCAAATAATCTCACCCACGGACGGCACGATTACGTATCCGTCGCTTACGTTCTTTATGCTTATGACGGGCGTGGTTATAGTTGCCTCGACGTCGCTCTTTTCAAAGGCAAAATCGCAATCTATCATTTCGCAGTCGATAAGTTTGAGGTTTTTGCAATAGCAAAGCGGTTGCGTGCCTATGATTTTGCAATGGTCGAAAGTTACGCCGTCGCAATACCACGCAAGATATTCACCCTTGACGACGCAGTTCTTGACGAGCACGTTTTCCGCGTGCCAAAAGGCGTCCTTGGTGTCGAAGTTGCAGTCCTCGAACACGGCGTCTTTGATATATTGAAAACTGTATTTACCCTTGAAGTCAACGTTTTTGAATTTAATGGAGGAGGATCGCATCATAAAATACTCGCTTTCCGCGTGCGAATTGCGCATATTTATGCCGTGCACCGACCAACCGAACTCGGGTGAGACGATATGACAACCGTCGATATTTACGTTTTTGCACTCGCGAAGTGCCTTTATGCCGTGCATTTTGACGTCTTTTATATCGATATTTTCGCTATACCAAAGCGACGCGCGACAAAGCTCGGTCATTTCGCTGTTTTCTATTTTGAGATTGTGATTGTGCCAAAACGGATAGCGAAGATTGAAAAAACAATCCGTGCACTCGACGTCTCTGCACTCCTTGAACGCGCTTTCACCGTCCGCCGGCCCGTCTATCTTGACGTTTTTCACCTTGACGTTTCTTGCGCCGTAAAAGGCACGCTCCTCGTCAAAAGTCTCGTTCTCCACCGTGCAATTTTGGTAAATTTTGTTTTCTGCCATAGTATTTCGTCCGTATTATCGTATTCAAATTATAAGTATTATAAATGCAAACCGCTTGCAAAAAGCAAGCGGGCAACGATTATTCCGTTTTTTCTTGTATCATAGACTTGACTTTCATAAGTCTCGTCGTTGCGCCCCTCTCGTTTTCGTCGAGTTTTTGCGCGATATACTTGATAGTCTCTTCAAGTTGCGGGATCATAACGTATTCAAGCGCGTTGACGCGTCTACGGTTTTTCTCGATCTCGTCGGCAAGCATATTGCACGTCTTCTCCACCTCCGCAAGCTTCAAAAGCTTGGGAAGCAAGCCCGTAAGTGAGGCAATAGAGTCGTCAAGTTCGCTCGTGACGCTTGCAAAGGAATAAGGATAAAGCTCGCTTGTCTCGCTCTCGGTAATCTTAAAGACGGGCACGTCAACGCTCATAACGTTTTTCGACGACGTTTCCAGCCCAACCTTTGCCGACGGCATTGCGATAGCTTCTTCGATAACGGCGTCGCTCGAAACGGCGCGCGCAAGCATAAACGCCTTCAAAGAGTCAGTCAATTCCTTCTCGACTTCCTCTCTCAAACGCTTATTTTCGCGCACGTAAAGCATAAATTGACGAATCATTTCGTCAGATTTATCCTTCAATAGTTTGTGACCGCGAGTGGCAGTTTTGAGACGATTTTTGAGTCGTCTCAACTCCATTCTCGTTGGGTTGACGTTGAGTTTTGCCATTATTCTTCCGTTTTACCCTCGTTTTTGAGGTATTTTTGAATATATTCGTCTCTAATACGTTTAAGCTCGCTCTTGGGCAATATTTTGAGCAATTGCCAGCCGATATCGAGCGTCTCCTCTATGGAGCGATTGGTATCGAAGCCTTGCGAGACGTATTGTTTTTCAAATTCTTCGGCAAATTGCGCGTACTTCTTGTCCGTTTCGGTAAGAGCCGCGTCACCGAGAATAGAACTCAATTCCTTTGCCTCTTTTCCTTGCGCGTACGCACTGAAAAGTTGGTTCATAGTGTCGGCGTGATCCTCTCTCGTCTTGCCCTTGCCTATGCCCTTGTCTTTAAGACGGGACAATGACGGCAAAACGTCGATCGGCGGAAGTATGCCCTTCTTGTAAAGCTCACGAGAGATGATGATTTGTCCCTCGGTGATGTATCCCGTAAGGTCGGGGATCGGGTGTGTCTTGTCGTCTTCGGGCATCGTCAAAATAGGAATTTGAGTGATAGAGCCTTTTTTGCCGACTATTCTGCCCGCGCGCTCGTACATACTTGCAAGGTCGGTGTACATATATCCGGGGTAACCGCGACGACCGGGCACTTCCTTTCTTGCCGCCGAAACCTCACGCAACGCCTCTGCGTAGTTGGTGATGTCGGTGGTGATGACGAGCACGTGCATATCCTTTTCAAACGCAAGGTATTCCGCGCAAGTGAGTGCCATTCTCGGAGTGGAGATACGCTCGACTGCGGGGTCGTTTGCGAGGTTGATAAACATAACCGCACGCTCGATTGCGCCCGTCTTTCTGAAATCGCTGATAAAGAAGTCCGCCTCTTCAAAGGTGATACCTACTGCTGCGAACACGACTGCGAATTTTTCGTTCGTACCGCGCACTTTTGCTTGTCTTGCAATTTGCGCCGCAAGCTCCGCGTGAGGCATACCAGACATCGAGAACACGGGTAATTTTTGACCTCTGACGAGCGTGTTAAGTCCGTCGATTGCGCTTATACCCGTCTGAATAAACTCGTTTGGATAGTCTCTTGCGACGGGGTTTATCGGTTGACCGTTGATGTCGAGCTTCATTTCGGGAATGATGGGTGCGCCTCCGTCACGAGGTCTGCCCATACCGTCGAAAACTCTTCCGAGCATATCTTCGCTCACGCCGAGTTCGATGCCGTGTCCCAAAAATCTTGCTTTGGACGTTGCCATCTTGATGCCTTGCGACGCCTCGAAAAGTTGCACGAGTGCCTTATCGCGATTGATTTCAAGCACTTTACCGCTTCTTACTTCGCCGTTTTCTTGTCTTATTTCGACGAGTTCGTTGTATTTTACGCCCTCGACGCCCTCAACGAGCATAAGAGGTCCGACGATTTCTCTTATCGTATTGTATTCTTTAAGCATCAGATACCTCCTTCATCGGTGAGCGCGTGCATTTCGTTCTTGATTTCGGCAAGTACGGCGTCAAATTTTGACATTTCGCTCTCGGGAATATATTTTGCTCTGCCGATTTGCTCTCTCACTTGGAGCGCAAGAATATCCTCGATATCCACGTTTTTGTCGAGTGCGTCTCTTGCGAGCGCGTCGAATTCGAGGATAAGACGAAGCATATTTTGTTGTTTTTCAAGTGACGCGAACGTATCGACCTCGTGGAACGCGTTTTGGTGCAAATAGTCTTCTCTTATGGACTTTGCAGTCTCCATCGTAAGACGATTGCTCGGAGAGAGTGCGTCCATACCAACGAGTCGCACGATTTCGTCGAGTTGCGCCTCTTCTTGAAGTATACGCATACACTTTGCTCTCAGTCCGCCCCATTCGTCACCGACGTGGTCGCTGTACCAATCGGCAAGTTTATCCGCGTAAAGCGAATAGCTTTGTATCCAGTCGATTGCGGGGAAATGACGCTTGTAAGCAAGCGACGCGCTCAATCCCCAGAACACTTTGACGATACGGAGCGTTGCTTGCGATACGGGCTCGGACAAGTCACCGCCGGGAGGTGATACCGCGCCGATTGCAGTGATAGAACCTATCGTGTCGTCTTGACCGAGCACCTTGACGATACCCGCTCTTTCATAAAATTCCGCAAGACGGGAGGAAAGGTACGCGGGATAGCCTTCTTCACCGGGCATTTCTTCGAGACGACCGCTCATTTCACGAAGAGCCTCTGCCCAACGCGAAGTGGAGTCCGCCATAATTGCCACCGAGTAGCCCATATCTCTGAAATATTCCGCAATGGTGATACCCGTATAAATGGACGCTTCACGAGCAGCAACGGGCATATCCGACGTGTTTGCGATAAGCACGGTGCGCTTCATAAGCGGTTGACCGCTCTTCGGGTCGATAAGAGTCGGGAACTCGTTGAGAACGTCCGTCATCTCGTTTCCGCGTTCACCGCAACCTACGTATACGATGATGTCCGCGTCCGCCCATTTTGCAAGCTGATGTTGCACGACGGTTTTTCCGCTTCCAAACGGACCGGGGACTGCCGCCACACCGCCTTTTGCAATCGGGAAAAGCGTGTCGATAACTCTTTGCCCCGTGACGAGAGGTGCCTTCGGAGACAATTTTTCTCTATACGGTCTGCCCTTTCTGACGGGCCATTTTTGAAGCATAGTAACGCCGACGTCGCCCTTTTCCGTCTCCACGACGGCAACGGTTTCGTCAACGGTAAATTCGCCTTTTTTGATTTCCTTAACGACGCCCTTTACGCCGTAAGGTATCATAATTTTGTGCAAAATGAGGACGTTTTCTTGCACCGTACCGATTACGCTTCCGCTCTCCACTTGCGTGCCGACCGTGACGACGGGATTGAATTCCCATTTCTTATCGTGATCGACGGCGGGGATATAAACGCCTCTTTCGATACGATCGCCCGAAGCTTCTTTAAGCTTTGCAAGCGGACGTTGAATACCGTCGTAAATACCCTCGATAAGACCGGGAGCAAGTTCCACCGACAAGGGCGCGCCCGTGGTATAAACGTTTTCGCCCGGGCCGAGACCGCTCGTTTCCTCGTAAACCTGTATGGAAGCGCGATCACCGCGCAATTCGATGATCTCACCGATGAGTTTTTTCTCACTGACGTGTACGACGTCGTACATTTTGCTTTGGGACATACCCTCGGCAACTATCAACGGGCCGGACACTTTTACAATTTTGCCAGTTTCCATTATTTGTCCTCTTTATCGAATAATATGTCTGCGCCAATCGCTTTTTCGACGTTGGCTTTTATCCCTTTCATACCCGTGCCCGCATTGCCTTCCGCAGAAGGAATAGGGACGATAACGGGATAGGGACGAGTTTGATATCTTTTGATGATAGTCTCGGCGTCTTGATAGACTTTTTCCGTGACGAAAATCACCGCGTAATGCCTTGCAAGAGCGTGAATTTTGTCGATTGCTTCGCTTACTCCCGCAACGGGAAATACGTCAAGACCTATTGCCTTGAATGCAAGCACGGAATCTTTGTCTCCGACAACCGCAACGCCGTTACGCATAAAGTTCACGCATCCTTTCTTTTATTATTTGCGGGTCAACGTGGTTTTTGATGCCCGCAACGATTAGTTTTACCACTTTAAGTTCCGTCTTTTTGGTGAGATAGTACGCGGCAATCGGCGCAATGGAGAACATATCGAAGTCCGCGTCTTTCCACTCTTTGAGAAGCGCGTTTTCGCTTGTCACTTCAAACGCTACCACGTTTTTGCTTTGCGCCAAATCGGACGCAATCTTTTCAAATTCGGTGTCTTTCATTTTGAGTGCGAACGTATCGAGATTGGTGTCTTGCTCTATAAATTTGGCAAGAGGTATCTTTCCGCCCTCTATGAAGCACGCCTTGAAAAATTCTTGGTCGAGACCGAGTTTTTGCGCACGCGCAAACGCACCGATATTGGCAAAGTCAACCTTTTTCTCGTAGTATGCCTTTGCCTCTTTTCCGCTCTTTGCGACGGACGAGAAGATATGCTCGTACGTCTTTTTATCGAGATAGTTGTCGATTGCGCGCGGATTTGGGTTTTCACCGTTCAAAATTTCCAAAACGCCTTTTATCGCACTCAAAAAGTGCTTGTCAAAGCCTACGATTTCTTCCGCACTCAACGCCTCTACGATTTTTTGCGCCTCGTAAAGTCCGTCGGGCAAGAAATGCGTATCGCCACTCTTGGTGGCGTACGCTTTTGCGGCGATTTTTAAGTTGACGTAATCGTTTTCAAGCAAAAATACGTCCAACGCGCCTTTGACGTTCATCTCTTTGAGCAAGGCGCAAAGGTTTTCTTCCTCGTTTTTGAAAACCGTGTCGAAGTCCTCGTCCTCGGTGGTCATACCATTGCCGAGACCGAGTTCTATCACCACTTTCATAGCGTCTTTAACGTTTTGCGCGTCAAAAAGCCTCTGCACACCTTGAAGTGTGAGAAGTTTGCTTTCACGGCTTTTTATTTGGGCGTTTTGAAAGACGAACGAGTTTGACATCAGCCGAAAATTTCCTTTGCTATTTGCGTTTCGAGTTCTTCTTTGAGAAGTTGCGTTTCAACGTCGAGAGTGAAGTTTTTGTCCACTCCCTTGCTTTTTATCACGATACCGCCGTCAAAATCTCCGAGTTCGTCGCAAAGAGTGAGGGTTATTCCCTTCTCTTTTGCAAACTTTTCAAGCGACTCTTTGGTGACGATATCCTTTTCTCTTTGAGATATCACCACTTCGTCACCGTCTTCGGCGTTTTGGAGCATCGCGAAAATAAGCGCGGTGTAACGCTCTTTATCGAGGTTTTTCAACTTGTCAAGCGTGCGGGCAAATATTCTATCGAGGATTTGCGCCTTTGCGGACAATTGCAGTTTTCTTGCGTCGAGTTCCGCCACCGTTTTGGAGCGTGCCTCCAAATCGAACACCGCTTTGTCCGTATCCGCTTTACTATTGTAAATATACCCCTTGCACACTTCGGCGGTCTTTGCGATAATCTCGTCGGCTTTATTCTTTGCCTCACCGATTATAGCGTCCGCTTTCAGCTGTGCATCGGACAATATTTTGTCGATAATTGCTTCTTTGCTCATAATTCTTATGCAATGAGTGCCAACGCAGCCGCTGCCGCTTCGCTTGCTTCGGATGCTGCTTCGAGAAGGCTTTCCGTTGCAGGCATCATAACGCCGAGAAGGGATACGAGCAATGCCAAAACCGCGTAAGTTTCAACCATAACGGTCAAGATGATTGCTTTACCGCTTTCTTCGGGGCGTTTTGCAACGAGCGCGATACCACTGCACGCCACTCTCGATTGATAAAGCGCACTGATGAGACCGACGATTGCCATAGGAAGGCACGCTGCGAAAATGCCGAGTCCGCCCGTCAACGAAAGTCTTTCAACAGAGCCGAACATATCGATTTTGACGAAGACCAAGAACGCAACGAGCAAGCCGTAGATACCTTGCGTACCCGGCAAGAGTTGCAAAACGAGGCATTTGGAGAATTTGTCGGGGTCTTCGCTCGTGACGCCCGCCGCCGCCTTACCCGCGACGCCGACGCCGATTACAGAACCTATACCGGCCATTGCCGCTGCCATAACCGCACCGATGATGGCGATGAAAGTTCCAAGTGTTAGATTGCCCATTGTATTACCTCCTACTTTTCCAAGTATGTGTATTTTGTATTCGTTCCGAAAGGCATAAAGACGTGTCCTCCGCCTTCGTAGAATTTTCCGTAAAACTCGATGTATTGCAGTCTGCAATTGTGCACGTACGCGCCGAGCGTGGATATCGCTATGTTGAACACGTGTCCCACGAGGAATATCGGCACGCAAAGGATATATCCTATCGCGATGATATTTTGCGGGAAGAAGCCGAGCACCACCGAGCAGATTTGGTTGACGACGAGCGCAACGACGCTACCCGAGAGCGCAAGACCGAAAAGTCGCGCGTACGAGAGGATATCCGAGAGGATATTGACGCCGTCGTACAGTTTTCCGAAGCCCGTGAGGAAACTCGTAACCACTTTTATACCCTTCTTGCCTCTTACGTTTGAGAGCACCAAGAGGAACGCACCGCCCGCCATAAGACCGATGCCCACCCATTTGATGACGGGTTTGTCCTTGAAGAAGAGCATTGACAGCGCAAGCATTATGATGCCCGCAAATATCATATACCACGTTCCGACTTGACAAAATGCGTCGAGAACGCGTTTTTTGCGGATAAGGTTGATTGCGTTGAGAAGCATACCCACGACTATATGCACGAAGCCGAGCGCAAAGGATATTCCGAGCAATATCAGCGGTCCTTTGCCGTCGAGAGGTTGCACCACTTGCAGTTTTTCAAGGAACGTCCCCGATATATCGAGTCCGAACCAACCGCCGAACAACGCACCCCATATAATCGTACTCACACCGCCCATTGCAACGACTGCTATAAGTCTGCCTTTGCCGGGTGTGGGCTTCTTGACGAGATACATAATAAGTCCGCCGAGTGCCAAAATTATGCCGTATGCCGCGTCCGCTATCATCATACCGAACAGCAAGAAATAGAATATCGACATCACGGGGTTGGGGTCTAAATCCGAAAAGTAGTTGGGCGCGCTGTACATATTGGTTATGTCTTGATAGTTCTCCACAACCTTGTTGTTGCGCACGTAAGACGGCACTGCCTCACCCTCTTGCGGTTCTCTAAATTCATACACGAAAGTGTCTCCGAGTTCGTCAAGTGTCGCTTTGAGAGTCTCCTCGTATTCGGCGGGATACCACGCTTCCATAACGAAACTCTTTTGCGTGGTGGCAAATCCGTCAAGTGCCTCACTGCGCTGTATCGCAACGAGATAATAGTCGTAAAGCGTCTTCAAATCACCCACGTACATATCCTTGACGAGTGCGCGCGTGACGAGCTCCATACTCTCTTCGTCCAGTTCTTTGAGCTTGTCTTTGAGACGATTGACGTTTTGCATAGGCGTGCTGTCGTCGTCCGTGGCAACTCTCGTAAACTCGCAATCTTGCAAGGCACGGAAAAGTTCGTCCGCGTCGTCCTTGTGCGCGATTGCAACGAAAGGTTGCACTTTGGATTGTTTGAGAAGCTCGATATAAACCGACGGCGTTGCGTCAATAAATTGTTGCAATTTGACCGTGTTTTGAGAGGGAATATACCCAAGCACGACAACGGTCTTTTGTCCGTCTTTAAAGTAGGAATACGGCTCACGCAATTGAGAGAAAATCTTGTGGCCTTCCATTTCCGCTCTCGTCTTTTCCTTGATTGCGACGATTTCTTTTTGACGCGCGTTGATTTCTTCGAGGTCGGAAACGTTTGCCATAAGCTCCACCTCTTTCGTGCCGATAAGGTCAAAATCGTCAAAACTCATTATGTCGATTTTGGAAAGAGGAGGCGTTTTGATGGGTGTATAAATGTACGGATACTCGCTTTTTTCCGTTTGTTTTGCAAGTTTTTCCGCAAGTTTTTCTTGTTCTTTGAGATATTTGAAAGCAAAAGTTATTCTTGCAAGTTGCACTTTTGCGTTTTCCACGGCAGCGGAATTGTCAAGTCGCACGGTATCCTCGATATCGTGCGTACGCGCAATCTCAACGTTCTTGGAACGTTGCAATGCCTTGAACAATTTGTGTCTGTCCGAGCGGTGCGCAATGAGCACCAGCTTCTTCATCTCAACAATCATACTGATATGCGACTTCGTCGCAGTGATATTCTCGCTTCGCGAGAGTGATATTGCACCTACGGTGCAGTGATATTTGTGCTACGCACAAGTGATATTCTTAGCCTATGGCTAAAAGTGGATATTGCGCCGTAGGCGCAGATGTGGAATATTCCATTAGCGCAATTTATTGCGCCTAACGACGCTCGTAGACAGGCGGAGCCGTAGTTTATAACTCCACGAAGACTAATTGTGAGCATCAACTTTCTATCCGAGCAACCGCCGAGCCGTCTCAAGGTTGTGAGACCTTACGCACAAAAGCAATGCTCCGATTGCTTTTGTGTAGGACGTTTGCGCCTAAATATGTGTCAAGTTATCTCGTAGAGATAAGTGACACGTGTTTAGCACTCGGCGCAAAGAAAATTATTAATTTTCTTTCTCACCGCAATACTTTGCGATAAGCACTTCCACAAGTTTGTCCGCTTGCTCTTCGACGTCGGAATTTTTGTCCTCAATCAGTTGATCCGCCGCTTTTTGACCTTTTTTGAGGATTTCCTCACGCTTGGCGTTTGCGCGTTTTTCCGCGGCGGCGAGTGCGTTGCGTTGGTCGTCCTTACATTCGAGCAAAGTGGCTTTCTTTTGCTTTTGAGCGTCGAGTTCCGCTTGCAAAACTATTTGTTTGCCCTCCGCGTACGCGTCTTGTGCGATTTGCTCGGCTTTTGCCTCCGCCTCTCTTATATCTTTCAATACCTCGTCAATCATTGCGCTCTATTTCCTCAATTTCATTTATCATATCAAGGCGTCTTTGATGTCTTCCGCCCTCGTACGACGCGTTGTACCACGCCGTCACGATTTCCTTTGCCTCTTCGGGCGTAACCACGCGTCCGCCGAGTGCCAAAACGTTGGCGTCGTTGTGGCGTCTGGTCATCTCCGCCATAAAAGCGTTGGTGGCAAGTCCCGCCCTTACGCCTTTGACTTTGTTGGCGGCAATTGAAATGCCTATGCCCGTACCGCACATTATAACGCCGAGATCGCACTCACCGCTTGCAACTGCTTTTGCCACTTTGTAGCCATACTTGGGATAATCCACGGACTCGGTCGAGTCGCAACCGAAATCGACGACCTCAGCACCGAGATCTTTAAGCGTAGCCACAACGGCATCTTTGAGCGGGAAACCGCCGTGATCGCAACCGACAGCAACTTTTGCCATACGCATAGCACACTCCATAATATGATAAAGATATTTTACACCGAAACGATTTTTTTTTCAAGTCCAAAATGTCGAAGAAGTGTGTATTAAAAGTTTTTTAAGCGAAAACTCACGGAGAGGTGAATTAATAATTAATAATTAATAATTAATAATTTTGGAATATTAGAAAAATACCATATAAACCAAAAAACTCATTTAAGTGCGGTATTTGAATGGATAACAAGAAAGAGCCGTCCGCACGGCAACCCTAATTTACTAATCGTAAATGAGTTGACGGGCGGATGGCTCTGCCGAAGTTAGGCGTCAAATAACGCTCTTAAATGAGTTTTTGCAAGTGTTTCTTGCGGACAACGATACCCACCACACTCGCCACGACTATGATGAGCACGACGAGGATAGTGCCGACTGTTACGCCGATTTCCCACGGTTCGAGCGAGGGCGGATTGACGTCGACGAAGACGAGTGCTGACACGTAATCGGTGGTGTACTCGATCTTGCCGTCGTTGACGGTGTAGTCGGTGAGTTTTTTGAGCGTACCGTCTTTGGTTACGGTGTAAAGAGCAATGCCCTTCATATTTTTTCTGACGGTGCTCGGGATCGCGACGCTGACGGAAGTGTTTTCACCGTCGAGGACGACGAGTTGATTGTCGCAATAGAGTTCCATCTTTACGACCGCCGCCACGCGTGCGTCGTCTTTGAGACCTGCCGCCGAGGAGAGTGCCGGCATAAATTGCTTGATGACCGCAACGTAGTTGATATCGCTTGCGATAATACTGCTCGTGATATCTCTTACGGCAAGTCTATTGGCAACGATGCCTTCACCGTCAACTTTGATAGAACCGCCGTCGCTATCGAATGCGTTTGCGGTGAGTTCGAGCACGCCCGCGTTGCCGACCAAAGCGTAGTTGCCGGCAATATCCTCGTTGGTGATGGACACCGTGAAGGAGTATTTACCCGCGCCCGTGATTTGTTTCTCGTTTCCGCTTGCGTCCTTTGCAAACGCCAATTTGGTCATAGCCTTGGTGATTTCGATTGCGGAATTGTTTCTATATCCGTCACCCATAGCCAAGGAGTAATCGATGGTGTAATCCGCGTTGGGATCGTACGTCGCTCTGAGCTTGGTGACGCTGGACTTGTCTTGTTGTACCTCGGTGGTTGCGCTGTACCCCGTCTTGTCGATAGTTACGTTGACGACCACTTGATTGATGACGAATTTGGACTCGACTTCTTCCTTCTTGTAGTTGGGATTGTTGGTCTCGAATGCGTCGGTGAGGCGGAACGTTACAACGTAAGTGCCGGCGTTCTTGATTTCTGCGGGGTTGAGCACGTCTTCGTATTGACCGTTTTTGTAGAGCTTGTAGGACATCTCGTAATCACCCGCGACCAAGCCGTTGACGATGCCTTCGTGCACGGTTATGGAATTGACGGGATAAGATTGTGCCTTTCCGTTGTAGTAGACGTAGGAAGCCGCCGCTTTGAGTTGTGCGGACGCTCTTTCGATGACGATAGTCACCTCGTCCGTGCTTCTCCACTCGATGAAGTAGCCGTTGGGATCGTCGGCGTCAACCTTGACGAAGCGTTTGACGTACACGTAACCGGTATGCGTACCCGCGTCGCTTGCTTCTTTCTCTTCACCGTCCTTGACGTATCTCACTTCGTCTTCGGGCTTTACGCCTTTAAGCACGTCGTAAACTCTGTTTACGCCCTTGCCGAGTGCCTTGTCGTAGGTGTAAGTGAAGCTGTTGTTGGTTGTATCGATGCTGATACCGTCCATTTCGGGAAGCTTGATTGTGATCGTAGACGCCTTCTTGGTGATTTCACCGTTTGCGAAGGAATATGCGAATTCGTACGTATCTTTGCCGTTTGCGTCCTTGACGACGTTACCGCTCTCGTCCTTTACGGTGATTGCTTGAAGCGTAGACGCGTCACCGATGACGACGTTGTAGTTTCTTATCGGTGCAAAGTCGTCGTAACTGTTAAGTCCGATCGGAAGAGCAAGGTAGTAGACGTAATATTCGTTTGCGCCGAGTTTGTCGCTCGTCTTTGCGTATTTGTCGGCTACGGTGTATTCACCCGTGAGCGAATTGTACACCGCAAGCACCACGATCGGGCGATAATCCACGCCGTTAGAATTCACGAAAATGCTCAATCCGTCACCCGAAGCGATACCGTCGAACAAGAGGTCGATCGCAGGATCGGTGCCCGCGTACGTCTTGACGTGGTTGATACCCGCGGTGGTAACGTAAAGCGTTCTCTTGACTACCACGAGTCTGCTTGTGCCGTCGTTGCCGTTGCCCGTGTAAACGAACTTGAATCCGAAGTTGTTTGCACTGCCGTCCGCAAGGTAGTAGGAGTTGGAAATCTCACCCGCGTTCGGTTTGTTGGAGTTGAATCTCGTCGTCGGCTTCGGCAAGCTCGAAATAGCGTTGCCCACTTCACCGCCGAGTCTGAAATACGCGCCTCTCACACCGTTTTCCGCTTTGACGTACTCACCGTCTACGAGGTTATAGGTGTAAGCGTCGATTTGAGCGAGGTATTTTGCATTGTCTTGGTTATCTTCCAATCCGACTACCGCAAGGAAGTCCGTCGTTGCGATAAAGAAGGATTTGAGCGAAGCGTTCCAAGTCAAAGCGTACGACGTGGCGTCCGCGCCGACAAGCGTGTAGTCAACCGTACCGCCGACGTTGCCGAGCGCAGTGCCGTATACCATTTCACCGTCTTGCAAACTTGCGGTGATAGCACGTTTTTGGATCTTTGCGGACAATTTTGCAGTGTAGGTATCACTGCTTGCACCGCTGTTGGAGCTTTCAATCGTGTAGTTGTCCGCGTCTTTGCCGTCGAGACCGGAAGCCGTAAACACTACGTACATTGCGTTGGTGTACGCGCTGTTATATTCTGCGGATACGTTTGCGATATGCACGTCGTCACCCTTGATGACGTTTGCGATACCCGTTGAGGTAAGTCTATACGCGTCGGTTGCGGGGTTAGTGCCGTCAATCGTGCCGTAGAACTTGGTCGTACCGTCGTATTGCTTGTTGTACATCTTGTTTGCAACGTCCGTATCGAGTTTTGCGATACTGTTTGCGGTGATGTACACGCCTCTTTGATTGATTTTACCTTTGCCCGCGAGATAGGTCATCGGGGCGTCGAGGTTCTTGGTATTGCCGGTATAGTCGTCTGACACGAGGTAGACCTCTTCACCGTTCACTTTGTAGCGACCTACGATATAGTCTTTTGCGACGGTCTTGTCCGCATCGTCGATATACTTGGACACCGTGCGCAATCTGTAATAGTACGCCGTAACTACCGCGCTATTTGCGGGCACTTCGTAATAATGCACGCCGTTTTCGTCCTCGTATGCGAGCATATCGTCGTCACGGCCGTCTTCTCTCGTCTCCGTTCTGTACGTCAACACGTAGTTGATATCGAAACCGCCCATATTGGTGAGCGTGGGATTGTACACGTTGCCGTCCTTGAAATCGACGTTTCTGTCCGCGTCGAGCACGACGTTCTTGTCGATGAAGTACGCTCCGCCGCCCGTTGCGACGTTGTAGTTGCGGATTTCCTTTTCGATAACGCCGTTGAGAGTGTAGGTTATCTTGTTCTTAACAATATCGGAATATCCCGTATATACTCTTTCGCCGAGGTCGACTTCAACCGTTACGGGCTTTTCTACGATAGTACCCGTAATGTTGCTCGCGTACGCGCCCGCGGATTTATCAAGATAATAGTTATTTATTATTCTACTATCTATTCCATTACCACTCTTCAATTTCAATTGCGGAGTGGACACGGTAACTTTGATGTTCTTGCCCACTTTTGCGGAAGCAAACGTACCGTCCGCAACGATTTCGAGCAAGTCTTTGTGGATAGCAAGCACACCTTCTCTGTTTTCGCCGTCGACGGGAACTTGAATGGTTATCGTAGCGTTCACCGAGCCGTCGTACACTTTTTGACCGATTTGGAAGTCGTTGGTGATGAGTTTGACGTTCTTCTTGGACACCTTGACGGCTTGCAAAATCTCGTAGTCAGCAATCGTGCCGATTTGTGCGTCTTCAAACGCCATATATTCCGATCCGCTGTAAACCGAACCGTAAATTCTGTAATTTTTGAGGATAGACGCGTCGTCCGCGCTGATGACGAGACCGGAAACCATAACGTTGTGTCCGATTTCGTTGCCGTCGGCGTCAACCGCTACGTTTGCGTCGGGTGCGCCCGCGTAAGAGAGTTCGTACGTCACGCCCGCGCCCATAGTGATATGCGCAAGTTCCTCTCTGAGGTTGTCCGCATAATAGAGCGTGGTAAAGTCGTTTCCGCTTCTCTTGGTCGCTTTAACGTCCGTCGTGTTGTCGTAAACTTTGCTTTCAAACGCGACGTTGGGCATAAGTCTTGCCTTTGCGATTTCGACGGTGAGACCCGCAAATTCGTTGTTGATGTCGTTGACGTCCACTTCGTAGTTTGCGTTGGAAACCTTGGTGTTTTCCGCGGAGATCGTCACTTGATGTTGACCGAAGTCTTTGCCGTTTGCAGTACCCGCAAGTTTGAGACCTACGGACTCTACGCTGTCACCCGTAACGAGTGCGTTGTCCGCAAAGGTATAATTGACGTCAACGCTCGTCGTCGCGTTGTAGTCGCGATTGACTGGTGCGACGGTTGCAAAGCTCGAAGCGTTAAGTTTCTTCTTTGCGATCTTTGCCTTGACGTTGCGCACGGTAAGCTCGATGGTGTTGCCTACCACTCTGATATCCACGTCGTTGTCTTTGTAGTCGTATACACTGCCCGCGGAGAGGTCTCCGTTTGCAAACGTAAACACCACTTTGACCTTTGAAATGAGGTATCCCTCACCCGCTTTTACGCCCGAGAACACACCGCTCTCTTCGACGATCAACTTCTTGTCTGCGCCGATAAGCATTGCCGTGCTTGCGTAGTCCGTCTCGCTGGACGCGATGATGACGTTGTCTGCGTAAAGTACGTTGGTGTTGTCGTATTCCTTGACGATGGACACGTCGTTCTTGGTGACGCCCACGCGCTTGAACATAATGTAGATATAGTCGCTCTTTGCGCCGTCGGAATGAGAGTTGTCGATATACACGATTTCAACCGTCGTGCCGTCGATGACGAAGTTTTCACCGTCTTTGCCACCGAGCACTCTAATGCTCGTATGACCGTCGTTGACGATATAAGCAAGCGTGTAGTTTGCGCTTTGTTCACCCGTGAGTGCAAATCCGCCGAACACGATATGCGAAGCAACGTCGCTCTTGCCGTCACCGATTTCGGTGTATCTCGTGTCGTTTGCAACGAGTTTGACTTTGTCCGTCGCAAGCACGAGTTGAGAGGTGAGGTCGTACATAGTTACGCCCGCCGCGTCGTAGTCGACGACGTCGTTGCCGTTGAAGTACTTGCTCAAACCGACGAGGTTTGCGGTGTGAATTACGATTGCCTTGGGAGAAACCGTAAAGCGTACGTCCTTATATTCAACGTCGACCACCGCGTTTATCACGAAGTTGTCGTTGTCGATTGCAAACGCCTTGTTGACGACGTAACCGTAATAATAGTTGTCGTCCGTCAAAACGCCGTCGTAACGAGTGCCGTATGCGGTAAATTCACCGTTCTTGTTGTATTTTGCTCTTGCGAAAGAACCGCTTACGTTTGCGAGCAAATCGTTGTAACCAATACCCGCGTAACTGCCGTCTTTTGCAATAGTTTCACCGTTTACTTTGACGATTTCGTAACCGATGCCGTATACAGAGTCTGCCTCGCCGTACACTTTGTCAAACGCCGTTGCGGTGGGTCTGATTTGCACCGTTGCGGGCGTGATATTGACGATTGCGGGCTCTACGTTGACGTTTGCACCTTCGATTTCCACGCCGTCCTTATAGAGTTTCACGTCGGAGAACGTCGCAACGTATCTACCAACCGGAATATACTCTTCCGCGTAAGACAAGTGCATAATCCAGTCGATACGGTCGAACGCCACGCTTTCGTCGTCGCACTCGTAGGTAAAGTCTTTTGCGTCGTACGTGTTCACCCACGGCACTGTTTCACCGTAAACGTAGGTGAATTCTCTAATCGCTTTGACGATAACCGTGCCCGCTTTTGCGATGTAAATTACGTATTGCTCTTGCGATTTGAGCGAGATTGCGATATTGCCGTCGTTGATGCTTGCAAGTATAATATCGAAGCCCGTTGCTCCGTCGTACTTCGTTGCGTCGTAGTCGCTCAAAACCGTGCCGTCCGTTGCAAGAGAGAGTTTGCCGTTGAGCAAGCTTTCGATGACCTCTGCAAGGAACGCGTCTTTTGCGTCGAGCGTGTAGCTCGGCACGATACCTTCGGAAGACGGCGTAACACCGCTCTTGACCACTGCGAATTGACCGCTTACGTCAATTTGCACTTGTCTTTGAGTGATGGTGAAGCCTTCTTGCGTTTGAAGGGTTATTCTGTAATTGCTTCCGACGTCGAACAAGCTTGCGTCGGTGTTGAAAGCGTAGTTCCATACGTCCTCACCCTTTGCACGAGTGATACGGTCGCCCGCCTCGTAAAGGTAGAAGCCGTTTTCCTTGCCCGCGGAGGTATAAGACGTTGCGTCGAAGATTTCCGCAAGGATATCTTGCACCGTCTTGGAGGTGTTGAACGTGAGATCGCTTTCTTTTACGCCAAAGTAGAATTTGGGATCTGCGTCGCCGTACGCTTTGGTTGCGGCTTGCGTATAAACGTCGATATTGCGTTGCGTTACGCGGTGTTGAGCCGTCATAAACGTGATATCGTAGTTTGCAACGCCGTTGAGAAGCGTATTGTCTTTAAGCACGACGTTGTAGAAGCCGACTGAATAGAAGCCCTTGGAGTCGTAATTCGCAACGTCGAGAGCAAGCGCGAGCATAGCCTCGGTTATACCCTCTTTTGCCATATCTTCGAGTGCGATACCCGAGACGGTGTATTTGAGGATATCCGCAAGGTCCGTGCCGTAAGGCGCGTTGGTTTCGACTGCGCTGACGACGATTCTACCTTTTGTAACTGTGACCGCAATTCTATTGAAGAGTTGGTTGCCCTCTCCGTCCATATTGAAGTCTGCCGTAACGTAGTTTACGTTGTTTTTGTCGATATAAATCTCTACGAAGTAGTTGCCGGGATTGGTTGGAGCTTGCGGGAGTTCCACGCCGTTCTCGTCAAAGTAACGATAGCTGAAACTCGAAGCCGACACCGCGTCCGTAAACGTCATTTCAACGGAAATCGGACGAGAATTGTACGCAACCGTAGAGTTGGTGACGGTATAATCCACCACTTTTCTGTACGCAAACTCGATATCGAGCGTCTTTGCGTTGTCGAGCATACCGAGGTTGTCCTTGTCGTCGATTGCAAATTTTATCGAATCGTCTTGTGCGTAATTGATATAATCTTCGTTATTTGCGTCGGAAATCGTCCAATCGCGAGACGGCATATAGTTGTAAAGCACTTTGTTTGCTTTGCCGTTGACGGTAAGAGTGAGTGCAAACGGCACGAAGTCTTCACCGAGCACGGTAGCGAGCGTTGCCACTTCACCTCTCGTGAATTTGGTCAAAGCGTTGCCGTCAGCGTCGACGGAAGCGATACTTGCCGAAGCGTCCGCAACGGAGTTTTTACCCACTTTTGCGGAAAGCGTATAAGTGGTGTTATCCGCAAGTACGTAGTAGGTTTTGAGGTCGGACACGTTGCCCGCTTGGTCGACTGCCCACACGTAGATAACGCGCATACCGACCACGCCGTTGACGATATTCATTGCGCCGTTTTCGAGCACCGTACCGCCTTCGGTCATATTGTCGCCCGTGACGTATTGCAATCTGTCGAAATATCCCGCGGTATTGTCGGTTATCGTGCCGTAAACGCCCTCGATACCCTTATCTCCAAGTTGAGCGAGCTGTGTGAGATTTTGCACGACCTTGATGCCGTAATACACTCTGACGTCCTTGCCGTATTCGCTTGAAAGAAATACGTCGGTAAAGTCGATGCTTGCGGAGTATTTGTCGTAAGCACCCGTGTACCATTGTCTGTCGCTATAAGAGGGCAACGCCTCGTAACTGTCGAAGTTCTTGCTGTAAGGCGTATCGTCACCCGACACGAACTCGGGAGCGATAGGCGCGTCCGTATCGATGAGCACCTTGACACCGCCCACCCACGAAGAGTCGACGTAGCTTTGACCTTGATGGAAGTCCATCTCGTCAACGGTTGCGAATCCGCCCGTGTAGAGCGTAAACGCCGTCGTCCATTCGATGCTGTCCGCGTCGATGACGAAGCGCAAAATTCCGCTATTGGTGCGTGCCTCGAAGATATATTTGACGGTAACGGTATGATTTCCGCCCTCACCCGAGAGAGTGATGGTAATCTCGTCGTTTTCGACCGCAGTAGCACCCGTTGAGGTAAGCGAGTTGTAGTAAGAAGCAAGTTTGCTCGTATAAACGCCGTCTACGATTGCGTTTTCAAACTTGAAGACGTGATAGGACATCAAGTCCTCGAACACGAGCGTATTGCCCGAGAAACCGAGCGCGCCGAGCAAAATGTCGAGCGTCGTAACGCCCTTTGCCCACGTTCCGTTTTGAGAAGCGGAGATAGTTTGTTTCTTTCCGTCCGTTTTGAGGATATAGGACAAGTCAACGTTATAGTTGGGCGTATCGGAGTCCACTTTCACGTAGTACGAAGACGTGGTTGCGCTCATATTGCCCGCAAGGTCAATCGTATAGAACGTGAAGAGATAATATCCGTGTCCTTTTGCGTTGCTTTCGCTCGTAACCTTGCCGTCCGCGCCGAGCGTGCCGATAGCGTCGTATATGGACGAACCGTAGCTCTTTGCCTTGCCGTCCGCAAAGTTGTAATCGAGGGTGAAGCCCTCACCCACGCCTATGGGTTTAAGTCCCGAAGCGAGCAACTCCGCAATGGACGCAAACACGTGCGCACTGCCGAGCCCCGCAAGTTCGTCCGCTCTTTGAGCCGTGAAGAACCAAAGTCTCGGGGAATAGTTTGCCGCACTCGTATCTTCGGGGATCTCGAATTCCGAACCGACTTCCAAAATATTGGAATAAAGCCAAGCAAGCGAGGAAGCGTCCGCTTTCATATAATCGTTGTCAGATATAGGCGTGCCGTCGTCGTTGAGGCTGGTGTCAATACCCGTAACTTCAAGACGCGTAATGGTTTTTGCACCGCTATAATCGACAACCGTAGTTTGAACGGTGCAATTCTTTGTAAAATACAAACTCACTACAATTCTTGCGTCGGTCGTTTTAGTGATTTTTGCATAACCAACCGTTTGTTGAACCTCATCTTCGGTAACTTTCAACTCTTTCGTATAAGTTTCACTTGAATTGTACAATTTGAACTCGGTATCTCCGATTTTAACGTACATAATCTTTGAAACTTTACTCAGATTATTTGCGCTTGTCCACGTAAGTCCCGACGCAGTTAAACCGGAAACCGTTTTATCGGCGGCACCGATTTTTGACAATTGCGACGTATCGAAACTATCCGGATTTTGGGCATACTCTTCAATCAACTCGCTAATGGATTTTCCAGTGCCGTTATAAGTGCTTACGAATTCCGTTTGAGCGAATTTATAATACGGTGAATTAGCAATTCCGGGCACGTTCGCATTGCTCGTTCCGTCCTTAACGTATGAATTGGTATAGGAAGCCAACTTACCCGATCCGCCGGCCACACTATCCGTTTTGATATATTTTGATGCCTCTCCGATATACTCGTAGAGATAATAATCAGATTTATTAGCAATATACGGCACATACCCGTTTCCGCTCGTACCGCTTACAAAACCGTTTTCAAGTCCCTTATAAGTACCCGTAGCAACCGGACCCGCATTGTCTGCTCCGACGAGACTATCCTTTGCTTTAATAGTGAACGTAATCGAGATGTTTGACATACTCATATAACGTTCTCTTGACGACGTTTTCCAAGCGTAATGCATTCCAAACGCCAACGAAAGATACTTTTTGGAAGAAGTAAGTTCTACCGTCGTCGTATGCCCCGATGCGTTAGAGCCGAGAGTATTGAAACCGTATGAGTAATTTCCATCGCCGTTTTTTCTAAGTTGATACGCTTTTTGTCCCGTAAGTCTTGCAGGACCCGCAACGGCGCTCGGGAACATTTCATCTGCTTCGGAGTTCATTGAAAAATTTGCTTTTATCTCCGCAGTAACCGTGTATTTACCCGAATTCAAAATTTCATTAATAAAGCTACCCGTTTCGAAATTGAGAACCATATTCAAATCGTTTGCGGAATAGCCGTTAGTAACACCGCCGTCAAAAGTACCCGGGGTATCGTTTCCCAAGAACAATTTCGTATCACCGTCGTTTTTGTAAATTTCGACGTTGTTCTTTGGATCGTTGTCGTTATTCGTCGTGGCGTGGGGCGAAACACTATAATACGTTGCCGTAAAAATCCACGGGGACACAACGTTCGGGAAGTCAAAACTTTCAGCCGTTATTGCACCTTGGTCGGGTAAAATCGGATTTGCCTTGCCGAAAGTAACTTCATTCTTCACATCTTTGTATGTGCGTTCTGCAAATGCAATACCGCCGAAATCGATGTTTTGGCCAAAATCGGAAGTCAACGCAACCGTAAACGCCGTGACGAAGACCAACGCCAACACGATCAGTCTCGTTGCCGTGAGAAGAAAACCTTTCAACTCTTTTTTGTTTCTCATCATAATTTCCACCTCGGGTTTTGGTGTTATGCGTATATACGCGCTCGCGCACATACGCAAATTTTTATACATTACAATATTACACAAAAACGATATAAATGTCAATACATATTTCTCAAACGGCATTGCGGTCACGACAACAAACGATATTTGTTGCCGATCACCGCATTTGTCCTCGAAATTTCTACCGCGCAACCAGTTGCTCAAACTTCATTGCGGTGATGGCAACAAGCGCATTTATTACCATAAACCGCATTTGTTCTCGCAACTACTACCGCACAGCCAATCTTTGCTATCAGTTCAAGCAAAGATAAATAATCTTTTTGCGATTTCGCAAGATTGTCTGTTTGGTATGAATTGGATAAAAATCTTGCCACAGTTTCGCTATATCGCTTGCTTGGTTGTGCGCCTTGGGCGCAGTTGTAAATTATTCCATTTCACCTTATGTCATTGCGAGGAGCAACATCGTTGCGACGTGGCAATTCAGCCGTAGGCGCATCTCACTTGTGCCCGCTTCTTTCACCGCATACCATAAATTGTATTTCGACAAAATTTTTATTTTTACACTTGAAAACGGCAATCTTTCGTTGTACTATTGATAAACGCAACCGCATTGCTTTTATTTGACGACAATTCTTGTCGCAAGAGGGGATATGGAATACGTTCAAGACACTTTCGGCTCGAATCAACCGCTTGATAGCAAGGTGCAAAAACTTGTTATTCTTTTCGTATTCGATAAAATGGCAATTCCGCTTGCCGAGTCCACCCTTTTGGACATTTGCTCGTCCGACAACAATTGGCTTTCGTATATGGAGTGCAAGCAATATCTTGCCGAGCTTCTCGACGCCAACCTCGTCTATCGCGTGCCAAAAAGCGAAATGCTCAACATCACCCAAGACGGCGTAAGTTGCTTGTCGTTGTTCTTCACTCGTATTCCGTCTTCTATCCGTGACGAAATCGTGCAATACGCTCGTGAAAATCGTATGCGTTTCAAAAAACGCCAATCGTATTTTTGCGATTATTCCAAAAATGCCGACGGCACGTACACGGTGATTATGCGCATCAACAACGATATCACCACTCTTATGGAACTCAAACTTGTGGTTGCCAACCGTCAACTTGCCAAATATCTCTACAAGAGTTGGGTTGACAAGGCGTCAACGACGTATTCTATCATTTACGACAATTTGCTTGAATAATCGACAAGCCCAAAACGCGCTACGGCGCGTTTTTTATTGCAAAATATAAAATTCTCCACAACTTGCGCAACGCGCAAATATCACTTTTTGCACAAGCAAAAAATATCACTCTCGCATAGCGAGAATATCACTGCGACAAAGTCGCAATATAATTTGCCACTAGGCAAATACCACTCCAAGCATACACTTTCGCCGTTTTGTCTATTATTTTTCCGTATTTCGTCATTGACACGTTGCCCGCACCGCGCTACAATATGCTTGTAATTATTCTTTGGGTGGGTATATCCCAACCGGTGGTAATGCCGTCTTGAACGGACAAGTCCAACAGCCCCAACAGCCGATGCGGTGAGATTCCGCAACCGCCTGTAAAGTCAGACTGGGAAGGAGTAGTTTTAAGGCGTATTGCGCCGACTTATCCTTCTCCGCCAAAAACGGAGATTTTTTTATGAAAAAACAAAGTGTTTTCACCATCAAATTCATCGCCTACACGGGTATGATGACGGCAATCGTTTACGTATGCACGCTTATCGGCATACCGTTCCCCGCCTTCAATTTCAACATCGGTGACAGCGCAATTCTCATTTGCGGTGCACTCTTCAATCCTTTGAGCGCTATGATCGCGGGCGGACTCGGCTCGTTCTTGGCGGACCTCACCACCTATCCCGCCACTATGCTTTATACGCTCGTAATCAAAGCCGTTGAAGGTCTCGTTGCGGGTCTCGTTTTCCAAGCAATCTACAAGTGGTACGACAAAGTCGAAACGCCCGACAAAAAACGCTTTGCACTCAAAGTCGTGTTTGCGGTGCTCACTTGCCTCGGTTGCTCGTTGTTTATGGCGGGCGGATATTTCATCTGCAAAGCGTTTATGTACGGCACGATAGAGTCCGCACTTACGTCCTTGCCTAAGAACGTTCTTCAAGCGGTAGTTTCCACCTTGATTGCAAGCCTTGCGCTATACGCCGCGCGCCTTGAAAAGGTACGCCCCAAGACGTTTATTTCCATCGTCGATGCAATCAAGAAACCGTCCTCTATCCCCACCTCCGTCGAGCCCTCCGACGCCACTTTCGACACCGAGCCTACCGAAGCCGAAGCGGACGAAAATATCCAAGAAAACGCCCCGTCAGACGCCCAAGAAAACCAAGATTAATCGCAAGACTTATTTCAACGATTACAGCACAAACGGCACTTTATTTGCGCAATTTATGCAAATAAAGTGCCGTTTTGTTTTTAATTTATGGAATATTCCAAAACTCGCACGCAGTGCGAATATCACTTGCGCAACGCGCAAATATCACTCTCGCGTAGCGAGAATATCACTTTTGGCGCAAGCCAAAAATATCACTTATAGATTGTTTGTCCCAAACAATCTATTGCCACGATGCACGGCATATTTTCAACCTCAAACTCGTATATAGCTTCCGTTCCCAAGTCCTCGTAAGCAAGCACTTTTGCGCTCTTTATGCACTGCGCGTACAGTGCGCCCGCACCGCCTACGCTTGCAAGATATACGCCGCCGTTTCTCACGATTGCGTCGTACACGTCCTTGCTTCTATCACCTTTGCCGATTGTGGCAAGCACGCCCTCGTCGTAAAGCGCGGGCGCAAACGCGTCCATACGCATAGATGTAGTCGGTCCTGCCGAAACGATTTTGCCGTCCTTTCTACACGGACCAACGTAATATATCGCTTGACCTTTCAAATCTACGGGAAACGCCTCACCATTTTTTACGCACTCGAAAAGTCGTTTATGCGCGGCGTCTCTACCCGTCAAAATCTTGCCTGTGAGGTAAACTCTATCCCCCGCCACTAGTGATTTTATTTCGTCTTTGTCAAACGGCACTTTCAATCTATACTCGCTCATATTCACCTCACAGCACCGCTTTTGCAATGCGCATTGCGTTGCATTGTATATTGACGGCAACGGGCAGTGCGGCAATATGCGTCGGATATTTGCCGATATGCACCGCAAAGGCGGTATTGTCTCCGCCAAAGCCTTGCGCACCTATGCCGAGAGCGTTGATCTCGTCAAGAACGTCCCTTTCCATATCCGCAAGCGCGCTATCGTCGCTGTGCTTGCCCACTTCGCGCAAAAGTTGCATTTTTGCCACTTCCATTGCCTTTTCCGCAGTTCCGCCTATGCCTACTCCGACGATAATCGGAGGGCACGGATTTGCGCCCGCTTCTTTCACAGCACGGACTATGCACTCTTTCACGCCCTCGACGCCTTGCGACGGTTTGAGCATAAAAAGCCTCGACATATTCTCGCTTCCGAAGCCTTTTGGCAAAAAGGTGATTTCCATATTCTCACCGCCCACGAGTTCGATATGCACGATTGCGGGGGTATTGTCTTTGGTGTTCACTCTGCTAATCGGGTCGAGCACGCTTGCACGATATCCGTTTTGCGCGTAGCCTCGTCTCACGCCCTCGTCGATTGCGTCGGTGAGCAGTCCGCCCTCTATATGCACGTCTTGACCGAGTTTTACGAAAAACACCGCCATACCCGTATCTTGACACACGGGCAATCCGTTTTGCTCGGCAACTTCCGCGTTTTTGACGAGCATATCCAACGCAAATTTCGCGTTTGGGTTGCTTTCGCTTTTTGCGGAGTTTTTGAGCATATCGAGGCACGCCCCGTCAATACGACTGCACGCGCTCGTGAGTTTTTGCACCTCTTGCACTATTTGTGAGTAAAGAATAGTTTTCATACCCCGATTATATCCAAAAATCTTTTCAAATTCAAGACATTATGACATATTGCCTTGCCTAGATTTGCGCTATGGTGTAAACTATTGCCATAAAAGGTTAACCCCTATCAATACACCGACTGCCATATGCGGTAAACCGTTTATATTCCCAAGTCGCAAAATAGCGACACGCAATGCAGTCGGCACTATTCCACGCCATTGGAGACAACTATGAATTATTCCGAAGAATCTTTGAAGAAGCATTTCGAGTGGCAAGGCAAACTCGAAGTCGTATCCCGCGCAAAAGTGCAAAACAAGCAAGACTTGGCTCTTGCCTACACACCGGGAGTTGCCGCACCTTGCCTCGCAATCAAGGAAAATAAAGATTTGAGTTATTCGCTCACACGCAGATGGAACACCGTTGCCGTGATAACGGACGGTTCTGCCATTTTGGGACTTGGCAATATAGGCGCGGAAGCGGGTATGCCCGTTATGGAAGGCAAGTGCGTTTTGTTCAAAAAATTTGCCGACGTAGACGCAATTCCGATTTGTCTCAAAACTCAAAACGTGGACGAAATCGTATCAACCATTTACAACATATCTTCAAGCTTCGGCGGAATAAATCTCGAAGACATATCCGCCCCTCGTTGCTTTGAAGTGGAAAGACGACTAAAAGAAATTTGCGATATTCCCGTCTTCCACGACGACCAACACGGTACGGCAATAGTTTTGGCGGCTGCGCTCAAAAACGCACTTAAAGTTGTCAAAAAAGATATATCAACCGCTCGTTTGGTCATCAACGGCGCGGGAAGCGCGGGCATTGCCATTGCCGAATTTTTGCTTTTGCTCGGTGCAAAAGACCTTATCGTATGCGACAAGGCTGGCGTTATCCAAGATAGCGACGCGTTCAACGTGGCACAACGCGACCTTGCAAAACGCACCAATCCCAGAGCTGTCAAAGGCACTCTTGCCGACGCTCTTAAAGGCGCGGACGCAGTTATCGGCGTAAGCGCAAAAGACGCTATATCCCAAGATATGGTGCGCTCGATGTCAAAAGATGCAATCGTCTTTGCTATGGCAAATCCCTCCCCCGAGATTATGCCCGAGGACGCACTCCAAGCGGGCGCAAGAATAGTCGCAACGGGAAGAAGCGACTTCCAAAACCAAATCAACAACGTACTTGCCTTCCCGGGGATTTTCCGCGGAGCACTCGACGCACGCGCCACCGACGTAAACGTTGAAATGCAAATCGCAGCTTACGAAGCACTTGCAAATCTCATCGACAATCCCGACGAAACGCATATAATTCCCGAACCTTTCGACAAGCGCGTCGTCCCCGCCATTGCCAAAGCCGTCAAAGAAGCTGCAATCAAAACGGGCGTTGCCAAGATAAAGGAATAGGATAATAACAAATCCCGTTAATATTTCGCATTTTTCGTTTGCAAATCAAATCAATTTCAAAATGCCAATAATCTCATTTCAAAAATGCTCGAAAGCGGGCATTTTTTTGTTTGTTTTTGGCATAATTTTTACGCAAAAATCATAAGTTTTTCGTGTGAAAAAATCATTCAAAACGGCAGCATTATATATAGGCACGGCAATCGGTGCGGGGTTTTCGTCGGGTAGAGAAATAGCGCTCTTTTTCGGTGACTCGTCCCCTCTCAACGTTGCGATTTCCTCCGTTTTTATGTCTTTGCTTTGCGCGCTCTTCCTCGTTGCGGGCAAAAATCACCTTATGCCGAAAGGCAAAATCGTAAACCTCGGTATATTTACGGCGGCAAGCATTTCACTTTGTTCTATGCTTGCGGGCGGTGATTATATAATGTCATCGCTTACGGGAATACCGCTTGCTTTCGGACTTGCGATGACAATTCTCGGCGGAATAATCGTCGTGCTCGGCATAGAGAAAATACGCCTACTCAACGCCGTACTCGTGCCGATGATAGTGCTTTCAATATCGCTTATTTTTGCAAAACTTCCGACGCCCTCGCACTCTCTTCCCTTCGCGATTTCCAAACCTATTTTGTATAGCGGGCTTGACGTACTTTTGGGTGGAGTTATCATATCGGAAGAGGGTGAAAACTTGTCCTATAAAGAGATTTTGCTCTCTTGCCTTATGATATGCGGTTTTATGTTTGGAATGTTGTATATGCTCCAAACGGTAGTTTTATCCGACGTAAACGACAGTTTAATGCCCGTTTTGGCAATTTCCGAACAATTGCACCTAAAACCCGTATGCGGGGTTTTGATTGCTGCGGCAATCTTCACCACCCTCGTATCCTCTCTAAAAATCGTCAGTGACAGAGTGCAAAAAGCGATGTCCCGCACCAAGAAACTTGCCAAATTTTCCAACGACAAACATAGATACGCAATCGTGTTTTTGTGCCTTATTCTCGCCTATCCGTTGAGCTTCTTCGGCTTTGACAATATCGTTGACAATCTCTACCCTTTCAACAGCGTGTGTGGCGTTATTCTCACGGCGTTGGCTATCGTCAAGTTGATTATTTTTATTGTCAAAACGATAAAAGAAAAGCACGCTCAAAAGCGTGCTAATAATAGCTTGCAATTAAACCGCTTTGACGCGGAACGCCCGCACAAAACGAAGCGTACGCATAACTCCCATAAACGAAGCACCCCCTCTTTCCGGACACGCCGGCATTTCTCCCACCACTCGTATAGGGACATTTCTCTACAAAAGTAATGTCGCTCGCGGGGGAGACAATCGGCACTCACATAGAAAGGTATCGTCCCCTCGTTATGCCACTCGTTCACCGATAAAAAGAACAACACTTATCGGTTCACTTGTACAACCGTCAAGTTCGGCACTCCACCGCTCGTCGCCTTGCGACTCGAAGTTCCGTCTCCGAAAAGCTTTAATCGTGACAGTGACAATCGCAGTCGTCGTCACAGTCGTGGTCGTGGCAGTCACAGTCTTCGTCATCGCAATAGCAGTCGTCGTCACTGTCACAATCACAATCTTCGTCTTCACAATCGTCATAGTCGCAATCGTGGTGGTGATGTTCTTGCGTGCCGTTGAAATAGTCCTCGAAAGGTGATTTGCGACTGTCTTCGTCCACCTCGTCAAGTCCTTTGAGATAGCGATATAGCGGGTCGTCGGAAAAGTCTTGTTTTAAATCGAAATCTCCGCCGAGCTCCTCAACCGCGTTGCGAAGTTCCATATACTCGTTGTAATTCGGCTCGTAATTTTCGCAGAACGTTTTGAGCACTTCAACGCCTTGCTCGTCTCCGTACGCACCAATAAGACGTGCAAAAAGCGCGACGTCTTCACCCTTATAAAGATAGCTCACGAGCCCCATAAAGATTGCTTTATTGCCCTTGTATTCGGCAAGAACTTCCATAAGCATTTTGCCCGTCTCGCCTTCGAGGGTGTAGATTTTGCTTATCATATCGTCCAAAACCGGCTCGCAGTCTTCCATAAGATACTCGTACGCTTCCAATCTTTGCGGATAAGGCTTATCCTCGTCAAGCATAACGTTGAGCATTTGCAACATTTCTTTTTTGGTTTTATTGTCGTCCATCTTCTTCTCCGAATACGATTTTGTAGTATTTGTCAAACGTTGCCACGTTGAGATTGTATCTCTCGATCGTGATCACTCGCATATTGAGCGGATCGTCCTCTTCGTACACCTTGGCAAGCAACACTCCGACGAGCGTGCGCATACTCTTCATAGTGGATATTTTTGCGTATCTCGGGCTTGTATACTTTGCCTTTCCGTCCTCGATACGCACGATTTTATTGATAATTTCGGTGAGTTTTGCAAGGTAAATATTGGGTTCTTCGTCCGTAAAGACGATGTCGGATATGCAATAACTCACGGCGTTACGAAGCACGTTGGGCATCTTGTAATTGAAATACGCTTCGGGAAGCACCATTCTAACGCTCTTAAATCTATCTTGCGCAACCACGTCGAAGTTGAAAAAGAACTTATCGGTTTTCTCGTGAACGAGGCAGAAAAGCAATCTCGACATAAGCTCGAAGGACAAATCCACGCTTATAAGCTGTTCTCTTATAAACTCGTCCACCCACTCGCAATCTACGAGCGCAAGCTTGTCGAGAATGAGGAATTTGAGGTTCTCGTTGTCGTCCCTAAACGCCCACTCTATAAGTTTTTTGATTTGCATTGCGTCGTCGTCTTTTAGGTCGAGAACGGTGGCAAGATCGTCGGTTGAAAGTTTGAGCACGGTGTCGAGAATTTTGTATCTTCTCACCCTTTCGACGTAGGGCAAATTCATAGAATACTGCACTTTTTCGGGTTCGGTCTTATAAAGTTCGAGAAAATAGTCGGCGGGTGAGTACTCACCGAAAATATTGCGCACTTTCACCATAACTTTGCGCGCTTCGTTCCTTTGTCCGAGGTTGTAAAGACCTTGCGAAAGCCAAATCATCGTGTTTGGTTGCAAATCGAGACTTTCAAGCACTCGCCTCGTGTATTTGACCACTTCCGCGTGCATATCCATATTGACGAGCAAGGGCAAAATCATAAGAATATCTTCCATACTCTTGTAGTCTTTTTGCAATATCTCGTCAAGTACTTCGTACGCCTCTTGCACCTTTTCTTCCATAAGATACGCGGTTGCAAGCGTGCATTTTACGGCAAGACTGTCACCGTTTTCGGCAAGCATCTTTTGCGCGTTGGCAATGACGCTGTCGAGGTCGTTTTTCATCATAAGACACACCAAAACGATGTGGTTTGCCGCGTTTTTGGACTTGGAACGCGCGTCCACTTCGTCCATAAGCGCGATTGCCTCGTCAAACTTTCTTTCTCGCACGAGTTCGTACGCGCGCTCGATAAGCATCTCGTAATAGTCCTCCCCTTTGGGATAGACTACGTGGAAACCGCCCTCGCTACCGTTCGTGGCACTTCCGTCGCCCTCGGGCATCTGAATATCGTACGCTTCGGCTATGTCTTGAAGGTAATATTCGGCGACTTCGGGCTGGTTGACGTCCATAAAATTCATAGCCAACTGATAAAAAATGCGATCTCTCGTATCCTTGTCCGGATGCTTGGACAAAGTCTTGTAGAGAGTCGCATTGGATATATCCCAAACGCCGAGCGAGGAATAAACGGTGGCAAGCGCAAGCGACGCTTCAAAGAAGCGGTCGTCAACGTTCAATGCCTTGTTGAGATTGACGATGCTTTTTTCGCTGTCGCCTTTTGAAAAAGCGTCGTCGGCAAGGTTGAAATAATCCTCTTTTGAGAGATTAAAACCTATGATTTGCGCCATTATTTTTTCTTTTTCTTCTTTGGATTTTGATAGGGTTTCGCGGGTTGATTTTTCTTCTTTTGACCTGCGTTTTGAGCGATTGCCTTTTGAGCACCGTTTGCGTACGGATTTTGCTTTGCGGCTTTGCGTTGTTCGTACTTTTGGGTCTTGTCTTGATCCACCTTTTTGTTGTGGCACTTGACCATACCTCTGTCCGCAAGCGCGATCCAGCAAAGAGCCATAAACGTGCTTCCGATAAGTGCCATAGCGATGCTAACGACTACGCCGAGCGTCTTATTGACGGACAAGAGCGCAAGCGGAGCTGCGGAAAGCACACCGACGATGGTGGTAAACACGGCGTTGTTTGCGATGATGACGAGTGCGTTTTTGAAGCATTGACCGAAGGTCAAATCGTAGGACGTGAAGAGCCCCATCATAATCATCGGTATTGCAAGAAGCGGAAGACCGAATACCCAGCTGAACACGACCGCGCAATACGCGCCCGCGCCCGCAGTGCCGAGCGTTTGTTGTTCCAAAAGATAGAACAAAGCCTCGACCATACCGAGCCCCACGACCGTCATAAACAATCCCGCAATGAAGAACTTCCACCAATACTTGGCAAAGCCGTACCAGAATTGTCTTGAAAAGTTTTTATAATAATTTTGATAATAACTGCGTTTTGCGCAATAGAACAAGCCCGAAAGTCCGAGCGAGCCGAAGAGCAAGCACGCCGCGTACATTGCGACGACCGGCATTCTTACGTTGCGATAAAGACTTGCGACGCTTATTGCAAGCACGTCACCGCCACCGGGGAAACCGATGCCGATATCGCCCATAAAGTTGTTGTTTCCGCCGACGTTGACGATATTGGTCTCGAAATAGCCTGCAAACCAAGCGAAAATCACGATGAACGGGATTGCAAAAATCAAGAAGTACAGCGTGGATTTGAAAAGCAAGGAAAATTCCCCGCGCATAACCGCCGCCGCTCTTCCAAAAAAGGTGTCGGGATATTCTTTCGTCGGGCGAGCCTCTGCAAGCCCTGCAACTACGATTTTTTGAGGTTCTTCGGGTTCGGTCTTGACCGAAGCGTCCGTAAACAATTTACCGAGCCAAAGTTTCGTCGGTTTCTCGGGACGCGCATACGCCGAATTTGTGGTGTTGTTTGCCATTGTCAACTCCCTTAAAGCATAGATATAATGATTATACATTATTATATCTAAAATATCAAATGAAAAGCAACAATTATTTGTTTGCCGAGACAAGCGACAACTTTTCCTCAAATCCCCAACTATGTCGTTTTTACCAAACACTGCAAAAACGGCGTCGTTGCGTCTATATAAACCAACAATTTTCATCACGCGGTTTTCCCCCATTTAGACGATTTTTTTGATTTTTTTTGCGGTCGCACGCATTTTTTGCAACCGTCATATTATGTATAAAAGTCTATAAATAGATTTAATTTGACAAGGAGGTCAACGTTAAATTGCGTACATAAGGACTTTGGAGGCTATATGAAAAGATTTAACGTTGCCGTAGTAGGCGCAACCGGTATGGTTGGCAACAAATTTTTGGAGGTGCTGGAAGAAAGACAACTTCCCGTCGAGAACTACTATCTCTTTGCTTCCGCAAAAAGCGCGGGCAAAAAAATTGAGTTTGCCGGCAAGGAGCACACCGTAATCGAACTCACGGAAGATAACGTGAGAAATCTCAAAGGCAAAGTGGACTTTGCGCTCTTCTCCGCGGGTGCGTCGGTGTCCGAGAAGTTTGCGCCCGTTTTCGTCGAGATAGGCGCGACGGTGGTGGACAACTCGTCCAAGTGGCGTATGTACGACGACGTACCGCTCGTCGTGCCCGAGGTAAATCCCGAAGACGTCAAATATAGCAAAGGCATTATCGCAAACCCCAACTGCTCAACTATACAAGCCGTCGTTGCACTGAAACCGCTGTACGACGCTTTCGGAATAAAGCGCGTTGTATACTCGACGTATCAAGCTGTATCGGGTGCGGGCGTGCAAGGTTATAACGACCTAAAAGACGGAATAAACGGCGTCGCACCCAAGAAATTTCCGCATCCCATTGCGTATAATATGCTTCCGCACATAGACGTTTTTATGGACGACGGATACACCAAAGAAGAGTGGAAAATGGTGGTTGAAACACGCAAAATTTTGCACGACAAAAATATGCGCGTAACTGCAACTACTGTACGAGTTCCGGTGTTCTACGGTCATTCTGAATCGATAAACGTCGAGTTCGTGCAAAACTGCACCAAAGACGATATCGTAAAAGTGCTTGAAAAAGCGGACGGAATAGTGGTGATGGACGACCCGAAAAACGCCGTATATCCCACCCCGCTTATTGCGGAAAATCACGACGAAGTTTTCGTCGGAAGAATAAGAAAAGACGATAGCGTAAATAGCGGTGCAAACCTATGGGTAGTTGCCGACAATATCCGCAAAGGCGCGGCAACCAACGCGGTGCAAATCGTCGAATTGTTGATAAAAAACGCGACGGAAAAATAGGAGGCGGAATGATTTTCAAAGGCGTTGCAACGGCACTTATCACACCTTTCAAAGATGGTAGAATTGACGTCGAGGCGTTTCAAAAGATACTCGACTATCAATACAAAGAGGGCGTCGACGCCGTAGTCGTGCTCGGCACGACGGGTGAGCCCGCCACTATGTCGCAAGAAGAAAAAGACCTCGTTATAACGCTTGCCGTAAAGCGTTTGAAGGGCAAAATTCCCGTAATCGTCGGCGCGGGTTCAAACTGTACCGAAAGCGCGATAAAAGCGTGTCAAAACGCCGAGAGGCTGGGCGCGGACGGACTTATCGTCGTCACGCCTTATTACAACAAATGCGCGCAAGACGGGCTCGTGGCGCACTACGGTGCGATTGCACAATCGACGAGTCTTCCTATAATCTGCTACAACGTGCCCTCTCGCACGGGCGTGAATATGCTTCCGCAAACTTTTGCAAAACTCACAAGCGAATACGACAATATAGTTGCCGTGAAAGAGGCAAGCGGGAATATGGAGCAAATAGAGCAATATCTGCGCCTCGTGAGGGGAAAAGCGCACGTTTATAGCGGTGACGACGCACTCACCGTTCCCATCGTGGCAATGGGCGGAAGCGGTGTTATAAGCGTTGCAAGCAACGTATTTCCCTCGTATTTTGCAAAAACGACGCACCTTGCGCTGAACGGAGATATCAAAGAAGCGTCCATAATGCAACTTGACGCACTCCCCTTAATATCCGCACTCTTTTGCGAGGTCAACCCGATCCCCGTAAAGAAGGCAATGCAATTGCGAGGATTTTGTAGCGGAGAATTACGCCTCCCCCTCACCGAGATGACCGCCACCAACGCAAAAAAACTGCAAGATATCATCGAACGCTTTCCATTGTAGGTTAGGCGTATAAGCGACCGATATATCGGATATCAAATGTCAAATGTTAGGTATTAGTAATTAGATATTAAACATTTAGTGTTTAGTATTTACCATTTGGTATTTGGTATTTTGTATCAGAATTAAGTATTAAGCATTATCGACAATTCGATTATCAACGAAATTGGCGATATCAAGCGATATAAAAAGCACCGCTCGAAAGCGGTGCTTTTTGATGAAAAATCGTTTGTTTTTAACGATTTTTTACGTTAAATTGCATTTTATTACGCTTTGGTCGGTGCTGCGAAACCGTCTCTCGTGCACCCCTCGAACGCGGCGGAATCAACGTCAAGCAAGCCGTTGGCGTCACTGAACGTGAAGCTCAAAAGATTGGTGCAATCACCGAACGCACGGTTGCCGATATACTTCAAAGACGAAGATACGACGACGGTAGAAAGGCTCGTGCATCCGTTGAAGACTTTTGCATCGATTGATTTGAGCAACGTGTTTTTGCTCAAATCGATGCTTTCGAGTCCCGTTCCTTCAAAGGCATTTGCGCCGATATAATCGAGTTTGGTGGCTCTGGTCAAATCGATGGATTTGAGCGAAGAGCAACCCGCAAACGCGCCGTTGCCGATATATTCGACGGATTCGCTGACGTAGACTACGGTCTTGAACTTGATGCCGTTTGCCGACGTGTAAACGTACGGAACGACCTCTGCACCCTCTTCACCCTCGACTGCCGAGACGTATTTGATTGCATTGTATCTATACACCGTGTCGGGCAAGAACACTTCCGTACCCGCGTTTACGGTGACGCCTTCTCCAATGCCGACGACCTTGTAAACGATGCGCTTCGTGCCTTCCGTTGCCTCGGTCACGTATTGTGCGCCAATGACGAGCACTCCGCTGTATTCAACGCCTTGCAAGTTGCCGACGCTGACGTACTTGATCGTGTCGTTTTCAGTCTCGACGGTGCTTATTACGTCAAAGTTGTAATCGTGAAGCACCGCAGTGTCGTCGTCCACTCTTTGAGCGGTATAAACGTGTTCGAGCGCGGTGCAACCTCTAAACGAGTTTGCGCCGATGTTGACGATATTTCTGCCAAGATAGACTGCTTTGAGCTTGGTATAGCCCTCGAATACGCCGTGTTCGGATTGGATATTTCCGATGTCCGTAACCGTGTAAACCACGCCGTTTTCAGTGTAAGTCGTGGGCAATACGATGGTTTCCATACTCTTGGTGGAAGCAATACAACCCGTTATTCTTGCGGTCCTTGCGGTGTAGTCGACCACTTCGTAAGTGAAGAGCGACGCGTCCGCTTCGAGCACTACGGAATAGGTTATGGTTTGAGTAAGTTCGTTTGCGGCGTCCGTGCGGTTGTACGTGATTTTGAGAGTGTGCAAGCCGAGCGTTGCCGTATTGATTTTGGACGTCTTGACACCGTCGACTTCCACCACCTCAAAGCCTTGCGCGGTTGCAAGCGGTTTTTGAGTGATAGAGCCGTCTTGACCTATCATATTGACGTTGAAGTTTCTAAAATAATTGACGGGCTCACCGTTGATGGGGATTGCCACCGCACCGACTTGCTCGATTGCGATGTATCTCGATTTCTTGACGTTGTAGTCCACGCTGAACACGTACGTGCCGATGCCGTGGAAGTCAACCGTGAATTTTGCCTCACCCGGTTTTTCGTCAATGGTGTTGAAGCCTTCTATGCTCTTGACGGGGATACGATGGATATTGCCCGCTACGTCTTTGTATACGAAGGTTACGGTTACACCGCTATTGGACGTATAGAACGTGGGCAAAGGCTCACCCTCGACGTCACCCTCGAAGCCCTCGAACCAGAAAGCGTCGTTTTGCGTCTTGCCGTTGGCGTCGATAACGGTGCCGTTTTGCGGATATTTGCCGATCTTGGTCTCGTAGAAACTGCTCGTTTCGGTTGAACCGATTGCGTCGACTATCGTCACGATAAACGCGTTGCCGTCGGCGGGCAAGTTGTGGCAACCTTTTTCACTGCCGTCGTAGGTGAACGTCAAGATATACTTGTTGACGCCATCTTCGTAGAGGTCGGGATAATTGTCGTTGGTGATGAGCGTTGCGGACACGGTGTTGGCGACGATATCCAAATCTTCGTATCTCACGACTTCGGTATTGCTGGTGATAACGAGTGCTTTTTCGATAATCGAGCCGTACACCGCCTTGATTGCGTCGACCACGCTTTGGTTGCTGACCGTGCGCAACACGACGTGAGACATTGCGTTGTCCGCAATCCACACTGCTTTGATATCTTCGGTGATGAATTTCGAGCGATATTGCTTGTAAAGTCTTATCCAACCGATAGTCGCGCTGTCGGTAACGTCGTCACCGTCTTTGTGTGCGTCGAGGAAGTTGATGACTTCTTCACGGAAGAAGAATCTTACCGTGTCGAGCAATCTGCCGTTGTCGTCCGCAAAAGCGTATTCCGCGATTTCGGGTGCGCCGACGAGCTTGTTTTGAGTGGTATCGACGTCGACTTTGTGCAATATCAAGCTGACCAAAGAGCTTGCGCCCGCAAAGGCGTAATTCTCTATTCTTTCAACGCCGTCACTGATTTGCACGGTTGCGATTTGGTTGGCAAACGTTGCAAACGCGCGCTCGTTGATGACTCTTACGTTTGAGGGCAACACGACGTTGGACTCAACGCCCACACTGCCCGAATAGTAAATGGTGAGCATACCGTTGACCACGGAAAAACCGTCCTTGGTGAAGTTGTCTTCCGTCTTTATCCACTCGGTCATACTGAAAGCGTCCTTGCCGATGGACAAAATCTCTTGCGGATATTCTATGGTGATGGTTGCAATATTCTTGCAATCTTTGAATGCGTTTGCGGCAATGTGATTGACGTAAATGCTACCCGTGTTGTTGGTGGGGATAATCGCGCTCGTTGCCGTAGTATCGAGAAAACGATAATATACTCTGCCGATTATGATTGCCTTGTAGTCCGTGCGACCGTCGTTGGCATAAACGTTGCTTGACGAAGACAAAAGCTTTGCACAACCGTCAAACGCGGTTTCTCCGATATATGCAAGTTGCGAATTTTCGGACACGATAAACGTATCGAGATCCGTGCAACTCGCAAACGCGCCGTTGTTTATTCTCTTTACGCCGTCACCGAGCGTTACGCTCTTGATTTCGGTATGATTTGCAAAAGCACCGTCCGCGATCGTCTCGACTTGCGTCAAGGACGTAAGGTCGATTGAAGAAACCGCTTCACCGTTTGCGTCCACGCCCGTGCCGACGTATTTGTAAAGAACGTCGTTGACGATGAAATAATCGGTGTCGTGCTTCTCTTTATACTCGTTTTCAAAACGAGATCTGTAAAATACGTTTTTACCGAGTTCCGTAATAGCGGAATTTTGCGGGAATTCAACCTCGGAAAGCGCGGGGCAATGCGCAAACGCTTGCTCCCCTATCGTGGTGAGGTTGCTTGCCTTTGACATATCGATTTTGAGCAAGGCTTTGAGGTTCATACAAGACCTTGCGGAAATCTCGGTTATAGGACATTCCTTACCGCCGACGATGAGAGTTGCGGGGATAATAAGCTCGCTTACGGACTCGTCAGCAATCTTGTCGATGCGTATGCTTCCGTCGGACTTAATCGTGAGGCAATCCTTGAAAACGACGTCAGTGTAATAACCGCTCAATCTTTCAAGGCGCGCTCTGTCGCTTTCACCCTCGATTTCTTTGAAAGTCCACTTGATATAGCCGATATCGTCGATTTTGCCCGTTTCGTCGGACTCGACTTTGTCGACCTTTGCGGGCTCGGTGCATTGATAATCTCTATAAATACCGCTGTACGCGACGTAGTTTTCACTGCCCTTGACAAGCTTTGAGGTCAAGTCCGCAAAAGTGAAATATCTCGTGTTTGCTTTGGCTTGTTCGTCCGTAGCGGACTCGAACACCACTACTTTGACGATGTATTTGGAATAATCGACGCCGTACGCCAAGTCTCCGATGACGATTCTGTTGATAGCGTGATTTTCAAGGCCGAATCTCGACGTTGCGTTGACGAGCGTATAACCCGCGGGAACGTCTTCGTCCGATTGGATATTCAAAGAGCTGGTGACGCCTTGTTGATATACACCGCCCATAGTGTAGAGCGTGAAAGTGTAAGAACGCTCCGTCCAACGAGCAACGAGAGTGACGTCCGTGCTGCCTACGCTTTGTGAGAAAGACCAAAGCGTGTCGCCTTCGCTATACTTGCCGTTGCCGTCGACGTCTTGATACCACCCCGCAAAATAGTAGCCGTTGAAGACGTTGAATTTGTCAACTACGGGCGCTTGGATTTTGCCCGTACCACGCACAACGCTTTGAGTTGCGAGTTTTGCGCCCTCGGCGGATTCAAGGACGGGATCGCTCTTGCCGTATTGCACCGTTGCGTCGGAAGGTCTATTGAGAAGAAGAGTTGCTTTGATGACGTTGTCCGTCCAGTTGGCTCTGAACGAGATATCAGAATTGACGGTAAATCCGCCGTTCGCAAAGCCCGACGTTGCGGAAAGCGTACCGCCCGAGTAAGTCACCGAGGACAACGCTTTGCCGTCGCATACCATTCTAAACGCGTCGGTGAAATCGTCCCAGCTTGCGAACGTGACGCCCTTGTCGACTTTGACCGTGCCTTTTCCGCCCTTGAAAGTGCCGAAGTACGCCGTCGCTTTGTCGTTGTTGAGATCGAAAGTGAGAGTGACTTGCTCCGTCTCTTTGTAGCGGTCTTTCAAGTGGAGAGCAAAAGAGCCTTCCGCCTTACCGCCGTTTGAGAGAGTGACGGACACGAAAACCATATAATGACCTTTGCGCCACACGATGGGTGAGCCGAGGTCATTCAAAACGTCTTGATTGGTGGAATTATCGACGACTTTGGTCACCATAGCGTCCGACAAATTTCCGCCGTTGACGACGGTCGTTGACGAGTTGTCGGTATAAACGATGCTATACTCGACGTCGCTGGTGTCGAACTCGTCAGCGTAAATACTGCTGAAAATCGAAGACACGGCTTTTGGCATACTGAATTTGAGGTATGTACTGACGTTGCCTTCGTTCTTGTTGTCGTTGACGTCGCCCGCGCCGATTTCATCGGGCAATTTGTCGATTTGACCGTTGTTACACGCAACGAGCGAAAGCGTCAACAAGACGCAGAGAACCAAAATCAGAAATAAAGTTGCTTTCTTTCTCATACACTTTCCGCCTTATACGTACGCGCGTAAACGCGCATCGTAAATATAAGAATACAAATATAATACTACAATATCCTCATAAAATTGTCAACACCAAATGCGAAAGGGGCGCAAAAGCGCGTAAAAAAACCGCATAGAATGCGGTTTTTTGCTTGAAAAATTTCTTGATTATTTTTGTTGTTTATACATTTCTTCTATCGCAAGGACGTATTTCGTGGACGATTTGCGCTCGGCAAACATAAATCTGTAAACGTGCTTGTCGTCGTACATATCGAGTGCCGTACCCGGCAAATTCGCCACCGTGTCCGTGCGGTTTATCGGGAAAACTATATCCTTGAACTCGTCCTCGACGAGCTCCGTGCCTTGCTCGTCGTCGACCGCGTAGGTCATACTGTTTACGCCGTATTTGGACTTCACACCCTTCGGTCTCGTCTGCCAATCGGTGTGGAAGCGCAAGCTTTGCTTGTCAAGCGTCATTACACCGCTCGCAACAAATCTGTAACCGTTGTTTTTTTCGTTTTCGACGAACAAATTGACATTGTCGGATATGCAAAAATCGTCGTTTTTAACCTCTTGGGCAACCAAGCCTCTTTGCACCGCGTACCATAAATCTATCCGCTTCAAACTTACGCTGTCACCGACGGGTTCGAGCCGTCCGTCGTAGGTGTAAACGACGTCGTTTCCGCAATTTTGGCAAGTGAGGTGAGAGTCCTTTGACGTCATCGTAAACTCGCTATGGCACTTGGGACAATAATACAAAAGTCTTTCAAGTCCCTCGGCGTAATGTCTGCCCTTGAACTTGACGCCGTTGTCCACTTGCCACTTATGCTCGTTGTGTGCAAGCGCGTCCGTGATTTTTTGCAAAATCTCCTCTTTGGACAGCGTTTTGACGTCGTCCTTGGTGAAAAGCATATTGCAATCGGTGAGCACTTTGCCTCTGCGTATCATACGCAAATTGTACGCCCACTTGGGTCTTGCAAGCGACGCTCCGCGCATTTTGATGACTCCGACGGGATATCCGAGCCACTGCACGAGTCTTGCGATAGACGGCAAAATCGCACCCGTTACGCCGTCCGCCGACACCTTGCCCTCGGGACAAATAAGCACGCTTATGCCCGCGTCGAGATACTTCTTTATGCTCTTGATGCACTGATAGTCCGCAAAATATTGCTTTTTGGTTATCGCGTGATAACTGCCCAAAAGCTTTGCGAATATCGGCATAGAATACATCATATTCTCCGCCACAACGAAGTTGAGGGGCGCACCTTGCATTGCCGACGAGAAGTGGATAAAATCGTACGCAGACAAGTGGTTGCAAATAACGAGCATCGCGCCGTTTTTCTTTTGCGCCTTAAACTCTTTGGACTGCGTGCATTTGCCGTGCAAGAACGGTCTTATAAAACCGCACAAACCCAAAAAGAAACGACAGTACGCTTTGGAAAAAGGTACGTCGTTTTTGTTGATATTCTTTTTGGAAGTCGAGTTTTTATCCATACGTTTTTTATACCAAATACGGCGCGCAATGTCAAGGCATACACGCTATAAGCGCGTATTTTTTCGCTTATTCGAGCAAAAATTCGGCAACTTGCGCGGTCAGCTTTTCGCTGATTGTAAAATCCATTGCTTTTATAAATTTTTCTTCTATTTGCTCGTGCGTCTTTTTGGCAAGATTGAGTTTGTCCACCGCAAACGCCGTCTGCAACACCCTATCGTTTTCCTCGTCCTTTATATCCTCTTCAAATCCGCCTTTTTGAAACGTGCCGAGATTGACTCTCTCGCTCACGTCCCCCTTGAAATGCCCTACGTCCGACACTACCGCCACACCGCCTCGAAGCACACCTTCGTACTTGGTCGGATCGAGCGGATTTTGCAAAAGAGTGCAACCTTTCAAGAGTTTTGACAATTCGTCGAAAAAGACGCCCGTTGCGTATTCGCACCCGTCTACGAGATAAATTCGAGCGTTCCGCAAGTGGTCGAAATAGGTGCTTTCACCGCTCGGACATATAGCGTGCGAAAACAGTTTTCTATCACCTTTCGCATCGCATTTTTCACGGCGCAAAACGTCCGCGATTTTATACGCGTAGGCGCGGACTCCGCCCTCGTCGACGGTTTGCTTTTCAAGTTGCATTTTGTTGCTAAAATGACACAAAGCGGACTTTAAGTGTTGATATACGCGCATAAAACATTGTTTTTTGCAATTCATAAGCTTTTCGACGTCTTCGCGCACGCCTTTCAACTTGTACGGTTTGAGGCTTTGCGCAAGGTCGAAAATTTTATCTTTCACGACTGGTATATCCACTCCGCTTGCGTGGGGCGCAGTGGCGTCTACTACCGCTCTATTGGTGTCCTTTATATACACTCCGTCTAGGCTGTTCGTGTCTCCCGAACAATACCAAAGTTCTATATCGTGTCCCGCTTTTTTGGCGTATTCCGCAATCCTTTTCATAAGCGTGGACTTGCCCGTCCCCGGTCCGCCTTTGAGAAGCGCGACTCTGTCTTTGCCCTTCAATTCCGCGTCGTAGTCGTTCCAAAATCCGTAACCGCTGTTGTTACCCAAAAAGTATCTTTCCATCTTTCACCTCTTTGCATACTATGTGTGCCGATATTTCTTTGGTGAATTAACTCATTTTCAAAAGATTGCATAACATACCGTATGGAAAAGAAAAACGTAATTGTGCATCAAACCGACGAGCGTACGTTCTATCTTGCGTCTATGCTGAAAGGGACGTCTTTCGAGCGTCCGACGCACGTTTTTGCGCCAAACGTGCTGATTGAGGCAAAGACGCTTACGGCGGTTGAAGACGGCGCGAACGTGTTTTGCGGAAGGTGTCTCAACGAGGCGGTGGAACTTGCAAACAGTCGCGATATCAATCTATATAAATACAACGACAGCGAGGTTTTTCAAGCGATAAACTCACGCCTCACGGCGGAAGGCTCATTGCAAATAATGATAGAGCACTCGCAAAAATCCATTGCGGATTGCTACGCGTTCGTTATGGGCTTCGGGCGTACGGGCGCGGCGGTTGCCAAAATTCTTGCCAAGCTCGACGTACCTTTCGATATCGCAACGACGTCGTCGGCGCGCCCCGCGCACGCCTTTGCAAAGCGCATTCTGCCTATGAAAAACTTTGATTTTGCGCCGTACGATATCGTGATAAACACCGTCCCGTCCCCTATCGTCAGCGATAAGGAACTTATGAGTATGCAATCTTCTTGCGTGTATATCGACCTTGCCTCACAGTGCGCAATCAATCTCGAATACGCCAAATATCTCGGCATAGACGCCGATATATATCCCGCTTTGCCCGCAAAAACGTGTCCGTACAGCGCGGCAAAAGCTATGTACGACTTCATTTCGGAGGTGAAAAAATGACCAAAATTTGTCTTTGTATAACGGGTTCGTTTTGCACTTTTGCCAACGTCCTCAAAGTGGTGAACGAGCTGATAGACAACGGCTACGACCTTACGCCCGTGTTCAGTTACAACGTATCTACGCTCGATACGCGCTTTTTCAAGCAATCGGACTTTGAGAATATAATCGTCAGAAAAACGGGCAAATATCCCGTAAAAAGCATTGTAGATGCGGAAGCGTTGACCAAATCGGGCATAGAGCTCACGCTCGTTGCGCCTTGCACGGGCAATACGCTTGCAAAGATTGCGCACGGCATAACCGATACGCCAGTAACGATGGCGGTAAAAGCCACCTTGCGCACCAATAAGCCCGTGGTTTTGTCCGTGTCCTCAAACGACGCACTCGGCGCAAACGCAAAGAATATCGGCACGCTTCTCAACACCAAAAATATCTACCTCGTGCCGTTCGGGCAAGACTCCCCCGACAAAAAACCGCACTCGCTTATTGCGGACACTTCCCTCGTCCTCCCCACGGTGCAAAAAGCCTTGCAAGGCGTGCAACTCCAACCGATTATATTGTAAAAAAATAAAAGAGTATAAAAAAAGCACTCTAACGAGTGCTTTTTTTATTAAGTATTATTGCTTAATTATTTTGCATCTTTAACGCCTTGCTCTGTGCCATAGAAGACGATTTTGCCTTGTCTTTCAACAACAACTTTAACGCCACCGAATGATACGGTAGGAACGTTCTTTTCAAAATCTTTTGCATCGTCGGTGTTCGCGAACTTGATAATGGTGACCATATCAGTACCTTTCATTCCGCTTACGCCCCATTCTGCGCCGTCTTCTTTTGCTTCATCTGCCGTCATAGAAGTGCAGGTGTAGCCAGCTTTTTCAAGTTTCTTTTCATAGCTTTCTGCGTTGCAAGCAACGAGGCAGATGCCGAGGATTGCTACGAGTGCGATAACTGCTACGATAGCCATAACTTTTTTGTTCATAGTTCAGTATCCTCCATTGGATAGATTTTATTTGTGGTTACATTATATTAAAAAAGTATTAAAATGTCAACAATTATAATTAACAATACAGTTGTATCGTTTTATCGGACATTTTTTACGATTTTACGGCTTTTTGATTGCAAAATTTGTGATTTTCGGCACTTTTCAACCTAAAAAACGACAAATCGTCAAGCATTTGCGCGCGTCGTGCGCCGACGCTCAACCCTCGTTCGGCATATTTTGGAGCAATTCGGCACTGTCCGCGCTTTGCGGAAAAGGTGCAAGCCTTTCATTGACGTATTCGGGGACGCCGTCTTCGAGGCGTTTTTCATACTTCCACGCTTTGATTTGGCGGATATACAATATCAATCCTATTATCGTCGTAAGCGTTTCGGCTACGGGGAACGCAATCCACGTATAATCGAGACCTATAAACGAAAATGCGTAGAAAAGGGGCATAAGTCCAACCACTTGGCGTATAAGAGACAATACTATGCTCGGAGTGGACTTGCCTATGGCTTGGAAAAACATAGGTATCATCAGTGAGAACACTACGGGAATAAAGCTTGCGCCGATAATTCTAAACGCCGTCTGACCTATGGACAACACCTTTTCGTCCTTTGAGAACAAGCCTATAAACGTCCTCGGGAAGAACTCGAAGCAAATTATACCCACTATCATAAACACCGCCGTGATGAGCATTGCGTCGTTCATAACGCGTTTGGCGCGGTCGTAGTTGCGCTGGGCGTAGTTGTAGCTTATGACGGGCACTATGCACGTTTGCAAGCCGAACATAGGGATAAAGAAGAACGTTTGCAGTTTGTAATACAAACCGAGCACCGTCACCGCCTCGTCGCAGAATTTTGTAAGCACCGCGTTGAGCACGAGGATATACACGACGTACATCATTTGCATAACTATGGACGGCAACGCAAGCTTGTAAATGCGCTTCGTGCAGTCCCACCCTATCGACGGCTTGGGAAATTTGCGACTTCCTTTTATTCCGACGATTATTGCGGATACGAATTGACCTACCACCGTCGCGATTGCCGCACCCAAAACGCCCATAGGCGCAAGTTTGCCTATACCGAAGATAAATATCCAGTCAAGCAAGATATTGGTGAGCGCGCCCGAAAGTTGCGCAATCATAGGTACGACCATATTGCCGTGAGATTGGTGCACTTTGGACCAAATTCCTTCCAAAAACGTACCGAGCGAGCCTATGCACACCACCATACCGTATTGATAGGCGTATTCGATTGCTTCGGGAGCGTTTGCCATTGCGCGTATGTACGGCTTCATAGTAAGCGCGCTTATGCTTGCAAATACCGCCCACATAAGCACTGCAAGCACAGTGCCAGTGCCCGCCGTGTCTTTGGCTTTTTGGAATTCTCCGCGTGCGTATAGGCGCGACATATACGTGTTGACGCCCACGCCAGTGCCCACCGCAAGCGCGGTTATAATCAGTTGCAACGGATATATGACGGAAAGAGCAGTCAATCCGTGTCCCGAATACTGCCCGACGAAAAGGCTATCCACGATGTTGTACATCGACATAACGAGTTGCGACAACATCACGGGTGGCGATATTTTAAGCAAAATTTTCCAAACTTTTTCCGTTCCAAAAAACTCTGCTTCGTTTTCGATTTTCGTATGCTTTTTGAACATAATTTTTGCTATCCGTCCGCCGTTTCTTATACGGCATTAGGATTATACGCCAACGGCGATACAAAAGCAATCAAAAACACAAAAAATAGGCGTGTTAAAACGCCTATAATACGTTGCGGATAGTATTATTTTTCAAGTGCGACAAGGTCGGCACGCTCGTATTTGTTACTCCCCGCAATACTCTTTTTGTACTTCCAACACGCAATCGCGTCGTTCAAACTCTTGCCCTCGTTATCCTCGAAGAAGTCTCTTATATACGTGTTGTACTCAAATTGACTTCCTATCTCTGTCTTGCAAGTCTTTTTCTCTTGCAAGATCCGCCCGTACGCCTCGACTGCGTCTCCGTACGTCTTGCCCGCATTGCTTTTTAGCCATTTTTGAAACGGCACGTTGAAAGAAAATCCCTTGCCGATTTTGCTCTCGAAAAACGCCCTATGCTTTTCGGAAAACGTAATTCCGCTTTCGATAATCGTATTCTTGTCAATATTGCCGACGATTCTCGTCTTTTGTGGTTTATTTACCCGCGCAAGCACGTCTCCCGTTTTTAGATAATATGCGATTCTCTCCGTCAATTCAGGTTTGCTTCCCGCAGTCGGCAAATTATTCTCCTTGCAAAACTCCACGAGCTCTTCTTTGAGATAGTAATACTCTCTAAACGTCTTTTCATCGAGATTTTTGTTCAGTTCAGGTTTTTCGTTCATATTCTTGCGCTCTCGTCGTCAAATAATCGGCTTGATTTCGTTATAGCCGACATCATTTCCCCAAAATCTCATATAGTTTACTCCATCGTCCACGTTTAGTCAACGACAAACGTACCGTTCCGCCAAGGATTCTTATATTGACAGCAAACACAACTCCGTTGTAAAATAATCGTATAAGCAAGGATAAAAAATATGATTGACAAATTGAAAAAAGTGCTAAATAGCAAAACTTTGTGCGAAATTTACACCAACGAGTACGATACGGACAAATTTATCGTAGGATACGTTGCGGGATTGGACGATGAATTTTGTCTGATACCGAACTTTGATTATTACGGACGTTACGACGGCGTAATATGTTTGGCAACCGACGATATTTATAGAATACAAACCAATACGCGCTATTTGAAAGCAATTGAAAAACTTATTAAAGACACAAGCATCGCAGAGCGGAGCTTCCCTACGGGAAACGTATTAAATTCCGTAATCGATTGTTTGAAAGAAGCAAAGCAAGTATGCCAAATCGAGTTGCTGGATAGCGACGTCGTCAACGTATCGGGTATAATCGAGGCTTTCGATCGTCAAAACGGGATAATAAAGCTCGACTGCGTTGACGATTACGGCACTTTCGATGGTGAATGTACGATTGACGTACAAGCAATCAACTTGATATCGTATAATTCAAGCGATACGGAAAGAATAGAGCTTTTGATGAAATAAAACGGAGACAAACTATGGATATTAAAGAAAAATTGATTGCAAATTATCCGCTAACCGACAAGGTTAACTGCGATTTGGATTGCTACATTTTGGATAAAAAGAGATATTTGATTTTTTGGGACGAAACTGTTGTCAAAAATTCAATAAATCAAATATTGGAACAAATTGACGACAAAACGAAATCAAACGAATTTTCACAATGGAAAACCTTGATCGTCGTTGGCAAAACGACGGACGCGTTCGAGAAAGACGAATTGTTCTACTTTGACAACGTCAGCACTTTCGTCGTGTTTTATCTCGTTGACGAGACCAAAAACAAAATCTATATGAACGACTCTTGGATTTTCACGTTGGGGCTCAATTACGGCAAATTCGTCAGAAAAATAAATAAAATATTGACTGAATAATTGAGTCGTTATGAGTTAATTCGTAAAAGCGCAAGAGATAATCTCTTGCGCTTTTACGTACAAAATATAGAGGTAAAAAAAACTGATTACAACCAATCAGCAACGGCCATTTTATTCTTTTCTTCAACATCACTTGCCTTTGCAAGTCCGATTTTTTCGCACCATTCTCTATGCATCAAATCAAAAACTTCTTGCGACATCTCCGCTGTCGATTCAACTTGTATAAGCAAACCCTTACTCGTATAAATCTCTTCTATGGGTGCGCAATTAACCTTTATTTTGTCTTGCAATTCGTGTTCTTCCGCAAAAATTGCGAAATCATCCCATAAAAATACACCAAATATTTCACAAAGTGCTTCCCCGTTGAATCTATCATACAAATATCGTTTCAAACGCCAACTATCATCAAACATATCCGTATTTGATACGATAAAGTCACACAAATGCTCGCGAAAATCATACGAATCAACAATTTGAGCATCTTCTATTTCACTTTTGATTTCATCTACACTTTCATACCATAGTCCCAAAGCCCCCGGATCTGAAACGCCTTTTTTGCTCAAATCAATATCAATTGGAACAAACATCCAAAAAGAAGATGCTATCTTGTCGTCATCGATATGTCTTATACTGCCAAAGACAAACTCTTTTAGCTCATCAGAAGAACACGTTTCATTTGGATCCCTATGAACACGTTTGGGTTTTTCCGTTATTTCGACTGTTTCTATCGTCACCGTCTCCGCGCAATTGCTCAATTCTTCAATACCTACGCCCAAAAATTCGGCAAGTGCTTTTACGATTTCAAGACTTTGCGGTTCACGATTTCCGCTTTCCCACGCGCTGATACTTTTGTTATTATATTCTGTATCGATACCTTTTTCTTTTAGAAAAGCGTTGAATTTTTGTGCAAATTTGTCTTGTGTAAGATGATTTTTGTCTCGATACTCATAGATATAGTTTCCGTTAAAAGATTTACTCATTATTATTTCCTCCTATGCCGTTTATGGTCATACGTTTATTTTTTATTTTTCTCTAACATATATTATAAGAAGAAATAACACTATAGAAAAGAACATTTTGTACTCCTTCTGCAATATGCTGATGATTATTGTTAACTGTCCAATCGATTGTTTCGTTTTACACCAAGATTATATACGGCAAAAAAAACAAAAGTCAATATTTTGCCCTCAAATATAATCTACTGTAAAAATGAACTTTTTTTCTCTGAAAAATCTCTTTTGCGTAGATTTTTCACACTGTATTTTTGCAGTTCACTAGACTACCGCAATTAATAGATTTTTTGATTAAATAACGCTATATTTTGAAAAAACACACTCGTTCGAGTGTGTTTTTTCGTTTGTTGTTTTGCCGTCAATTGCTACTTTGAGCCGTTTGAGACGTTGAAGGTGTGGATTGACGTTCGCTTTCGTGCTTCAAATCAACGGTCGAGCTTCCTTGCCTATCGTAAAGGATAAACAACAGCTTTTCTATAATAGCGTCGGCAATTCTGCCGTTGTCGTCAATATCGTCGGTTTTGGGATCGTATCCGATCTCGTCCGTAAGCAAAGAAATAATATAGCGTATTTCATTTTCGCTTATCTTTTTCAGATACTCCAAGTCGACCGCACTTTTGCCGGCCTTGCGCAACACTTGGTTTATATAATCAAAATCGTTATCGGATAAATAGACGACGTTTATCGTTTTATCGTCAGTCTCGTTTTGTTTTTTGCGTTTTGCTCTTTCAAATCTCGGTATCATAAGCTCGTCATACTTCGGACTATACAAAAGCAAAACGTATTTGCCTTCGTATTTTTCCATTTCGCTCAAATAAGCGTTTTTCTCATCATAACTCGTTATTGCCGAAGCCACGAAAGACGCCAGCAATCCGTCCCGTGCCCCGTAATAAGTGTGATTTCTCTTGTAATTCTTACGGCGCGTACCCTTCTTAACTATGGTTTTGCCGTCATAATCAAACTTAAAATACACTCTCGTGCTTCCGTCGGAATTGAACGAATCACCGTCAAACCAACACTCTCCGTCCACAAAAACCGCGTCTTCAAGCCATTGATTGATTTCCTTTCGACGTTTATAATAGAGGTAATACCCGTATGCAGAAAATCCGATACCGCACAGTCCCACGATTATTAAGCCGACCGCTGCTACTATTAACTCGTCATTGCTACTATCGTCTCCGTCGTCAACGACTTCTAAGATTCCCATCTCGATCAGCGTCGATTCTTCCATAGCGATGTATGCAACACCCATTGCGACTAGCGATGCACACAGTATCAATAGCACGGTGAGCAACACAAGCATAAATATGCTTCTATTCTTCCCGTATTTGAACGTAGCGGCAACGTCTTTATATTTAGGTTTGTAATTGATTTCCGTTTCCATAATCATTGCAACATAATGTTTTATCTATTGAATTATAACATTTAACGTATTAGTTTGCAAGACGCCATCAAATATTAAATTAGCCAATCAAAACGCCCATCGAGATAATATATGATAATAAAGAACTATAAAGATATTAAACTATTAATTATAAATTATCAATACATATTTGGCCAAATCAAATCTAATCAAAAAAATGCCTTTTGTATGCCTTCGCTTTTGGTCGAGTGTTCCTCTTTGCCAAATGCCTTTTATATCAAATGCCCGTTCCTATTTAGGGCGCACATTAAGTTTAATCATCAAAAATTACATATCGTTGTGCTTAATGCGTAAAGTCATTTTGCAATTATATTGGCTGGACACGGCTATAAGCTGACCGTGACTATATTGAGAGATGTTATATAAAAGAAAAAACACACTCGATTGAGTGTGTTTTTCTTTTGGAAACCGGCATCTACATATCCTCCCAGGCCGTGTCCTCGTCACACTTCGTCCTTTTCGCTCGTCAAACAAAAATAACAAAAAATATTAAACTACCAATTATCAATACATATTTGGCCAAATCAAATCTAATCAAAAAAATGCCTTTTGTATGCCTTCGCTTTTGGTCGAGTGTTCCTCTTTGCCAAATGCCTTTTATATCAAATGCCCGTTCCTATTTAGGGCGCACATTAAGTTTAATCATCAAAAATTACATATCGTTGTGCTTAATGCGTAAAGTCATTTTGCAATTATATTGGCTGGACACGGCTATAAGCTGACCGTGACTATATTGAGAGATGTTATATAAAAGAAAAAACACACTCGATTGAGTGTGTTTTTCTTTTGGAAACCGGCATCTACATATCCTCCCAGGCCGTGTCCAGCCAAGTACTTTCTGCACGACTGAGCTTAACTTCTGTGTTCGGTATGAGAACAGGTGGGACCTCAGCGTCATTGACACCGGTAATGGATGAAGGTCGTTGCACTTTCGTGCTTCGTACATTCACAACTGCATAACATTGAGAGTATTTGCTGATTAAATTAGGATTAGGCAAATCTTGTATTTTTTTGATTGAAGCCCTCGACCTATTAGTATCGGTCAGCTCAACGCATTACTGCGCTTACACACCCGACCTATCAACCTTGTGGTCTACAAGGGGTCTTACTTGATAAACAAAGGGATATCTTATCTCGAGGCTGGTTTCACGCTTAGATGCTTTCAGCGTTTATCCAATCCGCACATCGCTACCCTGCTATGCCACTGGCGTGACAACAGATGCACCATAGGTGCGTCCACTCCGGTCCTCTCGTACTAGGAGCAGAGCCTCTCAAATATCCTACGCCCACGATGGATAGGGACCGAACTGTCTCACGACGTTCTGAACCCAGCTCGCGTGCCACTTTAATCGGCGAACAGCCGAACCCTTGGGACCGACTACAGCCCCAGGATGTGACGAGCCGACATCGAGGTGCCAAACCTCCCCGTCGATGTGAACTCTTGGGGGAGATCAGCCTGTTATCCCCGAGGTAACTTTTATCCGTTAATCGACGGCAATTCCATACTCTACCGCCGGGTCACTAAGTCCTACTTTCGTATCTGCTCGACATGTCTGTCTCGCAGTTAAGCTCCCTTCTACCTTTACGCTCTTTGGATGATTTCCAACCATCCTGAGGGAACCTTAGAACGCCTCCGTTACATTTTGGGAGGCGACCGCCCCAGTCAAACTGCCCACCTGGCACTGTCCACCAGCCGGATTACGGTCTAGTGTTAGAGGTCCAATGATTCAAGGGTGGTATCCCAAGGGTGACTCCGCAGAAGCTGACGCCCCTGTTTCCAAGTCTCCCACCTATCCTGTACATAAATCACCGAACTTCAATACCAAGCTACAGTAAAGCTCTACGGGGTCTTTCCGTCCAGTCGCGGGTAATACGCATCTTCACGTATAATACAATTTCGCCGGGTCCCCTGTTGAGACAGCGCCCAAATCATTACGCCATTCGTGCGGGTCAGAACTTACCTGACAAGGAATTTCGCTACCTTAGGACCGTTATAGTTACGGCCGCCGTTCACTGGGGCTTAAGTTCCGTGCTTCGCTTGCGCTAACACATCCCCTTAACCTTCCAGCACTGGGCAGGCGTCAGCCCCTATACATCATCTTACGATTTTGCAGAGACCTGTGTTTTTGGTAAACAGTTGCTTGGGCCTCTTCACTGCGGCCTACTTTCGTAGGCTCCCCTTCTTCCGAAGTTACGGGGTCATTTTGCAGAGTTCCTTAACAAGGGTTATCCCGTCCGTCTTAGGATTTTCTCCTCGCCCACCTGTGTCGGTATGCGGTACGGGCACCTTACAGCATATTTAGCAACTTTTCTCGCCAGTGTGAATTCATCAACTTCGTTACTAATTTTCACTCCCCATCATCGCCCAGCCTTATAGCACGCGTACTTCACTACGTGCAAGCCTCACGATTTGGCCGCAGAAATCCAACTCCGCGGATTGACTATCCTACTGTGTCATTGCCTCATTTAAACGCTTTCGGTGGTGCAGGAATATCTACCTGCTGTCCATCACCTACGCCTTTCGGCCTCGGCTTAGGTCCCGACTTACCCTGGGGGGACAAACCTTCCCCAGGAAACCTTAGGCATTCGACGGGGAAGATTCTCACTTCCCTCTCGCTACTTATGCCGGCATTCTCTCTTCTATGCAGTCCACGGCCCCTTTCGATACCGCTTCAGCCCGCATAGATTGCTCCTCTACCAATGTAATAAATTACATTCCTAAACTTCGGTGACAAGTTTTAGCCCCGGTAATTTTCGGCGCACCCTCTCTCGACCAGTGAGCTATTACGCACTCTTTAAATGAGTGGCTGCTTCTAAGCCAACATCCTGGTTGTTTTGGAATTGACACATCCTTTACCACTTAACTTGTACTTAGGGACCTTAGTTGTAGATCTGGGCTGTTTCCCTTTTGACAACGAAACTTATCTCACGCTGTCTGACTCCCTGAAAACAATTATCTGACATTCGAAGTTTGATAAGGTTCAGTAAGCTGTGAAGCCCCCTAGCCCATTCAGTGCTCTACCATCAGTAATCTATTCAGAGGCTAGCCCTAAAGCTATTTCGAGGAGAACCAGCTATATCTGGATTCGATTGGAATTTCTCCGCTAACCACAAGTCATCCCCGGTCTTTTCAACGAACGTGGGTTCGGTCCTCCACAGTGTCTTACCACTGCTTCAACCTGCTCATGGTTAGGTCATCCAGTTTCGGGTCTACGTCACGCAACTATGTCGCCAGTTTCAGACTCGCTTTCGCTACGGCTCCGTGACTTAATCACTTAACCTCGCTACGCAACGTAACTCGCCGGCCCGTTCTACAAAAAGTACGACACTACACATTAAGTTGTGCTGTGTCTGCTTGTAAGCATATGGTTTCAGGTTCTCTTTCACTCCCCTCCCGGGGTCCTTTTCACCTTTCCCTCACGGTACTATACGCTATCGGTCACCAAGTCGTATTTAGCCTTATGAGATGGTCCTCACATATTCACACCGGATTCCACGTGTCCTGTGCTACTCTGGATACCCGCCATCTGAAATCAATTTCGCCTACGAGGCTATTACTCCGTATCGCCCGGTTTTCCAACCGTGTTCGACTATTGATTTTTTGAATTATGCAGGTCCGAACCCCTTCGGAATAAATTCCTTAGGTTTGGGCTGTTTCGCTTTCGCTCACCACTACTTACGAAATCGTTTTTTTACTTTCTTTTCCTCCGGGTACTTAGATGTTTCAGTTCCCCGGGTTCCCTTCCTATACACTATATATTCATGTACGGATACTTCCGCATTACCGGAAGTGAGTTTCCTCATTCGGAGATCTACGGGTCAAAGCTTATTTGCAGCTCACCGTAGCTTATCGCAGCTTGTCACGTCCTTCTTCGGCGCTTGGTGCCAAGGCATCCACCATATGCCCTTATTAGCTTTAATCATATACGTCTAACCTAATAAGATCATTAAATGAATCTCTTGTTAATTTACTCAGCAAAAATATCTGTGAATCGGTAAATCCTTTGAAATCTTAGAAAGATTTTTCGTATTACTCTAAACTTATAGATATTTTACTCTCTTTTACTTGACCAATTGAAACCTGAGTTTTTCAATTGGCTGCTATGCAGTTGTCAATGTGCGATGACCAAAGTCAGTCCCCATCAATAATTGAACTTGGAAAAGGATTTTAAGTGAATCCGTGTACATTTTTTGGTAAGTTTGTACAAACTTTCGATTTTCGACCTCTCGGTCGACAGTCGTTTTCACAACTGCCTTCACAGGATTGCCTTTCGGCTCCTTAAAAGGAGGTGATCCAGCCGCACCTTCCGGTACTGCTACCTTGTTACGACTTCACCCCAGTCACTGATCCTACCTTAGGCGGCTTCCTCCTTGCGGTTGGTGCACCGACTTTGGGTATTACCAGCTCCCATGGCGTGACGGGCGGTGTGTACAAGGCCCGGGAACGCATTCACCCCGACATGCTGATTCGGGATTACTAGCAACTCCGACTTCATGTGGGCGGGTTGCAGCCCACAATCCGAACTGAGACTATCTTTTTGAGATTCGCTTGCCCTTACGAGTTCGCAGCTCTTTGTAATAGCCATTGTAGCACGTGTGTAGCCCAAGACATAAGGGGCATGATGATTTGACGTCATCCCCACCTTCCTCCGTGTTATCCACGGCGGTATGAACAGAGTTCCTAACTGAATATTGGCAACTGTTCACGAGGGTTGCGCTCGTTATCGGACTTAACCGAACATCTCACGACACGAGCTGACGACAACCATGCACCACCTGTCTATATGCCCCGAAGGGAAAACTACTTTCATAGTCGGTCATACGATGTCAAGTCTTGGTAAGGTTCTTCGCGTTGCTTCGAATTAAACCACATGCTCCGCTGCTTGTGCGGGCCCCCGTCAATTCCTTTGAGTTTCAACCTTGCGGCCGTACTCCCCAGGCGGGATACTTATTGCGTTAGCTGCGACACGGAGGGAGTGAATACCCCCCGCATCTAGTATCCATCGTTTACAGCGTGGACTACCAGGGTATCTAATCCTGTTTGCTCCCCACGCTT
>ERZ808278.47-NODE-47-length-111115-cov-7.816460_pt1 | contig 111115 bp, 159 predicted proteins | sample MGYA00521239_ERZ808278 | MGnify/ENA primary metagenome ERZ808278 (study PRJEB31516, sample SAMN03275600) | gut metagenome | biome: mammalia-associated habitat; material: feces | host: Papio cynocephalus | place: Kenya | collected 2012-07-17 ...
AAAATGTAACAAATAGGCGGTACTTTTTTACCGCCTTAAAACTATTAAATTCGAGGACGATTATAAAATCTGTTACATTAACACAAACAACAGATGCATACTCACAAGTAAATATTTACAATTATATGGACAAGATACTCATTGGATGGGTTGGTGAAGATTTTTTATTGGTAAGACAATCTGGTAGTACTTTTAGATGTTTCGGCAGACTCTCTACTCAACAACTAAACAGTGTACCAAATACACAAATTACATTTACCATATATTATTATGAATAGATGTATACCTATAATGGATAATATTTTATAGCTATTTGTGCGTCATTATTGTTACTTGATGTTTCTATATCAAATCTAAGCGTAGTCTTAGCTTTAACAGGGATTAAAGAACTCCATAAGTATTGATAAGTATTCTTTGTTTTAATTTGTCCTTCATATATTGTATTGCCATTTGAAGATGATATTCGCATGAAACAATCACCAGAATTACTTTGGGTTCTTACATAAGCTACTATATAGCAATCAATCGGAATCTCAAAGGCTTGAATAATATTTTTATTCCCATTGGCGATATAGTCATAAGTATCGTAGCTTTTTGGAAATGAAACCCTACTCGAATTTAAATGATTATAGTAATATGGACAATTTTTGTGATAGCATAAAAACATGGGATTGTGTAAGTAATAGAATTATTGGTTAAATAAATTCGAGTAAAATTTCATTTGTAAACTACAACAATTCTATCAAAACTTTTAATTCAAGTGGTGAGACATGGATTGCAACACAAGATTGTTGTATAAGCGGTCTTATTGGAAATCTTGGTAGTAATGCCGCAGTAGTTACAATCGATAATGTTAATGTAGCTGCTTGTGGATCAGGCGTTGGAGTACAACAAAATAATAATACTGTAGGTGTAAACGTATATATAAAAAAAGGACAAACATTATCATTAAGGAGTTCAGCTAACTATCAACTTTCTGCATATTTATTTAGTTAATAAATTAATAACATTATACAATTATACTTAGATGCCATTCCTCCGTTTACCATCCAAAGATTCTTTTCATTAATAAGAATCCTTGAGACAGTTCCGGTTCTGCTGTTATCTGTTATCTGATAGCATCCGAGTGGAATCAATTCGTAATCAGAATTATCACTTACATATTTTGATATTTCAGAACTGAAATCTATCAACGCTTTGTACCCGCCTTGGGTTCCCATGTATGCGGATAACGCATCAGAATTTTTGTTTATCTGAACAAAATGCTTACTTCTCGAATTTAATATCATATCCGAAAGGAGATTTTATGAAGTACATATTAAGCCGTATTGGACTATTTTTGTCATGTGGCTTTATTTATTATATGATAGAGATTTTATACAGAGGATATTCTCATTGGTCAATGTTTTTACTCGCAGGAACTTTGGGGGTATTTTTCATAGATCCTATTAACAACATTTTATCATTTGATTGTGATTATATCATTCAAATATTAATATCTACAATACTATGTACCTTTGGAGAAGGTATTAGCGGTGTAATTTTGAATATATGGTTAGGATTGAATGTATGGGATTATTCAACAATGAAATTTGGTACATTCTTTTTTGGACAATGTAATATAGTATTTTGTTTTGCATGGGCTTTAATTATAGGCTTATTTGCAATCTTTTATTGTGATGCTTATAATTATTACATTGTAAAAGAAGATCCATGTCCATATTATAAAATATTAAATAAACAATTTTTTAAGTTTAAAGAAAGGAAGAATTGATATGAACGAAATTTTAACACAACTATGTTTACTTGGTATTGCTGTAGTTTGCAATATTTTATGTGGAACTTATTACAATGTAAATGTTAAAGATTTAAGCTTTAACAGAATTAAGATGATTAATGGCATTATCAAAGCTATTATCATTGGTGCTATTGCAGTGGGAATGTCTACTGTATTTATGTATATGCCAGAACTTGCTGATACCGTAGGTGTAACACCAGAATTTGTTATTAATGCCGCAGTTGTTTTGTATACGGCTAAGACTATGGTAGGGCTTGGTAAGATTCTTGGTGTAAAGATTCAAGTTAATGAGAAAGGGGAATAATTTATGAGTAAAAAAGTTATTGATGTATCTAGTTATCAAGGTGATGTAAATTGGGCTAAAGTTAAAAATGCTGGTGTTCAAGGTGCTATTATCAAAGTAATTCGCAAAGATCTTGATAAGGACAATCAATTTGAAGCAAATTGGACTGGTTGTGAAAAGACAAATATGCCTATTTATGGCGTTTACAACTATTCCTATGCTACTACAATTACAAAGGCTGTGGCAGACGCTAAAGCCGTTGTTAAGGCGTTAAATGGACGTAAAACAAAGGTATGGTTAGATGTAGAAGATAGTTGTCAAAAGAAGCTTGGTAAAGGACTAATTGATATTATTAATGCTTATAAGGCAGAGATTGAAAAAGCAGGATTAGAGTTCGGCGTATATACTGGCCTTAGCTTTTACAATAGCTACATTAAGCCATATGCAGGATATATCAAGTGTTCATTTTGGATTGCTAGATACCCGTCTACGGCGGCTGTAGCAGTGTCTTACAATCCTTCTACCAATAAACAACCTAGTATTTATCATGTGCTTGAAGGTTGGCAATATAGCTCTAAAACTAAGGTTGATGGAATTAGTGGCTATGTAGATATGAATATCTGGTATGGTGATATTCCTAAGAGTAAGGATAAACCATCTAGTAACAATTATCCAATTCCTACAAGACTAATTTATTACAGAAAGCCTATCCTTATGAAGGGCGAAGATGTAAAGTGGATTCAATATCATCTTGTTAGACTTAAATTTTTAGCAGAATATACAACCGACAGTAAAGGCAAGAAGGTAAGTAATATTGACGGTATTGCAGGATCTAAGTTTGAAAAATCAGTTATGCAAGCACAAAAATATTATGGACTAAAGGTTGATGGTAAGGTTGGAGCGCAAACAAGAGAAGTTCTAAGATGGAATTAATATTAAATGGGGATAACTTAATTGTTATCCCCATTTTTTACTTTGATACTTTATTTTTTACAAATGAATAAATAGAATACAGTAGACTTTCTTTAAATTTATCTTCTTTTTCTTTTTTCTTTTTATAATATTCTTTCATATATTCTTGAAATTCTTCCCATTCTTCATCGCTAACTGGTTTTTCTTTCATTTGTTGAACCCATTCCTCCGTTTCTTTTTGCAGTAACATTGTCATCGTCTGTAATTTCATACTTTAAAAATACGCCTTGTACAAATCTGTCACCTTGATTTAATCTACAGTCTTTATCACCGTAGTTATGTAGTTTAAAGAAAATATGTCCTTCATTATCAGAATATGAGTAGTCACTGTCCAGTATAGCAGTTTGATTAACAATACCTACTTCATATTTAAAGCCAAGACTACTTCTAATAATTCCAAAAAGAACAGTGTCGCTATCCATTTCACATCTAATTCCTGTTGGAATCTTTACAGAAGTTCCAACAGCAATATTGATATCAATGGGACAATGAAAGTCATATCCAGCTGAACCAGTTGTTGCTCTTGTTGGTAGTTCAATTTTGTCATAGATCTCTTGAATTTGTGGCTTTAAGTCAATCGTTTCTATGCATCCATCACCGTGATTAATTACATCCGACATATTAAATGCTTTCTTAAAGTCTTCATAAAATTGTTCAAATGATACCTTGCTAAATTGAATCATTGTTCTTTCCTTTCCAAATCTTGTATGTTTGAATTAGTGTCATAATAAAAATAAAACACCATACTATTAAATCAAAAATCCACAAATTCCCTTTTTCAAGTACAAGTAGTCCAAGCGTCATAACAATAATAAGTTGCTCTAGCAATGCAATTCTAATATCATATGTACGATATTTGTTCTTATTCATATATATCTCCTTATTTCACTTGCATATTGATATTTGTTACAAGTTCTGCACCGTCAATATGCCGTCCTGCTTTAATAGCTTTTTTGATATTTGTTTTATCTGCTAATACTTCTGTCTTAGTTTTAATATATTCCTTTGGGACAGAATCAATATTAGTGATATTTACAGATTCAGATTTACGGTAAGACAATTTCATTTTTGGAGTTTCCATTTTATATTTATTAAGTTCAACAGTGTCTACGTTTCCTTCTTCATCTGTATATTGAGCTTTGATATAAGCATCAATACGATTCTTAATTCTTTCTGCCAAGTTTTCCTTAATCTTCCTACGCTGAGCAAGATTCTTCTCTTCTGCTTTAAACGCTTCAACCTCTGCATTAAGATTCTTTACAAAGCAGATAGATGATTCAATCTTGTCATTAAGAGCCATTTGAATTTCATCAAACTTAGCATTAAATTCGTCTTCGTCTAACAATTCTCCTGTATCAGGATCTATCATATATTCTTCAAGAATTGTTAGTTGATTATTGATTTCATATAGTGTCATAACACATACCCTCCTTGGCTTTTCAAAATTTTTTGTGTTTGATGATATAAATTGCTTAAATCACAATCTTTATAAGGTGGATTTTCGTTGAATGTAATATCATAGTCTTCAGTTGCATTTATATAATTGTTTGTAGCTATACAATCTCTAATTATTTGAAGTTCACAAACAGTAAGTGTAATATCAATTTCTTTATTCCAAAAAACTGAATTTTCTTTATTAGTTAATTGCATTTAAACTCCTCCATTTCTTTATTAAATCTTTCAATTTCTTTTTCATCATTACTATTAATACTTACATAACAATATTTATTTCCAATCATTGTTGTTACTGCTACAAAACTCTTACAATCGACAATATAATGATTATATGTCAAATCAATATCTGATTGAAATGATTCTGCTTTTGCTACAATAGAACGAACATTATCTATTGTTACTTTAATCTTTATACCATTCACTATAATCTACTCCTTCTGCGACTTTACACTGCATCCACTGGCACGTATCTTTATCTGAACTCCATGAAGTTCCACCATCGCTATAACAGCAATATAATCCATTATCTATATCAAATTTGTAAAAATATCTTTTTTTCCAACTATTATCATTACGGTCTTTTACATAAACAGGTGTATCAACTGGAACTTTCGTCCAGTCAATTTCTGGCTCTTTATATTCTGAATTAGCCCATTTTATAAATGATGCATTACAACTACTTTCATTATATTCATTATAAAATTTACATTCATCGCAATGTGCATCATCACAACTGATAGGCTTATTTTTAACAATAGCTGGCATCTCACTAGTTTTGCACACAATATCAAGAATTTCTTTTGCATATTTTTCTTTATTTAACATTATTATAATCCTCCATTTTATAGTTAATTTTAACAGCAAGCCATCTTTTACATATTGAACATAAATCAGTACAATGATGTTTTATTACATATTCATTTGTGTCTTGATTTATACTGAAAAGTGGCAATGAAAATGTATTTTCTGTAGCACTGTAATCTGTGATTTCTTTACCACAAATATCACAATAGCATTTAGTTCCATTATTTAATTTAAACATAATTCCTCCTTTTAAATTTCTTCATACATACATTCTCCTTTACTATTTGTATACCATATATGCTTAATTCCTCTATCACTAATTGCTTTCATACAACTAGGACATGGCCTACACATACCTTTACGGTATACAAATATATGACATTTAGACCAATCAATATTTACTTCCCTACTATTAATTAAAGCCATCATTTCAGCATGAATACATGGTAAATGTGAATCTGCAATATAATCTCTGTTATTGTCAGCTTCACGATATTTATTATAATGATACTGCATTGGGTTTGTTTTGTTAGTATTCCAACCAATACTAATTGGTCTGTTTTTATACATAATTACAGAACCAATATGTATATTCTTTTTGTTATAATCACTGAATTTACTTGCTTCTTTTGCTAACTTAAAACCTTTTTCTATATTCATAATACATCTCCTTTGATAAACATATTATAACATAGAATTAAAGATTTGTCAAGATTCAAAATCTGTTACTTCAATACACATAGTGTCAAAAACTTCATCTTGAGTAAAGAAATCTCCAATTTCTTCTTCAATACATTGTTTAGTTTCTTCTGCTGAACAAGTGTGTTCATTTACTTTTGATAAATCATATACAACTTTAATCATAACTTCTCTTTTCATTAGATATATTCTCCTTTCACATGACCACTTAATACTCCTTTAGATTGTAGATATTCCATATATTCTTCAACTTGTTTAAGAGTGATTAAAGCTGGTTTAAATTTAGGATCTTTATTTAACATATGCTGATAATCATAAGGCTGGCAGAAATCTTCATCTAATACATCAATTCGAATATCAGAACCATCTTTAGGAATTGATACGCTAAATGAAATATCAAATCCTCTATATCTTTTTGTTTGTGGAAATTTAATTGGTCTACAAAAGCTCCAATTTGGCTTATAATAGTTAGTAAATCCAATGGCTTCCATTTCCTCATCTGATAAGATGTGTGCTTTGATTTCAACATTTACTCCATTACTGTTTACTTTTACTTCTTCGTTAAACATAAACATACCTCCTTTACAATATGTATTATATCATAAAAGAGGTATATTGTCAAGAAATTTTTATTTAATTTTAATCACATTTAGTCCAACCACAAGACTTACAAATATTGCATCCTCCTTCAAAGAATAGTTCTTCTCCACATTGAGGGCATTTTGGCTTTGGTGATTTTACTGTAGAATTTTTAGAAATTTTCTTTTTAATAGGTTTTACTTCTTCTTCGTTATCAAATAATTCTTTTTGTAATTCTTCATACATTTCAATAAGAGCGTTTCCAACAGCCACAGGGCAACATGAACCTTTAGAAGTATCATGTTTTGTTGCAGAACGAACAGCATAAGAGGGGCAAGTTCCACTACTCTTTAGTTGATCTACAATGGAATAAACATCAATTCCGCCTCTTGCGGCAAGAGAAATTAGTCTTGATAATCCAATCATATAATTTTGGCATCCACCGTTCGAGCCTTTACTTAGATAAGTTTCAAGTAAATCTCCTGTATCTGGATCAAAAAATGCTTCGCAGTGAAGAGTTCCACATCCAGTTTGTAGGGTTCTTTTTCTTCCAATACAATTATCATCTGCTTTGATAATCATGCCACGTTTTAGTTCTGACGCAGTACATCGTTTCTTTTCTTCTTCTTTTTTGCTATTATCTAAAGTAAGAATTCCTGCACGTTTACATCCATCTCTAAAAATCGTTACACCTTTTAATCCTTTTTCCCACGCATACATATAAAGATCTTCAACATTTTCAACTGTGGCAGAATTTGGCAGATTAATCGTAGAGCTAATTGAAGCGTCAATGTGAGTTTGCCATACGGCTTGCATATTAATTCTGTTTTTAAAATCAAGCGTTTGTGCTGTTACAAAGAAATCTGGTAATTCAGAGTCTTCTTTAATATTATACTCTTTCATATACTTTTCTACAATAGGAGTATATACTTTATAATATTCATCATGTCCTTTTAAAGATTCTGTCTTTCGTGTATAGTAATTGGCAAAGATAGGTTCAATTCCTCCAGACACTCCAAGCATTGTTGATAGTGAACCTGTTGGAGCAATAGTTAAAAGTTGTGAATTACGTAGTCCATAATTTTTAACAAATTCTTTTGTCTGGCCAAGCGCATTTTTTGAATAATATGCAGATTGTTCAACATAATTATAATTATATTTTGGATAAGGACAAGATTTTGCAGAAAGTTGAGCAGAAGTGTTAATGCTTTGATCTGCCATTGCATATCCAATCATATCACAAATATCAATAGATTCTTGTGAACCATATTGTACTTCCATTTTAATTAACATATCGGCAAGCCCAAAAATTCCTAAACCAATTTGTCTCCAATCATGTACTGAATCTCTTTGTTCTTGTAATGGGTGCAATGGTAAGCCTTCATCAAGAACTTCATTTAATGCCTTTACTGCAATGTCAACACATCTTTTAAATTCATCAAAGTCAAATTGTTTTGTGTCAGTAACAAACTCTGAAAGATTTAGACTACCTAATAAACAGCTACCTCCCGATGGAAGTGGTTCTTCGGCACAATTATGTACAATATATCCTTCAACGATTCCCCAATGTCTTTCTGGTTCTGTAAAATCATAAACCTTCATTTTTTTATACGGAGTTACATTATATACATAAGTTGGTCTGTTTTTTAGCATTTGAGCAAGTTGTTCACGTTTATATTGTTGGTAGAAATTAATTTCTGCTATAAACTTAGTTATTTCTTTATACTGTCCAATATTAACATCGTAACTTTCTCTACATTCATATTTCCCATTTGGGAACGTAATTGTTTTTGGTTTATTTGTAGTAATGTAAACGCCTTGAATGTCAAAATCGTTCAAAAGTGTTTCAGATAATTGTTCTGCAAACTTTTTACAAGTTGTTTTATATGAGATTCTTCCGTTTTTAATAACAGAACCATTTGCAGAATAACATCCATGCAAGAAACTTGCTTTTTGAAGCTTTGTCCAAGAGTCGTATGTTTCTGGAAATTCTCTGTCTGGCAAATTATTTTTAGAAAATCCAAGTTTAATTAGATCTTCTTTAAATCCGTCAACATAGATTTCTCTGTTGGATTTTTTTGTATATGATTCATTAGAAAATAAATCAAAAATATCGGTATCTTTACTTCCAATATTTACCTCAATACCTCTATGAGTTTCGCTGTTTAACCTATTAAGTTGTCCATATCCTTGAATAAATCCATACTTTACATATCTTTCATCAAAAACTTTGTTGGCATTTGTACACGGCATAATATACTTTCCTTTTAGATCTTTTGCCATGCACTCCTCCCCATCAATAGTCATAAATCTATGATCTGGAGTACAAATTATTTCATTTTTCCCAGTTTTTACTTTTACAGTATCTTTTTCTCCACTACACCATACTTTGCTTTTTACAATGTTTCCATTTACATTTACAATATACGGTTCTGTTCCACATAGATCTTTGAATTTTTTATAACCATCTTTTGTAAGTAATTCCATATCTCCAGAAAAACATGGGTTCGTTCCAGCATATTTAAAATTAGGATCACAACTTAGCAAGTTCCAATTATCAATTCTATCCCAGAATAGCATACCGGGTTCTGCATAGTCCCAATTATATTCACAAATCTTTTTAAACAAAGAATAAGCATCAACTTCTTTTGTAATTGTTTCACCAGTTTCAGCTCTAGTAAAAGATAATGTAAATGGTGTTTTATTTTTTACAGCCACCATAAATTTATCAGTAATACGAATAGAGATGTTTGCCTTAGTTACTTTATTCAGATCTGACTTAATTCCAATAAATTCTTCAAGATCTGGGTGATCACAAGAGATACTAAGCATTAAAGCTCCTCTTCGTCCTTCTTGTCCAATTAAACCAGTAACCATAGAGTATAAATCCATAAAAGATACAGACCCAGTTGTTTCTTTTGCGGCATTATTGATCTTTGTCCCTCTTGGGGATAATTTACTAATATCAACACCGCATCCTCCACCATAGGAATATGTACGTGCAAGTTTCTTTGCACAATCAAAAATACTTTCAATATTATCTTCTGGTGGCTCAATTACGTAACAATTTGATAAACTGATTTTTTTACCTTTGTTTTCAAGCCCTCTATTGGCAAGAATACGCCCACCAAATAGGAATTTCTTGTCTTTAATTAATTGTCCTACTTCTTTATTATTTCCAGATACTCTATCAATCCATTCATCAAAAGATTCTTCTTCATAACGATATTTTCTATTCCAAATATCAATTCCTAGTGTATTATTTTCTCCTAGCCATTCTTTTACATTCATCTAATCCAAATCTCCTTACAATCTTCTTCTTCTACACATTCCATAAATTCCATATCTAAGAACATTTGTTCAATCTTATCAACTTCATTTACACCATACCACCTACTTTCTATTTGTTCTCCTTCAAACCACAACAATGCAATATTACAATAAGGTTGTGATTGTAAATAATCACTTAGTTTCATTTGTATATATTTATCTCTCCTTTCTTTTATTCATTATACCACAATTCTTTTGATTCGTCAATGGTAAATGATATTATTTGTAAAATGTATGTCCACTTTCATCAGTAAATTGTTTAGTCCAACCATTCCATTCTCTTGTCACACTTGAATCACTTCTAAAAGCAATGCAACCATTGGTAGTATCTTCAATCATGTAAGCGAATAATAATGCATATTTTGTAGATTCATCAATACTGTCACGTCCGTATTTAAACTGATTTTCACCAGTAATAATCTCAATGGGATCTGTTGGAAACATATCATGCTCAACACGGTTCAGAATAACACTTGCAACATTACATTTAGCTTCAAAACTAGCTTCATGCGCCTCTGTTTCAATACATTTTAGCATAATATTGATTTGTTCTTCTGTGAATACATCGTATGGTGTTTCTGGTAAATCGTCTAAATCATATTGCTCAAATAGAGTATGATAATATAACTTAAACCACGTATATTTATCCTCCTCTTTTAAGAAGTTGATAGATGATAATACTGCATATGCTTCTTTGTTATCAGAATTTTCTTTCATTGACGTAATTATATTATTTAAGTCTTCGACTGATTTATTTAATTTATTGTTTTTATCTTCAAGTATTCTATTGTACGTTTCTAATTCGTTATTTGCCGTTTCTAGCGACTTTACATGACTGTTTGAATAAATTACCATTGGTGACATAATTGCGATTGTAAGGGCGATTACGCCCACATATCGGACTAATTGTTTGTACATTTATTTTATTCCTCCTTGTTAATCTGTAATTTCAACTTCATAAGTATATAAAGCATCGTAAAGATTTTGCGGAAATTTAGGATATTTATTTTTATAATAATCTGCTACTTCTTTAATTACTTTTTCTTTAGAATTTTTATAAATATTAAAAGCCATGAGTATAGCCTTTTCCCTGCTAATATCTTTGTCTGTTATGTATATCATACTTCTTTTGTTTGAAGCACCATTAAAAATGTATGCTCTGTACTGATTACTTCTTTTATCTATGCTAACTCCTATGGGAAGTTTACCTCTTGCACTATCGCATTTTGTAAACAAACAATTTATATAATTATTTACTAAAACGCAATTATTTGGACTATATATTTTATTACGCTTATTTAAAATATCTTTATCTAAAAAATAAACTCCATCATATCCTCATTCATTATTATACCACCATTTTGCAAAGTTTTGGAAATTATGCCATTCTTCACAAACTGTACAATTTTGATATGTTGGATATTTGTCTGAATATTTTTTATCGTAACATCTTGTGTGCATATGACTCCATGCTTTATACGCTATTTTATTTTCTTTAGAATTATATTTTCCATCTCCTAAATATCCAACTCCTAAAAGAGTTTTAGCATATGGAGAATGAACCCCTTTACTTAAAATATATTTTTCTCTTGTTGCTTTTAAAACACCATTGTCAAATTTAATTAAATAGCCAGAAGATGTCTTTTTTATTATTTCAAATTGCTCTCCAAATTTGTTAGTATATCTATCTCCTATATTAAGCATTATTATATCTCTCCTTTAACAATCTTTCCAAGTTTGTTAATCTTTCTTGCATACTATCAATAGTAATTGCATTTGCAAGAGTTGTAGGGTCAATAATTTCAACAACTTCTTTTCTTGTTCTACTCATATCTGTATATATAATATTCTTATTCAAAGATTTCTCAAATTGCGGAGTTACTAATGTAATTACATAAGGACATTCGCTACCTTGTAGTTTATAACTCGTTAAACTATAAGCAAGTAATAAATTATCTTGTAATTTCTTGTCAAATACAATAATATCTTCATCAAATTGAGCAATAATATTACCATCATCAATGTCCAATATTCTGCCAATTTCACCATTCATAACAGAAGTTGTTTCAACATCTTCTATTGTAAGTGCGTTGCCACTATTCTTAATTTCATTATATCCACTTAAAGTAAGGATTTCATAAGTGTTTTGACAATTAAGAATAATATCATTTACTTTGAAAAAGACTTCTTTCTTTCTAATTGTTTTTTTAATAAATTTGCCTTCTTGAGCATCTGAATTTACAATCTTTTGAATCTCGTTATTTAAGTTAATAGTTCCAAAATCTGTTACATTCCAACAAGTAATAACCGCAATATCAATAGGTTTAATTCCCCTATTTAAAAATTTTTTGTATTCATCCACTACTTGTTGAACTTCTCCATTATATCTAACATAGGTGTAATCCTTATTTTTTCCTATAGATACCCTATCTTTGTTATAATCAAGTTCACCTATATAAAATTTCTTATTGTAAGCGTCAGTAGCCATTTTATACAAGCCGCCTTCATTATACCTAAATACTTTCGTTAAATTACAAATAGGAACAATACCACTATTAATAATATCACGCATAGGGCAACCGCAGGAAATAGGAGCAATTTGTCCTAAATCCATATTGATAACAATTCTTGCATTTTTATTTGCTATAGAATTGATTAGCATACACATGAGATCAATTCCAATCATTGAACCTTCTTCAATAATAAAAACATCTGACCACATTCCATCTGGATTAGACAGACAAGCCTTATGAATTGTTGAAGTCGGCCTTCCATTGGTTAGAATTTTAAGCGCCTTGGCTACTCTGCCCGTAGGCGTTAGTAGACTATATGTCATATCATTATCCTCTAGCATATTGATTAAGGCTAATGTTGTTGCACTTTTGCCTGTACCGCCTTTAGAATTTACGATTGTGATATTGCTTTCACAAAATGTCTTTAGGATATTTTGCTGTTCTTCTGTTAATGTACCATCTTTAATCTTATTATACTTAGTATAATCAATATTTAGTTTAGTAGAATTTTTACATTTATCAACAATGAAATCAGCAATTCTACATTCTGCCATATAAGTAGTCATAATCGACACTGTTTTATTTTCTTCGTCATAATAGAATAAATTATTGTTTGTAACAACAGGAACAATTAAAGGCTCTAAATCTTTTGCTTGTGTGTACTCTTCAAGAATATAGTTATACAAATCATTTGCATCTAATTTTGTATCACCTTCCATTGTTTCGTTTCTTTCCAATACACTTAAAATCAAATAAGCACATCTTATCTCACTTACTTTTAAGTCTGGTCTTAACTCCATAATCATTCTATCAGCAAATTCAAAAGATCTTCCAAGTGTCGTAATTAAGACTTTATAAGGATTGGATCGAACTTCTTTGGCAATGTGTTCTTCATCAAGATATTCTTCAATTAACTTCTTGCAATCGGAAATGTCTAACTTCCATTCTTTTAATTTATTCATAATGTTAAGATACTTATATTTTGTGTTTAGCTCTCTAATATAAGCATTTAATCTACATTCGCCAACATTATAAATCTTGCTTAAATCAAATACTTCTTTACCTTTAGTCAATGCAAGCCATATGAAATTTTCATAAGCATCTAATACATAATTTGCTTGAGAAGAAGTAGTGATTTCTTCAAGAATCTCTTGTGAACGTTCTCTTGTTAAATGCTCAAGCTCTTCCATGTTGATTGAAGGTGCTGAAACAACTCTATAATTTGTTCCATATTTATCTGTAGATAATTCTTCTACTTCAAGCTCATATTCTTTTCCTTCGGACAAATAACTAAGTTCACCCTTTAGTGTAATACAAAAATATTGATTTAGCTTCAAACTATCTGGAAATGGTGGAATAGGTGAAGCTCCAAATATAAAGAAATCATTATTCTGGAACACTTTTTTTGTTATCTTAAACTTTGCTTTAATTGTTTCACTCATTTTTTACTCCAATTCTCTAAATAATTAGTTATCACTGTAATATTGTTTCTTGATTCAATATACTTATCTATACTTTCTTGAATAAATCGAATAACAACTTCTGGATTGCAAGAAAATTTTACTGAACTCATACAGGAATCATAGGAATATATTGTAGTCCATATATAAAATAATAAAAACTTCTTCTTTACTTTTACATCGCATTGTACTTCCGATCCATCTGTGTTAATATTTACTTTAAAAATATAACCATCTTTTTCTATAATTTTTCTCATAATAAACAACTCCTACTTTTAAATACACATTTAATACGTCTTATTTTAATATGATAGTTGTTTATTTTCTTTCCAATCTATAACAAAATATTTGTTTAGTGTTCTCACGTCATCAACAAATTGAAAAATTTCTTCAACATCTTTTTTCGTTTTAATATTATATTTTTTACATATATAATCTACTTGATTGATAACTTCCTGTAGTCCTTCAACTAAATTATCTAATTCTATTTTGTTAATTTTACTCATAATATTTATACCTATTCTCCTTCTTTTTATTCACAATTTTAAATCCTTTTCTTGCTTTATATTTATCACAAGTTTGACATAGTTTCTTCTGCTCAGCATTTCTTCCTTTATCACATTTGCCTTTACAAATATAATAAATACAAGGTGCTAGTCTTTCTTTAGACATAAAAATAACCTCCTTTATTTGATATAGTAATTATATCATAAAAGAAGGTTATTGTCAATAATTATTTTGTCATATCTATATATTTTTGAAGAGTTTTGATTTGGTTTGAAAGATAAATAAGTTCTGCTTCACAAGAAACCCATGTATTCCCTTCATCTAATACAAATGAAATATTCCAATTTTCTGACTTTGATACTTCTTCGTTTGGATAACTGTACCTTAATTCTTTTAATCCATTGCAAAAATATCTATATGCTTCCTCTGACTTAATTACAACATATTGTACATTATCAGCAACAGCTTCCATATCATTAAGTGAAAGGGGTGAACCTTCTTCATCAAAACAAAACAATGTATCTTTTAATCCTTGAATTTCCAAATCTTTTTCATACTCTTCACATTTCCATCTTTCTTCAAATTTTGTTCCATCACAAGCAATATATGTTACTTCTGTTGTCATTTTATTTTCTCCTTTAAATCAAATATTTTTTACGCTCATCAAGTTCTTTTTGTAACTTTTCTACATATTCGTTTAAATCTTCATATTCTTCTGTAAATTCATTATAAAAAATAGTAATTGGAAATGATTTTACTTCTACCGTGTCTGTAAGTGGATGGTTATATCCAGTCATAATATCATTGATATAGTTAAATGCTTTTTGGTCATAACATTGAATATATGTAGAATAATTATATAATTTATAATCGTCTAAATTATCAATTATTTCACCATCTTCATCATAAACAAATAGCGTGTTTCCATATTGATTAGCCATCATACGTCTTTCGTATTCTTCGCATTTAAAATAATCATCAAATTCAACGCCATCAAATGCAACATAAATTTCTCTTTTAGTCATAATCTAATCCTCTAAATATTTACTAAGAATATCAATCTCGGCTTGATGTTCTACAATTAAATCTTTTATTTTGTACCAACCATTTCCATTTCTCCATACAAAGGAAATTGGAAATACATTTTTTTCATAAACAATAGTATTTACATAATTTTGTTTACAGCTAATATTAAAATATGTAAGAGCTTCTTTTGTCTTGCATACTATATATGTTCCGTAATTAGCAATGAGTTCGCTGTTTTTATTGTTTAGAATCTTTCCATCTTTATCGTATACTTTTAAATCATTTTCACAAGAAAAGCATTTTTCTTCATATTCTATACATTCTTCTTTATTTTTAAATTCTTTGCCATTAAACGCAATATAAGTTGTCTTCTCTATCATATTATTTTTCCTCCTTAAACAATTCCAATCGTTTTGTCTTCATAATTACATTTCTTTGCTTTTTCAAACATATCTAAATATTTTTTATCAAGGTCAAATGTACCGTGCTTAATATTTGCAATTAATGTCAAGCATCTATTATGCATTTCTGTTACAAAATCTTCACAATTTGTATTATTTATATTTCTATTAAAAATATAATAAATTAAATTAGGATCTTTCTTAATTGCTTCTGATACTAAAGGTTCTAAAAACAAATGCAAAGCAAAATCTTTAGTTAATTTTACTTGTGACTCACCATAAGTACAATATTTATCATAATATGCTTGTATAGCTGAAAGTTTGTTTTTATATAATTTTTTGTTGTATCAACCTTTACAAATTAGCATAATATCAATTAAGGTATTGTTTGTCATAACTTACTCCTCCCATCTACAATGTAATACATTATTATGAAAATTCATTGCACAATCTTTACATAATAAAATTTTAGTTGAATGCCCAATATAAGCACCGTCCCACTTGACCGTATATTCTTTTGCCTCGTTAAAATGTATAATCTCTTTTTCACATTTGTTGCAATAATATTTAGTTACTGTCATAAACAAAAATCTCCTTTCTATTTGATACTTGTATTATATCATAAGAAAGGAGATTTGTCAATGATTAATCTATACTTTTTAATATTGTATAATCTTTTAAAACTTCTTCTGTTTCTTCGCTTTCAACCCATTTATTGTTATCTTTAACACGTTTTTTCTGAGTTCTTACGGCAACACGAATTAAATCCCCACCCTTACATGGGTGGTCTTCATAATTACGTTTATTTGCTTTAATAAAGACGTTCTCGCCATCATTAACATGATATAGTGTAATAAATGGAGTATTATATTGATTTAATTCTACCTCTGATACGATGTAAATATTATCATCTGCTGATTTATCAATCATGTCGGTAGATCCATTAAAAGCAACTTGATAAGACATTTGTTCAATGGTAGTAATTGGAGTATATGTGTGTTTTTTTGAAATAAAATTGACAATCCCTTGATAATTGTCATAAACATAATTCATCAATTTTTCATTATCAATTTCTTTCATCATTTTATCTGTCACTTTATTACAGAATGAACTAATAGTTTCAATGTCAAAACCCATATCAATCACTTCTTGCTTTTTTAATTGTTTGCATTCTTTTAATCTTTCAATAATTGTATATACATCATTATATATTTTCCATTGTTGAATGATATAGTTTATATCTCCATACTCTCTAAAATAATCTAATTTAAAAATTATATCTATGCTTTTTTTATTTAAGTCACTATTTTTTATGTCTTTAAATATAAAGAATAAATCATCATAATCATTTTTATTTTGACCCATATCATATAAAATTTGTGGTGTTATTTTTTGCATACCTTTAATTGAATCAAAACTTCTAATGATTGATTTTGTATTGTCATCAACAATAACTGTTCTGTTATCTTCTCCAAATTTGCTTGGTTGGATTTTATATCCAAAATAGATAACTGCTTCATTTATCAACGCTTGAACTTTATCTTTATTTCCTTTTTCAATATAGTGATTAATAGCGTCTTCGTAAAATTTTGATGTATAATGCGCTTTAAAATATGCTTGATATGCACTGTCTCCTCCCATACTTAAAGCATGAGGTGAATTAAAAGAATAAAAAGCACTTGCTTCAATTACATTCCATACATTATCAAAATTGTTAAGATTGCCTATATTTTTTACCCATCCTTTTTTAAGATCATCTTTTAGCTCAATTAACTTTTCTGGATGCGCAATATATTTCTTTTTTGAAATAGATTTAATAACGCTATATGTTTCATTCATTGGTAATCCGCAAAAGTTAAGAACTTTCATAATTGATTCTTGAAATAGCATATAATGAGCAGAATCTTCAAGCAATTTATCAATTTTTTCTTCACCAGTTGTGTAATATTCACGGTTGAGAAATTTAGGTAGCAATGTCTTAAAACCCGGCCTAATAGCACTAATAAAAGAACTTAATTCAGCAAGATTTTTTGCTTTATATTTCATCATTTTTCTTCTTGTACTATCTTTTTCAAGCTGATTGACACAACAAGTAATACCTTTTTCATAAATATCCCAAGTCGGTTTATCATCTGTTACTAATTGCCTTAATTCATTAAAAGTAGGAACTTTTTCTCCAATGCTTTTCCAAAATTTATCAATCAAAATAACAGAATCAACAATTAGTAGATCTTCTTTTACAAATCCATAATCATCAAGATATTTCCCTTCAGCGCAAGCACATATTGTTCTTTTATGAGTTGAATCAGAAACTACAGAAATAAGTCCAATTTCTCTTCTAATATCTCCCATAAATACTAAATGAGCGCAAGCATGAACTCCAAGTCTATCTACAATTCCTTGATATTCTTTACTTTTATTAAATAGTTCAATATATTCTTGAGGAATAAAATCTTCTACTTTAATATCGTCTTTATTGTCTTCATCTGCATATTTTAATTCTTCAAGGTATTTATCAATAGCTTTTGAAATTGCATCAGAATCAGAAGGAGATACGTTATTTAATCTTGCATACATTTTCCAAGCTGATTTTACTTTGAGATAGCATACAGTCATTAAAGGATAGCAACCATGTTCTCCCAATAAATCTCTGCAAGCCTTTCTAAATGGTTCTTGATCTGCAATATTAAGATCGCAATCTGGCATTTGTCCAGCTAATACTCTTTCCTTTGTTAAAAATCTTTCTGGATAAATTGGTACTTCTGCACTAAATCTATCGAGAGTTGTTATTCCAATTAGTTTATTAGTGTAAAAAGAAGAAGCAGAACCTCTACTTGTTGTTGTAATGACACCATTATACTCATTAACTGCTTTTTTTATCATAGCCTCTGTAAACAACGGATAATCGACAGTTTTTGAATCTATAAATTGTTCTGATTCATATTCAATTCCTTCTTCTCTTTCTTTACTAAAAATACCGTCTTCTTTGTATGCTTTATATAGTTTATCTTTATATAATTTGCATCTTTCATCATAAGATAAATCTTTATAAATATTTGGTATTTTAAATTCTTTAGAAAATTTACATTCTTCTACTTTATCAGAATCAAAAACTAAAGTATTCAACATTGCTAACGCAATTTCTTCTTGAGATAAAACCCTCTGCTCAACAAAACGATTTTTAATTGTTTCAAAATTAGGATAGTCTAAATACCAACCTTCTTCATCTTCATATTTAATATCTTTCTCTGCTAATAATTCTTCACGTTTAACATTGTCTTTATCATAATCAATATAATGAGAGTCTAATCCACATATGATTTGAATTCCATACTTATTTGATAAATCAAGTATATGTTTATTTAATTCTTTTTGAGCATTTGTATTATGATATTGAACTTCTAAAAAGAAATTATTTTTAAAATGTTCCCAAATTTTTAACCAAATTTCGTCTGTATCTGAATATTTCCATCCTGCCACGCAGGAAGAAGTAATAATAAAATTGTTTGGATTTAAAGATAAGATAAGTTCTAAGTCCAACCTAGGTTTATAATAATAACCACTAATATTTGCTTCTGATAAAACAAAATTCAAATCTCTTCTTCCATCATCATTTGTTGCAATTAAGCAGATATGACAGTTAGTATTGTCTTTATCGAACCTATTTTTGACCCAATATGCTTCACAAGAATGCCTATATTTTAATCCATATTTTTGGCTTAATGAATGTACTTCTAGCTGATTCCCTTGATAACCATGCTCTCCACTAAATATACATTTTGCCCCATATTCCTTTATTTTTTTAGCATAAGATTCATTGTTCGTTGGACTATCGGTTGTCATTGGATTTGACATAGATGTATGATAATGATAATTTTCAATAAATGGATTTTCACACCATTCATCTAAATCAAAAGGAAAAGTAAAAGATAATTGATCTATAACTTTATCTAATTCCATTCTTCACACTCCTTTCCATATTTATTTAATTATAGCACAAAAAGGAGCTTTTGTCAAGCCCCTTTAAAATTAAATTTGTTCAATTTCAAAATCGTCATCATAATCAACATCTTCCAATTCATAGTCATCTAACACAAAATCTAAATAATCTGTATATCCTTCATTCTTTAATTTATTTAAAGCATCTTCTTTAGATTCTGCTTCGATAATTCCTTCTCTGTGTCCATATCTTAAATGTCCCACTGCATAATTTGCATCTTGATATACTTTAAACTTTGTCATTTCAACTTTTTCATAAGTCTTTTCAAAAATATCTGGTTTACATGGGTAAAGTTCTCCATTTATTCCTTTGATAATGTAATCACCAATAGATACATGATGAACACCTTCTAATGTAGAAATATATAATTCAAATGAATCATAGTATGATGTACCGTTATTAATTGATTCTAAAAACCAATCTGGAGTATTTTCTTTGTTGCTCAACTCATATTGAAATGCTTCAATTATAACAGGTTTCTTTCTATATTTAGGCATTTACTAATCCTCCGTTTTAACAGTTCTCTTATATTGTTTTTCATAAAAATCAAGATATAATTCTTTAACATCTCCATTGTATGTTGCTTCGATAAATTGAGGATAAATTATATTTGTATTTTTATTACGAACAATAAACAGCCCTTTGTGGTTTTGCACTGTTTTACAATACCAAACTTGAATTACCTCTAAGGTGTCAGTTTTATATTTATAGCTAAACAATTCAACAAAACATTGCCTAATTTTTTCTTCAACTAAGCCCAAATATCCTCTTGTTGTCATTACACCACCATCCAATCTTCTGTCAATACATCACTAACACTGGGAGTCCAAAGAACAACTGTGCCTTGTGTTGTTTTAAGTGCGATATAAGGCTCATATTCGACTAAACCTTGTTCATTAGTTAATTGTTCAGCTACCTTAGTACATGGTTTATATGAGCCTTGTGGAACGTAATAAATGAATTGATTCTTTCCATTCCAACCTTGTCTTGCTAATTTTGAGCCTTTTAGCAGTCTATCTAAGGCTTCTCCAAACTTCATTAAATAATCGTCCGTTTCTGTTACTATATAGCACTTATTTAACTGGGTTCCTTTCCAATATATTCTACGTGATTTAGGACAAGAAACTCCTTTTTTAATATCATCAATAGTACAACTTCTATGTACCGTGCCGTCAATCAAAATACCGACAGCTTTACCATCATTGAACAGAGTATTTACTTTGCTATTTATTGATATAAAATCTACTCCGTCTGCTCCGATTTCTTCCATTTCTTCTAAAATTGACTTCATATTATTCTCCTTTCAAAATGATTCAATACACGCATCAAAAATATCACATACTAAATCAATAGCGTCTGTTTTAGCTTTATCATTCTGATAGATATATTCACTGCCACACTCTATAGCTGATTCATGATCAAATGTATATTGTTTAATTAATTTTGTTAGTTTAACTGTGTCTATATAAGTACTCATATTATTACCTTTCAATAAAAGGAGTGAATAAAATACTCACTCCTTTTTAGTTTTATTAAATGTCAATCCCTAGCATAGTTGCCTTGGTAACAAGATTATTATAAATTGTGTCTAATGCTACAAGTTCATCATCCGTAGCGTCAGTTACTCTTCGTCCTTCTCCGAGTTGTGATTCAATAATATCAATGATTTCATCACCACAAATATCATACAAACGCTCTACATAAGGCTTAATAATTTCAAAATAATCTTCCTTTGTATAGTCCTTATGGTTATTTACGTCAAAATCAATAATTCCAACACCTTCATTTTCAGCTGATTTCTTAATGGCATCTTCAATGGCTTTCTTTAATCCTTCTGCTGTAAATGGATTGATAATGGGAACAATATCAAATCTACTACGTCCAAATACATTTCTTGTTCTCACACAAATAGCAGTGCTTGGTACGACTTTAAGAGTTTCTCTGTCAACTGGATTTGGCTTCAAATAAATAGTAAAATCACATAAGTCAACCAACATTTTCATGCTTGATTTCTCATTTGACATACCTTTTGGTTGTACAAATTGATAGGTTTCACCACTTACTTCATCAATCTCATCAATCTTCTCGGTGTGTGAAATAAACACAGTACAATATCCTGCAAGACAAAGTTTGTTAATTTGAGATTTAAAATCTGTTCTTGCAAGAACATAACCATTTGGGTTATTCTTCGCCGCTTGCTGAACGTCTCCGATGCTTCTTACCCCATATTCTCTTGCTATTGCCATTTCTGATAGTTCAATTAAGTTTTCAGCAGTGTCAATAACCACAACATCAATCATAGAGCGTCTTTTTTCTACATTTTTAGGATTAGTTAAATCTGTAACAATTTCTTTAAAATGTGACCAAGTGGTACAAGGTTCTTTTGCACACACAACTGCACTATCGCCAGCCTCCGTTGCAATTAGAAATGTCTTTCCTTTGCTAAGTCTTGTAGCTTGAAAAGTTTTTCCAGTATTATTTTTTCCGTACAACAACACCTTCTTGCCAGCAATAGAACCTTCAAATGAATTATCTCTACTTAATACTTCTTCAAAATTAAATGCCATAATATATTTCATACCTTTCTTAATAATCAATTTTTTAAAAGGGTAGACATTACATCTACCCTATACTTATTTTTTATCTTAAAATGGAGATTTCTTTGTTGAAGAACCAAATGGATTAGCCTTTGCTGTTCCAGAAGCCCCCTTTGGAGAATTTGTCTTTGGCTTAGTTCCTTCTTCCTTCTTCGCCTTTACCATGTTTTCGATTTTAATGTCACGTTCATTTAGTGCTTGTTTTACAGTGTCTACGTCTACAAAATATTCGTTTTCTTCATCAAAAGGCTCACTTCCTCTAAACACACTGTACTCTGTTACGCTAAATCCACTTACTCTGTGTGAATCTCTACGTCCAAATCCACCAGTAGTTTGCTTTTGCTGTCCAACTTGCTTTGTAATAATTTCATAATATAGCTTTACACTTTGGCCAACTTCATAGAAAGAAGTAAAGTCATCTACAAGGTCTTGCTCTACAATAAAGTTAAACGGAATTACTTCTGCATTACGATTGAATGTATAAAGTGTAACCTTTAGTCTACCAGTTTCTTCTCCATCAGAACCCTTTGTTTCTGGAATAATCTTTCCAATTACACCTGTAATCTCGCAGTCTGCAATATCATCTTCTGGAACATTAGAAGAAGTAATCTGAAATCCTTGTACTTGTTGGATTGACTTTGGTTCAAATGTATTTCCATCAATATAAAGGTTTTCAGCTAGATTTCCGTCAATCTTTACTCTTGTTGGTGTACTTCCGTCCTTTGCGGCTTGTAGTTTTGTTACATATTTATTCATTACTGTTTCCATTGAAGCAAATCTTGGGTTGTCTACAATATTTCCATTGTCATCTAACTTCTTTTCACTTACTGGGAAGAAATCAACTCCTACCATCATTCCATTTACATCAACTGTAAACATAGGATTTCTAAATTCCTTCTTTGCGATGTGTTTACACTGTACTTTCTTCTCTACTCCATTTGCTCCTCTTAGAGTGACTTCCTTAGTTGTTTCTTCAAGATTCATTTCATCAAGGATTCCAACGACCTGTGTGTTATTCATACTTGGTTTAATTTCGCTCATTTTTAAAATTTTCCTTTCTTATTCATATAATTTTTCATTTATAAATATCACTCCATTGGAGATAATAAAATAAATTTATAATTTAACATAAGGCATTTCACCCTTATTTATTCACTGTCTTGCCATAGAAGAAATACTGTATTCTTTTCATCGTCAAGATATTCTTTAATTCCATCTAATGTAACTTCGTCTAAATCAACAATACAAAACCCTTCCATATCCACAATATAAATATTGTCTGGTTTAAAATTATCTTCTTTCTTACTAGACAATCTATAAAGAATTCTTTCTTTAACTTCTTTATTAGTAATCTGTTTCCACATTTTTTTCACCTCTTGCTACTTTTTTAATTACTTCTTTGTTATTTAAATTATTTTCAATGAAACTCTTCAACTCTTCCATTGTACAATTTCCATTGATTTTATCAAGATACATTTGACTAGCTGTTTCAAAACCAATCATAATATTTTTAATGAAATCTTTCTTTAAACTTATTTCATAATGATTAATAATGTTTTCCATAGCCTGTTTCTTAGTTATTTTCTTTTTGTTTCTGCTTTGCATTGTCATTGCTGAACCACCTCATCTCTATCACACACTGGACACAACCATTCAGTAAGCCATTCTTTGTTGTCGTAAGACAATTCATCATGGATTTCACAATATTCATAAGATTGTAACTTTGTACCGCAATCAATACAATATTGTTCTTCATTAAACCAATCAACAACAATACTTTTTAGCATTTCGTCTTTTGTTGAATGATAAAGATAATACAAGATATTTTTTGTTAATTCTCTTCCCTTTTCGCCGTCTTTATGAAAATAATCTGTAATTACCCCAACAACCTCATGCGCAAAATTTTCCATAATCTCTCCTTTCTGATAAAATAAGATTAAGGGATTTATTGGACACCCAATACAAGGTGCCCTTATCGGAAAGGAGGTAAAAAAATGAAAAACAAATATTAGATACCCAATAAATCCCTCAATCTATATGTATTATATCATATTATTTAGTTTTTGTCAAGTGTTTTATTATATCCACATGGATTAAATTCAGTACATTTTCCATTTCTATAAGCACAATTTGGAATAAGAACTTCTTTAAACTCCGGACATTTTTCAACAACTAATTGTACTATTTTTTCAACAACTTCCCTTGTTTCTTTACTTGCTTGTCTACATAGGCGTTTATGTGCCATATTTACAAGTTCTTGTGCATTTATATAAATAATGTGACTTACAGTCTCACCTTGTGGTTTTTCTGCTCTTGGAATTTCAACATTGTCCTGTCTGTCGTCTCTTTGTGTTGATACAAAATGCTCACAACCAATCTTGTGTCTAACCAAATGAACACTAACCCAATAAGGGATTTCCAACTTAAATCCAAACCATAAAGTTCTAATTGGACTATGCTCACTTTCTAGCAGTTTTTTCTTCCATTCATCGGTTGGCATTTTTGTAGAAGTTTTTCCAACTGTGTTTAATGTACAATCTTTGCAAAATTTCCAATCTTCATTTGTTGGAAACTTAATCATTTCTACTTTCAATTTTCTTCCTCCACAATATCGACAACAACTCCATCATTTAGAACTAATCTTTTGCCATTATTATAAAATCTTAAAGCATCTTCCAATGTAATCGAATCTAAATCAAACATATCTACCATAATTATATCTCCTAATCAATCAACTCAACTTCTGACCAATTCCACTGCAACGTCCCATTTCTTTTATCAATCTTATTTAGAATTGGATTGTCAAATTCAATTTGACTTACATAATTATTTGTTTTAAATTCTCCGTCATCTCTAAAACATCCGCTTTCCCCAATATATAAATCAAGATTTTTATACTTTCCGTGTGTATGCTTTTCAGTATTTAAAACTCTTACTCTTTGACCTTTTTTAAATCTTTTTCCAACAAGATTTTCACTATGAAGATCATTTACTAAGGGATTATTTTTATCAGTTTCTCCAAGCCCAATTCTTTCAATACAATTCTTTACGGCTTCTTTAAAATCAAATTTATCTTCTTTTACGTTTCTTCTAGTAGAACTTTTGTTTACAATCTTTCCATTTTCTTTATATACACAGTTTGTCATAACTCCATCTTTACACATAATATGAAGTTCATACGTGGTTGAAGTTGTAATATTTTTAAGTTTGCGCTTATTATCATCGGAAATTACATATTCCCCATGTCCATATGGAATACCATAAATCTTTAATCTACCAACTACTCTATCCCAGTTGATAATCAAGTCACCAGAACCCGCAACTTTAACAATCGTACCAGTATCGCCCTTTTTAGCCAAAGTTAAATCATTAGTTGCCATTACTCTGTCGCCTACTTTAAATCTCATAATCATTACCTCCTTAAATAAATATTGAAGTTACACTCCCTGTCACAAACTTCATTGTAATTGAACCCTCGAACACCAATTACTCACCACTTTGGTCTTTTTAAGCTAAAGACTCTTAAACTTCACTTTTTAAGTTTTAGTCAGTAAAAAGTTTATGAAAAAGTTGACTTCTTCAACAAGCAGGAATCGAACCTACAATCTTTTCCATCAACGGAACTGTGTTTACTTCCAAAACACCTTTGTTGAACCTTGTATTGCTTACTTTTAGCCTACAAAACTAAACATTTCCCTCCACCTTCGCTTCCTCGGCAACACATAGTTTTTATTTTTGTTTTCTTTTTAATCATTAAACCAACTCAAGATTCTGGATATTAAGAAAAAACTAAGAACCATTTGCCGACCCAATCTAATCAAAGAATATCTTTCCGATCGTCTAGCTACTTACCACCTTAATCAACATCTTCTTTCTCGGCTTTCCATCAACATATAGCCTAGGAGTGTTACAGGATTCAAACCTGCATTTCTATTCTCTCAAGCGTCTTATTCAATTTAGACCAAACACCTATATGTTTTTCTCACTGTTCGTGGCCTTTGAACGGTGATAATACGGAGTGTGCGAATCGAACGCAACGGCTTTAATGTGTATAAGACATATCCCTTCACCACTTGGGTAACTCCGCATATTTATAATCCAACATTTCATTTTTATATGCTTTATATTGTTGGTTTTGCATCCTTTCATCCTTTACAGGAGCTTTCCATATCATGCAACAGCTGTATTTAAACTTGCTGTATCTAAACCTTTGCATAGGCTTTTGATTCTATTAGGAAAGTTTTTCAAAGAATTTCTTCTTTGTTACTATATATGTATTATATCATACATTTTTCATTTTGTCAAGCATTATTTTTAATTACTTAACAGATACTCTGTATCCCATGCCCTCATAATACTTCTTAAATCCATCTTTGTCATTAGAAGCTACTGTAACATGGAACATATCTTCTACACCACATCTTAGAGTCTTTCTACAAGTTAATACGGTTCTTCCTTCTTTCTTCATATCTTAATCCTCCTTAATTATTATATATGTATTATATCATAAATCAATCAATTTGTCAACTGTTTATTTTAATATTTGTTTCATAATAATTCTTACATACTTGAACATTATACTCCCCATCGTCTTCAAATCGTGCAACATGAACTAAACTGTCACCACTAGCAGTAAAAATATGATCTTCATCTGGATTCTGTTCAAGATCTTCAATACAGTTTTTTACCCATTCGTTAATTGTATCGTCATCAATAGATACACCACCAACAAAATGATAATAATGCTGTGGAAATCTTACATTATCCTTTGTTAATGTTTCTGGTTCAAGTTCATCAATATAATTTTCCTTGCCACAATTATCGCATACGATATATTTGCAACCAAAAGCTCCAACCTTAGGTTCGTCTGTTAAACCCTCTCCGCATGAATTACATTTGTGTTCCTTTTTTGGAATAAAAAATTCACATTCTCCCTTACATTCAAAATCACAAGCACTGTAGACTTTACCCTTTAATTCATTGTTAGAATAGTGCCTCATACATTCTTCTTGATCTTCACAATATCTACTAAGACAATACGTAATATCATTCATTTACTTCATTCTCCTTTCTTTGTTGTTTATATTGATAAATACATTCTCTAGCAATAATTGGAATATTTGGCTTTGTTTGTTCATAAACATCCCACTTTTCCAATTCTTCAATATCTGTGGCAAATGCATCTGATACACTGATCTCGTATTCTCGTCTTCCACATTGTTGCCACGCAACAATACTTCTAATTTCTTCACACAACGCTTCAAATCCATAGATTACACTTTGATTATTGTATCTTTCATATTTATATTTGCTTGGACTTCTTAGATATTCCTTAATAGCTTTTTCAGTCCACTCATTCACTCTAATATTATTAAATATGTTATAATTTATAACACATTTTTTATTAAAGTCATAGTTTAATACATAAAATTTAAACTGCATATTACTACCTCGGCTCAATAACAAATTTTACATTTTTATTATTTACAATTTCAATATCATAACTGCCTACATCTTTATAATATTGATTATCTTCTAAATCAAACAGTATCGGATTTTCTCCATTAATATCTTTAAGAAGAATTGCATAATAAACTGGAGTAAGACCAATTCCATTAAATTTTACCAAAGTTCCACTTTCAATTTCATCAATATTTAATTTATTTTCTTTAAATTCTATTTTCATATTTACTCCTTTCTAAAACAAATCATCTTTACAAGGCTTATTATAACACTTTATCTCCATTTTGTCAATCATCTTCTTCTATTTTCCAATTATATAAAGCATCGTATAATTTTTGTGGTATTTTATCTTTATATTCATCTGCAATCCTTTTTATATATTTTTCTCTACATTTTTTATATTCTAAAAACGCTTCAATTTCTGTTTTAAATAATCCTAAATGAGTTTTATTAAAAGAACTTCTATATTTAAAACAATGTTTTCCAGTAGTTTTAGAAACGCCTATTAAACAATCTCCTCTACCTTTCTTTTTATTTAATACTAATAAATTTATATTTTTTGGTACAAATATACAAGTTTCTGGTGAATACGTTTTATTTCCCTTGATAAGAATATCTTTATCTAAATTCATAATTTCCCCATCAACTTCATAATAGTTTTCTTCATACCATTTTTCAAAGTTTTCAAAACACAACCATTCATCACAGACAGTACAATCTTTATAATATTTTTCATGGCCTTTACCATAACATCTTTGTATCATAGCATACCAATGTTTATAAGATTCCTTTAATGCACCATTTTTTCTAGTTGTAGTATATCCTATATATCCAACACCAAAACTAGTTTTATGAAATGGATTTTTAATTTTTCCATGAATAAAAGAATCATAATAGCTTTTTACTATTGCTTTATATTCGTCTTGAAACTCAACAATAATATTATTAGTATCATTATATTCAATAATTCTCATTAAAAAACCTTGATTATTTATTCTTTCTTCTCCTATTCTATTTATTTTTATCAAAATATATCACCTAATTTTTTATTTGTATAATTTTTAGTTTCAAATGTATATACTATTATCTGCAACTTTTTTTGACCATTCCATTCATTTACATTTAATTCACCTACACAGTCCATTTGTAATTTATTATTACTTGGTTCACAAACAAAAACTCCACTACTGTCATAATATCCTAACTGTAAATCTTCTTTATCTTTCTTTGAACAGTTGAATATTATAATATCAATGCCCTCTTTGTGTAGCTTGAGAGTCCGTTTATTCTTACCCATGATAGACCAATCCGAGGGTGTAAATGTAATATTCTTGATATAAAATAAAGGTTTCGGCAAACCACTATTGTTCCACAATGCATTGTAAGGCTCAAATAGACTAAATAATCTTGTAGGTATAGATTTTATTGAGTAAGACTTTAAAACGTCTATATGGGGCGTATACGAAAGCTCAAGGACATTATAGTAATCTACAAGTGCCTGAATATTATCAACTTGTATTTGTATTCCAGCACTTTCTTCGTGACCACTAGCCCAATCGACCAATTCATTATTGTCTAATTCCTCTCTTAGTGGAATAGGACTTCTTAATGAACCAATCATATATCCATCTTTAATAGAACCAACTATTGTAGGCTTATTATCACATAATGTCTTAATCTTGCCAGCTAATAATCCACTATAAGATCGTGGCACGTCATCACTTGCAAATATAACTAAATTGTTTTGTCCACAAGATAAAATTGTGTCTATGTTACTTTGAATAACATCATCTACAATTTTAATCTGATTTAGGTGTGCTTGCTCTATCATATTTAAAGTTTCTTCAATATTTTCTCCATAACAAAATGCAATCATTAAATTTTGTTTCTTTTTAGTATCTTCTTGTCTTGTTATTGCGTTAAATTTTGGAATAATCTTAAATGAAATATCTCTTTGTGTATATGTATCTTGACATATAAACTTATCAATTACTGCTTTAAGAAACGGATTTTTTACACATAAAATATCTTCAAGTCCAAAATAATAATATTCTCTATTTTCCATTTCGGTCATATTCATGCTATCAGACAATAGACTTAAAGCAACAAGATCAATATAATCTCCAGACCAATTATGATTATATAATTCGTCCATAGCTTGCAACAACTTATGTGTAACAAGAGTTCCGCTTCCATTTCTTGATACATTACAATCTTTTCTTTGATTGCTAATCAAAGTTCCGCTTTTAATTGGAGTATTTATATCGTGGTGATCTAAAACAATAAGTCCAATTCCTATTTCACACAATTCTTCTGCTTGAATATAATTATTACTTCCTGCATCTGGAACAACCACTAATACTGGATAATCTTTACGAATACGATTCATAACATCTTCATCATCAAGCCCTCGTTGTTTGCCACTATGAATAAGAATCTTAATGTTCCATGTATTGCTGAACTTAATTAGATATTGATATAGAATTGCCGTAGAACATATCCCATCTACATCTCCATCTTGTACAATAAAAATAGTTTCATCTGTTTTAGACCAATATTCAAGTTCTTGACATACATTTTCTAACCCTTTATATTCTCTCCAATTATCAATATATTTACCAGTGGGATTAAGATACTCTTCAGTATCTTTAACCCCACATTTTTCTAAGTATGACTTAATTGTTATAGGCTCATTGTCATATAATTCATTTATTTGCATGGTAATCCACCAATCTTATATATAATTTCATCAAGGATATTTCTTGCTTCTGGATACTTTTTTCTTGTATTTATAACAATATGAAAAACTTCATCTAAATTTACTAAAAATTTTCTTCCTTCAAATTTAAGAGAAGATTCTTCAAACCACCAACAAACATCATGGTTTTCACTTTCAAATGAAATTCCATATGATATTTCACTTTCTTCTTCGTCAACGGTTTTAACCACACCAATTTGTCCTACATACTCTATCATTCCAGCACTGCTCACATCATCTAAACGCAAAATTCTTACTCTATCTCCAATATTAAATTTACTTATTTATTTTTACCCCTCTTAAACACAATAATTTACAATCTTTTGCATTGTAATCACAGGATCATTTTTATACAACTGTACATAATAAAGTACATCATATAAAGAAATTCTCTTATCTTCTACTAATTCTAAAGAATCGCTTCTAAACCAATATGGTTTCTCCTCAACATATACTTCATAATTATCATCACAATCTTCTCCTGTAATTTTGCCTACAAGTCCAACCAAATCTTCTTTTGAAGTAATATCATCAGTCCTACGAATTTTTACAAAATCATTTACTCTTAAATTATTCATCAATTACCTCCACATCATATCCCAATGCTTCACTGATTTGTACTAATGTCATTTTCTTTGGTTCTTCTCTTTTCCAAATTGGTTTAATACCATCTTTTTCTTTATCAATTAAAAGAGATATTGAACTTCCACTTGCAATTCCGGAAATTGGTTTATAAATTGTAACAATGTCTAATAGATTATCAACTGTATTTTTTAAATTATCATTATAATTATCTAAAGAATCCCAATTTTCTATACCCATAAAATACTTATTTCCTTCGTATGATATTGTTACTACATACAATGTCCCATCTCTTGTTTCTACAATCATACCACTGCGTAATTCTGGAATATCTGAATTAGCGTCAAAAATAAGATTTTTATAATTTACAACATTAGTATAGTTATCGCCTTCAAAATCCCCATATAGGACTTCTCCATCATACAAAACACAAGTATTTTCTTTGTATGCATTCCAATCCATGAACTTAATTTCTTCGCTTTTCATAATCTCCATATCAATCAGTTTGTTGAGGAAATCGTAAAAATCATTTTCATTTTCACACCGTACCACAAACTCTTCATTCTTAAATTTTGTTAAACCAAATTTCATATTAATCCCTTTCTCCTTTCAAACATCTTTCTTTAAATTGTAAATAATATTTATATAGTTCTTTCTTTAAAAAGTTTTCTTTTATAAGAATACATTCGCATTTTCCACAAAGTTCATATGGAATAATATATGTATGTGATTTAAAATGTTTTGCATTTAATTCTTTCAAAGTAGTTGGATGAACTAAAATAAAATTACTTTGTTTTGCAATGGTTTCATATAATTCATCAATTACGTTGTTTGCAAAACTTTCAAGATCATTGTTATTTTCGTTTAATTTGTTAATCAAGTTAACTATCCTCATATCATTCTCCTTTTATTTTAGTTAAAAATTGTATTTTCTGACAACAGGTTCGCAAGAGTTTTATTACTTTTCTTTAATCTCTTAATCTTTTTCTTATTTATATTTACAATGTCATTTATCAATTTGTTTTTGTATTTTTCCACCTCTTCTTCTGAACAAACATACATTTCACCAAACTCTCCATTTTCTGAGACGTATAAATGTTGTGTCAACACATTTTCTTTGGCTTTTTCAATTTTATAAGTTCCATCATAAAACACTTTTACTTTTACCATATTACTCATAATTATACCTCCTTCATTTGATAAGCTAATTATAACATAAAAATCCAGTCTTGTCAACTGGATTTTTAATAAATTTAATCATCATATTCAATTTTTAACTTATCTACATTGATAGGATTATTTTGCTTATCAGTGCAAAACATATCTAAAGTTCTACTTGTAGATAAATCAATATATTGAAATACTTTAATATTCTTTGGATATTTACTACCACGACCTTTGATAATATGAACAACATTATTAGGGCGAATTGTATTTCCAAATGACTGACTGTTGTTTTCCCTATTCCATTTTGCAATAGCCATTTCAAGCTGCGACAATTCTTTTTTTGTTGGTGGCAACATAATCATTGTGCCATCTGTTTTACGCACTTGGGATTTCCCACCAGCTAAACAAGATTCTGTTGGATATTCCATATTATCTTCTTGACCATTTGTTTGAACAGCAGAAATTAAACTAACTCCACATTCACGTTGTATTTGTTTAAGTCTATCTGTCAACGCAAGTAAAATCATATCTTCTCTTTGCGGAACTTTTGTCTCACTTGAAATTTCTTTTTGAACAAAACCTTGTGAACAAATATAGTCAAAACAAACTGTTTGTACATTTTTATTTAAAGCATAATCCTTAATAGTTTCAATTAAGCTTTTTGACGTAAAGCATGGATCATCACAAATATATAATTCACTATCAAGAAGAATGTCACTCGCCCTATCAACTCTTTCTTCTTCTCCTTCTTCATAACTGCCATCAATAATATGATTTCTTGGAACACCGCTTATCCATGCGATAATCATAGGGTCTAGTTCATCTCTTAAATCAAGTTCTGTATTAATAAATAGCCCTGCTCCTTTTCTTGATTTGTTTTTGACATAGCATTGTTTATTAAAATCATAATATTCTTTAATGGTGGCTTTACATAAATCACCCATAGAAGTTACGCTTTTTCCTCCACCGCTCTTTGCTCCACGGATAATAAACCCATACATACCTCTATAAATACCATTAAGGTATTCTGATTGAAAACTATTGCCAATCAAAGGTGATTCTTTAAACCTTTCTTTGGACTCCATAAAATCAGTTCCAGCTACATATTCTTCCTTTACACGTTTAACATTAAATTGTCGTTTAATTCCTACTTGTAACCCCTCGTAATAGTTTACAATATCTTCAATACTATATTGATTCAAATTCTCAAGCTGACTTTCCTCGTTTTTATCCTCGTCATAGAATTTTTTAATATCAAACCCTTTTTCTTTATAAGTATTAAGACAACTGAATTTTCTAAACTCTGTGTAATAATATTCAAAGTTATCAACATCTGTTAATTCAACAACTGTTGTCACATAGTCTTCAAAATTGTTATCTTGTAGTACATTGTACTCTGATTTATACGGTTTAACAAACTCTGTAATGTCCAACAACGATATAGATTTGCACCCATTGAGTGCTAAGTTATATACTGTTGCATATAAAATTTTTTGAAATAAAATACCCCATTCATCTTTATCAATAGGGTATTTTGAATCTAGTGTAAGTTCTGGGCGTTGTAGATAACACCCCAAAAGTCTATCATTGATCGTATTATCAATTAATATAGCAACATCCCCTCCAATCTGTCGCAAATAAAATCTCTTGCACTTACATGATTATACACTTCTTTTGTGTGTTTGGTAAAATATTTAATCGCATCTTCTAATGCTTGGTTATATCCTTCGTTATATTTCAACATTACACATAAACTTTTATCCCATTGTAAACAATTAATATTCGTTTCACATAAACTCATTTTTATCTTTCCTTAATCATTTTCCCATATAATGCAAATTATCTTGTCTTCTCTAAACGTTTTAACAACTTCTTTGTTTAGTAACTCACTAGGAATACTTCCAATATTCTGATAATCAATTCCATATTCATATTGTCTTGGAGTAATATTCATATTATTGCAAATACTCGGACATAACCAAAAACCTTTACTATCATGTTTATGGTGATTACAAACTTCTTGCACTGTCATTTCAATTCTCCTAAATCAATATATTTCTTTTTTCTATTACAACAACTTTTCTTAATTACAATCTCATTATCTTTGAAATCAAAGTTTTTAATACTTTCTTCAATTTCTTTAGTTTGATTAAAGTATTTTTCAGCTTCAAGTCCATAGAATGGTAATAAAGATAAAATACTGCCATTTGATTCTTCTGCAAATAGATTAAGTTGGACAATTTCATACATATATTGTAAGATATATTGTAATGTAGTATAAGACCATTTTGGATGCTCCTGTAAAATTGATTTAGTTTGTGCCATTAAAACTGTCCAGTTAATTTCTGATTTGTCGTATCCATTATTTATGTATATGGATTGAATATAATCTGTAAAGTTTCTACGTTCGCTTGGATCTGTCGGTTCATATTTTGTTTTATTTTTGTTTCTTTTAATCATAATTTCACTATAACAGTTTTCATTACAGTAATAACTAGACTTACCTACTTTATATGCATCATCACGTTCAATCTGTTTTCCACAATTTCTACATTTTACTAACGTCATTTAAATCAATTCCTTCAAGTTGCGCTCTTTCTTCAAGCACACAAAGATAACTAAACATATAACTTAATTGCTCATTATAAATTTCTCTTGGACAAGTAGGTTCAAAATCAAGTTCATCATTATCCCACTTATCACACATAGCCTTCAATTTATTATGTCTAATTTTTGTTTGAAGATATTCTCCTTTAAATCTATCTTTGTAATCATTACTTAACATTAACTGTACTGTTTCCATTAGTTCCATGTTTTAATTCCTCCCTAGATTTTTTAAAACTTCTAACATCTTGTCATCTTCTACATAAAACAAATCTTTGATGTTTATATGTCTTTTTAAGTTTTCAATTAACTGACCAAATCTCCAATCTGGAACTTCTTTCCAAACTTCTGTCAATTCATTCATAAATGGTTCAATTCTATTAATATCTCTCACCTAAATGCACCCTCCGCAACAACCGTGAGGGATATTTTCATTGACACATTCCTCAATTTCCCTTCGGAGCGGTTCTAAGTCTTCTGGGAGGTCGATAGACCAACCACCGCTTGTAACGTGTTCGCACCAGTCATCGTCAAACCAAACACTGCCGCCGGAATGTAAACAGTAGCGAGGAAGTTCTCGCACCTGTCCATTGATTTTCAAAACCAACTGCCCGGAGCATAAGTTTGGGTATTTACCAGTATATGATATAAATTCTACGCAACTTTTTAAATTTCTTTTCAACATAATATTACCTCCTTTTTGATAATTACATTATATCATACGGCCTATTCATTGTCAAGTTCAAGTTTTTCAAACTCAAAGTTATTTCTTAGACTAATTTCTGATGCAAAATTCAGTAAAATATCCATTTCTTCTTGTTTTGTAATATCAAATATTACATGGCAATCATATACATAAGAGCCTGTTGGTTTTGTAAACTCAACAATATATTCATGTTTGTTTTTCAATCCATTTCTTGATTTATTTTTATATTTTGCTTGCATTATTCATTTACCTTCATATTTTCGCAACCAAGAATAGTTGTTCCTGTATTGATTACACCTTTTTCTTTTATAACACAATCTTTACATTCTTTATGTTGTTTACACATCTCATATAACTGTTCTTGTTCCACATACATTTGGTTCATATCTACATTAATTTGCATAAGTCACCTTCTTCTTTTCAAAATTAAACAGTATATGTGGATAATAAATTCTTCTTCCGCAACACGTACAATAATCGCCAATATAGTCATGTATGTCTATTTCTGTGTTGTTACAACCAGTATGATAACATTGTCCTTCTCTGTCATAAGTCCATACACAATATCCTATCATTCAATCACCTCGATTTCTTCAGATTGTAAATCTTCATCATAACATACAAGTTTATTGTCAACAAAAATGCCGCCATATTTTGTATGTTCATCAATCCATTTGTTTATCACTTTTGTGCTTGCAAAATATCCTACGGTATATTCTTTATCAACAATCTGATCATAATAATCATCAGAAGACCCTTCCATATCAGTATAACCACTAGGAATATATTCTTGTTCTACATAATATAATCTATAAATTTTCATATCACAACTTCTCTCTTTCTAAACAACTTTTCCCATACTTCTTTGCCTTGGTCAACAGGCGAATCCTTATATCCTAAAAATCTATCTTCATCATTATCCCATACAACTCCTATCTCTTGAGCATAAGGTCTAATCATATCAATAATCCTATCAACCTTTTCACGATACTTTAAGAACTCTTTAGTATATTCACCATCTATCATAACATTTTTATATTGTCTATCTAATGCTATGATAAACTTATTGGTACCATACTTTAATAATAATTTCAGTTTAGCCTTTTGTAGATTCATACCAAACATAGCAACCGATATATTGTAATCATAAAATCCATCTATATGAATTACTGATTTAGGAGCTTCAAATAATATAGCTGTTCTAGTACGTTCAATATCAGCTTTGTTCATATTCAAACCATATAACACAAGACCCATTTGAAATTTATATTCTGTACCGTCTAATAAGCGTAAATGGTCGTACTTCATGTATTCTATTAACTCTGGATTTGTATTTCTATCATGTGTGCCTACTAAATTTCCCTCATCATCATATACAGGTATCACTACTTGTTGTAATCTATTGTACCACCTTATATCAAATTTGTCAAGTGATTCTTTTATCATACCTTCTTTCAACCATGGTTCATAATAACATGGCGTAAGATAATTTAAGATTGACTTGTCGTATATTTGATTTGTTGCATTAGAATAATTCTTAGTATATTTTAATAAGTTATTCTGCCATTTGTATATATTAGTATTGGCTTGTTTAACTTCTTCTTTAAAATTGAATGGAATATTTACTTGGTCGCATATAAATTTCATTGCAGACCAAGTAGAACATTTACCATCAACCAATTCTTTATGCTTTTTAACAAGACTTAATAAAGAATAACTACAAGAGCATTGACTAAAACACATAAATGATTTGGTGTTAGGATTAAAAGCAAGATTATATCCTCCGTCATTTGGATTACTATGGTGACAACAAGACTGAAAGCGATTACCTCTATGGTTTACTCCTAATCTACGCATGACAATATAATAATCATCTTCCGTCATTTGTTCGTATAAAACTTTGTTTATAAATTCCTTAAACGCTTTATATTCTTGCTCAGTCATCTTCAACATCACCACACATCAAATCACACAATTCTTTATCTTCTTTAGTAGTGTATAACATATAATCATTCTCTATACAATACTGGCAAAACATATTACCTACACAATTAAGCCACCAACAATCAAAACATTTCATATTTGCTCCTTTCTATAATTGATTATATCACAAAAAGGAGTTAATGTCAATTCCTTTTTTACCACCGATACATTACTAATTCATCCCAACATTTTTGCCACTCACGTTCTTTTTGATCGTTATACTCTTTGAACATTACACAAAAGTCAGCATTTACTTCTTGTAAATTATTTACACTATCATCAACGAATAAAGAATGACCATATAATCCAGTGCAATTTTGCATATCAATAAAACTCTTACTTATGTTCAACGGCAATGCAATAATCGGAATATCGTCAAAATCTCTATCATCAAACCACTTTCTTTTATTTGCATAATTTTCAATATTTGCTTTAGTTACAAGAATGATCTTATCTCTATATCTATCCATGAATTCTAAAGCTCCATCAATTGGTCTGACAATATCAAAGAACTTAGGGTCATTAAACACATCTTCAATTTCTTCGCTTGTCATATTAGGATAACAGCACTGAAAATTCCAACTTGTTACATCTGAACCATCAAAATTGCCACCATAACGCTCATTTAGAATATCAATCATAGCTTGACAAGAATGAAAAAGTACACCGTCTATGTCAAGGAAAATATGAGTTATATTATTGTCTTTGATAAAATTATCAATATCTTTTACAATATTATTCATTATTTATCTCCTTTTATTATAATTTAATCTTTAATTAAGTTATATAAAATCTACATAAAATAACTATAGACTCAACAATAGTATAAATCCAAAAAATAATCCAATAGCTTGTAGAAGCGTTGATTGCAATTCCAACAATAAAAAACATAATAATATTAAGCATGTTTGTCATTCCTTTTCTCTAATTGTATAAATTAATCCATCTTGGTCAATAGTCTCATATTTCTCATTAAATTCAACAAAATTTACTTCATCTGAAATTATAACTTTGTATTCATATTTCCCTGTTGACTTCCTAATGGTTAAATTGCCAAAAATACCAATAATAGTTAAAAATAATTCCAACAACACAAAGTACAATATTAAAATAATTACTGTCACTTTTTACAGTAATAACAAGACTACTAAACATTACAATCATTCCTACTAATCCCATAACAATAACCCAATTTGGAGTTGCTACACATTCACTTGTACTTAATATTGTAATTCCTTCCATAATATTCATTCCCTCCAGTCATCATAAATTTCAAGTATAATAAATTCTTTTTCCATATCTTTTCTAATAATAATATCTTCGTTTATATCTTTCATGAATTTAATTAAATCTTCAATTCTTACTAATAAACTGTTCGGATAAGGATAACCACATTTGTAATTATAATCCCTAATAATAGGATATTTTTCAATAATTTTACTACTATCCCATACAGAACTGCAATTTATAACATACCACATTTACACAACCTCCTTCATAAATCCTTCAATTTTCTTTTCACTTTTCTTGTAGTAATGCTGAAGTGTCACATCTGGTTTGCTGTGTCCCATAGAACTTGCAACATTAAGAATAGGAATTTCAAGTTCGTTTAAGCAATAAGTTGCATAACTAGCTCTAAAACAATGATTGCTTAATTTTGCAATCTTATCTTCATCAAATCCTGCCCGTCTAGCCAAGCATTTCCATGTTCTTGAACAACACTGTTTATCCATTTTTGTTCCATAGTTACTAACAAACAGATAATCACAGCCATCTTTACGCATTGTATCAATATATTTATCAATTTCTTTACAAGTATTATCGCTAAGATATATGGTTCTAGGTTTCATTCCTTTTGTTACAATTAGATCAATAGCATTATTTTCGCCACGATTTACATACATTTCCAATGTTACATTACTAATCTCACAAAATCTTACCCCAGTATTGAACATAAACATTAACATAGCTTTTTCACGAACATTCTTTGCATTATGAATTAAAGCCATAACCTCTTCTTTATCTAGTGCTATATGATGTTCCTGCTCTTCTTTTTTTCTAGGAAGTTTTACACCTTCCATTGGATTTACCATGCCAATTAACTGTAATTCATCAAGAATGATATTATAGAAAGAACTTAAACTTCTAACCATAATCTCAAGTGTAGAATAGGCATGACCATCCTTATATTTCATAAGATACATATTAACATCAGCTTTCTTGATGTCCTCGACATTCTTATTGACAGCGTTGAAAAACTTAGTAATGTTCTCAATATATGTATGGATAGAGTTCACTGATAAATCAATATATTCTGCATATTTAGTATAAGATTTGATATAATCGTTTAAGTTTGTCATAGTAACTACTACCTTTCCTTTGATGATATTATTATAACATAAGGATTGACATTTGTCAACCCTTAAATTTAAAAACTTTTTCAGTTACTTTAAACTGATTATCTTTATTCACATCTAAAGTTCTTGTAAATGGCTTTTCCCAAATACATTCAAAGTCTTCTGGGGCGTTTTGTTCACTAATCAATACAATATTCTTTTTGCTAATCTTACGCATATATTCCCAAAATTCTTCCGAATTAAAATCACCAGTTGTATAAGAAGTTGTTTTTGCATAAGGTGGATCACAATATACAATGCTTCTATCTGGAATTTTAATATCTCTATAATCAAGGCAGGTAAATTGTGCCGTCTTTAAGCCTTTTAAGTCTTTCATAACGCTTCGATTTGCTCTTGCACAGTAATTATCACCCTTTTTGTTATGTGCTACACCACCAAACCATTTACCACCAAAAGAACAGCCAAAACCTACAAAACCAGTTAAACAGGGGTCTTCGTCTTTGTGTTCTTTAATATAATAGTATTCTTCGTCAGTTATAATATCTGGCAAAATCCTTCCATTTTGTAAACCTTTCCACATTTCTATAAGATAATAATGATTATCATTAAGAATTTTATTAGGAATATTTACTTTTGATTCAACTGAACACGAACCACAGAATAATGAAACAAAAGTGTTTACATTACTCTCTCTCTCTCTCTCTATTAAACTTACTATTTCGTTTCTGATCCTCGATTTCCCACCCATATATCTCATTGATTAATCCTCCAATTTGTTTTGAAATTCTTGATTTTCCACCCATATACTGCATAACTATCTTCCTCTTTTCTATACCTTGTCAATAATATTTCTTAATAATATCTCCATATTAATATTCAATTTCTTCTAACTTTCTTCTGTAATATCTTCATCTTGTAAAAATTGATTTCGTTCTGCTAATTTTTTAATTTCCTACCTTTAAATCCCATTCGCTAACATTTCTTACCACAGGGACACGTTTCATATCGTCTCGAATATCATTAATCATAGAACCAAGATATACCATTAAATCTTTAATTTCATCTACATTATCAAACACATATTTCTCTGGCTTCTTTGGTTCTTTTGTACTTGTACTTACACTTCTAGTTACCATATAATTATTTGGAGCTTCAAAAACAAGTTCTAACTTTACTTCTTTACCGTTCTTTTTCATAATTAGTAATCAATACCTCACAATCTTCACTTTTATCTTTCTTTTGATAGTTACAATTATTATAATCTGCATCAATATAATACACATTATAGTTCTTCATCCATTCTTGAACATAAGAATTTCCATATTTTAGATTATTGCTTAAAGCAAATTTAATTCCATTTTTATTAAGTTCATCAAGTGCTTTATATAATCTTTGTTCATCTTTGTCAGTCCATTTACCACTTTCATTATATGTTGCTACAGACTTAAAGTAAGGCGGATCGCAATATACAAAATCATTTTCTGTTAATTCAATATTATTTAACAAATCTTCAAAATCTTCTGCATAAAAAGTACAATCTTTCTTTTTAAGTTCCTCACAGAATGTAATAAATTTCTGTCTAAGTACAGGATTAAAACATCTCTTTCCAAAGGACATATTAAAATCACCCACAGAATTAAATCTGAGTTGATTGCTAAATGAAAAACAAATCAGTGTATATAACGCTTCGCTCGTTCTATTAAATTTATTATAATGACTCCTAAATTTTAAATAAGATTCTTGATTTTTTTCAGAAAGTTCATATTCTTCAATATATCTATCAATTTTCTTTAAGAAATCCTCTGATGATTCAGTTTTCATTGTAGCAATCAATTCTGCAATTTGATAACAGTTATCATTATATACATAAGATTTTGCTTCTGTGTTAATTCCTACATTAAAACCACCACCAAATAAATCTACAAACGTGTTAATTTTGTTTGGAAACAAAGGAATAATTGAAGAAAGAAGTTTATATTTTCCACCTTGGAAAATAAGTGCTGATTTAATATATTGATTTTCCATTCTTTTCATCAATCCTTTCCATTTCTTTTCTAATTCTTTTCTTTGCTTCATCAAGGTGCAATCTGCCACTATTATCTATAATTACGTCCCACTTTCTATTTGCTTCAAATTCCATAAACTGTCTATCTTCTGCCTTATTTCTCTTTTCCCAATCTGCAATAGTATCCTGTCGCATAATTGATCTAATCTTACGAACTGAATCATCGCAATAAATGTATACCGTAATAATATCTAGTTCATTTCCAAAATTAGTTTTTAAATATTCAAGTCCATTTGGATCAATCACATAAATAGAATCTTGTTTAATATCTTCTAATGTAGCACAATATTCATACTCACCAATCTTAGTATAAGCTATTATAGTCTTATTGTCAAGAACTTTTTGAAATTCTTCTTTTGTATCAAACCAATGTTCAACCCCATTAGTTTCTTTATTTCTCATTGGACGAGTGGTATGTGATACTACAAGTGGATAATCAAAAATTGTTGATAATCGCTTTGCAATATAGTCTTTACCCGAACTGGTTCTTCCTATAATGCAGATCATAATTTTATTTTTCACTTTTAATCCTCCAAATATACTACAAGTTTTAACTCATGAATCATTGCTGTGCCTTGAATTTCAATCTTAAATCCATTACGATCAAAATAAAACCAATAATCCATTTCCAAACCGTTAATGTCATAATCCAGATCTTCTTCAAACCCCATTTCTTCAAGCGCAAGTTTTAGCTGATAAGGATTAATTTTAAAATCAGATAAATCTAATTCTGTTTTATCCTGCTTTTCTCTTAGTTCATCAAAATGAACTTCTACAAAATCAATCCATCTTTTAATACTTGGAATTTCGTTACTTCTAAGATAATCATTTAGTTCCCATTTGCTCATTATCATAATCTCCTTTCATAAACATTTTTGTTAATCCATTTTCGATTGCCATTTCAATTTTCAATTTTCGTTTTCTTTTTTGAGATTCAATTTTTGATTTTCGTTTTTCATATCGAATTTGATTTTCAGTTTTCATTTTTATTCTCCTTTTTGATTTTCGATTATCAATGGTTTAATAGTATTTTCCCATTCGTCTTTACATTCTTTGTTGATTTTGTACTTAATATAATACGGTTTATCAACATATCCATCAAGAACTCTATCTAACCAAGTTGTCCAATCGTAATTTTTATTATATTCTTCATAAATCATTTCATAACACAAATAAATTTTGTTTTGTAATCTTAACCATCTGTCTGCACACATACGGTCAGAAGAATAAACCAAATCAGCAAGAAACTCATTGTATCCATCTACATAGCTGGCAAATGATTGAACTTTCAAACAACTCATTTCTGCCAAATCTTCTATATTAATTTTTTTAAAAAATCATTACTTGCAATGTTCCAGAAGCATTTTGTTTTTGCAATGATTTTTGCATCATGGATAATGTCTCCGTTAAAACTATATTTATCTAAATATTCATATAATGTATACCAATAATTAAAATCTACCACAACTATTTCCTCCTTTTTCTGTATTATAGCATAAAAAAAAGTAATATGTCAAGCTATTTTATTGTATTATAACATATTACTTTAAATATACCTTTTAAGCGGAAGTTATAGATCGCCGGGGAAAAATTAATTTCATTATTACCCCAAAAATGAGCTTCTTCTCCCCCAAATTTTCAGACAATTTGAGTAACTTTCTGATAATTTCACACTTAAGAACTTAATTTTCAGACAATTCAGAATTGCATGAAAAAAGACGCTTGAACTATCAAATTGTCAGAAAATAAATTTCCGCACCTTAGCTGTTTGATAGCCAGCGTTGCCAATTCATTGGTACTTTGAAGCCTACCTCTTATTTGTCTTTATTATATCATAGTATTGTTATTTTGTCAACACTTTTTTATAAATATTTTAGCAATAAAATAAGGGAATTACATTTCTGTAATTCCCTTATTATTTACATTTCCTTATATTCTTTTTCTTTTATTTCTTCCCATTCTTCCAGTAGTTCTTTTTCTTCTAAATGACTGAGATTATTACACTGTGCGATTGCTTCCGATTCTTTTACTCCTCTGTTTATTATCGCCTTAACAATCCTATCTTTGTACCTATCCATAATTATGTACCTCATTTATTTGATATAACCATCTTATCATATTGTAAAATACTTGTCAATCCCGTATTGGGCGATTTTAGACGTTTTTATATCGTTCTCTATAACTTATACCTTTGACATATTAAAGCCCGCTATTCCCCGTTCTACATGATTCTACAACTATTTCAATTTCTGCAATGCCTCCATAATCGCCTATAATGCCTTTTAAAGCCATTTAAGCATATCCAATGATAACTTTATCATATATATACTTTTAATTGCTTAAAAAGGCAAATACACGTTTATACAAGATAGTTAGTTATAGCTAACTAATGTCCTCACTTCCCTATTCGATAGCTTCTTTTATTTGTGTTGCCTTCCCTTTATCACAAGTTTAGTATAACATAGACTGGATATATTGTCAAGTGTTTTTATAAAATATAAAGCAGGAAATTTATTCCTGCTTTATATTATGCTATCTAATATAATGTACCATCTTTTAAAAATTCCCATTCATTAGCTTCACACATATCTTTGACTTCTTCTTCGTCTACTTCATACAAATAATCATATCCGATTTTCTCATATCTTGCTGATAGAGTTTCAAACATTTCAATAATTAAACTCTCCATTTTTTCAATGGTTTCAACATCAATATTTTTATAATCATAATATTGTAAATTTTCAATCCATTCATCAGCAAAATCAATTTCATTAGCAACACAATAGCAATAATGACTATTGTACGGCAATTCAATTTCCCTTCCACAAACTTCCATATATCCTTCAATGGTTTTCTGTTCGTGTTCTGAAAATTCATCATTATATTGCTCAAATAACTCTTTATTTTTTGGATTTCTTATTGCGTTAAAAACATCCATCAAATCAAGTTTTCCGTAGATGTTTAATCCATCTCCCTGACAATAAGATAATGAAAACTGCATCTTCAAATCACTATTATTAAATAGATAATGCAAATCTTCAGTGTAGATATTTTTAAATTCCTGTGGTCTATAATCGTCATCTAAATACCACTGTTTTACCTTTTCTTTTGCTTCTTCTGATAATTCCTCATATTTGTAAATATTTTTTGTTTCTGTAATAGTTCTCATATCTATTACCTCCTTTATTTGATAATACTAATATACACCATAAACACACGCTTGTCAACAAAAATATTGCACAAAAAATCAATATAAATTTTGTATAAAATACTATTGACTTTTGCCGAAAAAAAGTTTACAATGAATAGGGGGAGTATGGAGTATTAAAAAATAAATAAAGTTAGTCTTAACTAACCTATATATAAATTTGTAGACTGGATATTTCACCAGTCTACAAATTAATAATTTTCTTTTAACATAACGTGCCATACTCCTCTTCTGACTTCTGCGTGTACGATATTTGCTTTTCTGATTCTTTCCATCATTCTAAAACTAACAATATCTTCACTTGTAAAATTCATAATATTATGATTAAGTGTGTAAAATTTATAATCAATTTTTCTATTATCGTCTGGATCAAGTTTACACCAATCTACAAATTTCATTTTACAGTCCTCCTACAAGTAATAGATAATAGTTCATTATACTCATCTTGTGTCGGAATTAGTTCTGTTTGTTCGTTCCAATCTGTCAGCCAATCAATTACACGGTTTACAACTTCATAGTTTTTTCTGTCTTTATTGTACCACATCATAAAACGAACGATTATAGGAATATCACTTTTTATATTACGACATTCACAAAGACGATCATAACAATCTGGATATAATTTGCTTAATCCTTTTCTCTAGTCATCGTTCCATTTCATTTTATTATCCTCTCTTTCGTTTGATATATTCATTATATCATACCAATATAATAAGTCAATGTGCAAATTGCACAAAATTTTATGCCTGTTTTTGTGCAATTAGTATTAACTAACTATACTATATACTCTCCCATTATTATTATAGCATATTTAAAAAGGAATGTCAATAGTTTTTGACATTCCTTTTTAATTTTATTCTTCCTCTTCTAAGATTTCTCTGATATTATCATCATATAAATTATTATCATTTTCAATAATATAATTAATCAATTCGTCAATATAAAACGGATAACTATTATCATCAATCCAATCGGAACTTTCAAAATTCGCATAGCCGTTAAACCAGAAATAATTATCAGTTGCTCTAAAATCTCCGTAACAAATACTTAAAGCAATATCTGACGGCATTCTTCCTTCATTAATATCATCAAATTCTGACATATCATAGACCCAGTCATCTGTTCTGCTGGAATCATTACAATACTCATTCCACAAATTTCTCTTTTCTTCATTGGTTAAGCTTTCAATATACTCTCTAATCTTCTCTTCCATTTTTAGTCCTCCTTAAAGACTTGTTCTATTTGATATAATTATATTACCATATAAATTTTATTTTGTCAAGCTATAAATTTAAGAATTTTTTAAATTCTGAAATATGAAATTTACTCGCTTGTGTTAAATTATTGCTACAAATGTGTAATTTACCGTCATAGTATGCAATAGGAAGATTATAGCTATAAAGCCAGATATAACCTGTTATATTGTCCCTTATAAGAACGTTATTCTTCAATGTGAGAAGAACGGTTATGTTATTCATTATCATCCTCCATTTCTACCTCTTTCAAAACGAACTGTAATGCTTCAAGTTCTGTGTCAAAGCAATGCCAAGACAGATCTCCATCCTCGTCTGTTTCCTCGTTTACATTTACAAGCCACCAGCCACAAGCCGCTTCACGTACAGTGTAAATATTACCATTTACAAAATAATCTTTCATTTTTATTTCCTCCATTTATTTGTTTATTTGATATAATTATATTACCATACTATAATTCATTTGTCAAGCATAAAATTAAAAAAGTGGTGAGAATTTTTTATTCCCACCACTTAAAGCTACATTAGATCCTTAACGTCCATATATTCCTCTAAGTCTGCAAGTGTTCCCTCTTTCAGAAGCATCGAAACATCCTCATAAGCGCATCCGTTTGCGTACAGGATAGCAATTACCCGTTTCTTGATTTTTTTATCTAGTGTGCTAATTCTTTTTCTCATACTCATAATTTGTCCCTCCTAAAATCTGTTTTTTAATTCTTCCATAATCTCCAGAATATCGGTTACGTATCCGCACCACAATGGTTCTGCTGAATAACCAAAAGGATCATATACTTCTAATTTTCCGCTAAATGTTAAAGATACGACACAACCACTATATTGTTTCATTGATTCCATTGGAAACTCTACGTTATAAAACTGAATCATATCTATACTAATTTCATCTCATTCTTCCCATGTTAAAAGTAAAATTCCGCAAAATTTCTGTTCATGTCTTTCCATTTTTACCTCCTAAAACATATCAATTCTTTCATATCTTACATTTACAATCTCATCATCGTAAATATAATTCTGTTTTCCTGTATCTAACATTGTAACATTATAATATTCTCCGATTGTAATATCATCTTCCATATTATCATAATAGGAATACTGGAGTCCGTTTGAATTTTCCAAGGTTACAAGCCCAGATTCATGATCTATTTCTGTTACAATCATAAGATCTGAATAAGTTTTATTTACTTCCTGTTTTCCGCGTATATATCCGTTAAAAGTAGATACAACTGCAAGAATAATTAAAATCCAATTTTTCTTTTTCATTTTACATTTCCTCCTCATATGGATTCAGTTTATAGATCTCAAGCCCTCCATATGTTACAAATTCATTATAACCCCTATTTTCTAATCTGTCAAGTAAAATTTCAAGTTCTTCATCATTTTCTTTTTTAAACAAAAATTCTTCTGCTTCTCCATGAAAAACCTCTTTTCCAAAATCATCCAATACACTAATAAGCATTTTACGTTTCCTCTCTATACAAAAATCATCATTGTAAACAATACAATAAACGGCAGTGCTAAAGCACACATTGTAGTAAATAACTGAAAAGCTAATACTAAAAACTTCATTTTATTTTCACTCCATTCTGTAGATGTAAAATCCATTTTGCTCGTTTTCTTCGCCATCATACATAGAAATGAAATGCCCTCTTCCGTCTATTTCGATTGCGTCCTCTACAAACTGTTCATAATCTTCGATCAAAGCGTACACAAGTTCATTTGCTGTTTCGCATAGTGTTCTCTGCATCTGTTCCAATGCAAAAATAATATCTTTATCCTGCTTTGCGGTTGTATTTCTATATGCGGACATATGTTTCAGAATAAAATCTGCGTTAAAAGCCCACAAAGATTCTCTGATTCTGTTTTCAACTTCAATATCTGCTTCGTCATCTGTCAGAACCATGTATTCTTCGCCAGATTCAGACTCAAAAATGTTATCGCAAAGATTTTCTACTTCCTCACCTAAAAACATTTCCAGTGCTTCTTTTTTGTTTTTCATTTCTGTTTCATATTTTGTCATTTCAATGACCTCCTTTATTTGATATATTTACTATATCATATTATTTATTAGTTGTCAATAGGAAAATTAAAAATAATTGGTGATTTTCCGTTAATACAAATTTCATAATAGTTATAATTAATATCACGATTATCATTATAATAACAATGATCTATCTTATAAATATCTTTCAATTTTGTTGACTTATACCCAATTTGTTTTTTTACAAATTTATACAATCTACTAGGGCAATGATCAAAATGAAAAATTGATCTTAATGGTCTATTTTTTAACATTCTTTCACGCCTTTTCTTTTCAATTTCTTTTGCAAGTTCAAAATCGTCTGTATATTTGTATTTTCCTTTTGAATAAAAAACATAAAATGAATATTTAATTAAAATTTTTCCTCTGTTATTCCATAAAATAGTTGAATCAAAATCACAAAATTCTTCTACAATTAAATTCTGTTCATAAACATAGAAAATATTATCAATACATTTTATGCTTTCAATTCTAACACATAGAATTCTTTCTCCATTTGAAAGATATACTTTCATTTCTTCACCTTGTGAACCACCAGAACATTTACTATAAAAATTATATCCCATTTTGTAAAAGTTAATAACATGCTGTGTAAAATTTTTTTCCAGATAACTAATATTATAAACCATAATATGCCTCCAATTTTCATTTTCAATTTTCATTTTTGATTTTTAAATATTGTTTTTATTTCTGATTTTATTAATTCTATCTAATACACTACAGCCTTCATGAACGCTTCTCTTGAATCTTTCAGCCAGATATTTACCAACTAAAACACTCATAGGGATAAATTCACCAGTCAAGTCTGCATAATAAACAAAGTCCCTTCTCCAAAAATGCTCTTTATCAGAAGGTATAAATTCGATAAAACAATACTCATCAGAATATAATTTTTTATTCATCTTCTAACCTCCTTTACAATTTTCCCAATTCCGTTAAATGAGTAGCCGTTATTAATATAATCTAACATTTTTACTTCTTTAATTGTTCCACTATCATTCCATAAAATATGAAATTCTTCTAAACGATTAAGTTTTTCACAACCTTTGACTATGTCTTCAAATTTTTCAACTGAAAAAGCCGTTCCTCGTCTTATAAAGACTTTATTTTCTTTGTTTAATTGCCCAACTATACCACATAAAAAACATAATTAAAACCTCTTTTTTTATTTTCTAAACCAAATATAACACAATCAAAAACACTTGTCAACACTTATTTTATTATATTTTATTTTATATAATATTCATATATTCATAAATACATGAGTCGAAGATAATAGATCGCCGGGGAAATTTTTATTTCTATATTACCCCAAAAATTTTCTATCTTCTCCCCCCCCCATTTTCAGAAAATTCATGAAATTTTCAGAATATTCAGACAATTCGGTGAATTGATTGAAATTTTCAAACAATTTGAATTGTTTACACATTTTGCACAACTTTCAGAATTGCGTAAACAATTCTGAAGTTCCTGCATGAATTGGATGCTGATCGATCAATACCCGCTCAAATCGCTTACAATGCCGTTTTAAGCGATTCTAAAACGTTACACGATACTTTTTAAAACGGCTTTTACACGATTGCAATATATCCCGGTTAATTATTTCACGGCTTGATCCTCCACCTATAATACCCTGCATAATCCCCGTAAATGGCATTTTAACGGCTTGTAAGTATGTCGATGATAAAGTGTACCATAGACAACTTAAAACGTCTTAAAACGCAAAATACAAGGTTATAACAATATATGAGCATACGTTCATATATTGCATGGTAGCAAAAAATAGTATGAAATTATCAATGTTCTTTATTGTATCATATAAACATATGAATATATGCTCATATATTTATATCATGCAATAAAAAAGGGATATACAGACCATTAAGATCCGTATATCCCTTTTCCGTTATCGGTTTCGTAGCGGGAACTATTTCCAAAACTTTCCAAACCAAAAACAAATAATGCCAATTAAAGCAAGGTCGATTATATCAAACATTTTTTTGACCTCCTCTTATAAAGTTTCATCAAGCCAAACGGCTATTGACCCATCGAGTCTTGCATGGCCTCTCTCGATGGCCTCCTCGATTGCTTTTCTATTAGCAAGGATCCCGAGTCCCTGCTGAGTTAGAAAAGCAAACAAGTGTCTACTCGTGGTCTTGGAAAAGTTCCAATCTTTCCCAAGTGTTACAATTTTATCGAACCCAAGACCGCCGGAATGATCGATGCGACAAATCATGCTGTCATACGACTGAAAAGAAATCGTATTTCCGTTTTCAATAATAAACTGATTTTTTATAGCATTTCCGTTTAGGTTTACTAGATTTCTGATTTTCATACCTTTTCACCTTTGCGCCCTGTTTTTATCGGACGCCCTTTTCTTTTATTTGATAATATCATTATATCAGATACGCCGAAAAAGTCAATACTTTTTTCTAAAAAATAAAAAATTCTACTATTTATTTAATTGTTTATAATTCACACACAATTATACAAATTATCTGTAAAATTGCTGTATGGCATTACTTTTAAAAGCAATGTATACTTGTATAGTTTAAACGTGTCAAAAACGGCATACAGAATAGAACAAATGTTTTGGTTATACTATACTAACTGTATAATAGAACTATAAACCAGACCACAAAACTATACAATATATACAAATACTTTATCGTAGTAAAGTAAAGTTTGATAGTAATATGTCAATGTATTTGTGCATATTGTATAAAAGGGGAAAGTAAAGGTTAATTATAAAGTTGAAATCTGGACAGTAAAACATAATGTTATATTTGATTGTTACATAACATGATAATATAACATTGTATAAATGTTAGAATTGAATGTAAAATAACATAAGATAATAACATAGTATAATGGTAGTATTAAAAACTATATGTAAAGATATGAATATTATAATATATAGTAGCAAATAATATATAAATATATGATCATATAAACATATATAATAATATAGTAGAATGATAGGGAATATATAGTATTGAATACCAGATAGCAAAATATGGATATTATTATATATAGAATAGAATAACATATGAATATATAAACATATATAATAACATAGTCAGTTATATATCATAGTGGGAAAGTAGGATATACCTAGTAAATATATAGGAATAATAACATAGTAGGAAAGTAGGGAACAAAAAACATAGTTATCAGATAGGGAAAGTAAACCATAGTAAAATAGTAGGGAATAGGGAAAGATATATAACATAGTGGTATAATGGGGAAATGATGGAAGATAGGAAAAGGTGGAAATGTTAGAATAATGTGTGAGATAATGGGAAGTGTAACACTTCAATAGAACCCTCTTGTTACCCTTGGCAACTATACTTGTCAATAAAGTTATCCACATTTCCACATCGAGTTATCCACATATCCACATTTTACAGATTTTTACTTTTTCTACTCTATAAAATGTTTCCAAAAATCAAAAGATCTATCTAACAAACAATTATATGGATCTTTTTTCATAGTTAGTTATCATTAATTAGCATTGACTAACCGACAGTTAGTTAAAACTAACTAACCATAGTGGGGTATATTGTTAGAAAATAGGGGTTACCACTTTTTGGAAATCCGGCTGTAGCACTTACACCACCACATCCCTTAATCAATCCCCATTTTACAAGCCATTTATCCCCTTCCTAACACTTAACATGTCATATTTGTCTAGTTACCATCATTCCCCTCATGTCCCCCTTATATTTTTCTATTCCATCTATTTAATTTTGCCATATTAAAAAAGAGAGGTTTTGCCCTCTCTTTAAATTTTTGGCTAAATGTATATATAATTATTATTTATATATATAGATATACAAATAGCCAAAAATTATTGTCTTGTTTTCTTGCTCAAAAATAGCCAAAATTTATTTAAAATAAACTACATCCTTGTTGCTTAAATTTTTCTATTTCTTTATCCCATTGTTCTTTATTCCACCCCATTTCTTTCATTAAACATTTCTTGCAGTAAAATTTGTTAATATTTCTACCAAATAATTTTAAGTTCATAGCAACTTCATTTTTCTTTGAAACTTTTTTACCACAGTTACAACATTTCTTTTCAAAGTATTGCTTAGCTAAATTATATGATTCAAAGCCTTTATATTCTTGAAATTCTCTAATTACTTCTTCTGTAGGCACTTCTCTCACTAACCCACCGTTCCAGTTCATATGATATTCTTCTTTCGTGCAATTCATTCGTGTCCATTTTTCACCTTCCACAAAATCTTTGTCTATAATTTTATGAAATCTATCATATTGATTTTTATACCAGTACTTGTCTAAAATCCATGTAGACTTTGTATAGAATGGACAACAGATATGACAACCTACTCTGCTATAACCTTTCTTATATTTTGAATTTATAGGAATATTATTATGAATTGTATACAACCATAATTCTAATTCTGTCCATTTTCTTATCGGCAAACAACCGACCCATGTATCGTCTTCCCATAAAATATTTTTCCATTCATCTTGATAATTAGAACGAGTTGCACTTTCTTCGTTCCTCATTCCATATATAAATATAATATTATGTTTATCTTTACAATATTGTTTAGTGCCACCCTCTTTAAAAATAGAGCAACACCACCTACTATGTCTGCTTGCTATTCCTGTTCCGTTTTCCATCATTTTATACAAGCTAAGATTATTTCCATCTTTGTCTTTGGGCGTAATAATTTCTATATCTTTTCTTTGCTTTAATTCTTTATAAACATCTGCACTATCACAAGTTGTATTATTAAATATTGCATGATATATCAATCCTGCTTTATTTACTAAATATTCTGTTAATTTACTATCTTTACCCATACTTGTCGGCAAAATTATATCATAATTTCTATACTTTTCACACATAGAATTAAGAACCGATAAGCTCTCTCTCTCTCTGTTATAATAGATTCAAGTCTATTATAAGTTTCGTCCCATGTTTCTAAATCTTCATCTTTTGGCAACTTTGTATACATTTTACATTCATATTTGAGGTCATCTGTAATATTTAGTCTACAAATTTTGTGTTGATTTCCTTTCTTGTCAAAACCTCGTATAATTAGTCTATCCACCCATAGTTTGTTAGATGAATAAGGTAATTCTATGCAGAAATTTTGTAGCATAGAACTATATTCATTGAAAATTGGTAACATATTTATTCTCCTTTCTATAATGACGATAATATCTTAATATCATCTACAATACTATATTGTTTGTCGCCTTCAGCAGTATTACACACAACAAACCATTTGTCAATATCATTATAACTTAAATCTCTTAATAATTTAGTATTATGTATCTTATCTTTTGTTATATTGTTTAAGTCCTCTCTAACACTTTCCAATGATTTTAAGTCGAACTTCATTTTGCTTACATTTAATGTAATTGCATAGCACTGATAAAATTTATCAAAGTTCCAGCCATTCTGAATCCATTTAGGATCATTCTCGCTTTTATCTTTAACTATTGCATTACATAGATCATAATAGTCTTGACGCTTATTTATGTATCTGCCCCAGAAATCAGAGTATTTTTTTACTCCTAATTTCTCCATTGCTCTGCCTTGAATATGAAATAATTCTTCTCCTAATTCATCAGTAATAGAAGTACAAATAAAAGCTCCATTATTTTTAACAGCTTTATATCCTGTTGTTATGGCGATTTCTTTCCTATTACTCATGGATTTAAGTGCGTTAATTAAAGATGGCTTTAATATATCATAAGCTTTATCTACATATTCAATAAAACTATCATCAAATCCATATTTTTCACCTACAAATGTCGAATTTCTGTGTTTATCATTTAGAATTGCACAATAGTTATTATTAATCATATAACACAGTCTTAGAAGCTCCTTATTTGATACAAACAATGTCCCGTCAATTCCACTCTTACTTAGTTGAGATAATAGTATATATTCAATGTCTGGCAAAGTTGTAGATTTTTTATCTGATTTTATTAACATTGAATTATAAATTTCAAGTATTTTATACTTAGTTTTATTTTTTTCTATTTTACAAATCTGTGCCAATTCAGCAATTTGTTTTTCTTTAGAATACCCACTTAAATATGGCAATTCTAAGAAGTTTGTTAATTCTCTATAGCTTAATTCAGCCTTATTATCTACAAGTATTTGTAGTTTTTCTTCGTCATCAATTTTAATCATTTGGCCTCCTTTAAATAATATTATTTGACGATTTTATCTATTAAATCATCATTAATCTTATATTTTTTAAGAATATCAACAAGTTTATTATTCTTTTTTGTCTTAGTTTTATTATTATTTTTAAACAAAACTTCTTCTTTGTTTAATAATTCATAACCACAATTTTTATAATATTGCGACCAATAAGATTCTTTTACAAATCTTTCATGCTCCTCATTTTCTATTTCAATGATTGAAAACACGGCTCCCTGTTTAATGATATCTTTTGCTAAAGAATATGTACTTGGATTGCAATGTCTACAAAATCTCTTATAGAAATTGTTAGTTTGCCCTATATAAATCTGTTTTGTTTCTTTTAATTCTATTTTGTAAACACCGCTTTTATTTTTGTTATTTTTGTTTACATGAAATTGATTTTTATACGGCACAAGTTTAGTTGAAGAAATAATTTCTTCTTCTGTCAATGGACGAACAATAGTATAATCTTTTTTGTTGCCATTTTGTTCAACTAAATAATTTTTCTTAATTGCATTGAGTGATAACTTAGGGTTCTTTTCATTATATCTGATTCCTAAGTTGTCACATAACTGTCTAAGCTTCATAGAGCAAATTTTTCTTTTTTAATATTTCAATAGCTTCATCAAAGTTCTCTTCTAAAACTGTAATTGTTTTTACGGTTTCATTGTCTTTCTTAAAATATTTACAGTTTTCATTTTCCATTTTAAGTTCTTTACATAAATTATAAAAAGGACAATCATAATTTACACACTTAATCATTTATATTATTCCTCCTATATTTTTTCTTCATTATTTTCAAAAGCCTTTATAAACATTTCTGCTATTTCTCTTTCATAATTTCCACACAATCCTTTACAGTCAATATCCGCAACAACTCTTGAAAAGAAATCTTCAAACTTATCAACGATATAATCTCATATAAATTCTTTTGGAATGTCAATAACTAGTTTCATCTTTTTCACCTCTCATTTCTTTCAGTCTTGCTTCGCCTTCCTCTCTTGTGAGAAATACTGTTCTGCTAATGTCAGTGAAATATATCTCTGTAGATACATAAGGACAATCATCTCTGTCATAATAAATTTCTGCCATGTTACAACAATTTCCATTTCTATCCATATAATTTCCCAAAAATATTGTCTCAACCGTACATGGTTCAATAAAGTTTTCACTTATCTGATATACTTTGTCCCCCACCTTGCAAAGTAACCGCACTAATAAACCTTTTTTCTCAGCATCTTCATATTTTCCTAATGTTTCAAGTAGTAGTTCTTTATACTGATAAGAGTTTTTACCATATGGTAAGTTATCCGATGCTTCATGTGAACCATCGCTATATGTTTTTGTCAATCTTTCCATAATGTAATTTTATCTCCTTAAAAATCAGTTTAATTCAACATTATCCATATCTTTAATTTCAAGCATATTATTTTCCTCAAATATATCTTTTCAGCATATAAATATAACTTAATATAATTTCTTTGTTTTCTTCTATTGAATCAATATCATCATATCCACAATAAAAATAAGCCCATTTATCTATATCTGATTCAATATCTTCAATTAGCTCTTTTGCCAACTCTACAACTGGAACTGAAATCTTATGTAGAATTTCAGTATCTTTTTCTTCTAAAACGTATGTAGCATATGGAGTAAAAATAAGACTAAATCCATCTCCTTCTTCATCAAACCAAGCAAACCCTTCTCCATTTTTATAATACTGAACAAATGCATCTAATAAATCAACTGGAACATTTGTAATATAACTTGGTGCCCCATGAAAATCACCAATAGTAAAATCACACCACTCAGCACCTAAATTTTTAATCATAGCATCATGCTCCTTTTACTTTTTAACTATTTTATGTTTTCCTTTTGAATTACGGAATATTTTATATCCCATATTTTTAAGTTCTTGTACTTTTCTGGAATATTCAATTACACTATTATTTTTATACAATGAATCTAATTGATGTTCAAAAGAATTATATCTAAAATCTCCAAATAATAAATTAAATATATTTTCATAATTATTTATCATATATTTCTCCTTTTTAACATTTGTCTAAATTTAATCTTAATCAATCGAACTGCTTCGCTTGTAATATCGAATCTTCTTCCAATTTCTTTCATATTATATCCATTAGCCAACATAGAAACAATTTTTTTATCTCTTTCACAAAGTTGGTTATAACAGTCTAAAAATACAACATTTGTAATTGCTTCGCTTTCAGTGTTAAAGATGTTTGGCAAAATGCTTTGTACTGTTGCGTCATCACGATTATATAGTTCCCCTTTAATTTTTTCTTCGTAAGACCAAGTATTTTTATTGATTTTACGATTTGAATGTTCTTGAAGTTGAAGTTCTTTACACACTGCATAACTCATACACTTTGATGCATAAGTGGCGAACTTAGATTTGTTCTCATCAAATGTTTCAGCGGCATTGCATAATGCAATAGCAAGAATATCATACCATTCTTCTACACTCATATTTCTTTTATTAAGAAAATAAAAAATTAAATTATGATTTTCCGTTACTAGTTTCTTTGCTTCGCTTGTCATATTTATACCTCAATATTTAGCCATTTTTTATTTTTCCAATATTTCCATTGAATATTTCCCCCAAATAATCTTGTTTCAATATCTTCTACGTTTTTCATTCCTAATAGAAAATTTCTAATTTGTTTAATATCTAAATCACTTGCACTTGTTAAATTTTTCCATCTTCCTAGTGTTTTATCAATTTGTTCAACAGACCAATCATAATCAGACAATTCTGCTTGACGCTTAAATTCATTGATATTAGCTTGAACTTCTTTGTTTGCTTCGTCATAAGTAAAATATACTTTATCTGGACGAATAGACACATAATCAATATGGTGTTTCCAATATGGATATTTCTTTACAACTCTATATCCCTCTTTTGTAATTTTAGCTTCAACAACTCCATGAAAAATAGTTTCAGATTTTACAAGATAACCTTTATCATAAGCGTCTTTAATAATTTCTGGTTTTTTAAAATCCCATTTAAAAGATTTTTCTTCTTCACTAAGTTCTGTATATTCTATCTCATATAAATCTGTATTGTATGTCCAACCTTTAGGAAGTTTATGATATTTATTATCTTCAAACTCATCAATAGGAATACCATTGACTAATCTTCTTTCTCTTGGCTCAAGATAATCAATAATTACAGCATCAGAAAATTGATCTGATACCATACCATAATGAACAGTATATCTTCCATTTCCATCATTATGACACCAATAAACAATATCACCTTTTTTGAATGTATTTGAACTTATCATTAAATCTTCTCCTTTTTTTTATTTAAGACATATTATACCACCTTTTTAGTTTATTGTCAAGTATCCATTGACCAAAATATTGAAAGTTCTATAAGCATCTTCAATAGTATCAAAATGTGTGTTGATATTGATCCCTTCGCTGAACAGCTCTACAAAATCGCCATATGGATTTAAAGTTAAATTCATATTATATCCGTTATTAATCATCCAGTTAGTAAAGCTATCTAAAAGATATTGTAAATATTTTTTCTCGTCTTGTTTATTGTTAAAATAATATACTGTTTCAATTCCTAAAATATATTTCTTTTCGTTTTTAAGATAAATTAAATCAATATCATTCATAGTAAGTAGATTTGGTTTACTCGCAGAAAAATCATCACAAGAAATAAGACCCCAAATAAACTTCATTTCTTCGTTTTCTGTACAATCATCGTTAAATCCATCAAACCAATCACACATTTATATTATTCCTTTCCAATATTTGTTTTAATGTAATAGGTGTATAATCCCATAACATACAACCAACATTATAAGCATATGGTTCTGCTTTAAATTTTGGACTATTTTCCATCTCTTTTTGTATATTTAATTCATGCACTTTATCTCTAAGTTTTTGTAATGCTTCTTGAAACATAAAATGATCAAAATTATTATGAGTATGTCCATATAAATGAATCCAACCTTTATAAGCACCATTCCATGAATAAATTGGATAGTGGCTAAGAACAAGATTATGACTTTTACCATTAAAGTTGTCAGTAATTTCTTTATACGGTGTAATCTCTGTAAACAACTGTGATATACGATTATCCTTAATTTCTTGCTGATCATGATTTCCCAAAATCAGAATCTTCTTTGCTTTAAGTTGAGAAATAATTGAAGCAACATAAGCATTGTCCTTATTGTTTCCTAATCTTCCAATATCACCTAAAATAAAAACAGTATCGTCATTATGAACAACTTTATTCCAGTTATTGATAATAATTTGATCATGTTCTAAAGTTCTGTTTTCAAAAGAATTCTTACACCCAATATGTAAGTCACTAGTATAATAAAACATAATTATTCTCCTTTCTTGCTATATTATATCATATAATTATATAAAAGTCAATAGTTAATTTAAAAATATTATATAGATAATATATTATTCAGAATTGAAGAAAATAAGGGATTTTGGATAATATATTAGTAGAAAACAATATGAGAATTTAAAATTTGGCTATTTGTATATAAGATATATAGATATAAATATGTATATATTTAGCCAAAAATTACTTCTTTATATTCCATTGTGGGGTTGTCACCCCACTCCCCACAACCGATTTTAATTATTTATTGTTGTATAAGTCTTTGTCCGAGCAAAGCCCGTCCAAATCCTTTCACAAAACAAATAATTAAAATACGGATCGCTTATTTTTAATTTTGTGTTCAGAAATTTATATTTAATAATATTATATAATATATAACTTATAATATGAACTCAATCATATTAGTCTAGTAAGTTAAAATTTTAACAATGTTTATTTTTTAATTCTTTAAATTCGAGGACTGATTGTGGATTTGGGCAAATTAAAAATTCAAAAGCGGCACAATGGAGTGCTGTGCAAATAAATTTCAATCATCCATTTAATATCGCTCCTCATGTAGTCGTAACACACTCAACTACCAATATTGCTTCGTTAGCTATCACTGTTCAAAATATTACAACCAGTGGTTTTGAGGCAATGGTCTGGAATGTAGCAGCGGATTATATTAATTTTGAATGGATAGCAGTAAGTTAATTTTATAACTTTTAGTCAATGATGGGAAAATATACAATGCCAATTTGGGTATATTCTACAGAACTTGGAGATATTTCTACTCGAATTTGAAAATATCTTAGCCCCATGAACTGTCTTATTATCCAGCCAAATTAAATGGGTGTGCATATTCCATATCCTATTGCAGTTGTTGATATAGTAGAAGACTGAGCAAGTGATACGACATTTATGAGTATAGACTTTCTGTCGTTTGAGTATGAAAATCCTGTCATACAAATATATTTTTCATATCCAGAAGGAACTCCGATTTCCGCCAATCCAACACCAACAATTTTATACTTGTCTGGAACAGATATTGGTAGCCAAAAACCAAATGCGTATCCAGCTGGTATATCTTGAGTAAGTGGGTTAGAACCAACGGATATAACTTTGCTCGAATTTAATCAACTTTTATCATATCATATTTTTATAAAAATTCAAGATAATCGCTTGACAAAAATTTAAAAATATGATATAATATTATTAAAACAATAAAATTATATAAATTATTTGACAATTTAGAAAGTCTATGATATAATAAAGTAAAAGAAAGTAGAAAGGAGGAAATTTTATGGAGTATGAGTTTGAAGATTTCTGTGTAGAAGTCAAATCTTATGGACTATATGAAGATTTATATAGATGTACTCTTTATGGTGTTGAAGAAGTATATGAAGATTATTGGAAAGAGAAGAATGGGGAAATGTAATGAAAAGAAAATATCAAGTAAACGACAACTTTTTTAATTCTATTGATAGTCAAGACAAGGCTTGGCTACTTGGGCTACTTTATGCGGATGGATGTGTTTATGATAATGGTGTTATAAAAATTGATTTGACTATATCAGATATGGAATTACTAGAAAAAATAAAAACATTAATTAGTTGCGAATATGAAATTAGACAACATGGAAAAGGCAAAAAGAAATTTATAACAGATAATAAAATATATAATTGTAAAGATATGTGTAGATTGAGTTGGCGTAGCAAACAAATGAAAGAAGATTTAGAAAAATTGGGATGTTATCATAATAAAACGTATACGCTTAAATTTCCAACAGAAGAAATGGTTCCGAACGAATTTATAAAAGATTTTATTCGTGGATATATGGACGGAGATGGAGGCATTTCTTACTGGATTCCAAACAAAAATACAAACTGGAAGAAATTCCAATTATATTTTTGTGGAACAACGGAAATAATATATGGGATTTCAGAAATTTTTAAAAATAAATTTAATTGCTCTCCTGCTATATCTGCAAGATATGAAGAAAAAAATAACAACAATAAACAATTTAATGTTTGTGGAAACAGAGTTGTTTTAAATATATTAGATTGGTTGTATTCTGGTGCTAACACATATATGAAAAGAAAATATGATAAATATTTAGAATTACAAGAAGAAGTTAAAAGAGTAGAGAATGATCATAATTTATATGGTAATGCAATTCCAAGAAGACAAGTTATTAAATTAGATACGTTGGAAATATATGAATCTTGTGCTGAATGTGCAAGGCAAAATCATTATAAATCAACTGCACCAATAACATTACGATGTCAAAAGAAAAATGGATATATGTATTTAGATGAATATGAAAAGGAGAAAAATAATGGCTTTAGATAAACAAATAAATTTGTTCAGAGTTGATACTAATGCTTTTTTAAACCGAGAAGAAAAACAATGGTATAAGTGGTTAAGTGAAATTAAAAAAGAAAGAAAAGATTTACTAAAATTACAAAATAATATTTGTAAGCAAGTAGAAGATAAAACAAAAAAGTATGATTATGATTTGTTAGATGAAAAAATTAAATATTTAGATGATTATATAAAAGTGGCTAATAAAATTTATAAGTCTATTATTTTAAAAGAAACCGCAGAGTGTGTAGAATATAACAATAATCATAAAAGAAAGCATATTAGAAAATTAGACGAAGCATATTTAGAATATTTTGATAAAGATTGTAATAGACGAGTTAATACAAAAAATGTAGTTTCAATGTTTGAATCTACATTGAGTAGAAGTTTTGGAATTAAAACAAATGAATTAACTTATGATATTTTTATCCTTGAAATATATTATTATGATATTGCTCAGGATTTAATTCTTAATGGTTTTGATTATAATGGTAAACATTATGTTTATTTTTCTTCTAGTGCTGGACAAATTAGAACAAAAAAAGCAGTCTTTGTAGAAGAAGAAAAATACAAACAATGTCAAAATAAATTAATGTGTGGCCTTACTATTGATAAAATAAATGAAAAGGGTGGAATGAATATAAATAAGTTTCTTGCTTATTTGGCACTAAGCAATTCTGCGACTGATTTATGGGAGAATGTGTTTGGCAAAAACTTTGATATTGATAAATCTATTGTTGTAGATGATTTTGAAACTATGGTTCAATGTAAAGTTGACAATATTGATTATCAAACATATGAAATTACACCAGATGTTGTACAAGATATGCCTATTCCTCATACTGATGGTTGTGGAATGATTCTTAGCAGTTATAGCAAGAAGAACTTTATGATTAGGCTTCCATTTATTAAAGGATTACTTGGAAGTTTTGATTATGTAAAATTTATTAAAGATAATAATTGCTCTTCTGTTGTTAAAGATATTTGGGGAGTTGAGCATGACGTAATAGAAGAAGATATTCAAGTCATATTTACAAAAAGCCAATTAAAAATGTATAAATATTATGATTCTTGGGAACAATACAAAGAGTATTTTAAGATGTACGAGTGCGAAGCCTGTGTATGCAATATGGAAGAAGATAAAATTCCAAACGCAAAAATTAATTATCAAATGCTTCAAACGTTACATGATATTTCTGATGAAGAAATTGAAAAAATGTGTGAACATTCAAATCATAATATTTTAACTATTTCAGATAGTCTTGAAAATATGTTAAGATTTTTTGGAGTAAAAAAAGAAATTACAGATGAAAGTTATTTTAATTGGTTTCAAAAAGCATTAAAGATTTATCCAGAATTATTAAATGATCAATCAAATAAAGATACTTTGAAAGATTTAAGAAATAGCATGATAAAAAAATACAAAGGTGGAAAACTTGAGGTTAGGGGAAAGTTTACTTTTGTGTTACCAGATTTATATGCTTTTTGTGAGTGGTTATTTATGGGAATTAAAACTCCTAAAGGACTGCTTGAAAACAAAGAAGTATATTGTAGGCTTTATAAAAATTCTAAAGAACTTGATTGTTTAAGATCTCCACATTTGTATATTGAACACGCAGTAAGAAATAATGTATGTGGTAAAAAGTATAGAAATCAAAGATTGGAGGATTGGTTTCAAACAGACGCAATCTATACAAGCACTCATGACTTGATAAGCAGGATATTACAATTCGATGTTGATGGCGATAGATTGTTAGTGCTTGCACAAAAGGATCTTATTGAAATAGCAAAAAGAAACATGATTGGTGTTAATCCTCTGTATTATGAAATGAAAAAAGCAAAAGCTGAACATATTAACCCACAAACGATGTATAATGGATTAAAACTTGCTTTTACTGGTGGAAATATTGGAACAATTAGTAATGATATTACGAAAATATGGAATCAAGACTTAATAGGCGAAGAAGAATTAAAAGCAATTAGATGGTTGTGTATGGAAACTAACTTTACTATTGATTACGCAAAGACATTGTTTAAACCAACTCGTCCAGAGTACGTGGATATTGTATTAAAATCGTTTGGAAAAGAAAAAGTTCCATATTTCTTTCAGTATGCAAAAGGAAAGGATAAAAAACAATGTGAAGACAGTAATAACAGCATGATGAATAGAATTGTAAAAACAATTAAACAAAATAAGCTAATGTTTAATTCTATTAAAAATTTAAGTTCAATAGATTACACTATGTTATTAAAAGATAGAAAAGATATTTATACTAATCCAAAAGTAGACAAAATATTTTTGGAGTGGAATAGAATCTATGGAAATAATTTAAAAATGGATAAAGATGATTCTGATAAAAATAATATTAATATTATTGTTTCAGCGTTGATTCAAGATTTACATAACGTAGAAAAAGACGATAATAAAATTATAAATTCATTGGTTAGTTTATTATATAAAACTTCTTCTACTAGAAAAAAGAATTTACTGTGGCTTGCATTTGGTGAACAAATGTATTCTAATCTTGTTGAGAATATTGATCAGAATACAGAAGTATGCTTGCAATGTGGGAAAAGAGTAAAAAAAGGAACTTTAGTTAGGGATAAATGTTTAAAGTGTAGAAATACAGAATTAAAAGATAAAGGCACAAAAACAATTCAATGTATTGATTGTGGTGTTGAGATTGAAGTACCAAGAATGAGTAGAACTTGTAGATGTGATGATTGTTTAGAAAAAAGAAAAAGAGAAATAGAAAAGACGAAAAAGGCAAATTATAGGGCAAAAATTAAAATGTCCACCTAGTTCAATCACCCTAAAACTCCTATAACCCCAATAAACACTACATTCTTGCGTTAAAAAAAGTTGCCCTTTAGGGAATAGACTAAAAACATTAGATTTACTAAGGGATTGTATGCAAGATTTTAAGTTTATTCCATTCCTTTTCCCATAGGGATTATTATGGGACTCATAATTAATATCACCTCTCTTTCTTTGGAAATTCCCGATGGCAAGGCGGGTTATCCTTGCCGCTTTAAAAAAGAAAGGAAGTTAGATATGGCAAAAGCTAAAGAAAATTCAAGACTGACAACTGAAGATATTGTATCGCTTCTATCAAAAAGAAGTAGCCTAACTAAAGCTCAAATAAAAGAGTGTTTTATTGTATTTGCAGAACTATACAATGCTCTAATGTGTTCTGAAAATACACCATTTGATTTTACAATGCCATTGCCCTATATTGGCACTTTTAAATCCAGAGTTTATCATGGGAAAAAGAAGGGTAGTACATATTTTATAGGATTTGAAAAAGGAAACAGAAAAAAGGTAGTAGTAGAGGAAGATAGACCAGACTATGTACTTCCTGTTTTCGCTATTAAACCAGAAATTACAAGATTAAGAAAAGAAGCGTCTAAGAAAAGATGGAGTAAGGGATATGAGTCCAAAGAGGCGTGAGATTGGGATTGACCAGATTTGTAATCTTATATCATTAGAAACAAAGAACAACCCTAAGACAATAAGAAAAATTTTAGAGGCAACTTATTCTGTAATCTTGAAACAACTTGAACTTAACGACAGAATATACTTTTATAATTTTGGCGCATTTGAAATTAGTGAGCGTCCCGGTGGAGATAAAAGAATGGGGGATCCTGTTAATGGTGGAACTATTGTAAGATATATTAAACCAAAGAATATGATTACATTTTTACCTTCTTCTGTATTTGACAAAGCAGTAAACGAAGGAAATTTCCAACCGCCTCCCACTAAGAGAAAGCCATATAGGAAAAGTCAAGCCAGAATGATGAAAGAATATTATGAACGTAATAAGGTTGACAATAAACCAACAGTTGAAGAAATTCTTGTTAAAGCATTAAATGTTTCACAAGCAAGAAAAACTAACGACAAATGGGAAATTGAACAAGAAGTAAAGAGAATGGAAAGGGATAATAATTATGACGAAGCAGAAGTATGAAGATAAAAGAATTGTTACAATTTGTGGAATCCTAGATAAGAATGAAGATAATGAATATATTATCACAGTAAATGAGAAAGACAATGTTTCAGAATATAGTTTAGCAGGATTTCTTGAAGAAATGTGTGGTTCTATAATTAGTCTTACGTCTGAAATGTAATAGGTGAGCCTATGGAATACAACAGATTTGAGAATGAAACAGATGAAGAAGTAATATTTAGAATATGTTCACAAAAAGAAAGAATTGGGACATGGCAAGAAACAGCTGATATTTTAAATGAACTTCTTGGAAACGAATATACGGAAAGTGCTTATCGTAAAAAATATCAAGCATTTCAGAAATTGATACAAGCAAATGAGCGTAAGATTTTAGATGATGATAACTATATTAAAGAACTTAGGCTTGAAAGACAAGAACTTGCCAAAGAAAAACAAAAGTTGTCTGATGAACGCACTGAATTAAATCGTCAAATTCGTGAACAAGCAAGAAAAGAGTCTTATCTTGAAATGGTTAAAAATGTGTTATGTGATAATACACAACCATTTGAACTTGATATTGATAAAGAGCATATTAATGATTTAATAATTTGTAGTGGTCGTGATTTACTGTGTCACTTTACAGACGTTCACACAGGTATATATATTGATAATTTCAAGAATCACTTTGATGAGAATGAACTAAAGAAAAGAATTGAGAATTATACAACTAAGATTATTCAGATTCAAAAATTACATCAAGCTGAAAATTGTTATATTGTAGCGTCTGAATTGATTAGTGGATTGATTCATAATAATCTTAGATTACAAAACAACTTAGACCTTATGGAACAATTCAAAACAGTTTCTTTATTATTCGCTACAATGATTCAAGATTTGTCACAATACTTCAATAATGTATATGTATATACGGTTGAGGGCAACCACAGCAGAGTGGTAGCAAAGAAAGAAGATTCATTGCAAGGTGAGAATATGGACATTTTACTTCCATTTTATTTACAAGCAAAATTGCAGAATTATCAAAATGTTCATATTAAAGAAAATACAGTATGTCAAGATATTGCTATGTTTAATATTCGTGGCAATAATGTATTTGCAAGTCATGGAGATAAGGATTCACCAAGTAGTGTAGTTCAAAATTGGACTATGATGTTTGGAATTAAGCCTGACATTGTATTACTTGGACATAGACACACAAATGGAATGACTACAGTATATGATACTAAGGTATTAGAAAGTGGAAGTATATGCGGAGCAGACCAATATGCTTTATCCATTAGAAAAACTAATAAACCTGAGCAAACGGTATCTGTTGTAGACGAAACTGGTTTGGTATGTTTTTATGACATACAATTAGATTAAAAATATAACGAGAGATGGTTCATGTCGTGAGACAGCAATAAGTCCATCTCTCTTCTTATTAAAATTAAATAAGTGGAGAGATTGGATGAAACGAAATTATAAGATTTATATGCATAAAAATAAAATAAACGGAAAGGTATATATAGGTCAAACATATACTGATTTACAATCACGTTTTGGTAAAAATGGTATTAGGTATCAAAGTTGCCCTTTATTTTATAATGCTATTCAAAAATATGGATGGGAAAATTTTGAACATATTATTTTAGAAGAAAACATAGACAATTCTAATATAGCAAATGAAAAAGAGAAATATTATATTTCATTGTATAATTCTACAAATAATAATTATGGTTATAATATTCAAAATGGAGGGTGCGAACAAACAAAATTATCTATACCAGTTCATCAATATTCACTTGATGGATTATATATTAAATCGTATGCTTCAATAAGTGATGCAAATAGAGAAAATAATATAACAAGTGGGAAAATTTCTGAATGTTGTTATAATAACAGAAAATCTATTAGTGGATTTATGTGGTCTTTTAAAAAAGAAGATTCTTTAAATAAATACAAAAGAAAGTCAAAAGAAATACATAAATATGATTTAAAAGGAAATTATATATGTACTTATACTAGCATTTCTGATATTGTAAAAGAGCTTAATTTAAGTAGCAGTATACATATTTATGATTGTTGTAATGGAAATAGAAGCAGTTGTTGCGGTTATATATGGAGTTATGAAAAATATAATAAAATTTTAACAACGAATTTTCATAAACAAGGATTTTCTATACAACAATATGACTTGAATGGGAAATTTTTAAAAGAATTTGATAATTTAGTAGAAGCTAGTAAACAATTTGGAGAAAAAGCTAATAAAGCATACTCTAGTATAAATAATTGTTTAAATAATAAAAGCAAAACTGCCTATGGGTACATTTGGAAATATACAACTTGATTAGAAAGGGAGAAATTATGTGTAATTATTGTGAAGAAGATAAGCCAACAATCGCTTGTGATTTAACTATTGTTGATTCAGAAGGTCATATGACTTGTTTACAAAAGCAAGAAAGCTTATATTACGATCATGAATTAAATCAATTTGCTAATTGGTTTAAATATCTACTTCATTCTATTGGATATGAATTTATTGATGAAGTTCAATTTATTCAAAATAGAGAAAAGTTTAATGAAGAGGATGCAATTTATTCTAGCGAAGATTTATAATTAGTTGTTGACAAAATAAAGATTGTGCGATATAATACAGCTATAAGATATAAGTTTACATTTTCTCCGTCTTGGAGAAGTTATGTACATATAAAAACCTCCATGCCACAATTATAACCAACATGGTTCATGGTAAAATATCCGAGGTTGGACAGGATAGAGTTCAGTTAATGGTGACTGAACAAATGGAAGTGTAAGATATATTCATGTGATGACAGGGGTATATAGCAGAAGGGCTTACACGAGGTTTGAGATTTGTCCTTTTTAGCGGGTTACTAAATTAAAAAATCTTGTACATAGTGTTGTGTCAAGAACAACTAAACCGAGATAGACGGTTAGAATATCTATACTAAACAAGGTTCAAACTTTGCAGGTGAAGTATCCTGTCGAATGAAGTGTGCGTATATTTTAAATCGACAACTTCAAAAGTTATGTGGTGCTGTAAGCCATTGGTTTTGTCATTTGTCCAGCAAAAACTTACCGAAAAATGGCAATTTACATATAATAAAACTTTGTGATTATAATACAATTCCCTAAACGGGACGTATAGAAATGATTTTTTGGAACACTTCAGTTCCAACTCTATGATGACAACATAGAGTAAAGAATTCGACTCGTCATCGAATTGAAATTACTAGGGCAACGTGCGTAACATGGAAGCTTGGTATTATCATTAGATGATACTGGCACACCGAAATACAAGATTGTGGAAACTCGCACCAAGTAGGGCGGTAGCAGAAAAAGAGCCGTTTTGGGATTTTGCGCCCTATATTAGAAAGATTATCTTTCTGTACATATTGCATTAGCCGTATGAAACAACCGAAAGGAGTAACTTCATTGGCGAAGAGAAAAAATGAAAATCAAATAAAAATAAGTTTTTTAAATAATGGACATTCTGTAACAGGTTCATGTACCATTATAAAATTCTTAGATAGAACTATTTTATTTGAATTTGGGGGAATACAAGAAGGTCACACAATTCTATCTAATTACCAAATGAATAAAGAGCAAATATCGAAAGTACGTGCAAAAGATGTTGACATGGTCATTGGAGGACATTTTATGCATTATGATCATGGGGGAAATATTCCTGCTCTTATTAAAAAGAATCCAAATATTAGAATTATTACAGGTAAAAACACTTCTGATATTCTAAAAGAAATGTGGTTAGATTCTGCGAATATATCAATTCGTGATTGTGAAACTTTGTCTAATCAATATTCAGATAGAACATTTGTTCCAATATATGATATTTCTGATGTTGAAAGAGCGTATTCTTTAATTGAAGAATATGATGTTGGAACAATTTATAAACTAGACGATAATGTATCAATTAGATATACTTATTCCGGGCATATTTTTGGGGCAACGCAATGTGAAGTTTTTATTAGTATAAAAAATCATACCACAAAACTTCTATTTACATCAGATCTTGGAAATCAAAAGATTCAAGATCTAAAACCATTTGTTCAAAATTTTGAACCAGTAGTTAATGCGCAGTATGTTTTTGGAGAATGTACTTATGGTGCAAGAGATAATAAACAAATTACTCAAAAAATAATCAATAAAGATCTGGAAAAAATTAAATCTGTTATTAAACAATTTTGCGGAGAATATCATAGAAGAGTTTTAATGCCAGTATTTAGCCTAGATAAATGCCCAGTGGTTTTATGGATTATTTACAATATGTTCAAAGACGATAAAGACTTTGATACAAAAGTGTTAATAGATAGTCCACTCACAAACAGATTGTTAGATAGATATAGTGAAGTATTAGAAGGTGAAGTAAAAAAATCCTTTGACGAAATGCTTTCATGGAAGAATCTTAAAAGAATTATTTCACCAGAAGATAGTAAATATGCAATGGAAAATATGACTAATATACTTATTTTAAGTTCTGGTGGTATGCTACAAAGTGGACGTTCTGTTAAATGGGCGAAAGAACTTTTGCCTCATGGAAACGATTGCTTAATTCTTAGTGGTTATTGTGGAGAAAATACATTAGGCTATAAAATAAAAAATTGTAGTGATCAGAAAACAATTACAATTAATGGTACAGTTGTAAAAAATAAAGCACAGGTAATAAATGTTAGGAGTTTAAGCGGTCATTGTCAAAGAGATGATTTGATTAAATATTATTCTTCTATTCATGCTGAAAAGATTTGTCTTATTCATGGACAAATGGAAGGTAAAATAGAATTTGCACAAGATTTAAAAAAAGAAATTGCAAATAAAAGTATGACAACTACTGTTTGTGTGGTAAATAAAAATACAGAAATTGTGATATAAGAGAGTGAAGATGTTATGAAGAATAAACCAATTTTCAATAGTTTTATTGCAAAGCAGTTATTAAAAAAAGGACATAACATAGTTGATTTACAACCAAATAAAACTATTAAAAATGCAACAGTATTTTATTTTGAAGAAACAAACCAACTTATAAAAGATTTACAAGAATGTAAATAAATATAAAAATCATTGAAAATACAACGAAAGGGCAAAATGAGCAATGGCTAAAAGAGAACTTGCAGGATTAAAATTTGGAAAACTAACAGCATTAAATGTTGATAAAGAAAGATCTAAAGATGGCAAAATATATTGGGTATGTAAATGCGATTGTGGAAACATGACATCTGTACAATCTACTTCACTAACAAGAAAACGTGGTAGCGTTAAAAGTTGTGGATGTGCTAGAAATTCTAAAGAAGCAAAAGAAAAAGCAAGAGAAACATATAATAGTTATCCAAAAGATATTACTGGTCTAAAATTTGGTAGATTAACAGTAATAAAAGAAACGAATATGATCAGTCATACAAAAAATGATCATGGAGCAAAATTATGGGAATGTAAGTGTGATTGCGGAAATACTTGTTATTATTCAAGAAATAAATTAGTAGGAGCTTCAAAAGTAAGTTCGTGTGGATGTTTATATAAAGATTCAAGAAATACTGCATATAAAAAATACAACATTTATGATTTAGATAGTTATGATTTTGGTGTGGGATATGCTGATAATGGAACTTATTTCTTTTTTGACAAAGAAGATTACGATAAGATTAAGGGCTATTGTTGGTGGTATGATGGAAAATATGTTGTTGCACACTCTTTAGAAAATGATAAATACACCACAAAGATAATTCGTATGCATCGTGTTGTAATGAATATTAAAGATCGTGAAGACATAAATATTGATCATAAAAATTTAATTAGATATGATTGTAGAAAGTGTAATTTAAGACTAGCTGATGATTATGAGAATAACATGAATCAAAATAGAATAAGATTATCAAAAACAGGTGTTGTCGGTGTAACAAAGAAAAACAATAAGTGGTGTGCTTCAATAACATCCAGAGGAAATACTATTAACTTGGGAAATTTTGATAATTTTGAAGAAGCAGTAAAGACAAGAAAAGAAGCAGAAATAAAATTATTTGGCGAATTTAGATTCGATTTATCAGATAAAGATATTATAGATGAATCAATAATTGCTAATAGTTCTTTAAAATTTACAGTATAGAAAGGAGATTCTATGAATAATAAAAATATGTCATTATCTGAAAAGGAGTATACAGAGCTTGCAGAGAAATTAGACGCTGAACAGATTATACTTGAAGAAACAGATATTATTAATAATCAATATGAGAATCTTCTTAAAAATAGAATCATTTTAATTAACGATGTAATTAGCGAACTTACGATTGATAAAATTGTAATGCCACTGCTTCAAATGGATAATGATGGAACGAGTAAGAAAATTACAATTTACATAAATTCTAACGGAGGCTCGGTCTATGACGGTTTGGTGTTATGTAACATTATTGAACAATTAAAAACACCTACTGACGTGATTGTTCTTGGATATGCTTATTCTATGGGAAGCATTATTCTAATGTCTGGTAAAAATAATCCAAATGTCGTAAGAAAATGTTATCCATTTAGTACAGCGCTAATTCATGGTGGCTCTGCTTATATTGGTGGAACTTCAAGTCAAGTAAAAGATTACTTTAAATTTAATGAGAAGTTTGAAAAACGTATTGCAGACTTTATTATAACTCATACAAATCTTTCAGAAGATGATTATGCCGCTATCGAAAGATATGAAGCATACATGGATTCTGACGAAATGTTAGAGAAAGGTCTTGTAGACGAAATTATTAAATAGAATTATTTGAAAGGGCTGGTTTATAATCAGCTCTTTTGTATATATTACGAGGTGTTATTATGGCAAAAAAAGCAGTAGAAGTAACATTGTGCATGGGTCATAATACCCCAATGTTACAATGTGTTGGTCTAAAAAAGAATACTGAATATTTTACTTCATGGAGTCCATTTCATGCAAATGGTAGAATTCCATATTGTAAAGAATGTTGTAATAAAATGTTTCAGTATTATTTAGACGAAACAAAATCGGCACAGTCAGCACTTTATTATACGTTGATGAAAATGGATGTACCTTTTATTAAAGACATTTATGAAAAAGTAAATGAAATGAGTGTAAGTGGCGATGTTAATGGAAGAAAAACTGCTATTAGCATTGGTTCATACATGAATACTATTAGAAAATATACAAAGAACAAAGAAATTTGGTCTGATTTTTCTGCTACTGATGTAGATATTTCTGATATTGATAGCAAGATTCAGACAAGAGAAGTAAAAAAGAAAGAAATGGATCAATGGGAAATTGATTGGGGAATACAAGATAGTGTTCAAGATTATGAATTCCTTAATGATACATTTAATCGTTATACAAAAGGAATAGAATTTGTAAATCCACAACAAGTAGATTTATATAGAGATTTATGTAGAGATAGATTGCTGTTAAGAAAAATAAACGATAACAGATATAATGGTGATGAAACCATTGATAGAGTTCAAAATAGAATTGGTAAAACAATGTCTACATTAAAAGTAGACCAGTTTGAAAGCAATAAACCAAAAACTATAAGTGAACAAGCACTATTTGAAAAAATAAGATTATGTGATGAAAAAAATGTAAGAGAAGTTTATAATCACCCAACCAAAGATCTAAAAGAACTTGCAGATTATGATAAAATTAAAGAATATAATGAACTGTTTAGTCTTAGACCACTTGGGAATATGCTTGTTGGACATAGAGATTTTAATGTTAGTTTGGAGGATTTAGATCAGTATGACCTTAGAAGAAACCAAACAACTTGAAAAATTAACATTAAAAAAGAAGCGAGAAGATAAAAAAATACCAACAAAAAAGGATATAGACAGATCTTGTGCCGAGTGGCAAATGTTTTATCTAAATAATCTTAACATTTTTACAGAAGACTATCTTGAAATTCCTTTACATTATTTTCAACATCAAATATTACTTGATTGCTGGGAAAACGATATTGAATACATAATTGCTAGTCGTGGCTTGAGTAAAAATATAATATAATTTTAAAACAAGAAAGGGTTTACCCAACATGAGAACAACAAAAGTAGTAAATTAAATAATGAACAGAAACAATTTATTTTAGATAATTATTCAAATATGTCGAACAAAGAAATATCTGAAAATATAGGTGTTGAAGATATTGTTCTTATTCGTAGTTATGCAAAGAATAACAGTCTTTTAAAGAATTGTAATGCTAAAATGGTTAAACATGGAATATATAACGAAATTGTTAATAAAAACCATGATTATATTTATAACACAATGTTTTTAAAAGCAGAACAAAAAGTAAGCCAAGAAAATTTATATAAAAGCAAATATGGTAAATATTTTGTTAATCAAAATTATTTTGAAAAAATAGATACAGAATGGAAAGCATATTGGCTTGGATTTTTATATGCTGATGGTACAAATCGAATACATAAAAACGAAAAGAAAAACAAAATGGAGTATGTTGTAAAAATTGGACTAAGTTCTGTTGACATAAATCATTTATATAAATTTAGAAAAAGTTTACAAAACGATTCTCCAATAAAAAAAGAAACATTACGTTAAACGATAAAAATTTTGAATGTTGTGATATAAATGTATGCAATCAAAAAATTTGTGAGAGTTTAAATGATTTAGGATGTGTTCCAAACAAATCGTTAATACTAAAATTTCCCACAGAGAAACAAGTTCCAAAATATTTATTAAGACATTTTATTCGTGGTTATTTTGATGGAGACGGATGTGTTCATATAAATAAACTTAATAAAAGCACCATAATAAATTTTGTAGGAACTAAAGAATTTTTAGAAGGTATAAGAAAAGTGTTTAATGAAGAATTAAAAATTCCAAATTTGATGATATATCAAAAAAAAGGTCAAAAAGCATATCAATTATCTTATGGTGGAATAGAAGAATTTGAAAAAATATTTGAATATCTTTATAAAGATTCTAATATATGTTTAGATAGAAAATTAGATAAATTTAAAATTATATTATAATGCTCCCTTATAATGAAAACGGATAGTTATAAGGATAATCGGGCAAAATCGGTGGAAATACAACTAATTATAGTACAATACCGAGGTAAATTATATATTTAAAAGCATATAATCACCGTAACGAGTAGAAGATGAAACTGTTAAAACAGAATATAATTCTTCCAAGAGTGTCCGACATACACCGTTATTATATAGTATGAAAATGTACTCTGAACTTATGTAAAATTAGTATAGCATAAGAAATATAGGATAAAGAGCCTATATGATAACAAATTGAAATCGTTTACGATTGGCGTTCTTGCAAATGATTTAGCTCTGTTATTGCCTGGTATTCAAATAGGCATTGCTTCTTTGACTTTAGGACAATCTAATAAAATTATCAATGAAAAAATTGATGAATTATTAAGTAGTGAAAAACGTGGGATTAGCCCTATTCTAAAACAACTTAGACGTGATGGTTATATTAAATTTGAAAATGATAAAACAACAGACGCAAGGGTTGTTTCTTACGGAAATGGTTCAAAGATATTTGCAGTCAACTGTAGTGAAACAGGTAGAGGTAGCAGAACTAACATTTCTATTCTTGATGAATGTGTACTTGTTAAGCGTAAAGATTACGATGCGATTGTAGAACCTATGCTTGAACCATATAATGTCAATGGTCTTTATATTGAACCAAAACAAATCTTTATGACTTCTGCCAAAACAAAAGATAAATGGGTATGGAAGCATTTAATTAAATGTGTAAATGGTCATTATAAAGATAAGAATATTAAATATGGTTTCTTTGCTGGTGATATTTTTACAGCCGTTGCAAATAAAGTTCAAACAAAAAAGCAATATTTAACAAGAAAAGAAAATACAAATGAATTTGAATTTAATCAAGAGTTTCTTAATTTATGGCAAGGAGAAAGTGAAGGAAGTTTATTTACATTTGAACAATTTCATAACCAACAAGTTTTAGATAAAGCATTTTATCCAAGAACCCCACAACAATATGTAGAGGGAGAGCCTAACGAATATGATTTTAGAAATGAAAATGAAATTAGGTGGATGGCTAACGACATTGCTGTTGCTAGTGGTAATGATAATGACAATAGCGTTATTGCATTAGGAAAAATTGATTCAAATGATTTAATAAAAAAAGTAGAATATATTACAACTAAAAACGGTATGAACTCTTTGGAACAAGTTGTATTGATAAAAAGACTATTTTATGAATATAAATGTTCATATTATGTTATGGACAGTAAAGGCATAGGAAACGTGCTGTTTGACTTATTAACAATTCCAACAGAAGATTTAGAATACGGAATAACATATCCTGCATGGACAGTTTGCAAAGATAAAAGATTACAAATTAGTTCTGATAATGTTATCAATGATAAAATACAAAGAACTCTTACAAATGACGCACAAGAGGTAATTATTCCTATTGCAGGAACTTCTGAAATTAACTCAAATATGCACTTATCTTTACAAAAAGCATTAAAGGATAGAAAGATTCAATTTCTACAAGATGACGCAGAAATAGAATATAAAGTTCAAACAGACAACCCTAAATGGACTACTTTGAGTGCTGAAAAAAAAGCAGATTTCTTAATGCCATTTTTAGAAACAAGATTTACCATTAATGAATCTATTTCTCTGAATACTGAATATAGAGGTGGATTAGTAAAGGTAAAAGAAGATAGAAGCGCAACAAAAGACAGATATATGACATTAGCAATGTTTAATTATTTTGGTGATAAACTGATAAATACACTGCTTAATGATGATTATGATGAAGAAGTCAATCTTGATGATTGGCAATGGTTAAGTCAAACAACAAATTGACAAAAATATATGAGAAAGGAGTAACCTCATATTGAGTGAAAATAAAGAAAGCCTTTCTGAGCAAGAGTTAGACCAAGTTTTACAATTTGCTCAAGGCTTGTATAATGGTTTGAATGGGGGGTATTTTTGGACTCCTTTTTCACAAAACCAAAACTTACTTGCTTTAAATAACAATGGTCAAAAACCAACACAAGAAAAGTTATCTAAAGCATTGGAGTCAGCACCTTATGATTATGGTTCATTAGCATCATATTCTGAATTTATGGAAATTTGGGATGCGATTTATGCTAAGACTTTAAGATATTTTGGTGGATTACTTTCTTTTGATTTATCTTATACTTGTAAGAATATTAAGAATCCAAGTGATTATAATTCAAAAGAATACAAAGACGATATTAAAAGGGTTCATAAGTTTCTTGATAACTTTGACTATAAGACAGAATTTGACAAAGTTGTTAAGCAAATATTAAGAACTGAAACGTGTTACACATGGTTTAGAGACTCATATGAAGACTTAAATAGTCCTATTGATATTGACAGTGATGAAGGCAAAATTCGTAGAAACGAAAAGTTTTCGTTGCAAATGATGCCACAAAAGAACTGTATGCTAACAGGATATTTTAATTGTAGTCAATTATTATATGACTTTGATATTAACTATTTTCTTAATGGAGATGTAGACATTAACTTGTTTGCTCCTGCTTTAAAGAAAAAGTTCAAAGAATCATATACTAATGAAAATGGAGAATATATTCCGTCTGCTCAATTAAATTATAGAAATGGTTCTTTTGCTAATTGGGTACAATGTAGTCCTAATGATGGTGCTTATGCGTTTAAGTTTGATTTAAGCAACTTTAGACAAGTGCCGCCTTTAATGACTTTGTTAAAGAACTGTTTGAATAATGATGCTATTGAAGAAATGCAAAAGAACAAAGATTTGATTTCGGCATATTTTATCATGGCTGGTGAAATTGAAACTATGCAAACCGATAAAAGCGGTCAAAAAGCAAATCAATTTGCTATTACACCTCAAGTTTTAGGACAAATGATGAATCTTGTAACAAGAGGTTTAAAATCAAATAATATTTTAGCAAGTGCATTTCCTTTGAAAGACATTAAAGGTTGGCAATTTACAGACAGTAATCCAAGTATGGTTGAAAAACAATATACTACAACTGCCGCACAAGGAGCAAGTGCAAGTACATTGATTTATACGACAAGCAAAATGTCACAATCAGAACTTGAAAATGCTATTTATGCAGATTATTGTTTTATGAAACCTTTATATGAGCAATTTAATCAATTTCTTAATTTCTATGTAAATAAGAAAACAATGAAATATAAGTTTGAGTTTTCCTTTAATGGGCTTAATAGACCATGGGATAGAAAACAAAGACAAGAAACTTTAAGAAATTTTGCAGATAAAGGGATTGTATTAGACGCAACACAATGGGCTAGTGCTTATGGAATGAAACCACAAGCATTTCAACGTAGTTTAGAGTGTGCTCATAACGATACTTCATTTATAGGAAATCTAACTATGTTATTGAACGCTAATACAATGAAGCAAGACGAAGAAAATGCTGTTGGAGCACCAAAAAAAGATTCTTCTGAACGTTCAGATAAAACAGAAGAAGTTGAAGATTATGTAGAATAGGAGGGAAGATAAGTGGCAGACAATATTACAATGGAAACTGTAGAAGCAGTTCAAACATTAGTGCATGATGCTTTTGACACTAATTCAATTCTTGATAGAGTTAAAACTGTTTTGACTACTACACTTGCTTTTCCTATTCTTGGAAATCAAGTGCACATGGTAGCACATAGATACAGTGGCGAAATTGGTGATGGTGTTGGAGATCTAATTGAAGCATATAATGAGCCAGTAAATTATGGTAATGTTCCTAATCATGTAGAAATATATGGAAGTGTAAGAGAAGCTATTGATAAAGTTTATGATGTGGTAATTACATATCAAAATGAATTAAATCAAGCGGCTAAAATTGCATTTGATAATATGGATATTCATGTATACAAAGGTATTTTAGATATTATTGGAAAACATAACAAAATTGTTGAACAGGCAATTTTATGGAAAGATATTGTTGAAAGATATGGTGAAAATCAAGGTCTTGATGTAGATATGCGATATTATGATTTGTTAGGAGCGTGATTGTATGATTATACGTGAAGCTCCTAAAAATGCAGAAAAATATATTATTGTAGATAGTGCTACAAGTAATATATTACATCAAAATGGGTTCTGCCCTAAATATATGGATAATAATTTTGTATATTATGTACGTTCTAATGAAATTATTGATTTTATGTTAAAGGAGGACTTACAATGCAAGAATATTTAAAAAGGTTCTCTGTAGACAACGTACAAATGTCAAGAGAACAAAGTGAAGATCCAGATTTTGCTATTGTTGAATTATGGGCTTTTTCAGAGGGAAATAATACACATAGAAACCCTATTACAAGAGAAGTTCTTGAAGAGTATTCTGATACTTTTAAAGGCAAATTTATTGTTGCTAAATATGATAAATTTACGAAAGACGCAACAACTCACGTCCCAGAAGAGGTAATTGTAGGATATGTTTCGCCTGTTGATGAAGTTGAATTCAAAACAAAAGAAGTCGATGGTGAAGAAAGAGAATTTGTTGTTGTAAAGGGTGTACTAAGCAAAGTCTATGCTGAAGAAGTTGTAGATATGTTTAGAACTCATAATGAAAGAAGTGTAAGTTGTGAATTCAGATGCTCTACTTTATATGAAGAAAATGAATATGGCGAACCCATAGATGAATTTGGTATGAAGCTAGAATGTGATAATCCAATTTTGGCATATCATATTTTTGGAATTACAATTTTAGGACTTTCAGTAGCACCTTCAATCAAATCAACTGAAATTAAAGTAAAGAAATTTATGGAGAAATCTAAGCCCACAATGAAACAATTAGCAGAAGAACGTAAAGACAAACTGAAACTTGTGTCACATCCGATTGATAAATCTAAAGAAGCTGTAGATATGGGAGATTGGAATGGTGACAAAGCAAAAGAGGATCTTCTAAAAGAAAAGAATTTTGCAACTTTAGCCAAAAGTGTTTGCTTGCTTTTGGAAGAAGGTTGGGAAGATAGAAAGAAAGATGCATTAAAATATCCTGTAATGAATCTAAAAGATGGTAAGTGGGTATATAATGCAGAAGGTCTTTCTAGTGCTAGGGCTTATGGCGAACAACACGATAAAGCTGTAGCAGATAAAGTAATTTCCATTCAAAAACGATTGGGATTATATAAAGATAACAAGGAGGACAACATGGAAGAAAATAAAAAGTTTTCCGAGTCTGAATCTGAAAAAGATGTTATCATGGAAGAAGAAAAAGAAATGTCTGATGATACCGAAAAGGAAATGGCAGATGATGTTTGTGTTGAAAAGGAAATGTCTGAAAACGAGAAGGAAGACGGGCATGACGTAGACGCAAGAATTGATGACGATGATGATGATGAAGACGAAGAAAGAGAAGATGTAGCCAAGGAAGAAAAGAAGTTCTCCCTAGATGCTTATGTAGACGAAGTGGCTATGATGGAAATGCTTGAAAAAGAAACAAAAGAAAACAAAGAATTAGCTGACAAAGTAATGAAAGAAATGTCTGCTAATGATATTGTTAAAACTTTTATGGAAATGAGCAAAGAAATGGCTGAACTTCGTGCCGAAAAAGAAGCAAGGGACAAAGAAGATAGAGATAAGAAATTCTCTGCAATCATGGCTTCTGTTAAGGAAGATCTTGATGTAAAGAAATTTGCTGAACTTTCCGAAGAAGGAAAGAATCTATCTTTAACTGAACTTGGTGCTTTTGAAAACAAAGTAAAAGCATTTGCTTATGAAGCAAGCAAGGTAAATCCAAGAAAATTTGATAATGACGTAATGAGATTTGCAGGAGTAGATAGTTCTTTAAATAATGAAGCTGACGAAGATGTATTTGTCAGAATTTCTAAAATGTAATATATAAAAATATATAAAAGGAGTATGATAAAACTATGGCATATGGTGTTTTAATTGAATCCATGATTCAAGCAAAGAATATTGACGCACTAAATAGAAGTGCTATTGCACAAGTTGACGTAGACGGTGGTAATCTAGTAGCGCTAACCGCACCAACAATTCAAGGCGAAGACAGATGGTCAGCCTCTGCACCTTCTGCTGGTTCTCTTGGTGGACTATGGATGGCTTACAACCCTTCTGTAAAGTATACCGAAGTAAATGGAAAACTATTTGCAGGACTTTCCGCTGATGTAAGAGATTACACAAACATTAAGAATCACACCTTTGATGTATTTAAGCCCAAGGTTGGTGATGAAATCGTTGTAACCATTGACGATGTTGATGCTACTGGCACACAAGCTGTTGCAGGTGATATTCTTGAGTCTAAGGCTGATCAAACAAAGTTAACAAGAGTTGCCGCAGATACTGGTGCTACTGCTGGCTCTACTGCATTTAAGATTGAGCATATTTACAATGTTCAATTCCCCAAAGCAGGAATTGGTATTGAAACTGTTAAGGGCTTCAAGGCTGTTTGTGTGCAAGAATAATTTATAGAAAGGACGAAATATAGATTATGGAATTTATGAATGTTAAGGCGTTTTCTGCAACGTCCAAAGATTTATACGAAGCAATGAAAGAATATTCCCGTAATTTCTGCAATGAAAGAAAGGGAGTTAAGGCTTTCTCTGAACATCCAAAGGATGAAATGGGAAAACTAATTAACAAGGCTTTTGCGGCAGAAGTGGCAAAGCAAAGTGGCTGTGAATTTAAGGCAGATACCAAGGACGAAGTTAGACGTTATTGCTCTAACCCAATGGTTAAGTTTTTTGCTAATCAAATTCGTGACGTAATGATTGATATGATTCTACCAGATGTACTTATGACAAGCTCTATTAGATATATTGCTGATATTAAGTATGCAGATCTTGGTGACACAATCAAGTTTGACATTAAGTCCAATTCTCTATTCACCGTATCTAAGGCTGGTTATAGACAACGTACTACTAACCAACAAAAGACTTTCCGTACTACTGTTACTATGGAAGGTGAAAACCATGAGATTACTGTAGGAGCAACTCTGTTTGAAATTCTTACTGGTCAAGCATTTCTAGCAGAAGAAGTAATGAAGGCGGCTCTTTCTATCGAACGCGAAATGCTTTTTGATGCTTATGATGCTTTCAAAACTGCGGCAAATGCTGTAACTGGTAAGCTAGAAGTTGCAAACTACAGCGAAAAATCTCTGATCACTCTTTGTGAAACTGTAACTGCTTACAATCAAGGCAGAAAGGCTGTTATTGTGGGAACGCCAGTCTCACTTAAAAGTGTACTGCCTTCTGGTCAAAACTATCGTTATCTACTTGATAGTGAATATGTTCGCCTAGGACATCTACAAACATTTAATGGAAAAATTTATTTAAGGAAATTACATAAATAAAGATAAACCATGCGTGTATAGTGATATGCACGTACTAGGGGTTAAATGCTGGTAAATCCTAAAGACTTATATACACCGAAACGGAACTGGAAACGGTAAACGGAAAGGTTACGAAAGTAGAAAAAAGGAATAAGTATAGCATATGGTTAAATCCTAAGTGTTTTAATAATGGAAGTTCAGCAGAGAAAGTTCTAAGTTCTTATAAAAAGAATATGAAAAACTCTCAACGACTAGCCGATTGTGTCGGCGTTAGTATGTAAGTTAATGACATACGAAAAATCCCTCTCTAATAATATAATTGTTATTAGATGAACATATAGTCTGGTCTTATATGAAAATATAAGGAGTCTGCCAGTGATGGTAAGACCGTTATGGTGTTACGAACCATAATGAACAAGATAAATTACTTAATATATTAATCTTTGATCTTTATATAAAGAAAGGTAACTATGGGGAAAAGAAGAACAAATGAAGAATTTATAGATAAATTAAAAGAAATAAACCCTAAAATTATCCCATTAGAATCATATATAAACAACAGTACAAAAATTAAATGTAAGTGTACCATCCATAATGAATTTTGTGAATCAACTCCTAAAAGACTTTTGCAAGGACGAAATTGTTGTAAAAAGTGTATTAGTGAAGAAAGAAGTAAAAGATTTTTAAAATCAAATGAACAATTTTTGCAAGATATGAAAGATAAAAATATTACAGATGTTATTCCATTAGAAGAATATAAAGGAGATTCAACTAGGATATTATTTAGATGTTCTTGTGGAAATTTATGGTATACAACGCCAAAAAGAGTTCTTCTTGGAAATCATTGTAAAAAATGTGGATATGATAAATTTACTGGTGAAAATAACCACTTTTACAATCCAAATTTATCAGAAGAAGATAGAATAAATTCTATTTATAGGTTTAGAAATCCTTCATATAAAGATTTTGTTCAAAATTGTTTTAAAAGAGATGATTATACTTGTCAAATTACAGATAAAAAATCTTCTGGAGATATAGTTGTACATCATATAAATGGTTATAATTGGGATAAAGAAAATAGAACAAATATAAATAACGGTATAACACTAAACAAAGAAATTCATAAAGAATTTCATAAGTTGTATGGCAAAGGAAATAATACTAAAGAACAATTTAATCAATTTATTGAAATTTTATTTAATCAAGAAAGAATTTCAATAGATAGATGCAATAACATTAAAGAAAGATTAAAAAATATTAAGTAAACATCGCACACGTTACGATGTAATTCCAATGGAGCAAGTTGCAGATGACACCAAGGGAGACTATTCTCTAAAGCTAGATGATACTAAGATTTATGTAGTATCTCCTGCTTCCGATAAGATTGTTAAGATTGGTGTATTTGGTGGAACTTATACTCATCAAGACGATAGATATGACAACGCTAACAAGATGGTAGAAAATACAACTGAAAAAGCATGGAACACGGTTGTAGCAACAAATTCCATTTGTGGTGCTGTTAAGGCTCTAAACTAATTTAATTTAGTTTAAGATAATTCTAGGGTGTCTTCGGATACCCTAGAATACAATAGGTCGGTTGAAATACCGATCGTACATATTGTTATTATTTGAATATTAAGGAGTTTTTATATAAATGGAAGAAACTAAGACAACTTCAACAAGAGGGCGTAAACCAAAGACTAAGAATGAAGAAACAACAAAGACGGAAGTTGATACACAATCTGAACTTATTCAAAAGCTTATGGCTCAAATTGAAGCACAAAATAAAGCAATGGCTGAACTACAAGCCAAAGTAGATTCTGCTCCACAAACCGTAGTGGTTAATCAAGCACAATCAAACAATATGCGTGGAAAGAAAATTAAATGTATTAACCTTATGCATTGTGCTGTAAATGTATCTACAGATGTAGACGGACAAGGAAGAGTGTTCACTTTTGATGGATATGGTTCTTATAAAATGATTAAGTTTGATGATTTATCAGATATTGTATCTGCATATCCTTATACTATGGAACACGGACTTATTTATATTTGTGACAAAGAAGCTGTAGAAGAACTTGGTTTGTCAGAAGAGTATACACGATTATATACTAAGGAAATTATGGACAAGATGATTTATCTAAGAGAACAAACAGATGTTGATATGTTCTTAGGTATGGAAAAGAATATGCAAGAATCTACTGCTATGGAAATTGCAAAAAAGATTTATGCAAATGAGCGTGTGGATAGAAATTTTATCTTTGATATTAAAGAAAAGACTGGAATCGACATTGATCTGTTAGTTCAAGAACTAAAAGACAACGATCGTAAACCAGAATAATTTGTAATGGGAGTTTAATAACTCCCATGAGTACATATAATATAATAATAAGGAGGTGGAAAAGTGCGAGTAACATTTAAAGATGTTCTGAATAGAGCATATACCACATTATTTACTGATTATAAATTAGATAACCTAGTTAAGATGGATGAAGTAGCATTTTACACTTTCTTAGGCGGGTTTCTTGTTAATTCAATAGATATGTTCGATGGGGCATTACAAGATTTAACGTATCATGAAGAAAAAGCTCAAGATGAAAATGGACAAGAAATAACTGAATATGTTTTTGACGCTGATTTGTCAAGCAAAGAAGTATATATTCTTTGCCTTGGCGTGGCATTAGGCTGGTATAAGAAAGCATTAGATGATGTAACTCAATTTAAATTGCATTTATCGACAAAAGATTTTAAGGCGTTTTCCGAACAGGCGAACATTTCTAAACGATTAGAAAGACTTGGTGCGATGGAAGAAGAATTGTCAGAAGCAATTACATCATATCAGCTTAATAACATAAATAAACTTCCGTTTTTCGGAGGTGATGATTGATGTTTAAATTTAATGTAAATAATTATGTTGATAACATATCAGAAACCCCAGATCAATATTATAAAGGATTGATTCAAGCAACTATAAATGATCAGTGGGACAATACTACTCAATTATATACAATTAAAGAGCAATCTGCTTTGCCATTTACAGATGAATATATTGAATATGAAGCATGGATAAATACCATATCTGATACTTTAGTAAATACTTCTAAGGTATATTCAGATTTTGTGAAAGTTCTTTTTAAGGACATTAATCATAAACAAAACTATCGTGGTCAGTATTATAAAATGACACTTGATGGAGCGCATGAAGAAACATATATTTGTTATGACAGACATAACACTTTAACACAAGTTGCTGATTTTAATTGTGTTCGTTGTAATAGTGTCTTGACATGGATGGACAAATATGGTAAAATTGTTACTATGCCATGTTATTTAGGAACCGATATTAGTTCTACAAATAATCTAATTGCTAAAGATGGTATTGTTCCAAACACAAGAATGATTATTTTGGTACAAGCAAACGACTATACTATGTCTATTGTGAAGAACCAAAGATTTATGTTCCAAAATTCTACTGCTTTTAAAGTAGAAGAAGTCAATAATTATATTCAAGAACAAGGAACGAATGGAGAAGTTACTTGTGTAAAGATTTATATTGACTATAGTGCTATTTTACCAACTGATAATAAAGAATTAAATATTTGTGACTATTATAAAACAAATTATATTCTTGAAATAGACCAAGGAAATATTTCACAAGTTAATGGATTTAAAGGACAACTAACATCAACTGTTAAAGACGGGGATAAAGTTGTTGAAGTGCCTGTTAAATGGTCTACAAGCGATTTTAAGATAGTTGAAATCGATCAACAAGGAAATTATCAAATAACAGGAAAAGTTGGCGATATTGGTCTAATAACGTGTTCTATGGTGGATAATGAATCTGTAGAAGATAGTGTTACTGTAGAAGTTGTTGAAAATGAAACAAAGCATAAAAAGATTGTAATTAGTCCTGCAAATATTACGGAATTATATGAAGGTGATAAAATTTTATTTTTATGTGAAGTATATTTGGACGGAGTAAAACAATTAGAAGATGTAGATTGTATTGCCACAAATGCAGATGAAGGTAGTTATAAATTAACTAAAATTGAAACTGGATATGAGTTAGAAGTTGTTTCACAATCCGAAAAGGAATTAGTTTTAACGTTCTATGCAAATGATTGTGATGATATTGTTATGACAATAGAGTTGATTGGATTATTATAAGGGGAGGTGTAGTATGTTAGCAAATGGTAATAATACAATGGCATTTAATAATTTCTATGAAATGCCAGATTTCCCTTATAGAATCATTGAGGTATTATTAAAGGATAATTCACAAGAAACAGAAGACTTCTGGAAATTGTTAAAATATGCTGATCAAGACGCTTTAAGTAAACCAAATCTTACACTAAAAGAAAGAAAAGCCCTTGTATGGACAGGGGACAGTATCGAGCAGAAATATAATGTATTCTTAAAGCCTTTGATTGGTTCTTCCCTTGATACCGCAGAAGCACAAACTCAACTGCGTTTATATAGATATAACACTATGCCAACTAACCAATATGAAGCAGTTATTTGTTTTGAAGTAGACTTTATTACAAATGAAAAAACTTCATTGGTTAGAAGAAATAAAATCCTATGTGAACGAACCGACTTAATGGAATCTTTATTCCTTTCAATTATGAACGGAAGGGATATTAAGATTGGTAGTGGAGTATTTCAATTCAATCGTGAATTGAGTAGAAGTTGCAACAGTCAATTAAATATTGGAAATTCTAAAACATTTTATGGTCGTAGTTTAATTCTTGGACTTTTATTTGTAAATGGAAGTACAGGTGATGGCTGTGGTTGATTTAGATGTATTAGAAAATAACTATTTTGTAAATATGGAAGATGTTCCATATGAATTACATAAAGGCGGTATTATTTACATCAAGCCGATTTTAGTACAAGATTATCTAAGATATGAATGGGCTAAAACAATTCTAACTATTGCAAAAAACGAAATTAATAATATAGAAGTTATTCAAATGAGCTATCTTGATTTCTTGATTAAACATATTTTTAAACAAAATCAAGATGAAGAAATAAAACTTAAATGGATAATAAAATTATGTCTTAATGAAGATTATGTTGCAATAGGAGATAATTGTCTTGTTATATGTGATAAGAATTATCAAGTAAAATCTGTTATTAGTGCAAGAGAATTTGATGATATTTCAAAAATTATACAAGCACAAAATGATATAGATTATGACGATAGATATGTTTCACCAGAAGTTAAGGAATTGATGAAAGACTATTATAAGGTAAAATATAAAGATGTTACATCGCCTAGCTTAGAGAAGAAGAAAGCATTCGTGTCAAGCAAAATTGGTAAGACATTTCAACAGATAAATGTTTTGCCATATAGAGAATTTGATTTGATATACAACGCTTGCAAAGATAGTGAAATATATATAGGTCAAAAGATTATTCAAGGTTCATATAAATATCAAGTAAAAGAAGATATTAAACATCCATTATTTGAACCAAAGAAAGATCAGTATGAAGAATTATTTGAAGATACTTCTGTTTTGGCAAATAAGGGTATTAGCGGAGCTGAACAATTAACAGTTATGAATTTACAAAATAATTCTTGACAAATTAGTTAAGATATGATATAATATGCTCATAGGGTAAGGAATGGTGGGGTGTGCTCCCACCACCCTATTATAAAAATAGGAGAAACTATGAGTAATAAAAGAACATATAACCAATTAACTACCGAACAATTTCAAGAAAAGGTTCATAAATTTTATCCAAACATTGATATAATTAGTGAATATACAAACGCACATTCTCCTGTTACATATAAATGTAATATTTGTGGAACCATTGGGTTTTGTAACGATGCTAATAGTATGATGAGAGGGAAAAGTGGGTGTGGACTTTGTAATGGTAGAAAATTAGTCAAAGGAAAAAATGATTTTGCTACAAAATATCCAGAATTAGTAAAATATTTTGTTCACAAAGAAGACGCAGAAAATAATACTTATGGAAGTGGAAAGAAAGTATTAATGAAATGCCCTATTTGTGGTGAAGAAAGACTATACAGGATTTCAGATCTTTCAAATAAAGGATTTAGTTGTCCAAAATGTAGTGATGGAGTTAGTTATCCAAATAAATTTATGTATTGTTTATTAAAACAATTAAATGTAAAATTTGATAGAGAAGTAACATTTAATTGGTCACAAAATAAAAGATATGATTTTGTAGTAAACAATGTAATAATAGAAATGGATGGTAGTTTTCACTTAGGAAGCAACTATAATTCTTATGAAAAAGCAAAAGAAATAGATGATTTAAAAGATAGGTTAGCTTTAGACAATGGATATAAAATGGTAAGAATCCCATGTTATAAAAGTGATTTTATTTATATTAAGGATAATATATTAAAAAGTAAGTTAAAAAATATATTAGAATTACGTAAAGTTGATTGGGTTTCTTTAGAAAAAGAAATTACTGATACTAATTTTGTTAAAATTGCTTGTGATTATTTTAATGAATACAAGGGAAAAATTAGAATGATTGATATTGCAGAAATATCTAATATTCCAATTTCAACACTTTGTACTTTATTAAAAATTGGAACAAGATTAAAGATGACAGATTACGATGAAAATATTAGTTCAAGTGGTGGTTATACCCCGAAAGAATTTCGTAAAGATAATAAACATAAAGTAAAATGACTTGGAATAAATAAAATATTTAATTCTGTTACATAAGCAAGTCTTTATTTTTGGGAAGGGTAACAGATATATTTCTAACATAATTAAAAAAGATAAACCCAGTAATTTAGGGTATCATTTTAAGTATATTAAATAAAAATATAATAGGAGGAATTTATAAATGGCTAAATTTGTACTAGCCTCTGTTGGTACTGCTCAATTTTTTGATCAAACAAGCGGAGAACTTATTGCTACAAGTAAGACATTAACAGATAGTGGTATTAATTTTTCTGTAACTGCCGATGAGGTGCGAGGGGGGCTGGCAAACACCCTGCTATCTCAATTTCTGCATGACTGTTCTATGGCTTTAACATTAACGGATTCACTCTTCGATCTAAATTATTTGGCTTTACAAGCTGGTGGAACAATTCAAGCAGGAGCTGATGTATTAACTATTGAACAAGTGACAGTTGCAGAAAGTAAAGTAGCTGTTGGCTCAACTCCTCAGCCTTTTGGAACCTTTGGCACTATTGGTTGGGTTAGTAAAGTAGGAGAAGATTCTTGGAGTAAAATTACATTTACAGACGCAACCAAAGAAGCCACTGTATCTGGATTTACCAACGGAGATTCTGTATGTGTTAAATATGTAAAAAATGATGCGAGTAGTGAAGAGTTTACTGTAAGTTCTGCATTTATTCCCGCACAAGTGTATGCGGTTCTAACGCTTCCATTATTTAAAGCTGGAACAGAAGCTAAATCTTACTCTTCTAGCGCAAAAGTTGGAGAAATTCAAGTTGAAATTCCTAACTTTATGTTTGATGGAAATGTAGACTTATCTTTAACTGCTGGTGGAGTTTCTACTACACCTCTTTCTGGTAAAGCACTCGCTACATTTACTGGTTCTGAAAGCTGTGAATCCAATGAGGGTTACTATGCTAAACTAAAGCAAATTACTTATAACAAGGATGAATTTGCAGATGTTAAGGCTATTGCTATCGCAAATAGCAATATTGAACTAAAAGCAACAGAAACGGCTACTCTTCAAGTATATGCACTTTATAGTGGAACTAAAGCACCAAGGCTACTTGACAACAGTAAACTAACATTTACTAAACAAGATGCTGATTCTCATATTAATCTTGATACTGCAAAGGGTATTGTAACAGGTGCTACAGAAGGAACTGCAACAGTTGAAGTTGTGGTTACAAGTAAGCCGACACTAACTAGTGCCGCAGTTGTTGAAGTAACAGCGTAAAATTACATTATAAGGAGAACTTAAATAAAGTTCTCCTTATTTTTAGTTTTGTAAAGGGGATTTTATATGGGGTGCCCATATGAATTTTATAAACAAGAAGAACAATATTTTCCACATTTATACTGTAAATATTCTGGAAAATATTGTATATACTCAAAGAGATGTATGATACATGAAAAGTACATTTCTATTGAAGGCGATAAATGGAAGGAATGTTATATGTACACTGAATCTGAAAGAAAAAATATTCCAAGTGGTTCTTATTTTGTACAATCTTCCAGACCGAACAGAAATGGAAAACTTTATTTATATGTTGTTTTAAAAGAAGAAGTTGTAAGAATTTTAAGTGATTTTACAACACTTAATCAAAATTATGTATATTTGAAACGAGTGAATGATTCTTATGAAGTTTCTTTGACCCCGTTCAAAAGAAAGATTAAAAAGCATGATCAAGAAGCGGAAAATTAGGCAAGGTGAAATTTGGATGTGTCAACTTCCGAATGGTGAAGATTCAGAACAATCTGGTGTAAGGCCATGTGTATGCATGAGTACAAACACTAGAAATGAATCAAGTCCAAACGTATATATATATCCAATTACTCATGCTTTTAAAAAGAATCAACCTTGCCATTATAAATTATATCAAGAAGATTATCCATTCTTTACATATAAAGAAAATATAGTTTTATGTGAAGAAGGTAGAAGTATTAGTAAGAATCGTCTTGATCGAAAACTTGGCGAAATATTAATAAAAGACATTATTGGAATATTAAAATGTAAAGAATATGTCTTTATAGAAAAGAACAGAGATTAGCGTAGGCTACTCTCTTTTACATAACAACATATAGGAGAGTGGCACATGGAAGATCACAGAGAATTAGAAGAACTAAAATCAAAGGTAAGTAAAATTGAATATACTGAAATTAAGGAAATTAAAGAAGATATTCAAAGAATTAAAATCGACTTAAACACGAACAATATTCTTACAAAACAATGTACTGAAAGTAATGAACACTTGTCTCAAGCACTTGATTCATTAAAATCTACAATGATTGAAGTGGCTCAAAGTGTAAAAGATAGCAATAAAGTAACGTCAGAACTTGCTTTAAATGTTCGTGATCTTAATGATAAGTTTAACAACGTAGAAAATACCATGGATAGAAAATTTGATGAAGTCAATATTAGAATGGACGCTATTGACGATAAAAGTAAATTTGATATAGTAGAATGGTTAAAATCAAATTGGATAAGTTTGCTACTTGGTGTTGGTGCTATTGTTTATGCGCTTTCACAAATTGGTATTAATCTATAAAGGAGGCTATAAATGATTAGCTTGAACAAAATCGGTGGTCAAATTAATACGGCTACAGCTTCTTTTGACGTAAGTAAAACAGAAGATATTGTAAATCTTCCAAAAGAAGGAGTTCCAAACTGTAGTACCGCTATTGATTGGTCTACTGGCGATATGTATTTTTTTGATTTAGAAAACAATCTTTGGAAGAAAGTTCAATAGGGAGGATATAATATGACGGCAGAACAAGCATATATCCTCTCAAGAGTATTTACAAACAATTCTATTAAAGGAATTACAGGTGCATTAGCAGGTAAAAATTGCACTATACAGTCAAGTACAAAAGAAGATGGTGTTACAACTATTACTTTTGCTTGGACAGCTGATGATGGAATTGAACACACTACTCAAATTCAAGTAAATGATGCTACTTCTGATTATGAAGATTTAATTAATATTCCTAAAATTGAAGGTGTTGATTTAATTGGAAACAAAACTTTTGAAGATTTAGGAATTGCGAGTGCAACAGATTTAGCACAAACAGACGGTCATCTACAAGATTTGGCAGATGATGTTGGGGATAAAAATAATCTACCTATGCCAAACGAAACTGTGGCAAATAATATTGAATATATTGATACAAAGATAGATGCGCTTATTGATGATAACGCAACTGGATTAGCTAAGACATTTTCAAGTGATAAAATTACAAAGACTTTTGCAACGCTTGAAGAAGTAAATGAAAGAATTCCACAATATAGCGAAATGCCTATTGCAACGGAAGCGTGTGGTGGTCAAATTGTACAATATATTGGAACTACAGGCGAAACATATATCCGTGGATATTTTTATGAATGTACAAAAGTTGAAACAGGATATGAATGGAAGAATATTAAAGTTCAACCAGAAGTAATTACTACAGAACAATATCAAGCTATTTTAGATAGATTGACTGCGTTAGAAGGATAATGTTATGGAGAGATAGAAAAACTATCTCTCCATTTTTTTAAATTAGGCGAAAACCGAGTACATATAAGGAGAACGATATGAAAAGAGGATATTTAACAAGCGATGAACTAATTCAAATTGTCAATGAACTTGTAAGTGTAAACGAGGACGGAAATTTTCTACATGAAAAAGCAAGTGAAAGAGAGATTCTAAAAGTCGCTATGACAGCACAATGTTTATGTGAAGAAGTGTCTGAAATGAAAACTTGTAATGATATGTATGATTGGTATATGGAACAAGATATTGACTTCGACACTGATGTAAAGAATTATTATGTGATTGATAAACTTGTTAAGGAAGAATTGGGAATTGACTGTGCTGTAAGAAGTTTAATTAAAAATGTTGAAAATAAAATGACAGGATTTAACATGAACGACACTATTGAACAACTAAAGGGTGTGGTTAATAGTGACAATAAGTAACCAAGAAGAATTGCAACAAGTTATTAATGATTTAATAAGTGAAGCTTTAGATTTAACAACGGAAGAATTGCTAAATAAACTAGAAGAATTCATTCAATCAGATGTATATGATGTATCGAGTTTATGGGATAGTGTATATGGATTAAGAACGGGTGAATTTGGAAAATCTTGGGATAGAACTAAAGCTAAAAAGGTTACAAAAAATATTATAGAAACAGAAATATTTCAAAATGTATCAATTATGAATGTTGTAGATGTTCCCCCAATTCATATTGATAAGAATAATTTAGCTGAAATAATAAATAGCGGTACTGGTTACAATTTTGGACAAATGGAAGGTGTTGCAAGACCTTTCTGGAACGATTTTATGAAATGGGTTGATGAACATTTTGACGGAATATTTAGAAAAAATTGTATAAATGTAGGACTATTTATTTAAAAATTATAAGGAGAAAAGATATGATAACTTTAGGGTTAGATATGAGTAGCAAAAAAAGCGGTTATAGTCTTTTCGATGATAAAGAATTGAAATTGTATGGACTTTGGGAAATTCCAGAAGATATTATTGAGTGGCGTGATAGAATTATATGGATGAGTCAACAACTAGATACTTTTGTTAAAACACATAATGTAGACCAAGTATTTGTAGAAGATGTTCCTTTGTCTATGGCTAATCCTCAAACTCTAAAAATTTTATCAGCATTACAAGGAATGATTATATCTGTATGTACTTTAAATAATCTTAAAGTATCATTTATTGGAGTATCACAATGGAGAAGTTCTTTAGGATTATTTACAGGCACAAGAAAAGGCACTACTAGAGAAGAAATGAAGAAATCAAGCGTTGAATACGCCAATAAGACATTTGGTTTAGATTTGATATGGAAAAGTAAATCAAGTAAGAAAAATCAAGATGACTTGGGTGACGCAATTTGCGTAGCTTGGTCACAACTTATAGAACATAAACAATTTGGCAGGAGGTGAAGTAAATGTCTGATTTTTATGCAAAATTTAGGGCTGATACTACACAGCTTGTTAAAGATTTAAAAACTGTTTCAGCACAACAAACTTTTAAAGTTAAAGTTCAAGCCGATGGAACCCAAGTAAAAGAACTTCAAAAAGAAGTTATGAAAGTTGTAGATTCTGAAGGTAAGATGACAACTGTTACAAATACTTTAAATAAGAAAACAGGAGAATTTAATCAAACTTTAAAAGAATCTGCTAATACAGCTAAAACGTGGTCTGAGGAGTTCAATGATTCATTTCAAAAAGTTCTTAGGTTCGGATCTATAACTGCCATTATTGGAGCTTTTAGCCAAGCCCTTAAAGAAGCTGTCCAAACAGTAAAAGAATTTGATGATTCTTTAACTGAATTTAAAAAAGTGTCAGATTTAAACGGTGAATCATTGGATGCATATACTAAAAAATTAGGTGAACTTGGACAAGAAGTTGCGAGAACGAGATCGGAAATGGTTTCTTCAGCAACAGAATTTGTTAAGAGTGGTTATTCAGAAGAAGATGCCGCTCAATTAGCAAAAATTTCCGAACTCTATCGTAATATTGCGGACGAGGCTATTAGCAGTGGAGATAGTGCGAATTTCATAATCTCGCAGATGAAAGCGTTTTCTAATAACACAGAAGAATTTGCTTTACATACTATCAATGCTATCAATAACGTCTCAAACAATATGGCGGTTAGTTCTAGCGATATTAGCACTGCTTTAAGTAAAACTTCTAGTGCTATGGGAGCACTAGGAAACACATATGAACAGACAGTTGCTTTAGTTACAAGCGGTACTGAGATTATGCAAGGTCAAGCCTCAAAAGTCTCACGAGGATTGAGAACCATAGGTAACAATATTGCTAACGTGGCTCAAGATGCAGATACATTAGAAATATCTGTTCAAGGGGTTACAAAACAAATTGATTTATTAGATTCAGCTACTGGGGATATGCGTAGTACATTTGATATTATGCAAGATATCTTCACAAGTGGTTGGGAAAATATGTCTAATGCAGAAAAACAAGCATTAGCGATCAGTTTAGCTGGTTATTGATTAGCCAGAGACAGATTTAATAAACGGGGAAGTGCAGACCCAAAACTACGGTATCAAGTCTGTAATCTGCTTAATTTTAAGTGGATGCCTAAGAGCTTTACATACCAAGTTATAATGGTAACATTATAATGGCTTAGAGTAATTAACTAAGGTATGGTAACAAGTGTAAAGATATATGGTCAATCCGACACAGAATACACACTGGAATATGTGGAATGTGCCAACGACTATCGAAAGCAATCAAGTTTATACTTGACAAATATAACTTATTATGATATAATAAGAATAAGCCCTTTTAAGGGACGAAGCAAGTAGAGTACATCATAATCGTTTAGTGATGGAAAGAATCTGCGTGTAAGAAATTACATAAAATATAGTCTATTCTCATATGAAAGTATGAGTAAAATATTGTTAATCATGGAGTGATAAAATGCCTAAAAAGAAAACTATCGAAGAAGCATCTTCTATGTTTGAAAAAAGAGGACTACATCTTTGTGAAATAGAATATAAAAACAATAGAACAAAAATGATGTGTTATGATAATGATGGTTATTATTACAGCTTATCTCTTTTAGGGGTAATAGATTTAAGAACAAAATGGTTTGAAAAAGTCAGTGTTCAAAATCCTTATACTATTCAAAATATAGAGAAGTTTATAGAAAATAATGGTTATCATACTAAAGTAGTTTCTAATCAATATTTAGGAGAAAAGGAAGAACTAAAGTGCAAATGTGAATGTGGAGAAATTTATACAACCTGTTGGAATCATATAAGCCAAATGGATAAGTTCACTTGTAATAAATGTGGGAGAAAAAGAAGTGCGTTGAAGCAAACATATTCGATAGAATATGCAGAATCAATTTGTAAAGAAAACGGATTTAATTTAATAAAAGAATCATATGTTGACGCACATAATCTTTCTATTTTAGATAAGGAAGGATATAAGTATAAAACTATATTATATAACATTTCTAATGGCTTAAATAAATTTGATAAGTTCGAGAAATTTAATCCATATACTGTTTATAACATGAACCATTATATAGAATTAAATAAATTACCTATTGAAATGGTAGATAAAACAGAAAGACAAATAGAAGTTAAAAAAGATTATATAGATTTTTATTGTATTGAATGTGGAGAAGTATTTAGCGCAACTTGGCAACAAATAGTATATGATCATAGATATAGATGTCGTAAATGTAGTTTAAGAGAATCTAACAATGAGATGTTTGTAAGAAAGTATTTAGAAGATCTTGGTATTGAGTTTGAGCAAGAAAAAAGGTTTAATGATTGCCGTATTAAAAGAGCATTGCCGTTTGATTTTTATATACCTTCTATAAATTATGTAATAGAAGTACATGGTCAGCAACATTATTATCAGTCCCCAATGTTTGATCAATCACTTGAAGAAAGACAAAAAATAGATTTATATAAGAAAAACTATTGTGAACAACATGGAATAGGATATTTAGAAATTCCATATTGGCTTATTGTTCAAAGTAAAACAGAAACATATAAAACTATGATTAACAATATTTTAAAGAAAGATTAACGACCTTTCTTAAATTTTAAAGAAAAATCAATTTGAAGTGTTTGTCAGCGTACTTGACAATTTTGCTGACGCACAAAAAGCAGTTGTTTTAGCTACAAATTCAGCTGGTTCAGCTGAGAAAGAAAACGAAGCATATCTTGATTCTCTTGGTGCTAAGTTAAATCAAACAAAGGCACTGCTGCAAGAACTAGTTCTTGGCGATGGTGGCCTTGAAAAATTTGGTAAGACATTATTAGATGTTGGTATTGCTATATTAAAATTTGCAAATAGCGATGTTGGTCAAGCTATAATTAAAATAACACTTATGACAACTGCAATTACAGTGGCAGGAAAAGCATTTCAGCTATTAAGTAAAACAAGTGTCGTATCGTGGTTATCAAATGTTGCAACTGCATTTGGAATACTGGCTACAGAGATTGTGACTACTGGAGATGTTGTAACTGCTTTTAATTTGACATTGGAAACATTAAATATAAATCCAGTTGTTTTAGGAATTACGGCAATAGTAGCCGCTGGATATGGTTTATATAAATTGGTTGGTTATCTTAACCCATCAATCGAAAAATTAAATGAAAATGTTAAAAACGCAAATTCAGAATATAAGCAAACAACTGGGAATATTGATTCAATTAAAGAATCGTTAAAGAACATCAATTCACAAATAGATAATATCAGATCCAAAGATAAAATTGAATTAACAGACCAAAAACAACTTGAAATGCTTCAAAAAGAAGAGGCAAGTTTGGAACGACAACTTCTTCTTCAAGAAGAATTACAAAGGTCACAAAAAGAAGAAGCAACAAAATCTGGTGTTAAAGTTTTATCTAAAGGTGTTTATGACGCTGGGGCTTTTGGTGTTGATATGGGAACTGGCGAGGTTCAAACAGGAACATCATCAGAAGCGTTAGTCTCATATACGAACCAAATAAACGAACTTCAACAACAACTAGAACCACTACTTCAACAGAAACAAGCATTAGAGGACGCCAACAAAGAAGAATCTCAAGAATATGCAGAACTTAGAGATAAAATTGTTGATTTAACAGAGAAACAAGATTCTGCTAGATCTGCCGCAGTTGATTATGCTCAAACTATTGAAGAGGCTACGGAAAATGCCGATGATTCCAATGAGAAAATTAAAGAAGGAATAGACGTATTAGACGGATATTATGACGCACTTAAAAACGTAGATGGAAAATCTCACGATACTTCTGATAATATTGAAAATATTGGTAATAATACGGAAGAAGCAAACGAAGATTTAGAAGAGGGTGCAAGTAAAGCTGAACAATTAGCTTCAGCATGGGAAGAATGGAATAATTCAATAGATAATATTCAGTCTGCTTATGATACTTTGTCTTCTGCCGTTGAAGAATATAATACTCAAGGTGGTTATAGTCTTGATACTTTGCAAGCATTATTGGCTTTAGATCCAGCTTATCTTTCTGCTTTACAGGAAGAAAACGGACAAATGACGCTTAATGCTGAAATAATTAAGCAGAAAATACAAACACAAGCTGATGAAGCAAAACAGATTATCTACAATACGGCTATTGAAAAATTAAATGCTATTGCTTCTGGCGAAGCTGGCGATGCCACAGAAACAGCGGCTAATAAACATGCTAACGCCGTAGGTGATATTAATGCAGAAACGTCAGCATTAAATCAAAATACACAAGCAGAATACTCTAATGCTATTATGAAAGCAAGAGCAAAAGGTGGTAGTGCGGCAAGAGAACAAATAAATGAAATCATAAAAGATACTCAAACGCAATTAAAACTTGTGAACCAATGGGTAAATAATGTTGGAACTAGCTTTGATAAATCAATGGGTACTGCTACCAAATCTACAAATAAAGCTACTGGTGCTGTCAACAAACAGAAACAAGCACTACAAGATGCAAAGAAAGCATTACAAACTGAACGTGATGCAAAAGTTAAAGAAGTCGAAGCTCAACTTAAAGCTCTCGAGAAACAATATAATACTGAAAAGAAAAATATTGAAGATGAGAGAGATGCACAGATTGATGCTATCGAAGCTGAGATTGATGCCATCGAAAAAGAACGTGATGCACGTAAAGAGTATTGGGATGAACAACTTAATAATCTTGAAGCGCAAAATCAAGCTGTCGAAGATGGTATTGAATTACAGCAACTTTATAATGATTTAGCAACTGCACAACAGACGAAGAAAATGATCTTTAAAGATGGAAGATTCGTCTATTCGTCTGATGAATCTGCCGTATCTACTGCTCAAGATGCTCTTGATGAATTTAATCGTAAAAAAGAATATGAAAGACAGAAAACATATCTTGAAAATCTTCGTGATATGGAGGATAAAAATTACGAAAATAGACTTGATGATCTTAAATCTTTTAAGGAAGAACGTCAAAAATATTATAGTGATTTATTGGAACAACTTAAAGATCATTACGAAGAAGAAAAAGAGCGATTAGAAGATTATCGTGATCAAATTAAAGATCAATACGATAAACAGATTGACGATCTTGAAAATCAGAAAAATTCATTGAATAGTCAGTATAATCAAATGTTGAATAATCAAAAAAGTTTTCAAAATAATTCTTTAGCAAGTGCACAGGCTTATGTACAACAATATAATGCGATTATGCGTGGTTTGGCTAGTGGTGGTGTTACTACTGTAAGTGCAAGTGAAGGAATTAAAGTTGGTGGGAAAACTTCATCGACAACAATAGGCGAAGCACTAAAAGGCAGTTCCGCAAGAAGAAGTTCTAATGCAAAGTCTACTGGTGACAATTATGTAAATGGTTATGCTACTGGCGTAAACGGGATTAAAGATTCTGAGCTATCTGTAGTTGGTGAAAATCCTAAGTACCGTGAAATTGTTATTGGCTCTAAATTAAATAATGATCAAGGTACGGTCATGGCATTAAAACGTGGTAGCGGTGTTGTCAATGCTAAAGCAACAAATACTCTTGCTAGTTTATTTAATGCTTTCACAAGTCAACGTTCTATAGGACAAGCTATTAGTAATTCTGATAGTCATGTAACAACTATTGAAATTGGTTCTATTAGTTTGCCACAAGTGACTGATGGAAAAAGTTTTATTAGTTATTTACAAAATTTCAAAACAGATCTTACGCAACGTGCGTTTAAGAGATAAATTTGAAGGAGTGGAGAAATCTGCTCCTTTGTACATATTATAAAATAGGGAGGCACAGCAATGTCTGAACAAATGGAAAGGAACGCTTATCAGCAACTTTTAGAAGGTATTACATTCTATATAGATAAAGTTGTGTCTGATAATAAAGAGAAAACAACAACCGCTAGAATTGTTTCTGTTCAAGCAGATGGTAGTTATACAATAGATTTAGAAGGTAAGCAATATTCAAATATTAATACCATAGGTGGAACTTGTACTGTGAATGAAATGGTAAAAGTTATGATTCCACAAGGCCAATATAACAATATGTTTATCTTAAAAGGTGGGTCTGGAAGTGGTGGAGGATCTGCAAGTGGTGTTACTAGTGTAAATGGAAAAGCTGGTAATGTAACTTTAACAGCAAGTGACGTAGGTGCTTTACCAAATACTACAATTATACCAACTAAGACAAGTGAATTAGATAATAATAGCGGTTTTGTAGTAGATACAAATTATGTACATACTGATAATAATTTTACTACTATATTAAAAGATAAACTTAATGGTATTGCTAATGGAGCAGAAGTCAATGTTCAAGCTAACTGGAATGAAACAGATGTTAATAGCGATGCTTATATTAAAAACAAACCATCTATTCCAACTAAAACTTCTGAACTTCAAAATGACAGTAATTATGTTATAGATAAAAATTATGTTCATACAGACAACAATTATACAAATGCAGATAAAACAAGTGTTGGTACAATTAAAGATAAGGTTGATAAAGTGGAAGGGAAAGGTCTTTCTACAAATGATTTGACTGACGCTTTAAAGAAGCAATATGATGAAGCTGTTGTTGATAAACATACTCATACCAACAAACAAATACTTGATGAAATAACTGCTCCATATACAGAAGAAGAAAAAACAAAATTAGAGAGTATTGAAGATGGAGCACAAAAGAATACAGTTACAGGAGTTAAGGGAAGTTCTGAAACTGTGTATCGAACTGGAAATATAAACATTACAAAAGAAAACATTGGACTTAGCAATGTCGATAATGTAAAGCAATGGTCTAACGATAATCACCCAACAACATTGTCTGGATATGGAATTACTGACGGAGTTGATTCAACTGATTTTAACACACTTAAAGGTCGTGTTGACACAAACGAAGATAATATTGCAATGTTGGATAGTGATATTGAAGGTTTAAATACAGATGTAGAAACGTTAAAAACAGATGTGACTACAGTTAAAAATGCTGTTACTACTATTCAAGATGATTATGTACCTAAGTCCAGAAAGATTAATGGAAAGGCTTTAAGTTCTGATATTATGTTAGATGCAAGTGATGTTAAAGCAATTTCCACAAGTCAAAAGGGTGTAGCTAATGGTGTTGCTGAACTTGATGCAAATGGACTTATACCTAGTTCTCAACTTCCAAGTTACGTTGATGACGTACTTGAATATGATACAAAAACAGACTTTCCAACAACTGGTGAAAGTGGGAAAATTTATATAGCGACTAACACAAATTTACAATATAGATGGACTGGAACACAATATGTTGAAATTAGCCCGAGTTTAGCATTAGGAGAAACAAGCTCAACTGCTTATCGTGGTGACAGAGGCAAAATAGCTTATGATCATAGTCAAAAAACAAGCGGAAATCCACATAAAGTTACAAAAAGTGATGTCGGTCTTGGTAATGTTGGCAATTTTAAAGCTGTATCAACAGTAGCAAGTCAAGGCTTAACAGATACAGAAAAAGCTAATGCTAGAGCTAATATAGGTGCTGGAACAAGTAATTTTAGTGGTTCTTATAATGATTTATCCGATACTCCCGCATTTTTAACTGGTGGCTCTCAAACTACAACTTCTACTGCTGATGGTGGTACGAATACCTTTACCTTTACAAAATCCGATGGGACTAAAGCTACTTTTAATGTAAAAAATGGTTCAAAAGGATCATCTGGTAAAGATGGCACAAATGGAAAAGATGGTGTACGTGGAAATACATGGAGAGTTGGCACTGATTTAACTCATGCAGGAGATACAGCTACAACAACAAAATTTACTTCCGCAAATACAATTATAGGCGATATGTATCTTAATACACAATGGCAATTTGTATATCAATGTATTGCTGTTACATCTACAAATTCAACATGGGAATATTTATGTTCTATTAAAGGTGGAACTCTAGCTTGGAATAGTAGAAATGTTAATGTGGCAAGTGCTAAACAAATTACTAAATCAGAAGTTGACGGTGGAGAAAATGTATATAGATTTACATTGTTTGATGGCTCTACAAGTGATTTAGTGATTCGTAATGGTACAGGTGTAAACATCACTACAACTTCAATAATGTATCAAGCAAATACAAGTGGTACTGCCATTCCTACAGGAACTTGGTCTACTACTATACCTAGCGTTACAAAGGGACAATATTTGTGGTCAAGAACTATTGTATCTTATTCAGATGGAAAATCTACTACAACATATAATGTTGCATATCAAGGGAAAGACGGAACAAATGGGACTAATGGTGTTTCTGCTGGCTTTGGAACGCCTACCGCAACTATTGATTCTAATACGGGAACTCCAAGTGTTGCTGTTACTGCTACTGGATCAGATACTTCCAAGGTGTTTAATTTTGCCTTTAAGAACTTAAAAGGTAAAGATGGCACAAATGGAAAAGATGGTGTACGTGGAAATACATGGAGAGTTGGCACTGATTTAACTCATGCAGGAGATACAGCTACAACAACAAAATTTACTTCCGCAAATACAATTATAGGCGATATGTATCTTAATACACAATGGCAATTTGTATATCAATGTATTGCTGTTACATCTACAAATTCAACATGGGAATATTTATGTTCTATTAAAGGTGGAACTCTAGCTTGGAATAGTAGAAATGTTAATGTGGCAAGTGCTAAACAAATTACTAAATCAGAAGTTGACGGTGGAGAAAATGTATATAGATTTACATTGTTTGATGGCTCTACAAGTGATTTAGTGATTCGTAATGGTACAGGTGTAAACATCACTACAACTTCAATAATGTATCAAGCAAATACAAGTGGTACTGCCATTCCTACAGGAACTTGGTCTACTACTATACCTAGCGTTACAAAGGGACAATATTTGTGGTCAAGAACTATTGTATCTTATTCAGATGGAAAATCTACTACAACATATAATGTTGCATATCAAGGGAAAGACGGAACAAATGGGACTAATGGTGTTTCTGCTGGCTTTGGAACGCCTACCGCAACTATTGATTCTAATACGGGAACTCCAAGTGTTGCTGTTACTGCTACTGGATCAGATACTTCCAAGGTGTTTAATTTTGCCTTTAAGAACTTAAAAGGTAAAGATGGCACATCGGCAGGATTTGGTACTCCTACGGCTAGTGTGGACGCTAATGTAGGCACTCCTAGTGTCACAGTGACAGCAAGTGGTTCTGATACTGCTAAAGTATTTAACTTTGCTTTCAAGAACCTTAAAGGAATTACGGGTGCAACAGGTACAAGAGGCTCAGTAATTAATTATGGAACAACAATTACTGGAACTTCGACAACAGCGACAGCATTTCCAAATTCTGGACTTGCATCTTCTTTGGTAAATGATATGTATATTAATACATCAACGTTTTACTTATATAGATGTACAGTAGCAGGAAATGCAACAAATGCAAAATGGGTGTATGTTGGAACTATTAAAGGAGAAAAAGGAGACAAAGGTTCAACTGGTGCTAACGGTAAAGACGGCATTACACCGACAATAAAAGCGGCTTCTGGATCTAACATAAGTTCTGTTGGTACACCAAGCGTATCAGCTTCAACTAGTGGTACGGAAACTACTTTTACCTTTAACTATTTAAAAGGACAAAAGGGTGATAATGGTAAAGGCATTAATTCAACAGCTGTAACATATCAAACATCATCTTCTGGTACGGCAATTCCAACTGGTACATGGTCAATAACAATTCCAAGTGTGGGTGCAGGACAATATCTATGGACTAGAGTGATTATTACTTATACAGATTCAACTACTTCAACAATGTATTCTGTTGGTAGAAATGGTACAAATGGTTCAACACCAACTATTAAAGCCGCAGGTGGTACTGATATCGGTGCGGTAGGAACTCCAAGTGTAACATCTTCTACAAGTGGTACAACCACAACTTTTACTTTTCATAACCTAAAGGGAGAGAAAGGAGAAAAGGGCGAAAATGCTACTACAACAGCAGTTGCCACTGAATCTACAAATGGATTAATGAGTTCTGCTGATAAAACCAAGTTGAATAATACCAATGTTGTGTTTGGTACTTGTTCTACAGCCGCCGCCACCGCCGCCAAGACTGTCACAATAACAGGAAATACTAATTGGCAACTTAAAGCAGGTGCTATTGTTTTTGTTAAATTTACTACAACAAACACTGCTTCAAACTGTACTTTAAATGTAAACGGAACAGGAGCAAAACAAATTTGGTACAATAATGCAAAATACACTGGTAATTCAAATTTAGTATGTGGTTATGCTAACAGATATATCATATTTGGTTATGATGGCACATATTGGGTATGGCTAGGATTTAGTGCTGAAAACAATACTTGGACAGCGTTTAAAGGGGCTACTGCTACTACAAATGGCACGGCTGGTTATGTTCCTGCTCCTACAAAGGGAAATCAAGATAAATTCTTTAGAGCAGACGGAACATGGGCTACTTTAAGTTTGACTTGGAATGAATAAAGGAGGCAAGATTAAATGGCGTTAATTAAGCCTATTATGTCAAGCATAACAGCATTTGACGCTACCATGGAGCAAACATTTAGTTTTGTCTCCAATGGTGGCGATCAAGTTGTTGCTAATCAATTAACTATAAAAAATCAAGATACAAATAAAATCGTATATCAAAATAAAATTACATCATATGCATTTCAACAGACCGTTCCTGCAAATACATTAGAGAACGGTTCTTATTATACTGCATATTTTAATACATATAACGTAAATGGCGATGAGAGTGAATCAAGTAATACAATTCAATTTAATTGCTATACAGTACCAACACTAGTATTAATAAATTTACCACAAGATAATTTAATAGAAAATAGTAATTATACATTTGGTGCTACATATAATCAAGAACAACATGAAATGTTAAATAGTATGGAATTTGAGTTATATGATAGTACAGGAATATTACTTGAACGAAGTGACGTTTATTATGGAACACAGATAATTCCAATTACATTTACTCATACATTCTCTGGATTTGTTAATAATGAAACATATAGCGTTAAAGCTATTGGCATTAGTATTGATGGTATGGAAGTAGAATCTGAATTGTATACATTTACAGTTAGGTATCAGTATCCATCAATGTTTAATCTACTTGACTTAGTGAATATGTGTGAAAAGGGATGTGTGAAAATTGAAAGTAATACAGAGTCTATTGACGGAGAAACGCCACCAGAATTTACACCACCATTGTTTCTAAGTTCATTTCAAGCAACAGATCCTAGCATTTATGTTCAATGGGGCATTCCGTTTGAATATGATATGGAGAATCATCAACCTATTAGTGAGTGGACTGAATTAAGTTTACTTGACATTCACGATTATAATAACTGGGTTCAATGGACACAGGGATTTAATATTCCTATGAATTTTACATTTACTTCATTTATGAAAGCTGGTAGACTTGGAACTTTTGCTATTTTGGGAACAGAACAAAATGGATTCAAAATAGATCTAATACGTGAAATCCCATACGGTGAAACAGAAGCTAAAGATAGATTTGAAGTTAATGGTTATGTAAACGGTGAACTTACTGTACATCAGACATCTAACTATGTCAATATTTTAAATCAATCTACATACTACTTGATTTGGTTCAGAAAAGTAAATGATCAATATGATTTAAGAATGACCGTTCTACAAGAAGGCCAGCACGACAAGATGGATTGGGGAGAAAGTAGTGTATGGTATGAAAGATTAACTGACATATCATGGAGTCCAGAATCATATCCTCAAGGAACAGAATTTGAACCATTATCTAATGATATGTCAAGTGTATTTCCGTTAATGTGTGTAAGATTATTAAACGGTATTTATGATAATATGGACATTACATCAGATGTGTCTAAAGAATTTACCACGAATATACCAACTTGGGATTATTCTACAATAATCGCTTGTAATTTTAATAACAATCTGGATGGTGGCAATCTTGATGTATTGTTATCACAAATCAAATATATTAAGATTAAACGGAGAAAGAAAGGAACGTTTAATTGGGTAACATTAAAGCAGTATGAAATTAAAAAGCAATCTGATTTGAATATCGTTTATGAAGATTATTTTGTTCCTACTGATTATGATGCTGAATATGCATTAGTTCCAGTACAAGATGGTGGGGTTGAAGGAACATATATTATTAACGATATTACAACGAAATTTGCAAGCACCGTGATTGCAGATCAAAACCAAGTATTTAGTCTTAAAGCAAATATTCAATATGGTGGTGATATAAAGAACGCAACGTTTAGCACCTATGAACCATTAAATAGCAAATATTATATTGTTCAAAAGAATGGAGATTTGGATAGTTGGAGTGGTTCTATTTCTGCTATGGTGACTGGATATACTTTTGATAAGACACATAGAATAGATAGACAAGACGTTCTAAAAATGACAGAAGATATTTGCAAATTCTTCAATAATAATACTGCTAAAGTATTGAAGGATTGGAACGGAAAGATTCATATTGTTAGATTTTTAGGAAGTCCACAGGTTACTTATAACAGTTCTTATGGTAATGGTGTGGCTTATGTGTCTGCCAACTGGGTAGAGCAAGGACAATTTGATAACCAAACTGATCTTTATAATAATGGATTAACAAATGTATTATCATAGAAAGGAGGAAAATATATGCCAACACAGACAGAATATAATTTGTCAAAACAAATGATGCGAGTATTGCATTATAGAATTGTTTTATTAAACTACCAATTTCAAGAAGTCGGAGAAATAACTGGTGATACAGTAGAAGCTCCAAATTTTGCTATTGATGCAAATTCGGATATTCGCAGAACTTGTGGTATATCTTTAACTCCTAGAGATAGTTCCTTTGATATTCGACAAGGAAGTAAAATTTGGCTTGATAAATATGTTCAGATATATATTGGTCAAGACGATATAAGAACAGGTGAAACAGTTTATACAAATATGGGGATTTATCTTATTGATAATCCCCAAAGAGTATATTCTTCAACTGAAAATAAACTAACCATTCAAGGCGTAGACTTGATGGCTAAATTGACTGGATTAAGAAATGGTAATCTTGTCGGAGTTCCGTATTTTATTCCACAAGGAACAAATGTTCGTGTTGCGATTATTGCTTGCCTTGAAATTGCAGGATTCACAAAATATGTCGTTGACGAATGTCCTATTGATACACCAAACGATATAAATATAGATGTTGGTGGAACAATATATGATATTCTTTCACAACTTAGAGATATACTCCCCAATTATCAGATTTATTTTGATGTAGATGGTGTATTTCATTACACTTTAATTCCAAGTGGTAAAAACGAACAGATTATGGTAGATGATGATATTTGGAACGTGAACATATTAGACTATCAGAAATCTACTGATTATGATTCATTAAAAAATTCCATTGAAGTAATAGGCAAAACACATGATATTAAAAATTATGGTGGTCAAGCTACTACAAGTGGAGATACATACAGTATATCTTTAAGTGGACTAAGTGATTTAAGCCAATATTCAAAAGTTGGATTTAATACTAATATAGATTTAGGTAGTAGCAAGAAACTACAAGTTACTTTAACGAACACAAAGGTTGATTCAAGTGGAAATATTACTACAGAAACAAAAACCATAAAATATCCAATTAAGAATGAGGATGGTACTGTGCCTACATTTACAGGAGTAGACACTTACTATGTTGTGAAATTAACATATCAAGAAGATCATTGGGAATTTGATAATGTACAATCCGTAGTAGATCCTAAAAGAGCCGTTATTAGTGAAGACACATATATTGTATCAGACAGTTCAATCACAAGTTTGAATGACGGAATGACATACACATTTAGAACTCCTGCTACTGGCTGTGAAAATGTATACCTACCATATTTTCAAATTAACAGTTTAAAAAGATTGAAGATTAAGAACACTGTTAAACTAAGAAACGATACTGTGTATACTTTGAAATATTATAAAGCAAGTTCTTATGAACAGCAAAAATATTTTCAGTTTATGGGAGAAGTAATTCCTAGAGGCTCGGCTAAAGAAGATAATCCAGACAGCCCATTTTATATAGGTGGAAGTGTTGGAGAAATTAGACAAGTTCTTAGTGGTGGAGAATATGATAATATTTACACTACTGATTTAGCAAGACAAAGGGCTGAATGGGAATTGTATACCAGATGCCGTTTGCAAGATAGTATAACTGTAAACTGTGTACCTATTTATTGGCTTGATGTAAATTGGTTGATAGAAATTACATTGCCTAATAAATATGGCATAGAAGAAAAAGAACAATATATAATTAAATCAATAAGTATAAATAGTGGTAATGGTGCTACAATGGCTGTACAAATGCAAAAGTATTATCCATACTACGAAGACTAATATAGAAAGGAAGCAAAAATTATGGCAAACGTGTTATTCACAAGGGATACACTAACTAACATAGAAAATTTGACAAAAAATCCAGTGACAGACGGGCAGTTACTTTTTGATACATCAGGTTCTGGTAAAATGTATATGGACGTAGGAACACAACGTCTTGAAATGGGCGGAGCGATGACCATTGACTCTAAACTTAATTCCACTTCTACAAACCCAATTCAGAATAAAGCTGTAGGTGGAGTTATGCTTAGTACACTTGATGAAATTAATGTAACAACGTCTAAAGGCTTTATTACAGATGCATTAGCAACAAGAGCGTTAGCTCAAAAAATTGGAACAACAGATATATCTAGTATTGGAGATGGTACTTGTACTGGTGCTATTAGTGCTTTAAATTCGAGGACTTTAAAAGTAAACTCTGTAACCGTGACAAAAACGACAAGTGAGTTTGCAGAAACTAATTATTATGAGTATAGAGACAAAATAATAGTTGGTTGGGAGTGTAACACAGCATTGTTGGTGCCACAACCAAACAAATCATTTAGATGCTTTGGGAATATTCAATTCCAACAATTAAGTCCTATAACAAATACACAAATAACATTTATCCTATATTATTTGGAAATTGTATAATTTAGTTGAAAAGCTATATAAAATATTATTGCAAAAAATTCGAGTTATCTTTTGTTAAATACGATACTTATATCACCACTTCAAATACTGATAATGGCTATTACTATTCAATTATAGACGTTTCTAGTAAGTTGTCTGGAAATAGTGTTTTAAGTAATGTAACATTCAATGAAGGAAATTAGGTTGCATTTTGGTGAGGTGGTGAAACACCTCAAACTGTGACGCTTTTCATTTCGATTTAAATACAGACACTTGTTAATAAACCTTCTTGTGCACTCCACATGGGGGCGCAGATTTAAGATATACAGAAAGCGGGGCGAACGCCAAATGAGTAAGAAGCACCGCTGTTGTCCGCAAGACCGTCACGGCCGACATTGGAGAAGCCAGAAACGGTACTTACATCTCTCAGCCAATAGTTATCTCTGATATGTAGCTTAGTACGGTCAAACATGAAGAGCGGGAACTGACCGTCACATGAAGCCACGTTATAACCGTTACCATCATGTGCGCCCCGGCGTTGTTACTACTCGAATTTAATAGTTTTAAGGCGGTAAAAAAGTACCGCCTATTTGTTACATTTTCACTTCAATATCACGTAAAACGTCTGATTTGTATTTTTCTGGAATAATAATACCATATTTTACAGCTTCTACTTCTTCATTAGTTTGAAGTCCTTGATTGATATAAATACGAAGATCTCTATAATAAGTAATATTAAATGTGAGTAAATTCATAGCTTTTCCCATAATGGCTTTCATTTGAGCATTCGTATAATATTTACAATGCTCATCATTATCACTTGTATGCCAAGGAATTAATTCCATACCACTTTGAACCATGCTCATAAGTCCAAGCATAGAAGTTTGGTCATTTGCAGTCATAGTAAAATGTTCTGTAACACCATCAATTTCGATGTCAAATCCCTCAGCAATCGCCTTTTGTTGTGCTTCGTTCATTTCTTTAATCTTACGCTCACGTACAACCGCAATATCCTCTGGTGGTGCAATATAAGTAGATACAACGGTATATGTTTCATCTTCTTCTACTTCACCACTTGTAGGAATTTCCTTATCCCAACCTTGTATTGTATAATTTTCATTAGCAGTAATTGTTGGAATTACAATTTCAGAATAATCATACACTTCTTGAGCAGTCTTGCCAACCAAAGTAGCACCACTTCCACCATTAAATGTAATCTTCTTCTTTGGCTTTACCCATTTATGATTATCATCCGTATATCTACATACATTCTTTCCAAGTTCTGGTTCTTCATAATCATACTTGAAGTCACTATAATCACCAAACATATAATCTGCATCTGTATATAGTTCAAACCCAGTTAAATGTCTTGGACAGCCTTGAACTTCAATGGTATGTTCATCAACAACTTTAATTACGCCTTGAAAATGTGTATTATCATTTAAAAATTTAATATATGACATATTATTTTCCTTTCTTTAAGCTGGCATACGCAATTTATCATGCTCATACCTCATTTTGCTATCACTAGCCGTTACATAAATTCTTGTTGAAGCAATATCATCATGTCCCATTAATTGTTGTACAGTAATTAAATCAGCATAATTTAACATAGTACAACCAAATGTTCGTCTGAACTTATGCGGATAATTATTTATAACTTCTGCTTTTGCTCCAATTTGTTTTACAATTTTTCTTAAATTCTCATTAGATAGTTTTGTATGCTTATACTCGCCATCCATATTTTTCTTTCTATCATTACAAAATAGATATTCAGAAACAATACCATGTTTCTTTCTATCCTCTAAATATTGATTAATATGTAACAAACAACCATCAGATAAATAAACAATTCTTTGTTTATTGCCTTTACCATGAATCAAGATTGTCTTGTCATAGAAGTCAACGTCCTCTAATTTGATTCCACATAATTCAGAATTTCTTACACCAGTAGTAAGCAATAAATCAATAATTGCTTTATCTTTATATGTATAACAGTTGTCTTTAATTTTTGTGATTTCAGTATCACTATATGGCTTTCTTATTTTTCGTTCACCTTTAATTGGCTTAATCTTTGATACTGGATTCCGCAAGATATACTCTTCTTCTACAAGCCACGAATAAAATGAATTTAAATCTCGTCTATTATTATCCAGTGTTGCTTCACTATTTCCAAAACTTTCAAGTCTATACAAAAACATTCTAAGCATATTCGTATCAACTTTTAATAAATCTACATCAAACATGCCAGTAAATCTATGCAATGTATATGAATATGCTTTTAATGTTGTTTTTGCTAAACCTTCAATTTTCTTTGCCACTACAAATTCTCTAATTAACCGCTCATTTTTCCCAGTATATACAGAAAGTAAATCACGTTCTTCGTTTTCTTCAACCTCATACTTAGAAAGTTCTTCCATCAATACAACCTTCAACTTATCTAGCTGTTCTTTATTTAGCTCTGCACCCATTTTCAACACAATGTCACCATACAATCTTTCCTTACAATCCATAATAACTTCTCCTTTACTTTTATGATATTGTAATTATACCATATATTGTATTTAAAGTAAAGAAGAAGTTAGTTGGTTAAATTCGAGTAGTAACAACGCCGGGGCGCACATGATGGTAACGGTTATAACGT
>ERZ808278.48-NODE-48-length-107232-cov-5.021292_pt1 | contig 107232 bp, 89 predicted proteins | sample MGYA00521239_ERZ808278 | MGnify/ENA primary metagenome ERZ808278 (study PRJEB31516, sample SAMN03275600) | gut metagenome | biome: mammalia-associated habitat; material: feces | host: Papio cynocephalus | place: Kenya | collected 2012-07-17 ...
AAAGTAATAAATTATAGTGAAAAGTGAAGAAGTGAGGTAGCTTTTCGCTGTGGCGAAAAGCAATTTTTATTATAAAGTTGGAAAAGTAATTAAGTTTATGGTATAATGGAATAAAGTTAAAAAGGAGGACTGGCAATATGTCCGAAAGCCCGTTGATGATAAAATCCAAGGCATTTGCCTTGGAAGTAATACGCGCGTGCAAGATTTTGCGAGAGGCAAAGTGCGAAAGTGCTTTAATCAATCAGTTTTTGCGTTCAGGGACAAGCATTGGTGCGAATATCCGCGAGGCATTTTATGCGCACGGCAAAGCTGATTTTGTAGCAAAGCTACATATTGCTCTTAAGGAATGCTCCGAAACAGAGTATTGGCTTGAGCTTTTGATTGAAAGCGGATATTATTACGACAAAACGATTTTGGATAGATGTGTTGAGGTGAAAAAGATTTTAATCGCCTCAATCAATACGGCGAAGGAGAATACATGAATTCTTACATTATAAGGCCCTTGGCTTAAATCAAAAAGAAGCTTAGTTCAAAAGAAACCCCGCAGAACGTGCGCCGTGTAGGGCGCGGATTTGCAAGTCAAAAGAAATTTCACGGAGTTCTTTACCCACGCCACAAAAAAGCAGGAGCCGCCGGCTCCTGCTTTTTTATATTTACTTTGCTCAAACTGTACTTAACGGGAAAATATCAAATTGCCTTCCGCGTCATATCTCGACCACTTTATCTGATTCCCGTTTGCATCATATTCATAAATAGTATAATATTCAAGCTTCCCATCGGCATCATAATTTGAATCCTTTATCTTTTTTCCGTTTTCGTCATATTCAAAAATCCAATATTCTTTAAGCTCTCCATCGGCATCATAGCTATAGGTTAATTGTTTTGTAACTTTTCCGTTATCGTATTCAAAAACGTTCGTGAGCTTTCCGTCGGCATCATAGCTCGACGATTTTATCACGTTCCCGTTTGTGTCATATTCATAAACACTATAATTTTTAAGCTTTCCGTCGGTATCATAGCTCGACCATTTTATACATTTTCCGTTTGCATCATATTCAGAAACACTATAATATTTAAGCTTTCCGTTGGTATCATAGCTCGACGATTTTATCTCGTTCCCATTTTCGTCATATTCAGAAACACTCGTGAGCTTTCCGTCGGCATCATATCTTGACGATTTTATCTCGTTCCCGTTTTCGTCATTTTCATAAACGTAATAGAACTGTAGCTTTCCGTCTAAATCATAATAGGAGTCTTTTATTAAGTACCCATTGGCATCATAGCTCGACCATTTTATACGGTTCCCGTTTTCGTCATATCCGTTTTCGTCATATTCAGAAACATATTCAGAAACACTATAATATTCAAGCTTCCCATTGGCATCATAGCTATAGGTTAATTGCTTTGTAACTTTTCCGTTTGCATCGCATTCGAGAACTATGGTGGGCTTCCCGTCAGCATTATATCTTGAATGCTTTACATTCCCATTTGCATCATCTTCCCAAACGTCATAGTTGGCAAGTTTCCCATCGGCATCATAATTTGAATCCTTTATCTTTTTTCCGTTTTCGTCGAATTCAAGAACTCTCGTGAGTTTCCCATCGGCATCATAGCTATAGGTTAATTGTTTTGTAACTTTTCCGTTATCGTATTCAAAAACGTTCGTGAGCTTTCCATCGGCATTGTAGATTGACCGTTTTATCTGATTTCCATTTGCGTCATATTCATAAACACTATAATCTTCAAGCTTTCCGTCTGCATCATAGCTCGACGACTTTATCACGTTCCCATTTCCGTCAAATTCAGAAACACCATAATATTTAAGCTTTCCGTTGGTATCATAGTTATAGAATAATTGCTTTGTAACTTTTTCGTTATCGTATTCAGAAGCGCTCGTGAGCTTCCCATCGGCATTATAGATCGATGATTTTATCATGTTTCCGTTTGCGTCATATTCAGAAACACTATAATATTCAAGCTTTCCATCGGCATCATAGCTTGACGATTTTATCTTGTTCCCGTTTGCGTCATATTCAGCAATCTCATAGCCTATAAGCTTTCCATCGGCATCATAAATCGACGATTTTATCTGATTTCCGTTTGCGTCATATTCAGGAATCACATAGCCCATAAACTTCCCGTCAGCGTCATAGCCTGATAACTTTACCACGTTCCCGTTTTCATCATTTTCATAAACGTAATAGAACTGTAGCTTTCCGCCTAAACCATAATAGGAGTCTTTTATTAAGTACCCTTTGGCGTCATAATCCGATGATTTTATCACGTTTCCGTTTTGATCATATTCGTAAACGGTTTTCGGCTCGCCCTTGTCTTCTGCGTCTGTTGTGTCGTTTTGATTATCTCCGTAAACAGTTTTCGGCTCGTCCTTCCCTTCTGCGTCTGTGTTTCCGCACGATACCATGACAAACAATATTGCGACCGCCATGCATAGGGATAAAATAAGAGAGAGTGCCTTTTTCATTGTGTTTTTCCTCCAAATGAATGAAATTGAAAATAAAAAAAGTGCGCGGCTGAAAGCCACGCACAAAAAACGTAGGCTCCAAGCCGCGACGCAATCATTTTATAGCAAAGGTCATGAACATAAGCGTACAAAATGGGAGCATACATTTTTATCAAAAGATAAAAATGCACACTTATACCCATAACCCTTTTGCTTCTATTCTATTGCGTCGCAAGCAAAGTATATCACATGTGCCGCAACTTGTCAAGCGTTTTATCTATTTTCTTTGATTTTGTTACGTTGCCGTTTCCTGCGCAAAATGTGGGGGGATGATTGACAAACGGAAGGATTTGTGGTATCCTAAAACAAACAAAGTCGGAATTTACCGGAGGATCCATTCCTATGAAAAAACAGTTAAAAGGCATCGCGTTGCTTTTGGTTGCGATTCTCTTGATGATTGGATATGGTGAAAACGCGTTCTTTGATTTGAGTTTCAACTGGTCTGTAATATTCACAATTATGGGGATTGCAGGCGCTGTAATCGTATTTTTGCCTGACAAAAAAGAAAAATGAATTTCTGTCTGTCCACGCGAATCCTCTACATAGCAAAACGCTGCGGGACCGAGCGGTTTGCATGATTTGCATTGTTCAAAATTGGGGATTTGCACCGGCAAATCCCCAAGTGGTTTTATGAAAAATGCCCTTTGCATTTTTCTTTTGCAAGTGTTATAATAAAAATAGTTGCGTAGCAGAAATGCGTAAGTCCGAACGTGCGGGCTTACGCATTATTTTTTTACGGAGGTATCCGCCATGGAACAATCTCAAAATTTTCTCGCCACCGAAAAGGTGGGCAAGCTCATGCAAAAGTATGCCGTCCCCTGCGTCATATCCTTGCTCGTCGGGGCGCTGTATAACATTGTTGACCAGATTTTTATTGCAAACGCAAGTTATCTCGGTTCTTACGGCAACGCCGCCAACACCGTGGTGTTTCCTCTGACCGTGATAGCGCTTGGTATTGCGGTTTGCTTTGGCGACGGGTGCTGTGCCATGGTCAGCGGGCTGCTCGGAGAGGGAAAGCAAGAAGAAGCGAAGTATTCTGTCGGAAACGCGATGTTCTTTACCATCGCCGCAGGCTGTGTGCTGACCGCCCTGTATCTTATTTTTGACGATGCGTTGATTTCTGTTTTTGGCGGTCGCGTCAATGCCGAAACCTTTGCCTTGTCTAAAGAGTATTTCTTTTTTATCACGCTCGGCATTCCGTTTTATATGTTCGGACAGGCGATGAATCCGGTCATTCGCGCTGATGGAAGCCCGAAATTTGCGATGCTCTCCACGCTTGCGGGGGCGGTCGCGAACATTTTGCTCGATCCCATTTTCATTTTTGCTTTCCGATGGGGAATGATGGGCGCGGCGGTTGCTACGGTTATCGGGCAGGTGCTGACTGCGGGGTTGGCGGTCTGGTATTTGCTTCATCCCAAAAGCGTAAAGTTGGACAAAGCTGCATGGATTCCGAAAAAGAACGTCATCCGGCGAATCCTTTCACTGGGACTTTGCAGTTTCCTTGCACAGATTTCTCTTGTCGCGGCGATGGCGGCAATCAACAATATGCTTCGCAAATACGGCGCACAGGATCCCATATTCGGGCAGGAACCGTATGCGCAGATCCCCATGGCAGTGGTCGGAATCGTCATGAAGTTCTTCCAGATCGTGATCTCCGTCGTCATCGGGATGGCGGCGGGGTGTATCCCGATCGTCGGATTCAATATGGGGGCAAACCACCCACAGCGTGTAAAGAAGTTATTCACCACGCTGTTGCTTTCCGAAGCCGTTCTCGGCGCGGTCATGCTTTTGATCGTGGAATGCTTTCCGCAGGCGCTGATCGGCATTTTCGGCGCAAAGAAGGAAAGCGTGTATTATACGGAATTCGCGGTTCGGGCATTCCGCATTTATCTTTGTATGCTGATTCTTGCCTGCGTCAATAAAGCCACTTTTATTTTCTTGCAGGCAATGGGCAAAGCTGTGGCATCCACCCTACTTTCCATGGTGCGGGAGATTGTGTTCGGTGTGGGGCTTGCCTTGCTTCTGCCGCGGTTTTTCGGGCTGGACGGCGTACTTTATTCCATGCCAGCGGCGGATATTCTGACTGCCGTTCTGTCGGCATGGATCCTTTGGAAAACCGTTCAGGATCTGAACCGGATTTCCCAATGCGGATGAACGAATGAAATCAGAATTTCGCGCTAATTAAAATCAGCCAAACACCGGAAAACGGTGTTTGGCTGATTTTTTTGAATTCAGAAGAAGCGCGTAAGGAGCGTGAATCCTGCAAGCGGATGTTCCCGCCGCATTATACCTGACCGCCGGGAGCGGTTACGGTCAGCGTACCGTCTTCGGCAATGGCGGTGATGAGATTGGCGCCCGGCACATCTGCTGCCGTGCCTTCAAAGAAGATCATGGTTACGCCGTCCTCGTCGAAAGACAGGAGAAGCGCAGTATCTTGGGTAACGCTGTAAACATAGGGAAGCGCGAGCGCGGGATCCGGTTCTTCTTTGCTCATCTCGGATAGAACATAAGCCTGGAAAGCGTCTGCGGCAGTCTTGATCTTTGCCATGTTTTCCTCATAGACGGCGACGAAATCTGCCGTTTTTTTGTCCAGTCCCTGGAAAGTTTCGGGAAGGGTGTTGCAGTAGAGCAGGATGGTTGCGGTTTTTGCCGTGTCTGTTTCGCTTTCTTTTAAGGAAACGGTGATGGAGGTCTGTCCTTGTGCTACGGTTTGGGAAGTGATAGAAAGTGCATAGTATTCCTTGCAATCCATCATGTCTCGTACCCAGTCGGAAGGAAGTTCTTTTATTTCGTCTTCACTCAGGACGGTTCCTTTGTCGTTTAGAGTCCGGACGAACGTGATGTTGTCCGTCTTGACGAGGACAGAGCATGTTTTGAGGACGGTGGCATCCGCTTTTCCTATGGCTGTCAGATCAAGGTCAATATCGGCAATCAAGGTCTGATCGGCGTAAGCGGAGACGGAGCCTTCGTCTTTGCCGACTTCGACGATCGTACTGCCAAGGCTATGCTTTCCGGTATAGTTTGCCGTGAAACGGAAGGCTGTTTCAGTCAAAAGAAGCGAGAAAGTACCGTTGCCAAACGTATCGCCTGCAAGCGTAAGATCCACGGACACCTTTTCCGGCTTTTCGCCTGCGGCGTCAGCCAGAATTTCCACAGTCGCGGTGATTTTGTCGTCGGGCGTGAGCTGAACCAGCGCCGCAAAGTCCTTGTTGCTGTCTATGGAGAGTTTTACGCCGTTGATCTGATCGCCGGAGGGGTGCAGTTCCAGCTTCAAACCCAAGTTGGTCAGCATGCCGCCGATTAAGGTTTTCGCCGCGGCAAGCCCTTGTGCCATCTCAGGGTTTTGGGCAAGGACTTCTTCGGGGATCGCGTCCAGTATTGCCTTCAGGCAAGCTTCCACATAGGTGTTGGATACGATGTAATAGCCGTTTTCGCTCTCGGTCAGCATGGATTCTTCCAGCGTCGGGAGATGCAGTGTAACTTCGGTCAGCTCCATCTGCTTTAAGTATTTTTTCAATGTTTCCGTGTTTAGGAACGAGCCAAGCGTGCCGGTGAGCGGCTGAAGCATCAGTGCGTTGCCGTTTTCCGCTACGGCGCCTGCGGCAGGGAAAGACAGATAATTTCCGACGAGGACAAAATAAGACAGCTGATCGCCGCCCATATCATAGGCGAAAACATTTCCGTCCTTGTACGCGGAAAAAGAGCCTGGCAGAGAAGGAATGCCGTTGTTTGTCATATGCACGCCAAGCTTCTTTGGCAGGATGGAAAGCAGGGATTCCGGTGTGCCCTGTGCGGCAATCACATCCATCAGTTCTTCCAGCTTCAAGGTGTTGTTGGCGGCAGCGACTGCCTTTCCGACTTCGTTTACAATGGTTTTCTTCCCGTCTGTCTGCGGAACATCCGGGGTATTCGTGTCTTTCGTGGTTACCGGCGTTGTACTGCCCGGCTCCGGTTTTCCTTCCATGCCACAGGAAGTCAGCACCAGGGACAGACAGAAAACGAGAACCAGGAAAAGAGATAAAAACTTTTTCATAAGTAAAGGATCCTTTCTTTCTTCTTTCTTCAATGGGAAAACTTCAGAATTTGTACTGATTTTATTGTACATCAAAACCCCATTTTTGTCAAGGTTCGCGCGGGAAAGAAAGGTTGGAAATTTGCCGAATTTTTTGTATTTTGGTCTGGCAAATTTATAATTTCTGATAGACTTGCAAGGAATAAAAAAGGGCGCAAGGCGTGGGAATCATGGGTACGAAAGCGATGTTTTCGTTTGTTGCAGTTGCAAAGAATCCGCATTTATGGTAAAATGGATACAAATAAATTGCAAATTGGGAGGTTGCGATGCAGAATACCAATCGTTTTGACGGAAAAGGCGCGCTTTATGCAAAGGCAAGACCGAAATATGCCACCGCCTTTTTGGATTATTTGAAAAATACGCGTCATATCGCGGCAGGGCGTGTGTTTGCGGATGTCGGTTCGGGGACGGGGATATTTACCGCGCAATTGTTGCATTGCGGATACAAAGTTTTTGCGGTGGAGCCAAACGACGATATGCGTAGAAAAGCAGAAGAAAAGCTTTCCCAAAATCCAAATTTCGTTTCCGTAAACGGCAGCGACGGCAATCTGACGCTTCCTAGCCAAAGCGTTGATTTTGTCACTGCCGCGCAGGCGTTTCACTGGTTTGACGCCGAAGCGTTCCGAAGGGAGTGCAGACGGGTTCTAAAACCGGGGGGAAACGTGATTCTTCTTTATAATGCGCGGGATGAGCGCGCAGACTGTACGAAAGCGCTTGCGGCACTGCGCCGCCGTTACAATCCGGAATTTCACGGATTTTCCAATGGGATCAGCGCACAAGCCTGTACGGATTTCTTCGCCGGCAAGTGCGAGATCTTCCGCGCCGACAATGCGCAGATTTACGATCGGCAAGGGTATATCGACCGGGTGCTGTCCTCCTCGTATTCTTTGCGGGAGAGCGATGTGCGATATGCGGAATACCTGCATGGAATAGAAGAAATTTTTGATCGGTTTTCCGATGGACATCGGATGGTGGTGCCGACGGAAACGATTGCGTATATCGGAAACGTATAAAAAATCACAAAAAAGGTTGCTTTTTACTGAAATTTATAGTATAATAAACCCATCAGAACCCATTTCGACATGCAAGTGAAAAACATAAAGAGGCTTTCTATTTTTATGAAAATTGAACCGATCTCCAAAATTTGTTCCGGACAGGACGGCGCGATCTTCCGGGATTTTTTATTCCGGTTTGACGGCGCGGGCGTTTGTCATGTTTATCGGATGACGGATATTCTTGCGGGAGAGGATCCGGCGAAAGACCGGACGCCGATTGATATTTTTACCTTGGATCAGACCGAACGGCTCTGCCCGCACAGCAATTCTGTGATGTTCGGCTGTGCGTATGGATCCCCGACAGATGAATTTCCGGTTTTGTATACCAATATTTATACGACCTATCAGAAAGAAGCAAACAAGCGAAAGGGTATGTGCGCCGTATACCGGATCACAAGAAACGGAACGCGGTTTTCCTCGGAACTGATACAGGTTTTGCGCATTGGCTTTACGGAAGATCCGATGTTGTGGCATTCTTCCGAGGCACGCAAGGATGTCCGCCCGTACGGAAATTTTGCGTTGGATCCCGGCAAAGAGATCCTGTACGCCTTTACCATGCGGGACGAGTCGCACACAACCCGCTATTTTGCTTTCCGCGTGCCGAAACTCACGGATGGCGTCATATCTGCGGATTATGGGGTACGCGAGGTGGTGCTGGAGCCGTCGGATATTCTGATGAAGTTTGATTGCCCCTATCACCATTTTCTGCAAGGCGCATGTTTTCACGACGGAAAGATCTATTCGGTGGAGGGATTTTGCAACGATCCGGTCAATCCGCCCGCCGTGCGGATTTTGGATCCGGCGCAAAAACGGCAGATTTTCTACGGAGATTTTACAAAGCTCGGCTATTTCGACGAAGCCGAACTGATTGATTTTCACGGCGATACCTGTTACTATTCCGATATTGCGGGCAATTTCTTTCGCTTGACTTTCTCGGAATAATTCCCCTGCCAAACGATATACTGCCCATCCGCAAGGAAATTTGGCTCCGACTGCGAAACGATCCTTGTGCAGGGCAGAGACGGAGGATTTTTATATGAAAAATATGCGAAGGTACCTTCCCGCTTACGGACTTGCGCTTCTTTGTGCCTGCGCGGGGTTTGCGTGGGATCTGTTGCAACCCGACAACCGCGCAATTCTGCCGGTTGCGGTGCTGTCTGCCCTGCCGCTCCTGTTGTTGTTGCTCAACTATGTGGTTGCCAAACGCTATGCGGCAAAGCTCCGGCAGACCAAAATTGCCGACGGGCAGGCGTATCTGCTGCGCCACGCGCGGCATGTGGAAATCTCCCGCCGGCAAGTTATTGTTACAGAAGATCGGGGAATATGCACAGATTGAAGGCATGAAGGAATACAAGCATTTCACCGGAAAGCTGTTCCTCTTTTATATGCTGATTCGCTGAGCGGTTTCGGCGGGATTTCCTTGCGAAATCCCGCCAATTTGTCAAATAGGAGGAACCGATAAAAATGTTACAGATGGTGCTTCCCCGTCCATGCCATCGGGAAGATGTGCAGCCTTTCGGTGTGTGCAGTCTGATTTTTCTGGATACGCCATCGGTGGCGCATGCCTCCCACCGGTTTTATGAAAGAGCCGGATTTCGCAAAATCGATGCCGGACAGTTGCCTGTTGCCTATTCTTATCCCGATCGGGATTCTTTGCTTTATCTGTTGGATCTGTAAACCGCCTTCGGGCGGTTTTTCGGTAGGGGGAAACCATTTTGCGACATTGGAATGCCAAAAAGAAAAATCTGAAAATCGACACAAAGTGCGATTTGTGTCGTTGTGTTTTCACTTACACCGAAAAGTGTGAAACAGGCTTGTTATATGCCGCGACGCAGATCGCGCGGCGCTTTGCCGGTCAACTTCCGGAACAGACGCGAAAAGTAATTCTGATCCGCAAATCCGACCGCTTCCGCGATCTCCCGCACCGAAAGATCGGTGGCAAGCAACAATTCCCGCGCCCGATCAATGCGCATGGCTTGCGTGAACGCGAGGACGGATTTTCCGGTGACTTCCCGGAATAAATGGGTGAAGCGGCTGACGCTCAGGCAACATTCGGCGGCAAGCGTTTCCGTGGAGGGCGGCGTCGGAAGCCCCTCGTAGATCCGGACGCAGGCAGCGTTGATCCGCTGCTGGGCGCTGCGGCTGATGCTGTGGGATTGCATGGCGTGCCGGCGCCCGATCAAGGCGAGCAGTTCATACAGATACGCTGCACAGAAATGCGGATACAACTGTCGTTTCATGGTGAATTCCCGCACCATCTTTTCGGAGATTTCTTCGTAAGTCCCGCTGATCCCCAGATCAAATACGTCGAGCGTTTCCAATCCCAGCTTTTGCAAAAGCGTTTCCACCCCGCGACCGGTAAAATGAATGTAATGGGAGATGGAATTTTCCCCCGCGAGATACCGGTATTCCTGCGGTTCGCCCGGACGAAACAGAATGATATGTCCGGCGGGGACGCTTTGTTCCCTCCCTTGCCGCCGCAAATGGCAGACGCCTTGCGCAACATACAGAATATGATAGTCCACCCGTCCGCATTTACGGACGCTCCCGCGCTCCCGCTCGTTGATTTTCTGAATTCCGCAGCTGTTCACGCACAGATATTCGTCGGACAGCCGTTCGGTGGAAATGGCAGTCAGATCAATCGGCTCCATAAAATCACCCCCAACACAGATTATACGCCGGATCTGTCCGTCTGTCAATGGCGATTTTATGCTAATTTCCGGCGGCGTGGTGTATATACATCTCCGGCTTTTTCTGCTATAATGGCGATAACGGCGGATCCCGCCTGAAAAATGAGAGAAAAAGGAGCATGATTATGGATATCAACCGGATTCCGGAATCGGAACTTGGAAAAGGCAGCGGCATCAAGCTGTCCGTCTGCGACAAAGAACACGATCTCTATTGGAGAATGGCAATTGAAATGCTGGAGGTCATCACCGCAAACAACCAAAAAGGCGAGGATACCATAATGGTCATTCCCTATGGACCGCTCGGTCCGTACAGCCGGATTGTATATCTGGTCAACAAATATCGCATCAGCCTGAAGCGTTGCACGTTTATCAACATGGACGAATATCTGACAGACGCGCATACTTATCTCGACAAAGCCGATCCGCTGTCCTTCCGCGGCGGTATGGAGCGTATTTTTTACAGTCAGATCGATGAAGAACTGAACGTTCTGCCGGAAAACCGGCATTTCCCGATTCCGGGAGAGGAGGAACGCGTTGCAGAGCTGATTCAAAAAGCCGGAAAACTGGATATGGCATGGGGCGGCGTCGGTATCAACGGACATTTTGCATTCAATGAGCCGCCGGAACCCGGCGAAGCCTGCACGCCGGAGGAATTTCTGAACCGTCCGACACGGGTACTCCGTATCTCACGGGAGACAAAGACCATCAATGCCTATATGAACTGCGGAGGCGATCTTGCCGGCATCCCGCCGTACTGCATTACGGTTGGGATGAAGGAAATGTTCGGTGCAAAGCGCGTCAGAATGTGCATGCCGCGCGACTGGAATGCGGGCGCGCTCCGCAAGATTCTGCACGGACCGCAGACTGCCGCAGTGCCTTGCTCGCTGTTCAACCGGCATCCGGACGCAGTGTTGTATGCCGCGCGTGTCGCGCTTGCCTCTCCGGTGCCAGAGATCCGCGTGTATAATAAGTAATGGCACGGACGCTTTTCCGCGGACAGATCGTCCGCGCAGAGAAGGTGGAAGCCGGCGCGATGCTTGTGGAGGACGGCAAGATCCTGTGCGCGGATTATCGGGGAGAAGCGCCGGAATCTGCCGAAATCGTGGATTTCGGCAAGCGGTACCTTCTGCCCGGCTTTGTGGAATTGCACGCGCACGGGGGCGGCGGAGAGGATTTCGGGGATTGTGATGCCGATGCGTTTTCGCGCATTTGCGCGCTCCATTTGTCTCACGGCGTCACGCGGATCTGTCCGACGCTTACCGCCTGCGCGTGGGAGCGCACGCTTGCGTTTTTGCGGCTTTGCGAGAGGATGCGGACGCATCCGATGTTTGCCGGCGCTCATCTGGAAGGACCGTTTCTTTCTCCGCAGATGTGCGGCGCACAGAACACTGCCTGCCTGCTCCGTCCCACTGCCTCCTACGCGGCACAGCTGTGCGATCATCGGGTGGTCATAAGCCGGATGACGCTGGCGCCGGAGTTACCCGATGCCGATGCGTTTGCACAACAGCTATGGAAAGCGGGCATCGCGCTTTCCGTAGGGCACAGCGACGCGGATGCCGAAACGGTGCGCCGCGCCGTCTCGCTTGGCTATACGCAGGTGACGCATTTGTTTTGCAGTACCTCTGCGCGTAAAAAGCGGGGAAGTTATGTCATCGGCGGCGTGGCGGAAGCGGCTTTGACGGAGGATGCATTGACGGTGGAACTCATCGGAGACGGGCATCATATCTGTCGGGAGAGCTTTTTGCTGACTTTGCGGTGTAAGGGAACGGACGGAGTGTGTGTGGTTTCCGATGCCATGCGCGCCGCCGGACAAACGGGCGTGACCGAAAGTTTCCTTGGTGCAAAGCTTCCGGAAAATCGGGTGATCGTGGAGGATGGCGTGGCAAAATTGCCGGATCGCTCCAGCTTTGCGGGGAGCGTCGCCGCCGGAGATACCATGGTGGCGGCGCTTTGCGGGCGGTATGGATTGCCGCTTTGGACGGTTTCCGCGATGATGAGCCGCGTGCCGGCGCGTTTATTGTACGGCGCAAACCGATATGGCGAGTTAAAGGACGGCTTTGCCGCCGATCTCGCCGTTCTTGACGCGGATTACCGCACGCACGCGGTGTATCTTGCGGGCAAACGGGTGTATTGAAAATTTTGAAAAAACAAAACGGCTATCCGTGCTTCAAGCACGGATAGCCGTTTTTGCGCTCTCTTTGCAGAAAAATTATAACGTGGCTTTATATGCGGTGATAATGGTTTGAATCGATTGCCCTTTTCGTAAATTATAGTAGGTTTGTGTGGTGCGCCAGTTATCGGTCGTGAAAGAATCGGGCGTACCGTACCAAGTGCCGTCGTACTTTACGATGGGTGCCTCCCCCGCATAAAGCTCACCGAGTTGTTCCCATTTTCCGGTTGTTGTGTTTTGTGTGAACACGATTGCATATACGGTGATATAGGTCCCTATGCGTCCGGAAATGGTTTCCGGCGTCATATAGAGCGTCATTTCATCGCCGCTGATGCCATCGACGTCTTCCCGCTTGATAATAACGGTGACATTTGTCTTTTTCCCGTTAATCTCCAAATGCAGAAAGTTTTCTCCTTCTATCGTAAATAAGTCGTTGATGACTTGAGAATCTTCGCCGGAACTACCGATGACGTTCCCGATATAGGTCGTGGAACCGGGGCGGGTGGAAGGTCTTGCGGCATTGGTGTGATTCATGGCGTCGATCAGCGCTTCATAGTGCGTTTCGTCGTTGATAATCTGTTCAAAGCGTTGCATGGCATTATCCACCGCGACTTCCGGAATATATTCTGTGCCAAGGACAAATTGGAAATTGATGACGGAGTTTAAGACGGAAGAATCGCTGATTCCGTTTTTATAAGTAAAGGTTGCCGTGAATGTGGTGGTTGCGCCACTGTCCAACTTGGTTCCCTTCGCGATGTTTGCTTTGACCGCGATTCCCGAATTATCGAAGGTCTGCTCACCGATCTGATAGACAGTCTGATTGAATACATATCCGTAGGGGGTGTTATTCTTTACGGTCAACTGCACGGTGGCAGAAGCGGTGGCGGTCGTACCTAAAATGACTGTGCTGGAGAGGACGGTTTCGGAATATCCCTTAATCTGCACCGTACCGCTGATTACGCTTGCGTCTGTGATATACACACTTTGCGGAGGCGTTGCCTGTGCATTTCCTTCCACGTGCAGGGAATCGGTAACGGTGGCATATCCCAGTCCGGTTGCAACGATTGCCAAAGAAAGACACAGCACCAATCCCGCGAAAATGGCTTTTTTCATGCTGTTCTCTCCTTCTGCTTTTTATTTGTGAAACTGCGCCGGGCACCGCTCGTGAGAGAACGATTCGGGATCCTCCACACGGATTTTGAACACGTACAGCAACCGTTCCGGTGTGGGAATGAAAAATTCCGTGCAGGTTTTATCTTCATTTTCGTACATTAAAATCGGGGATTGTATGGTATCCCGAATCTCCAGTAAAGCTGAAAAGTCCGCAAGGAAAAGTGCCCGATAGTCGCTTGCGTCAAACGGATTGCAGATTTTCTGAATGTAGGAACGATAGTTGGATAAGATCTTTTGCAGTTTCCTTGCGTAGTCAATGTGTTTATCCCGTGTAAGGACGGTAAAGAGCATCGTGGCTCCGATCATCAGAAAGGTCAGTGTGCCGCAAACGATCATCAGAATGCGAAAAACGGTCATGGCAGGTGCGGCGTATATCAGAATTTTTTCTTCCGCAGTCGGCACAGAGGCGCTTACCTGTGGGGAAACGGTTGGAACTAACAACGGTACGGTCAACTCTATGGTATATCGGTTAGAAGTATCCGATACGAATGCTTCGCTTTCCTTGGCGACTTCCACATACATTCTGACAAGTAATGCGCCGCTCACATCGTTTAACCCGTAGGTATCCACAAATTTTTGGGCAAGCGCCTGATAACGGTTGTAGTCTAAGATCACCGTATCCCGAATACAGAGCGCCGTCTCTGCGGACGATTGATACGTCTGCGGCAACAGAAGTTCGGTCGGATTGTAGATTGCCATACCGGAACTTTTATCTTTGATTTCCAAAGTGGCTTCCACGCAATAGGAATAGCGGTAATGGACTTGGCTTGCTTCCATTTTGAGATCGTATTGAAAGTCTGCCGTCATGAGATCTATAAGGGATGCCACATAAGCGTGGCTGCCGTTCAGATATTCCTGTTCGTAAAATTCATTTTCCGCAAGATATGCTTTATATATAACAGTGCCTTTTTCTTCATAAGCAACATAGGTATTCTTGTTTAGAATGGTAAATGCGACAGTTGCAAATACGGTCATCAGAGCAAGCAACGATACGACGACGGAAAAAAGCAGAATACGCCTTTTCCTGCGCTTCTGATAAGTATCCCGTTGTTCTTTTTCTAATTCGGACATCGGTGTTTCTTCCCCTTAAGTTCTTTTTCTGTTTGATGAAAAGAGATGAAAAGTATTTGGAATGTTGGATTTTAAGTTAAGAAAATAACGATCGGAGCGCAATGGTTGGAATGCCGATATATCGGAGCCTGATCCGAACGATCCCGATCAGGTCGCCGGAACTGACATACCAAGGATCCATGGCTTCGTTTGCGTCTCCTTTGGTATAATAGCGCAATTCTCCGTTGAGATTGCGAATGTCGGTCACACGGTGTACGATGGTGGTCTGATTTTTTGTGAATACGATAATATCCCCGATTTGAACGGTTTCTCCGTGATAGGCTTCATAAAGGATGCCATCGCCTGTATGAATGGTTTCGCTCATACTGCCGGAGCCGATAATCAGCAATCCGTAGTGAAAACGGCAGGAAATCAGCATAATCAGCGCGGTCATAACACCGGCAAATCCGCAAAATACGGCAAAACGTCTGCGCGTTTGCCGTCGGGGGCGTACATGGGTTTGCTTTTCAAAAATCAAATGAATGCCTGCGAAAACGAGCAATGGAAAGATCATTTTGAAAAAAGCGTAAAACAAATCCGGTGTGTTGGGCTGCACGGGCAGCAAATAGGGGGACAGCGTGAGAATCAGTCGATAAACAAGATTGGGCAAAGCGCCGTAGCGGGTTGCGATAAAATGAAACAACACGTTTGCGGAAACGGCAGGGAACAGAGTCATTCCGACAAATTCCCGAAAGGAGTGGAATCGCGTCAAAATCCCCTGCCGAGACAGCATCACGCAGTCTAACAGTACCAATGCGAAAAATGTGTAAATGCGAAGAAAGTTGCGATTGCGGGAAAGGAGAATGCGTCGGATATTCTCGGCAGAAATCAATATCACCGTATAAGGGAGGATGTATTTCCAGACATATACGACAGCAAACGGATTTTTCAGAAAGCCAAAGGACAATCCCGTCAAAAAGTGCAAGGTGACCGCCAAGACTGCCGCTACGGACAAAAGCAGAAGCACCAAACGACGTTCCAAACGAAGAAGGGTGCGCTTTTTCAGCATCTGCGCGCAAAGAATTGCATATATCATGCAAAACAAGGCGAGCAGAGGGTTTTTCACTTTGTCCGGTAAGAAAAGGAACGGGGCGACAAATAGCGGAAACAAGATTGTCAGAAGAACGTGCTTTTTCACATCGGATGGCATTTGTCCCCCTCCTTTTTTGAACGGATGAAATCAGATTGACTTATGCGCCTGCGGTTGCGGTCAATTCCACAGTAAAGGTTCCGCTGATCGTATCGGTTGGCGTTTTCAGCAGTTTTACCGTGACGGTGATGGTTTCGGTTGTACCGGCGGCAATCGTTTTTGCGGCTGTCCAGTCGGTGGTGCAGGAGAAATAGGTTTCGTTGGAGTTGGATGCGATTTTCGGCGTCACCACCGCGTCCAGGTCCCCGTCGTTCCGAATGGTGAAAGTAAACGTAACTTCGTCGTTTTGCCCTTTTAATGTACTTGCGGTAAAGGTTGCTTTATCCTTGTTTTCGGCTGTGACAGCGGCGGTATTTCCGGTTTGATTTGCAACTGCGGCTGAGAAATAAATGTCTTCGTCAAACGCTTCCTCCGCAGCGGTATTCCCGACTCCTGCGGAACCTTGGATGTCCAAAGTATCCGTAAGGACTGCAAAGCCGATGCCGACGCATAATACGGCTACCAATAAAAAAGAAAGAATCACTACCTTTTTGTTTTTCATATTTGTCCTCCTAAGACAAAAGAATTATAGAAGCCGACGTGCCGAGTGCGCCGGATACTATTTTGGATGATTGGGGGGCAGAGAAAAAGGAATTTGTGAATTGTGCCGAATTCTCCATAAAAATTGTAACAAAAAACGACAAGTTTTGTCAATGGCAGAAAAATACAAAAATACGGGTGCAAATGATGCGAATGGCTACAAAATGCACAAAAAAAAAAAAAAAAATAAAATTTTTTGGCTAATATTTCTCTGTTTCAAAAAATCATCACAACTATACGTCGCTGATTTTGTACAAACATTACAAAGCGGGGCGTTTCGGAAACGGACGCAGTGCTTTCCCAAGGGGCGGATACAGGAATATTTGGGCAAACCAAACAAAAAAGCAATTCTTCCCGACTGCCGGATTCCGGCATTCGGGAAGAATTGCTTTTGGAGGGGAAAATCAAGATCAGTTGCGGTGCTTACGGTTCTTTCCGCAAAAAGACGGTGTATTCGTCCTGCGCGGGAGACAGGCTTCCCGCGCTTGCGTAGTCGATAAGGTGCAGGTTCCCGATGCGTTCATGAACCAGACAGTCTGTACCGGGAGGATCGGATTGCACCGGTGCGTTTGGTTGCACCGGATCGGTCAGGCGGTTGCCGAAATGCGTATCCAGCGCCAGCAGAAGCGGACCGCGCGAAAAGCTGACATAGGGGGTGCCGTCGATGATGCAATCCTGCCGTTCCAGGGGCATGGCGAATCGGAGACTGACGGCGGTTTTCCCCTTTGGCAGGGGAAGGGATAAAAAACCTGCGCTGGGAGAAAGCGATACGGGCGTTTGATTGATCTGCAGGGTGTAGGAGCGGCACCATGCGGGGAGAAATAAGCGAAGCGTGTGCGGGGTTTGACAGATTGCGGTGAAGGAAACGGTGTCCGTGCGCGGATAATCGGTTTCTTGCGTTAAGGTGAGCGCGTCGGAGGTGTAAACGGACGGCGTATAAAGCAATGGCGTGATGGTCGTGCCATCCGTATGATAAAGGTAGCTTTTCAGGTAGCTGAAGATGGTGAATCCGCGGTAGCGGCAGCAGCGGTAGGCGCCCTTTTCTGTCTGAAAGATCTTTTTTCCGTAATTGCCCTGATAATAGGCGAAATCCTTGCCTTCCCGATCGAAGGAGCCGAGTAGGTGGTTGTACAGCGTTTTTTCCAATGCGCAAAGGAACTGCGCGTTCGGCTCGGCAAAAAACAGCGCCAGTGCCAGCTCCATAAATCCGACCGCCACACAGGTTTCGTTCGGCTTTTCTTCTGTCGGTAGAAAACGGGGCGCGTTGCCGTTTTCCGTGAAAAATTCCCCGATGGTGGCGTTTCCCGTATTGCGGATCTGTGTCTGATCGACCTGCGTAAAATAGCGGCGTGCGGCAGAGATCGCGCGCGCGTCGTTTGTCTGTACGCCAAACGCAAGCACGCCGAGGTAGATCACCAGCATTTCGATCCCCTTTTTGGAACGCAGATGCAGGATGTCGTCAAACGACAGTAAATTCATGTTTGTGGTTTCGCAATAGGCAAGGATGCGCCGGATGTAATCGGCATAGGCGGGATTCTGCGTGACGCGGTGCAGATACGCCATGGCGAAGATGGAGCAGAGGTGCTGACTGCCTTGGTTCAAAGCGCAGAGAATATCCGGCTCCGCGCAGTTTGCAAATGTGTGCAGCAGCCAATCCGCTGCTTTTTCCGCCGCTGTAAGGAGGGCGCGGTCGTGTGTGGCTTCGTACATCCGCGTCAGTCCGTAGAGGGTGAAGCTGTGATTCCATACGGAGAAATTTACCCGTTCCATGCCCGGCGCAAGGCATCCGAGATACCCGTCCGCGCGCTGATGGGACAGAATCGCGGCAGTGACGATCTGTCCGTTTGCAAGTGCCTGTGCATTTTGCTCACTCTGCGCGTAATAAGCGCACAGATCCAGATATTTTCCGGCAAATTCCGGTTCTGCATACCATTTTTGATCGGTGGTGCGGTAAGCGGCGGCGTGGATGTGCGGATCAATCTGCGTATAAAAGTGGCGGCGCACTTTCTGAAAGCATTCGTACAGAATGCCGTGATCCTGTGTGACGGTCGGTTCCATTGTATCCCTCCTGTATTTTGCTTTTTAGAGATCCTTTGTCCTATTTATATCATATCCGGATGACAGAATGCAATAGCAAAAATGCGATTTTGCAGGATTTTTTGATTGATCCCTTGACTTTTTGTATCAAAAATGGTATGCTGATTTTGCTATTTTTGATTTTTGGGGGAGGGAAGCAGATGCTGTCATCGTTTTTTGCGGAACTGTCTTATGAAAAGGAGCACGCCTCCAAAGCAAACCGCAGGATCGCGCGGTTTCTTTTGGAGCATACGGAACGGGTGGAGACGCACAGTTTGTCAGAGCTTGCGGAGGAAACGCAAACCAGTTATGCCACGGTCAGCCGCTTTTTCAGAAGATGGGGCGGATATAAGACGTTCCGGGTACAGATGCGCGGGAAACGGCAGGAGGAGACGCTTTCGGCAAACGCGTATGAGCCGAAGCTGTCGGAGGACGCGCCGTATGAGGTCATCGCGCGGCAGATCCACGCGTTTACTTCCGCGGTGATTTTGGGGGCGAAAACGGATCGGGCGGCATTGCAGAAAGCGGTCGAACTGCTTTGCGAAGCGCAGGCGGTGTGCGTGGCGGGGCTGGGGACCTCCGCGGTGGCGGCGCACTATGCCTATATTCGGTTTTCGCGGTTGGATATTTTGTGTCAGTTTGATACGGATATGATTTTAACGAAGATGCGGGCGGCGCTGTTGCGGGAAAAACAGGTGTTGTTCGCGATTTCCTCGTCCGGCAGGATGCAGCCGATTGTCGAGGCGGCAAAGCTGGCGAAAGCAAACGGTGCTTCGGTGATTGCGCTTTGCGATTTTGCGAACACGCCGCTTGCCGGCGTGGCAGATGTGGCGTTCTGCACGACGCCGCGGGAAGCGTGCGGCTATGTGGATCCGGACGCGCCGCTGTTGCAGGAGCAATTGACGCTTCTGGATGTGTTGGACGCGTGTTTGCGAAAGGAGAAGGGCGCCTTTTCGTTCTGGAAAACCAAGCACGCGGTCGTCACGGACAGACCTCTGTAAGCGCGTCCTCCACTACGTCCCGCAGATGGATGGGGGAAAGTCCGCAGGCGGTACAACGGCGCGCAAGCGCGGAAACGAACGCAAGAGAGGTGCTGATGTCCGGCACGGCATATTGCGGATAGCCGTGCGGCAGAATGCCGTAGGTAGGGATCAGTGCGCCGGTTTCGGGGTGACGCACTTGCGTCTGTGTGACCTCGTAAAGCACAGACGGTTCCGTAGGGGTGGTACGATCTTCAAAATCTGTCATGTCGAATCTCCTTGTGAAGCAAAATGCCTGTTCATTGTACCGCGAAAGATGCCGATGTGCAAGGACGTGGAGGGAATAATCCGGAAAAAGACGATTTACAGAGAAATGCACACGCTTTCCGTGTCGGAATGCGTGTGCATTTTGTTTGGAAAAGGTTTTGCGGGAGCCCCGAGGAATTTTTTTCAAAAAGTCAAACGGAAGTTTCCTTTGGAACCGGAACCGGTTTTCACCGGAACTGATAGGAATACAACTCCTTGTACAGCCCGTCTTTTGCAAGCAGTTGTTCGTGTGTGCCGCGCTCGGCAACGCCCTTGTCCGTGACGACGATGATTTCATCGGCATTTTTCACCGTGGATAACCGATGCGCCACAACCAATACCGTGCGCCCGTGCGCCAGCTCCTCCAAGGCAGACTGGATCTGCATTTCGGTGGCGTTGTCCAGCGCGCTGGTCGCTTCGTCTAAAATCAGAACGGCGGGATTTTTCAAAAATACCCGCGCAATGGAAATCCGTTGCTTCTGTCCGCCGGATAACTTCACACCGCGCTCCCCGACGTCGGTATCATAACCGTGCGGCAGGGTTTCGATCAATTCGTGAATCCGGGCTTTTTTTGCCGCCGCAATAATTTCTTCGTCGGTTGCGTCCGGTTTGCCGTAAGCGATGTTTTCCCGCACGGTGCCGTGAAACAGAAAGACATCCTGGGACACCATGCCGATCTGTTCCCGCAAAGAACGGCGGGTGAAAGACGTGATGTCCTGCCCATCCAGGCGGATGGTGCCCGCCGACAGCTCATAAAAACGCGGGATGAGGTTGCACAGCGTTGTTTTTCCGCCGCCGGACGGACCGACCAACGCGACAGTCTTGCCTTTGGGGACCAAAAGCGACAGATCGCGCAGAACCAGCCGCTTTTCCCCATCCTCGGCGCGGTAGCCGAAAGAAACATGATCGAACGCGATTTCCCCTTGGACGTCAGTCAGTTCCTTTGCATTCGGCGTTTCCGCCTCCACGGGTGTCTGCATGATTTCCCAAAAGCGTTTGAATCCGGTCATGCCCTCCTGCATCTGCTCAAAGAGGGAAACAAACCGGTTGATGGGGTTTAAGAACATGTGAATGTACAGTAAGTAGGCGGTAAAGCCGCCGATGTCGATCTTTCCGTAGAAGAAGAACAGACCGCCCGCCACCAGCACGATCAGATACAGAAGATCGGTGAAAAAGGTCATGCCGGAGTGGAAAATCCCCATAAACCGGTAGGAATCGGAACGCACGGCTTTGAACCGCTCATTTTCCCGATCGAATTTTTCCTGTTCCTTTTCTTCCGCCGTGTAGGCGCGGGAAACGCGGATACCGGAAATGGCGGTTTCAATGTTTGCATTGACTTCTGCGATCTGCTCGCGGTTGCGTTTGAACGCCGCGTCCATGCGTCCGCGCATTTTGACCGCAAAAAAGACGATGAACGGCACAACGGCGAAAATAATCAGCGTCAGCGGCAGAGAGATGGTGGAAAGAATGAGAAATGAGCCGACAAACATTACCACTGACAGAAACAGATCCTCCGGACCGTGATGCGCAAGCTCGGATACTTCAAACAGATCGTTTACCAAGCGCGACATGATCGCGCCGGACTTGTTTTCGTCATAAAAAGAGAAGGGGAGCTTTTGCAGATGGGCAAACAGGTCACGCCGCATATCCGCCTGCATCCGCACGCCGACGGTATGCCCGTAGTAGGTGATGATGTAGTTGAGTCCCATTTTGACAAGATAGATCACGCCGAGCCAAGCGGCAAACCAAAGCAGGCGTCTCAGATTGTGATTGGGAATGTAGTCATTGATCATCTCTTTGGCAAGTAGCGGATAGAGCAGGTCCGCCGCGGCGACGAGAAGCGCACAGAACAGGTCGAGAAAAAACAGCTTGCGGTGCGGACGGTAATACGCGATAAACGCGCGAAACAGTTTCATGCGAAAACCTCCTTTGGGAAAACAAACGGAAACCGCTTGCAAAATCCGGCGCGATATGGTATACTGTGTATAGGAAACCCGGAAAGCAGACGGTTTGAAACGTTCGTTTAGTTATAGCTTGAATGATATAAATATGGTCTAAACAGTATAACAGAAAGATTCGCAAAATGCAAGACTTTTCCGCTTGAAAAAGAGGAAAAGCCGAAAAACACAAAAACACAGAGGAAAACACAGAAAGGATGAGAGCGATGCCGCTGGTACGATTGGAACAGGTCGGGAAGACCTATCGCACGGGTGAGGTCAGTGTGCGGGCACTGCACGATGTCAGTTTTGAAATTGCAGAAGGAGAAGTCTGCGTCATTGTCGGCGCGTCCGGCGCCGGAAAAACCACGCTGCTGAATCTGCTCGGCGGGATGGATACCATCACGGAGGGACATATCTATTTTGACGGCAAGGACCTTGCCGCCGCTTCCGATCGGGAGCGCACGCGCTATCGGCGGCAGAAGATCGGGTTTGTGTTTCAGTTTTATAATCTGATCCCGAACCTCAGCGCACTGGAAAATGTGGAGCTTGCCGCGTCGCTCGGCGAACATCCGCTTTCTCCCGAACAGGTGTTAAAGGATGTGGGGCTGGGCGACCGGATGGATCATTTTCCCGCGCGGCTTTCCGGCGGGGAACAGCAGCGGGTGGCAATCGCCCGCGCGCTGGCGAAGAACCCGCGGCTTCTTTTGTGCGACGAGCCGACCGGCGCCTTGGATTATCAGACCGGCAAAGCGATTTTACAGCTTTTGCAGGATACCAGCCGCAAAACCGGCATGACCGTGGTCATCATCACGCATAACCAGGCGCTTTGCGGGATGGCGGATCGCGTGGTGCATGTGCAGAGCGGCACAGTCACGGCGATCGAGCAAAATCCTGCGCCTATGCCGGTGCAGCAGATTGAGTGGTAACACGCACGCAAAAAAGATTCTGAATTTTTTTGTACACCCCCTTGACAAACACAAATAAGTGTGCTATACTCTTTTACAAATTCAAAACCGATGAAAAAGACGAGTACCTTCGAGTGCGTCATGCACAGAGAGCCGCGGATGGTGAAATGCGGAGATGAAGCGCGAAGCGAATGGACTTTTGAGGGCGGATCGAACGCGCCGTGTGCGTCAGTAGTGTCCGACGGCAACCGTAGCCGTTACCAAACGGGGTGCAAAACGGAGGCTTTTGTAAAGCGAACCGTGTGCATACAAAGAGGGCGCGAAAGCGTCAATTTGGGTGGTACCGCGAAGTGATTTCGTCCCAAGTGTCCTGTGACACTTGGGCTTTTTTATTTGAAAACGACAGGAGGTGTGACGTGTGAGAAACGAACAGGTGGTGTTCCGATGGCGTGATGCAGAATCTCATCGACCGAAACAACCGCAAACAAATTTATTACAAAAGAAAGAGGAATGTATCATGAAAAAACTGGTTGCCATTTGCCTTGCCGCACTGCTGTTCTGCGCGTCTGTATTTGCCTGTGTGTCCTGCGGGGACACGGAAAAATCCCTTGCCGAAAAAGTGAAAGCCGGAGAAACGGTAAAGATCGGCGTGATTCAATATCTCAACCATCCGTCGCTGGATAACTGCTATGCCGGCGTCAAAGCCGCGCTGGACGAATCCGGCATTGCCTGCGAGATCACCTACAAGGTCGGTTCCAATACGACCGCCGAAAACGATTGCACCGCGTTTGCACAGGATATGGCAAGCAGCGGCTATGATCTGATTATCGCCATCGCAACGCCCGCCGCAGTCAAAGTTTATGCCGCGACCGCCGATACCAAGATCCCGGTGATCTTCTGCGCCGTTTCCGATCCCGTCGCGGCAAATCTGGTACGGGATATGCAGAATCCGGGCGATCTCTGCACCGGAACCAGCGATGTGCTGGATCTGGAAGCGCAAGTCGATCTGATCCAAAGTATGCAGCCGGATGTCAAAACCATCGGGATTCTGTACACTTCTTCCGAGCCAAACTCCTTGACGAACCTTGCGAATTTCCGCAAAATCTGTGAGGCGCGGAATATTCGGGTGGAAGCCGCCGCGGTCCAGAGCGCGTCCGACGTTCCCGCCGCCGCAGAAGCGGTTGCCGCAAAATCCGATTGTATCAACAATTTTACTGATAATAATGTCGTCGATAACCTGACGGTCGTGCTGGAAGCTGCCGACAGACACAAGATTCCGGTTTACGGCTCGGAGATCGAGCAGGTGAAAAACGGTTGTCTTGCCGCCGTTTCCATTGAATATGTCGCACTTGGCAGAGTGACCGGACAGATGGCGGTGGACGTGATGCGCGGCGCAGATCCCGCAACCATGGCAGTCAAGACCATCACCGACGCAACGCCGGTCATCAACACCGATGTGCTGAAGAAGTTAAACCTGACTTTGCCGGAAAAATATCAGTCGGCAGAGACGGTCACCACCGCGAAATAAAACGCATACACCGATACAAAGGAAGCCGTCCTCGGCTCCCTTTGTAGATTTGGAAAGGATCATCGGAATTCTATGATAGGATTGATTGAAGTTGCGCTGAAGAACGGACTGGTTTTCTCCCTGCTTGCCATGGGATATTATGTTTCGTTCACCATTCTGGACTTTCCCGACCTGACGGTGGAAGGAACTTTTTTAAGCGGCGGCGTGACCTTCGGCATTTTGGTGCGGCACGGATGCAATCCGTGGATCGCACTGCTTGCGGCATTTTTCGTCGGTTGCCTGTTCGGGGCTTTGACCGGCGTATTGCATGTAAAACTGCATATCCGTCCGCTGTTGTGCGGTATTTTGGTTTCCACCGCGCTCATTACGGTGAATCTGATCGCGACTTCTGCCGGCGTCACCGGAAATTTCCGCGGCGAGGGCAGTTCCATCCTCACCTATGGCAGGGACGTGGAGACTCTGCATTCCGCATTCCCGTTCCGCTTTTTGCCTGCTAAAGCCGGCGGCTTCAGCCTGCGGGATATTGTGCTGTTTTTATTCCTTGCAGTCGTCTGTAAGATCCTGTTGGATCTGTTCTTAAAGACGCGGCGGGGGCTGTTGCTCCGTGCGACCGGAAACAATGCGCAGTTTGTGATGACGCTTGCCAAGGACGCGGGGGACAATAAGATTCTGGGACTTGCAATCGGCAATGGATTTGCCGCGCTCTCCGGCGCGTTGTACACGCATATTGCGGGCGGCGCCAACCAATCCATGGGGATCGGTACGGTTGTCATCGGACTGGCGTCGCTTATCATCGGGCTTTCTGTATTTCATCGGGTGCGGCACTTGTCGGACACCACAAAAGTTATTTTCGGCGCGGTGATTTATCAGGCATGCCTTGCGGCGGTAAATAAGCTTGGCGTGCCCACCGCGTACAATAAATTGATTATGGCGGTGTTGTTTGTCGCGGCGCTGATTTTAAGCGATCGGATCAAACGCGGCGCCAAGCTCGGAAAACCGGCGGGGGAGGGAAGCGGACGTGCTTGAACTTTCACAGATCACCAAAATCTATCATCCCGGACAGATCACGGAAACGCGGGTGTTTGAGGATTTTTCCTTAAAAATCAACGACGGGGAATTTGTATCCGTCGTCGGCTCCAACGGCAGCGGTAAGACCACCCTGCTCAATATCATCTGCGGCACGCTCCCTATTGAACGCGGCGAGATTCTCCTGGATGGAAAAGATTTCTCCCATCTGAAGGAATATGAGCGCTACCGGAGCATCGGGCGCGTCTATCAGAATCCGTCGATGGGAAGCTGCCCGGAATTGACCATTGCGGAGAATATGGCGCTGGCAGAGCAAAAAGGCGGCAGGTTCGGACTTTCGCGCGGCGTCAACCGTAAGCGCATCGACAGCTACCGCGAGCAGCTTGCCACGCTCGGCTTGGGTTTGGAAAATAAAATGGACGTGCGCGTCGGACTGCTTTCCGGCGGTCAGCGACAGGCAATGTCGCTTTTGATGGCGACGATGGTGCCGCTTCGTTTTTTGATTCTGGACGAACACACGGCGGCGCTGGATCCCAAAACCGCAGAGTTGATTATGCAACTCACCGACACGGTGGTGAAGCAAAAGAAATTGACCGCTATCATGGTTACGCACAATTTAGGCTATGCCGTGGAATACGGCAGTCGGATCCTGATGATGCACAAAGGGCAGATCGTTCTTGACCGCGCGGGAGAAGAAAAGGCACAGACGCAAGTGAAAGACCTGCTTTCGTTATTCAACGCCATCAGCGTGGAATGCGGAAACTGATCTATAAACAAAGTAAGGAAGTACACAGTATGAGTAATCAGTTAAAAGCAAAGTACGGACTCGTCACCGCCATCGCCATGGTGGTGGGCATCGTCATCGGCAGCGGCGTGTTCTTCAAAGCGGAGAAGATTCTGCAAGCCACCGGCGGCAATCTGCCGCTCGGTATTTTAGCATGGGGCATCGGCGGCGTGATCATGATGATCTGCGCCTACACATTCTCGGTGCTTGCCACCCGTTACAGCCATGTCAACGGCATTGTGGACTATGCGGAAGCCACCATCGGCGGCGGTTACGCCTATTTCGTCGCGCATTTTTCCACGTTTATCTACTATCCTGCCATGACGTCCGTTCTGGCATGGGTATCCGCGCGGTATTTCTGCGTGATTTTGGGGTGGGACATCACCGGAGGTCCCTGCATGGTCATCACCTGCCTGTTTTTGGTCGGCAGTTATGCGATCAACGCGCTTTCCCCGGTCCTTGCGGGCAAGTTCCAGGTCGCAACGACGGTGATTAAACTGATTCCGCTGTTTTTAATGGCGATTGTCGGTACGATCGTCGGACTTTACAACGGCATGACGGTGGAAAACTTTACAACGGTCGTTTCCCACGATATTTCCACGGGCGGCGCACTGTTTACCGCAGTCGTCGCAACGGCGTTTGCCTATGAAGGCTGGATCATCGCAACCAGTATCAATGCGGAACTGAAAAACGCGAAGCGCAATCTTCCCATTGCGCTCACCATCGGCACTTTTATCATCCTGCTGACTTACACCCTGTACTATGTCGGGCTTGCCGGCGGCGTCACCAACGCGGAACTGATGCAAAGCGGTGAAGCCGGTGCGCAGATTGCATTCGGCAGTATTTTCGGCAAGGTCGGCGGCACGCTGTTGTTTGTTTTTGTCGTGATCTCCTGCCTCGGCACCCTGAACGGGTTGATGCTTGCCTCCACCCGCGGTATGTACGCGATCTCCGCGCGCGGGCACGGCTATAAGCCGGCAACCTTTGCGGATGTTTCCGCACATACCAATATGCCGACCAATTCCTCGATTGTGGGACTGGTAATGTGTACCTTGTGGCTGGTGTATTTCTATGGCGCCAATCTGGTGGAGAAGCCGTGGTTCGGACCGATCGTGTTCGATTCGTCCGAGCTTCCGATCATCACCATCTACGGCATTTATATTCCGATTATGATCGCGATGATGATCAAAGAAAAGGATCTGCATCCGGTCAAGCGGTTTGTATTCCCTGCCCTGACCGTGCTCAGCAGTATTTTCATGATGGTTGCGGCAGTATTCTCCCATGGTATGGGCGTGGTGTGGTACCTGATTGTGTTCGTCCTCATCATGGCGCTTGGCATGTTATTCTATAAAAGACCGTGCTGCAAAGATGCGGTGCAAACGGAGCCGATTCCGGAGGAAAAACCGGAAACGGCGCCGGCTGAAAAATAAAAAATCGGAAATTTTGCAAAAAAGACTTGACAAGATCCAAAATGTATGCTATAATGCGCATAACATTTTTCTAAAACCGAATAAGTTAAGGTAGAGGCGCGGTGTTGAAAAGTAGCACGAAACAGGGGTTCCCGCTCCCGTGTGAAAGGAAACACTGCCGAGGGTATACGGTACGGAGTTTGCCGTATATACCGGTATTGCAGAGAAGATCTGCCGTACTGTCACTTAGGTGGAGAGCTATCGCAGACTGTTGTTTTTTCGTTACGATTTGTCGCGGTGATGCTTTATCACCGCGACTTTTTCTGTTTGAAAAATGAAAAAATCAAAATCAAAGGAGAACACGACATGAAAAGAGTAGTATGCTTGCTTTTGACACTGGCACTGATGCTTGGAATGGCAATTTCCATGACATCCTGCGGAGAGTCCGGCGCGAAGGACTTGGAGGAAGTCAAAGCCAAAGGGAAGATCGTAGTCGGCATGGAATGCGATTACGCACCGTACAACTGGGCGCAGGCAAAGGCAAACGATTATACGGTACCGCTTTCCAACGGCATGTACGCGGACGGCTTTGACGTACAGATTGCAAAGCGCATTGCAGAATCGCTCGGCGTAGCACTGGAAATTATTCCGATCGGATGGGACGGACTGATCCCCGCCGTGGAAAGCAAACAGATCGACCTCATCATCGCCGGCATGAGCCCCACCGAGGAACGCAAGCTCAGCATCGACTTTACCGACGTTTATCTGAACAGCAATCTGGTCATGGTCGTGCGCAAGGATTCCGCTTATGCAAACGCGACGAAGATCGCGGATTTCGCAGGCGCGAAGATCACCGGACAGCTCAATACCTTCCACTACAAAGTCATTGACCAGATCGCGGGCGTGAACAAACAGCCGGAGCTGGAGGGTTTCCCCGCTCTGATCCAGTCGCTGGCAGGCGGTGCGATCGACGGATATGTCTGTGAGAAACCCGGCGCCATTTCCGCAGTCGCGTCCAATCCGGAATTTACTTATATTGAGTTCAGCGCCGGCAACGGCTTTACCTACGATCCGGCAGAGGCGTCCATTGCGGTCGGTCTGCGCAAAGGCAGCTCCCTGACTGCGGAGATCAATAAACTGCTTGCGACCATTCCCCAAAGCGAACGGGAAGCGATGATGGCAGACGCAATCAGCCGTCAGCCCGCAGGCGAAGAATAAACAGGAAAGCGGAATCGGAACATGTCATTTTGGGATTGGATTGTAAAAATTATTTCGGAATACTGGCAGAGTTTTCTGCGCGGTACCGGCTATACGCTCGTCATGGCGATCACCGGCACGATCGCGGGCTTTCTGATCGGCTTGTTGATTGCGATCATCAAGACCATTCCGGTCAAGAAAACGGATCCGATGGTGAAAAAAGGACTGTTCCGCGTGATAAACGCGGTGCTTGCCGCTTACGTGGAGATCATCCGCGGTACGCCGATGATGGTACAGGCGCTGATTATCCATTACAGCTTGTTTGTGCCGCTTGGGATCAAGGCGCTTCCGTCTGCCATTATCATCATCTCGGTCAACACCGGCGCTTATATGGCAGAGATCGTGCGCGGCGGGATCATTTCTGTGGAAAAAGGACAGTTTGAGGGAGCGCACGCGCTGGGCATGTCGCATTTCAAGACGATGTTCTACGTCATTCTGCCGCAGGCGGTGCGCAACATCATGCCGTCGATCGGCAACGAGTTTGTGGTCAATATCAAGGACAGTTCGGTGCTGATGGTTATTTCCATTACGGAATTGATGTTTGCGGCAAAGCAGGCGGGCGGCGCGTATGCGAAGTTCTTGCCGGCGTATGTCATTTGCGCAACGATCTACTTTATTCTGACCTTTACGGTGACGCGGTTGTTGCGTTATGCCGAAAAGAAGATGGACGGAAGCGACAGCTATGTGGTGTGCGGCTCGCAGTCCGATTTCAAATCCCAGATCCGGGTGAGTGGGGAGGAACAGCAACATGTCGGTGATTGAAGTATCGCATTTGAAAAAATCGTTTGGCGAACATGATGTGTTGCATGATATTTCTCTCTCGGTGAATCAAGGAGATGTCATCAGCGTCATCGGTTCGTCCGGATCCGGCAAAAGCACGATGCTGCGTTGCATCAATCTGCTGGAAACGCCGACGGACGGCAAGATCTTCTTCCATGGGGAAGATATTCAGGGAAACGCCATTTCCCTTACGGATTACCGCGCCAAAGTGACGATGGTATTTCAGAGCTTCAATTTGTTCAACAATCTGAATGTCCTGAAAAATTGCACGGTCGGGACGCGGCGCGTACTGGGGCTTTCCAAAGAGGAAGCGGAAGCGCGCGCGGAGGAGTACCTCGCCAAGGTTGGCATGTCGGCTTACAAAAACGCAAAGCCCAGACAGCTTTCCGGCGGGCAGAAACAGCGCGTGGCGATTGCCCGTGCGCTGTGTATGCATCCGGAAGTGATCTTGTTCGACGAACCGACTTCCGCACTGGATCCGGAGATGGTTGGCGAAGTGCTTGCCGTGATGAAAAATCTTGCGGCGTCCGGACTGACCATGCTCGTGGTCACGCATGAGATGGCGTTCGCACGGGACGTTTCTTCCCGCGTTGTGTTTATGGACGGCGGCTATATTGCCGAGCAAGGGACGCCGGAAGAAATTTTCTCTCATCCCAAGGAGGCGCGTACCCGCGAATTTTTATCCCGTTATTTTGCACAATGATCGAAAACCGGAGGAGCACTCGGCTCCTCCGGTTTTTTCGGAAGGGAAAGCATCGATTTTTTCGGTAGAAGGTACGCCTTTTGGCAGGCATGCGCCGATTACAGGAGCGGACTGACGCCTTTGCGGAACGCATGCGGCGTTACGCCGAAAGCGCGGTGAAAGACCTTTGTGAAATAAGCGGGGGTGCAGAACCCGACCGCGGAAGCAATTTGCGTTACGGATAGCGCAGAATGAGAAAGCAGCCACTTGGCGTCCCGCAACCGGAGCTGTTCGATGTACGCGCGGATGCTCTTGCCGCTGTGCGCCTGAAACTGATGGCAAAGCGAGGAAACGCTGGAATGTAAGGCTTCGCTCAGCGTTTGTAAGGAACAACACCCGGTGTAATGGCTGTGCAGATATTGCAGGATCTGCGTATAAAGATCAGAGGTGGGGCGCGGCGGACGGTTGGAAAGAACGGCGGAGAGCAGGCATAACAATCCGGCAACCGCCGCGTCTACGGTTTCCTTGGGCGGCGCAGGGGTGCACAGGGTAGCATCCCGGTAAGCGGACAGCGCATGCTGCGAAAGCCCGTGCCGTGCGGCAAAATGCGCGAGCTTTTCCCGCACCGCGGGGGAATCTGGCGGACGAAAGCCGCTGACGGAAAGAAACGCCACGGCTTTTCCGTCTACGAAAATCGGATAAACGTATTCCAACACGCCGGCATGGCACACACCGCAGAACGCGCCGCGCGCGCAGGCGCGCAGAACCTGTGCCTGCTTTTGCTGACACACGGTTTGCAGTCCGCATTCGGCTTTGATATACTGGCAGTACGGATGCAGATGATAGTTATAAGGAAGAAACTGCGGAATGTCCGCAAAATCTCCGTGTAGGGTAAGGGAATAGCCGGTTACCGAGATCAGAAAATCAAAATGCCGGCAAACACTTTCCACTGTGACGTCCATGGGCGCTCCTTTGCAAGAATTTGATAAAAACAGAATGAAAAACGATTGCAAATGTCGTTTTTTCTCATTATACTAAGAGTATCAAGAAATGTCAAGGGGGAAAAACGATGAAATTCATCACGCATCATGCCGATCTTTGTGTAGTCGGCGGCGGAATGGCAGGCATCTGCGCGGCACTTGCCGCGGCAAGACATGGGAGCAAGGTTGTGCTGATGCAGGACCGCGGGGTATTAGGCGGAAATGCGTCCAGCGAGATCCGTATGTGGATCTGCGGCGCGCACGGACAGGACCATCGGGAAACCGGCATCCTGGAGGAACTGATTTTGGAAAATTTCTATCGCAATCCACAGCACAGCTATCCGCTTTGGGACGCGGTGCTCTATGACAAAGTGGCTTCCCAAGAACGCCTGACGCTGCTTTTGAATACTGCTTGTTTTGACGCGCAGATGGACGGGGAACGGATTGCCAGCGTCAAGGGCTACCAAAGTCCCTGCGAGACGATGCACACCGTAGAAGCCGCATACTTTGCGGATTGCTCCGGCGACAGCATACTTTCTACGCTCACCGGCGCACATTACCGCTATGGCAGGGAAGCACGCGACGAATTTTCCGAGTCGATTGCGCCGGAAACCGCCGATTCCAAGACCATGGGGATGAGTTGCCTGATTCAGGCAAGGGAAACCGACTCCCCCAAGCCCTTCACCCCGCCGCCTTTCGCCTATTCCTATCCGACCGACGCCGATCTGCCGTTTCGGGAGCATGATCTGTCCACGAACTTCTGGTGGATCGAAACAGGCGGCGAAGGCGACTGCATTCACGATACGGACGCCTGCCGCACGGAGCTTCTGAAAATTGCCTACGGCGTGTGGGATCATGTGAAAAATCACGGGGATCACGGCGCGGAAAACTGGGAACTGGAATGGATCGGACTTTTGCCCGGCAAACGGGAGAGCCGCCGCTATGTCGGACGATATACCGTCACGCAGAACGACGTGTCTGCCGGCGGAAAATTTCCGGATGTGATCGCTTACGGCGGATGGAGCATGGACGACCACTTTCCGGCGGGCTTTGCACACAAAACCTCCTATCCGACGATCTTCCATCCCGCGCCGTCCCCGTGGGGCATCCCTTTTCGGGCGTTGTATTCCGAAAACGTGCCGAATCTGCTGTTTGCCGGACGGAATATCAGCGTAACGCATGCCGCGCTTTCCTCCTCCCGCGTGATGGGGACCTGCGCCCTGCTCGGTCAGGCGGTCGGTACGGCGGTGGCGCAGATGATACAGGACCATACCACCCCCGATACTTTGCAGATTGCCCGTTTGCAGAAAACGCTACAAGCGGACGACTGCGATTTGCCCGGTTTGCCGCGGGAAATCGCACCGCTTTCCCGCAAGATCCCCTGCAATCAGGAGATCGTGCGCAATGGCAAAGAGCGCGGGGAAGAAAACCTCTGGCGCGGCGGCACGGGCGATTTTTTGCTGTACGAATCCGCCACCCCGTTTCCCCTGCACGGCGTGCGACTGGTCTTTGACAGCGACTTAAACCGGAATTATCACAATATGCCCTGTTGTATCCGCTTGCACGAGGACCGTTATACGCTTCCTGAAACGCTCCTGCGGGACTTTGACCTGCTGCTTACGGACGAACACGGGCAGACCGAAACTTATCCGTACCGCGACGTGCATTGCCGGTTGCTCACACTTCCGTTTGCCGGCAACTATAAGGCGGTGCGTTTTGTCCCGCGCGCAACCTACGGCAGTACGGATTTTCGCGTGTTTTCGTTCGAAATTTTGTAAATTCTCAAACGGATTTTGGAAAGCCGCATATATTTATATATAGGAAGAACTCCGGTCTTGGATGGGATTTTCTGCACGGAATCCACCCAAGACCGTGAATATTTATTGCATACCCAATGCATATTGTGTATATCAAAAGAAGAAGCCGACAGACTCTATTGAGAAAACGCGTTACAAATGAAAGCGTTTTGCGCTGAAAAACGCCCTTTCGGGAAATCCAGTTTCTCCCTTTTGCACGGACACTTTGCCGGATTATTTCCCGAAAACGGGGCAAAACCGAGGAAAAAACCGAAAAAACCGAAACTCTCCCACCAAAAGAAAAACATTCCTTGCAGAATTCTTAATTTTTTGAATGAAACCTCTTGACAAATGAAAAAGGATACGATATAATAAATCAAGATTAGAAGTGTCGATGGCTTCCGGTGGGTGTCCCGCCTTGCGGAAGCAACTTTTCCACCGGTTCCGTTTTTCCGGAAAACCTGCGGAAAAGTCCGAAAAATAAGATGAGGTGAAGTGCGTATGGACTGTCGGTTGCGAACCTGAAAAAACAAACAATTGCAATCTTTGCAAGAAGTTGCAATGTTTGCGTAAAAATATACACAAAATTTATCACGAAAGGAAATCATCATGAAAAAGAAAATCTTAGCACTTTTGCTCGCATGTTTAATGATTGTCTCCATCTTCCCGATGACGATCCTGGCAGACGATCATGAACACACATGCCCGAACAAAGGTGAAAAGCACACGCTGAACAACTGCGATTGGGAAAAGATTGAAACGGTCGATCCCGTTTGCGGGAACTGGGGTTACACCCGGTATCAGTGCAGAGAATGCGGCGACTATTTCGCGGCAGACTTTGTAAAACCGACCGGCGACGAACACGTTTGGGTGACCGACGTGGAAGCAGTTGCTGCAACCTGCACCACTGCGGGTAAAACCGAAGGCAAGCACTGTGAAAAGTGCGGCACGGTGATTGCAAGCGAGACGATTCCGGCACTCGGACATGACTTTGTGGAAGACCACAGAGACGGCGATTGCCTGACCGGCGGCTTTATTTACTACAAGTGCTCTCGTTGCGACGAAACCAAGAAAGAGGCAATTGCTGAAACCGGTAACGGTCATACTTGGGGCACCACGCCGGATCGCATTGAGAAGGAACCCACCACGACCGAAGAAGGCAAGGCAATTTACAAGTGCACGGTCTGCGGCGCGGAAAAAACAGTTCGGATTGAAAAATTGCCGGAGGTCGTACATACCCACACGTTGGTGAAAGTAGACGCCGTTGCTGCAACCTGCACGACCGCCGGAAACGATGCGTACTGGAAGTGTAGCGAATGCAACAAGATGTTCAGCGACTCGGAAGGCACCACCGAGATCACGGCGGTCCCGACCATTGATGCACTTGGACATCGGTATGCAGACGCTACGAAACAGGATTATGATGAAATCGTGGAAAGTCTCGACGCGGGATGCACAACAGCCGGCTATGTGAAATCAAAGTGCTCTCGTTGCAACACGGAAAAAACCAGAGACATTCCGGCAGGTCAGCACAGCTTTGACTTGGAAGGTGCACCGACCGCACATAAAGATCCGACTTGCACAGAGTACGGTTATGATTTCTACGGTTGTACCAAGTGTACCGATCCGAATGCAGTGTATGCAAAGCGGATCGATAAACTCCCGCACTCTACTTATGAAGAGAGCACAGTAAAATCCACCACTCCTGCAACTTGCACCACTGCCGGCTCTATGAACTGGAAGTGCAATATGTGCGGATTGGATCAGTCTAAGACGATTGACGCCTTGGGACATGATGTTGTAACGGTTACGGTAGAAGTAAACTGCCACTCCAAGGGATATGAGTTTACTTATTGCAAACGGTCCGGTTGCACGGTAGAAGAAGTTTCTGCTTATGCGGCAAGCGATGGCTTGACTTATGTCGTTTCCGTAAAGGGAGGCAAGGTTTCCAGCGACGCTGACGCGACCAAGGTCCGCCTGCTGACTTTCAAACTGACCACCGATGATGTGGATTTGAACAAACATGCATTCACGGAATGGGAGATTCTGAATGACGCAACCTGCACGACCGCTGGCCGTAAATTCAGATACTGCCCGCTTTGCGATGGAACTATTACCCAGACGGAAACAATTCCGGCAAAGGGTCATGAATTTGATCTTGCAAACGGCGCTACCGAAGTCGCGGGTACCAAAGTGTCTGCAACTTGCTCTGCAACCGGTACGGTTACTGTAAAATGCGCAAGATGCGACGAGACGGAAGAACAAATCCTTCCGAAGTTGGAACATGACTATGGCACGGGCACATTCCATCCGTCTATTTGCGGTAAGCCTGCATACACGGTTTACGAATGCGCGAACTGCCATGATACCTATACGGAATATGGCGAAACAATCGAAGAGCCGGAGGTCGGCTACTTTGACAATGAAGAAGACGCGAAAGCAATTCACCCCGGATTGCGTGCAAGCACCACTTGGACAGTAAAGCGGGAAGGCAACTGCATTGTGGTTGGCTTGTATATAGCAGTATGTGACGAATGCGGTATGAACGTACTGATTCGTATCGACGGCACCGGTACCGGTCACGTGGAAGGCACGGTTTCTCAGGATTACTTGGCTCCGACTTGCACGGCACCCGGTCACTACAAGATTTATGAATGCTCCAAATGCCATGAGACTGTAATGTGTGATGGCGAAGGCAAAATCGTTTCCGGCACAGACTCCACCATTCCTGCAACCGGACACACTTGGAATAAGGAAGCTGCTTCTACGGCAGACTGCACGCATCCGGGCGTTGCAGAAAAGTGGACTTGCACGGTTTGCTCTGCAGTAGATCCGGAACACAATGGTGAAGAAACCGACGCACTTGGTCACGATTGGTCTGAGATCGTTCAGGAAGTTCCTGCAACCTGCACGACTGCCGGCACGAAAGCATATCAGAAATGCAACCGTTGCGGCGCGTTCACTACGGATGTCACTGTTGACGAAGGTAAAGAAATCTTTACGGACGAAGCGGGACTTGTAATAGATGCTTTGGGACATGATGTTGTCATGACCGATAACAGAGATGTCAACTGCACGCTCTATGGCTACAAGCACTATGAGTGCGCACGTTGCCACGATTTGGAACAGGAATATATCAACGATTATAAGGCGGCGCTCGGACATGATTACTCCGGCGATCCGACCATCGTACCTGCAACCTGCACGGAAGACGGCTCCAAGACTTGGAACTGCACGCATCCGGGATGCACGGAAACAAAGGTGGAACCCATTGCAAAGCTTGGTCACAAGAATGCAGCCGGTGAAACCTTGGTAGACGATTGCATGGATACGCCGACCGACCGTGTCTGCGTAAACGATGGATGCGGAATCACTGTCGGTAAGTCGCACAACAATCTGTTCTACAAAGAAGTGGAAGCAACCTGCCTTGATTACGGCTACACCATCGCAGTCTGCGAGAAGTGCGGATATAGCAAGGTAACGGATGTAGACGATACGTATTTGGCTGATCACCACTATGTGGGAGAGATTACGACTCCGGCAACCATCACCTCCAAGGGTGTAATGACCTATACTTGCTCTGTTTGCCATGATTCTTATACCGAAGAAATTCCTGCTTTGACCGGTGTGCAGTACATCATCGCGATCGACAATGCAGTGAAAGCAGGCACAGGTCTTGCAGGCGGCTCCAAAGTTGCGGTAACCGTTTCTTTGAAGTGCGGTCAGACTGACGTTTGGGGTATCAACTTTGACCTTGGCTATGATGCAACGCTCCTCAAGTTTGAGAAAGCAGAATTCGTTTCTGAAAAACTGATCAACGGCACGAAAGCAGTTGACAACGGCGACAAGATCTCGGTTGTAGCATTTGCTCCGAACTCTGCGGATAAGCAGATGCAGAATGCCACCATTGAAGGCGAAGAAGCAGTTGTAACACTGTACTTCACGATTTTGCCGCAGGATGGCGCACGCACGACCTTTACTTTCCTGAACCAACAGACCATTCAGGTTGCAGAAGATGGTACTTCCGCTATGGTTCACAGCGAAGGCGTAAATGCAGATCTGACTGCGAAAGGCTTGATGAATGTCAACGAAGATCTGGGTATCGACCTGGCTGACGCGTTTGCACTCTATCAGCGTATCACCAATGGTGAATACGATGTCACGGCTGATTTGGATCGGGACGGCATGATCACCTTGGCTGACTTTGAGCTTCTCTACACTTATATCACCGGTGGTATTACCTACGAAGATATTTTGGCAAAGATGGCACAGTGATTTTTAGGGAGGGAACATGTTGAAAAACAAGAGAATCATATGTATCCTTTTCCTTGTAGTCCTGATTGCGTCACTCTCTCTGCTTGGCACTGCGGCATTTGCATCCAACGATGCATATGATTTATCTTACACGGTTGGGGTTTCCACCCCAGCCGTGGCTGCCGGCGAAACATTTACGGTAGAAGTTTCGATTTCTGCAAATTCCGGTATCAAAGCGGCGATAGCGCAGTTGAATTATGATCCGGATCTCTTGACTTTGAAAAATGCGAAAGATGCGAGCAACGTGTTGACCTGTGAAAAAGGTTCTGCGTTTCCCGCAGATCAGATTGTCGCGAAAAGTGCAAATGCCGGAACAGTTGTAATTACGCTTGGCGATGCTTGGACAGCAGTTACAGATCAGGGAAATGTCCTCCCAGTGTATCAGCAGACAGGAATGCTTGTGAAGCTGACCTTTGAAGCAAAAAGCGATGTCACTGGTTCTGCGGATATTTCCGTAGAAATCAGCAAATCCAATATCGTAGATGCAAACGGCACTTTGACATCGAGACTTCCTTCCTACACTGTGAATGGCGACTCCAAAACGGTAACGATATACGATGGTACGACACATACCACGCATACTTACGGTGAGTGGATCGAAGATCAGCCTGCAACTTGTGTTGCAGCTGGTACCAAACATCGTGTTTGCAGTGTTTGTAGTGCAGTCGAGAACGGTATCATTCCAGCCAAAGGGCATAACATGCAACCGGTTGCGAAAGTAGACGCAACTTGCACGGTGGACGGTCACGAAGCGGGCACCAAATGCTCCAGATGCGATGTGTTCACGGGCATGGAGAAAATCCCCGCACATCACGACTTGGAAGAAGTCGCAAAGTTGGATCCGACTTGTACCGATGCAGGGCATGAAGCAGGTAAGAAGTGCAAGAAGTGTGATTACACCGAAGGCATGGCTGTGATTGGCGCTTTGGGACATGACATGCAGACAGTTGAAAAAGTAGATGCAACCTGCACGGAAGACGGTCACGAAGCGGGCGAAAAGTGCTCCAGATGCGATTATTTCACAGGCATGAAGACGATTGCTGCACATCATGATATGGAAGATGTCGCAAAATTGGCTCCGACGTGCACGGATAAAGGGCATGAAGCAGGTAAGAAATGCAAGAAGTGTGATTACACCGAAGGCATGACGGAGATTGCGGCTTTGGGACATGACATGCAGGCAGTTGCAAAAGTAGATGCAACCTGCACGGCAGATGGCCATGAAGCGGGCGAAAAATGCTCCAGATGCGATCATTTCACGGGCATGGAGAAGATTGCCGCGCATCACACCTTAGAAGATGTTGCAAAAGTGGACGCTACCTGCACGGTGGACGGACATGAAGCAGGCAAGAAATGCAAGAATTGCGATTATACCGAAGGCATGGCGAAGATTGCTGCAAAAGGACACACCGAAGTGGTGGACGAAGCAGTGGATCCGACCTACTTTAAGACTGGTTTGACCGAAGGCAAGCATTGCAGTGTTTGCAATGAAGTTTTGGTTCGCCAAACGATTGTAGATCAGAAGTCTCCGGCTTGGATCTTCATTACCGTAGGCGCGGTTGTGGTAGTTGCTGTGGTATTTGCATACTTCTTTGTATTCAAAAAGAAAAGGGATTAAACGGATTTCATCCGTTTGAAAGCGAAGTCGGAAGCTGAAAGGTTTCCGGCTTCCTTTTTTGCGAATTTTGTCGGGAAATGAAAAATAGGCATGCTTTGTTTTCAAGCAGAGTATAGAAAAAGATTTCCAAGGGGAAACATCCATTGGAAGATGGAAATTTGCCTCTGCGGCAGATCAAAAAAACAGTACCCGATATGCCTGTGTGAGAATTAGAAAAGGCAGGCGTAGAAAGTGTACGCCTGCCGATTCTGTTTTGCAATCTGAAAAATCAAATAAAATTTGCGCTGGAATATAGCTTCTTAGAACTGCGTTTTTGTTTTGAAAACAGAAATTTTACAGGATCCGGTTGAGCTTGCGCACAAGCCATGCGACAACACCGGAACCGCCGAGGATCCCCAATGCATACAGAATGGAATATCCGACAGATTGATGATGTACCCGTAAGAAGAAGTACGGACCGTTTATCACTTCAAACAAATTCAGCAGAATCATCACGGCGCCGTATGCGTAAGTCGGAGCGGTTGCCAGCTTGATGGCGTGATGGGGAAGCTTCGGTTTCTTTTCAAAAAGTACGAAAGATGCAAATGCAAAAATAGGGCAGAGGAATCGCTGATAGAGATACGGTGTTTGGAACAGCGCACGGTCATACCCGTCATGCGGACCGAACAGGATCAATGCCACCAGCAGATTGACGACAAGACAACAAGTCGCAATGTACTTGAAGCATTTTACCCACAGCGGAACGTCGGTTTTGCGTTTGGGCAAGGTGCAAATCTGGAAAAATGCCATGGTCGCACAGGCAACGATGGCAAGAATCGCGCTGTCGTTTCCGTAGAACTGGAAAAAGCGTCCACCGCTTCCCTGGGCTTCTGTCAAGGAGAGGATCTCCAAAACGACTACGGCAATGTTCAGCCCGATGGCGAGAAAGATTCCGAATTTTTTTCTGAGCATATGCAGCATAAAATGTCCTCCGTTTATTTTGAATCCGATTACAGCACGCAGTGCGTGCGAACCTGTACTTATTATAACAGACGGATTGGAAAAAGTCAATCTGAAATCCGAACAAAAACCGTGTGCGGCAAAGCACGGAGAAAGAGAGAAAAATGAATGGAAACAGTAGTAAAAATCAGAGCATTCTGCGAGCGTGATCTTCCCGAAATGGCGCGCATTTGGAATGAAGTGGTGCAGGAGGGCACGGCATTTCCGCAAACGGAGCCACTCGACGCATCCACGGCAGGCGACTTTTTTGCAGGTCAGAGCTATTGCGGCGTTGCCGAAACGGCGGCGGGAGAATTGGTGGGGTTGTATATTTTACACCCGAACAATGTCGGCAGATGCGGACATATCTGCAATGCCAGTTATGCGGTGGCAAGCACCATGCGCGGGCATGGTGTCGGCGCACTTTTGGTACGCGACTGCATGGAACAGGCGCATCGGATTGGCTTTCGGATTTTACAGTTCAATGCTGTCGTGAAAACCAATCTCCGTGCAAGAAGCCTGTATGAAAAACTCGGATTCCACTTGATCGGAACGGTAGAAGGCGGATTCCGGATGGATGACGGGCAATATGCAGATATTTGCCTGTATTATGTAAACGTCTGAAGCGAAAACCTTGATGCGATTGCAGAGGAAAAACGGTCGGGTGCGGGCTGAAATAGAAAAGGCGCTTTTCAAAGCGCCTTTTTGTTTTTTGATTCTGTTACGAGAGAACCGCACGATCGTTTGCAAATTCATCGCCGCTTGCCTTGGTGAAAAGCGCAAGCAGATCCGGCACGGTCAGTTTCTGCTTTTCTTCTCCGGAAAGATCCAGAATCACTTGCCCTTCGTGCATCATAATCAGGCGGTTGCCATATCGGATGGCGTCTTTCATGTTGTGGGTAATCATGAGGGTGGTCAGGCGTTGTTCTTTTACAATCCGGTCGGTGATCTCCATCACTTTGGCGGCGGTTTTGGGATCCAGCGCTGCGGTGTGCTCATCCAATAGAAGGAGTTTCGGCTTTTGCAAGGTCGCCATGAGCAAGGTCAGCGCCTGCCGTTGCCCGCCGGACAGCACCCCCACCTTGGTGGAAAGCCGGTCCTCCAGACCAAGCCCCAGTTCTGCAAGCAAGGGACGGTATTCCTCCCGCTCCCGTTTGGTAATGCCGGGGCACAGGGTACGACGCTTGCCGCGTCGCTGTGCCAACGCCAGATTTTCGTCAATGCGCATCCCTGCGGCAGTACCCGCCATCGGATCCTGATAGACTCTGCCGAGATATTTTGCGCGCTTGTGCTCTGAAAAGCCGGATACATCCATGCCGTCAAGCAAGATCTGTCCGGCGTCGGGGAACCATGCTCCGCAAATGGCATTCTGCATGGTGGATTTCCCTGCGCCGTTGCCGCCGATGACGGTGACGAAATCCCCGTCATGGAGTACAAGCGACAGATCGCGTAGCGCCACTTTTTCATCCGGCGTTCCCCGGTTGAAGATTTTTGTGATATGACGCAGTTCAAGCATGAGAATTGCCCCCTTTCCGGATACTGTTGCGAACGGTAATCCGTTCTTTTACATAAGGAATGCCTAAGAAAATTGTTACGACAATGGCAGAGAACATTTTCAGAAGGTCGGGATCCAATCCAAGGAAAATGACGGTTTGGTAAACCACATAGTACAGTACGGCGCCGAGCGCGACTGCCGCCAGCTTGACCGCGAAGTTTTTGGCGATCCGGCGAAGCACCGCTTCCCCGATGACGACTGCCGCCAGCCCGATCACGACCGCGCCTCTGCCCATGTTGACATCGGCAAAGCCCTGATACTGGCATAACAGTGCGCCGCACAGCGCAACCACGCCGTTGGAGATTGCCAACCCGACGATCGTGGTGAAACCGGTGTTGATCCCCTGTGCCCGACTCATGACGGGATTACATCCGGTCGCGCGGATCGAACAACCAAGCTCCGTGCCGAACAGCAGATACAGCAATCCGATCAGCACCGCAACCACAGCGGCACTGAACAGAATTGCTGTCGGTACATGCAATTGCGAGAGCAGTACCGGAAAATTGCGCGCGGGCAATGCCTGATTGGCTTTGCCGAGAATCTTCAGATTGACCGACCATAAAATCATCTGACACAGAATGCCGGCAAGAATGGCGGGAATATGCAGAAACACATGCAAAAGACCGGTCAAGGTCCCCGCGAGAATGCCCGCGCCGACCGCGCATAACATAGCGATCCAGGGGTTTACACCGGAGAGCATCAGCATGGTGCAGACTGCGGCACCGGTGCAGATACTGCCGTCCACGGTCAGGTCCGCAATATTCAGAATCTTATAAGTGAGATAGACGCCGATGGCAAGGACGGCGAAAACCAGTCCTTGGGCAACCGCCCCTTCTAATGCTTCCAGTAAATTTGTCATAACCTTTCTATCCTTTCCGGCATGGGAGATTTGGGATGCTTACAGTGCTTCATAGCCTTCCGGCACAGTCACGCCCAGTTCTTCACAGATGGTCTTGTTGTATTTTTTCTTTGCAGCGGCATAAGCGATCGGCATGGTGGCAATATCGGCTTTGCCGCGCAGAATGTCTGCCGCCATTTCGCCGGTCTTGTAGCCGAGATCATAGTAGCTGATGGAAAGCGTCGCCACGCCGCACCCGTTGCAGATGCCGGCTTCTCCGGCGATGACGGGGACTTTTTTCGGACGGACAATATTTCCGATGGTTTCCACGCAGGTTGCCGCCGTGTTGTCGGTGGGGATATACAATACGTCGCTTTCGGATGCCGCCGTGGTCGTGACGCTGGCAACGTCATTGGTGTCGGTGAAAGCATAGCGGGTGACGGTCAGCCCCTTGGCTTTCAGGTAATCTTCTACGACCTTGACCTGGTATTCGGAATTGGCTTCTGCAGAACAGTAAAGCAGACCGACCTTTTTGGCATCCGGGAACAATTCGGAGATCATATCCGCCTGCTCGGTGAGCGGCGCAAGATCGGAAGTACCGGATACGTTCCCACCAACGGTGCCGTTAAAATCTTTCAGATTCAGCGCGACACCATATTCGGTGACGGAAGTGCCGAGGATCGGGATGGTCATGGTGGCGTTGTATGCCGCCTGTAAAGCCGGCGTGGCGTTTGCCATGATCAGATCCACTTTCTTTGCGACAAAGGAGTTGACGATGGTACTGCACATCTGGCTGTCGCCTGCGGCGTTCTGTACATCGAATACCACTTTATCTTCTCCTAAAATGGCTTTCAGCGCGTCCTGAAATCCTTTGGTTGCCGCGTCCAGCGCTTCGTGCGGTGCCAACTGGACGATGCCGACCGTGTAAACCTTATCCGGATCGGGATCCGGCGTGTCTCCGCAGGAGAACAGCGGCAGACAGACGCAAAGGGCAAGGGCGAGTACAAGCAGGGATTTTAGCAGGGAATGTGTGGAATGCTTTTTCATGATGGTTTCCTCCGTTTTCTTTTTTATATTTTGGATGTCTTGTGGATGGGGAATTTCGCGAAAAAGAAGATCTGGTTTGCGCCTCCTTTGCGGAGCACATTTGGAACAAATCCATACGAAAAACAGAAAAGAGCCGCATGGATTTGTGATCCATACGGCTCTTGGTGTGTTTGATCTACGGAAAACCGATCAACTTACGCGCCCCGTTTTTTTGCATCACAAATCGCTTTTACTTTGTTCGTAAAGTAAAAGTAATAAGAGTATGCAAATGCAAAACGAACGGCTTTCATCAGTACGTTGATCTCCTTTCCGGAATTTTTTCTACAGTATAGCACCGGTTTTCGGATTTGTCAAGCGGGAATTTGCGGAAAATAAGACAAATCCGCAAAGTTTGTGTAAAAAAGCGAAAACCGAGCAAATCGGTAGGCGTTTTCTTGTGCGATTTGAAGACGTTTTCAGCCGGAGCCTGCCCATTTTGCTCCCTGCATGGAGTTTCGCCGTCCAAGCTCCCGGTCGATCTCGTTGAGAAACGCCCGCTTGTCCCGACACCATAACGGGGCGATCAGCGCCGCCGCGCCGCTGTCTGCGGACAGCCGCCCGATGACGGTATCCGGCGGAAGAAGCTCCAATTCGTCACAGAGCAAAGCGACGGCTTCCTCTCTTGACAGAACCGATAATTTTCCCTGCGCATACCCTTTTGCAAGCGGCGTGCCGCGCAGAATATTCAGAATGTGCAGTTTTACGGCATGCGGGCGCAGCGCGGCAACGCGCCGGACGTTTTCCAGCATCCTGTCCCGATTTTCTCCCGGCAACCCATTTAACAGATGCACACACACCCGCAGTCCCTCCAAGCGTGCGTAAGCGTCCAGAAATTCCGCATAGGTGTGCCCGCGTCCGACGCGTCGCGCGGTATCGTCAAAGGTGGTCTGCAACCCCAGTTCCACGGTGAGATGGGTGCGGCAGGACAATTCCCGCAGATAGGCAATCACGTCGTTTGGCAGTGCGTCCGCCCGTGTGGCAATGGATAATCCGACGATCTGCGGCTGTGCCAACGCTTCTTCATAATACGTTTGTAATACCGGGAGCGGCGCGTAGGTATTGGTGAACGCCTGAAAGTATGCAAGGTACCGTTCACAGTGCCATTTGGAGGAAAGGATTGTTTTCTGACGTGCGATCTGCGCGGCGATACTGCCGCCTGCGGTGAAATCGCCGCTTCCGCGGCCGGAACAGAACGTACAGCCGCCTGTGCCGCGGCTTCCGTCACGGTTCGGACAGGTGAAGCCCGCGTCAAGGGCGAGCTTCGCGCATTTGCCGCCGAAGGTCCGCTTTAAATAATCGGAATACGCATAATACCGATGTGCGGAATGGGAAGCGGGGAGTGGATGTTCCATAGTGCCTCCAAAGGTCGGAAAAGATGGATTCAGTATAGCATACGACATCGGAAAATGCAATTCCTGCGGCGATTTTTTTGCAAAAAATGCGGTTTTTCCGTGCGCGGCATAATTTTTTTGAAAAAATACTTGACAAATCAAAAGAAATGTGCTAATATAGTAAAGCAAAGTTTGCGGGTGTTGTTCAATGGTAGAATTCCAGCCTTCCAAGCTGGCTGCGTGGGTTCGATTCCCATCACCCGCTCCACACGCCACGGACGCCGGTTTTTCCGGCGTCCGCTTGGTACAAATTTCCCAATGATTTGTACCCTTAGCTCAGTTGGATAGAGCAACTGCCTTCTAAGCAGTAGGTCGAGGGTTCGAATCCCCCAGGGTACGCCAAAGTCGGATGTTTGGCTTACGGTCACGGCAATCGCTGTGGGGGAAACGTAGTCGGGATCCGATATGGTGGGCGTAGCTCAGTTGGTTAGAGCGCCAGGTTGTGGCCCTGGAGGTCGTGGGTTCGACTCCCATCGCTCACCCCATAAGAAAAAAGCACTTGCAAGGCAAGTGCTTTTTTTACACGTTTCCGACCGCGTCGGCAGTTCGGTTTGTCCGGCGCAAGAAAGATTTCGGGGAGGGAGTATCCATGCAGTTCTTTTCGTTTCAGATTCATCGTTTGCGTGCAAACGGCTTGGAATATGCGGGTTTTTATCTGGATCGCCCCGCAGGAAGCGGGGATTATCTGTATCTGCAATTCAAAAGCAATGGCGCCGTGCGTATCTTTGATACCGTTTATTCCGTGCACAATGGGGACTGTCTAATCCTATCTCCGCATACGCCGAGCACTCTGCAAGCCACGGAGCCGGAGTTTTGCCATGACTGGGTGCATTTTACCGTGCCGCCCGCAGAAGCGGACGCGTTTGCCACTTGTGGTCTGCCGTTTGATCGGGTGTTCCATCCACAGGACAGCGCACTGCTTTCCCGCATTGTGCGCGCGATGCATGAGGAATTTGTCAATGCGGGAATCGGATATGAGGTGTTGCTTTTGTGCGGCTTGCAGGAGCTTCTGATCCGGATCCTGCGCGATCTTACGGACAGCCGCACGCTATCCCATCACATGCTACGCGTTCGGAGCGCGTTTTCCGCATTGCGCAGTGAACTGTACACCGGCAAATATTTGCAGGAGGATGTTCCCGACCTTGCCGAACGGCTTTGCTTTTCCCGCTCCCGATTTACGGAGCTTTACCGGATGTTTTTCGGCGTTTCCCCGAAAGCCGATCTTTCCCGTGCGCGTTTTGCCCGCGCCAAGGAACTGCTGACCGATACGGATCTGAAACTTTCGGAAGTTGCGGCATTGTGCGGATACAGCAGCGAATATCACCTGTTGTATCAGTTCCGCGCGCTTGCCGGTATGACACCCGGTGCCTATCGGGAACGGAATGCCCATCCGAACACATAAAGGCGTTGCCTGTGAAAATCGCAACATTTTTACAGTTTTTCAGTGAATTTTTTGTGAAAAGTATAGACTGCTTGCGAAAAATATGCTATTCTTTGTATAGAAAAGCAAGGAAACGCGATGTATATAAAAGTAGCAATGTGGAAAAGTTACGAAACGGTTTCGTAAGCGAACCACTTGACTTTCCCAAGGCAAAAATGTTAGAATGAATCTAAGGAAAACATTCTGTTTATCAGGAGGGATTTTATGAAACGATTCACAAGAATTCTTGGTCTTGTGCTCGCCTTGCTCACGGTATGCAGCCTTTGCACCTTATTTGTAGCATGCGGCGACGATCCGGCGCCGGCGCCGGACGACGGCGACAAAAGCGAGAATTTGCTCGATGTCACCAAATACAGCGGCAGAACCTGCAGAATCTGGATCCGCAAAGGCTTTGTCGATCCGATTTGGGTGGAAGAAGCTGGTGTGTCCAACACCAGCCGCGCTACCAGAAAGCGCATTGAAGCGATCAAAGACAAGACCGGTATCCAAATTGAAGCGATCGAATCACAGACCAGCGCGACTGACTATGACGCTAAAAACGGGGATACCGCGGTGCTGGATGCCATGATGAAGGCAAACGATCCGGAAACCACGCCGGATATTCTCATGCCCGGCGGCGTGTCCGCCTGCACCCTTGCGGCAATGGGCTACTTCATTGACTTGGACTCGGACAAAGCGCCGTATATCGACTTGACGCACCCCGGCTGGCAGTCGCAGGCAAACGACGCGCTTTCTATCTGCGGCACTTACTATACCGTTTCCGGTATGTTCTCCACCCGTGGATTTGCTTCCGTTGCCTGCATCGCGTTCAACAAGAAATATCTTGGCGAATTGCCGGAATTTCCGAGCGTAGAGGGCGACAACGAAACCAATGACCTGCAGTTTAAGAAGCTGTACGATCTTGCAAAGGAAGGCAGCGGCACGACCGGCGGCTGGACCTATCCGAAGATGATCAGCTATATTGCAAAGTCTTATAAAGACGCGGATGCGGACGGTAAGAAATCGGGCGGCGATGAATATGGCTATGTATATTCGATCAACAACGCTTACGCGGTGCATCTTGCGTGCGGTATCCACTATGTACAGCCGAACGAATTCGGTATGCCGGAGGTCGTTGCCAATACGCCGGCAGTGTTGGATGTGCTGAACTGGTTGCAGGATAATATCCAGCGGCAGGATTACAGCTACGGCGCACAGGATGGGGAGGACGTACACTCGATCTTCTGGAATACGGAAATCGGTGCGGTCGAAAGTATGTCGAAAATCGACGATTTCAGCTTCGGAATCCTGCCGATGCCGAAATTCAATGACGCGCAGGAAAACTACTGCGGATTTGCCCATGCATGGAGTACCATTCTTGCCGCAATTCCGGCATGCGCAAAAGATACGGAATTCAGTTCTTTCTGCCTGCAGCTGATTACCGAAATGGGCTATACCCCTTGGGCTGAGGGCGTTACCACGCTGTATGATGCATATATCACCGACTCCTTGTACGGTCGGTTTGCCCCGTCGGATCTGGATAAAGAGATGTTTGACATTATTCTGCCGTCCTTGGTGTATGATATGTCTGACTTCTACCGTGGATGGAGAGCTGCCAACAATGATACACTGGCAAACCTGATCCGCAATGCGTTCAACAGCGGCAACGCGGACTTCAACTCTACGGTGAGCAGTGTTGCCGATGCGTATGCGCTTCATATTCGGGAGACTTTGGAGAATCTCGGCTTGATCCGTCACGAATAAGTTTCTGTTTCCTCTGTTTTTGCAGCCGCCGTTCCATATGGAACGGCGGCTTTTTTGTGTTTTGCGCGGACCGGAAGAAATGCATAATTTGCAGTTTTTACATATATGTAGAAGGATGTAGAAGCGATTCCCAAAAATCTGTACAAAAAATCGGGTATGAAATTGTAAAAATAATAGAAAATAGAAAAAACAGACGCTTTTTCAAAGGGAAGTGCTTGACTTTTGGGGTGGTTTTTGATAGGATAGTATCAAACAGCGGGGGAAAACCCTGCCGTATCGTTTTAGGAGGAAATTATGAAACGATTCACAAGAATTTTGGGACTCGTTTTGGCACTGCTGACAGTATGCAGTCTTTGCACACTGTTTGTCGCATGCGGAGACGATCCCACACCGACACCCGGACCGAGCGAGGATGACACGGAAAAACTGTTGGACATCACCAAATACAGCGGCAGAACCTGCAGGATCTGGATCCGCAAGGGCTTTGTGGCTCCGATTTGGGTGGAGGAAGCCGGCGTTTCCAACACAAGCCGTGCTACCAGAAAACGCATTGAAGCAATTCAAGACAAGACCGGTATCAAAATTGAGCCCATTGAATCCTCGACTGTTGCGACTGTCTATGAGGGTGCCGGTGGGGACACTTTTGTATTGGATGCCATGATGAAAGCAAACGATCCGGAACAAACACCGGACATTCTGATGCCCGGCGGCGTGTCCGCCTGCACGCTTGCTTCCATGGGCTACTTCATTGACTTAGACTCGGACAAAGCGCCGTATATCGATTTAACGCACCCCGGCTGGCAGTCGCAGGCAAACGACGCACTTTCTATCTGCGGTACCTACTATACCGTTTCCGGTATGTTCTCCACCCGTGGATTTGAGTCGGTTGGTTGCATGTACTTTAATAAAGATTTGCTCGGTACGTTGCCGGCGTTCCCGACGGTGGAAGGCGACAATGAAACCAGAGATAAGCAGTTTGCAAGCCTGTACGAGCTTGCAAAAGAAGGCAACAACGCCAAAGGCGGCTGGACCTTCCCGAAAATGCTCAGCTATGTTTCCCAGTATTATGTGGATGACGACGGCAAAGCGGGCAAAACCGAAGGCGATACGTTTGGCTATACCTATTCGATCAACAACGCCTATGCGACGCATCTTGCCTGCGGCATTCATTATGTAGAGCAGGATGAAAACGGCATCCCGAAAGTCGTTGCCAACACGGAGCAGGTTTTGGATGTGCTGGAGTGGTTGCGCGCCAATATTCAGCAGAAGGATTTTGCATGGGGCGGTGCGGACAATTACGCCGGATTCCGCGGCGGTAAGGTTGTGTTCGCCAACGGCGAAGTCGGGAACCTTTCCGGTCATTCTGCGGTAGAAAACTTTAATTTTGGTGTATTGCCGATGCCGAAATTCAACGACGCACAGGAAAACTACTGCGGCTTTGCACACGCATGGAGCACTTTGCTTGCCGCGATTCCGGCTTGCGCAAAAGATACGGAATTCAGTTCTTTCTGCTTGCAGCTGATTACGGAAATGGGCTACACCCCATGGGCGGATGGCATCACCACGTTGTACGACGCGTATGTCACCGACTCTTTGATCGGACGTTATGCGCCGTCTGATTATGATATTGAAATGTTGCAGATCGTATTGCCGTCTCTGGTGTACGATATGTCCGACTTCTACTATGGTTGGAGAGCCAGCGGACAGTCCACCCTTGCCAACATGATGCGGAACGCGTTCAACAACGGCAGTGCAGACTTCAAGTCTACGGCGGATTCCGTGGCAGATGCTTATGCAACCAATATCCTGCAGACGCTGGAAAAACTTGGACTGATCCGGCACGAATAATTGAAAAATTCACAAAATGCACACACTCTATCAGGGTGTGTGCATTTTTTATAGGGGGGATTCTTGAAAACTGCACAAAAACACAGTATAAAAATTGTGAGATTGATAGAAAATTACGGAGGGCGACGACTTTTTAGGGGGATAATCTTGACTTTTTTCCGTTTTTTCAGTATAATAAGAATATCAATCAGCAGGGAAAGCCCTGCGGCTCTATTTTTTAGGAGGAAAATTATGAAACGATTCACAAGAATTCTTGGTCTTGTGCTTGCCTTGCTCACGGTGTGCAGCCTTTGCACCTTGTTCGTGGCATGCGGCGACGATCCGGCGCCGGCGCCGAATGGCGGCGAGGACAGCGACAATCTGCTGGATGTGACCAAGTTCAGCGGCAGAACGTGCAGAATCTGGATCCGGAAAGGCTTTGTCGATCCGATTTGGGTGGAAGAAGCCGGTGTGTCCAACACCAGCCGCGCTACCAGAAAACGCATTGAAGCAATTCAAGACAAGACCGGTATCAAAATTGAAGCGATTGAATCGCAGACCAACGCGACCGACTATGATGGCGCAAACGGCGACACTGCGGTGCTGAACGCGATGCTGAAGGCAAACGATCCGGAAACCACACCGGATATTCTGATGCCCGGCGGTGTGTCCGCCTGCACGTTGGCAGGTATGGGCTACTTCATCGACCTGGACTCTGATCTGGCACCGTATATCGACTTGACGCATCCCGGCTGGCAGTCGCAGGCAAACGACGCACTCTCTATCTGCGGCACTTACTATACCGTTTCCGGTATGTTCTCCATCCGTGGATTTGAGTCTGTTGCTTGCATGTACTTCAACAAGGACTTGGTAGCGACGTTGCCGGAATTCCCGACTGTGGAAGGCGACAATGAAACCAGAGATAAGCAGTTCCAGAAACTGTACGACCTTGCAAGAGAAGGCAACGGCAATGAGGGCGGTTGGACTTTCCCGCAGATGCTCAGCTATGCTTCTCAGTATGGCGCGGATGATGACGGTACTCCCGGTAAATCCGATGGCGATACGTTCGGTTATTCTTATTCTTACAACAATGCCTATGCAACACAGCTTGCGTGCGGTATCCATTTTTTACAGCAGAACGAATACGGCGTTCCGGAAGTAGTTTCCAACAAGCAGGACGTATATGACGTGCTGGTTTGGTTGGTAGAGAATGTGCAGAAGAAAGATTATTGCTGGGCTGGCGCGGATGCTTATGGTGGTTTCAGCAACGGAAAGGTCATGTTCACCAATGCAGAAGTTGGCAACCTTTCCGGCTACTCTGCAAAAGATAACTTCAACTTTGGTGTGTTGCCGATGCCGAAGTACAACGATAAGCAACTCAATTACTGCGGCTTTGCACACGCATGGAGCACCATTCTTGCTGCAATCCCGACTTGCGCACAGGATACCGAATTCAGTTCTTTCTGCCTGCAGCTCCTGACGGAAATGGGCTATACCCCTTGGGCTGAGGGCGTTACTACGCTGTATGACGCATATGTCACCGACTCTGTGTACGGTCGTTATGCGCCGTCCGATCTGGATACGGAAATGTTAAAGATCGTGTTGCCGTCTCTGGTATACGATATGTCCGACTTCTATCGCGGATGGAAAGCAAACGGCAGCGATACGCTTGCAAACATGATGAGAAACGTGTTCAACAGAGGCGAAACAAGCTTTATGTCCGAAACGGATAAAGTGGCAACCGCATATGAAACCAATATCTACACGACGTTGGTAGCACTTGGATTGATTAGAGAAGAATAACCCTAAACTGTTTTTTTGCAAGATACTTCCTTTCTACTTGCAAAGGCAGAGACGAGCTTCGGCTCGTCTCTGTTTTTTTCGGAAAAAGCAACCGTTCCTACAAGGGATAGGGCAGTCGGCACGGTCGTGCGACTGCTTTGAAAATGGAAAAACGAAGAAAAGAAAAATTCCGCATATCCGATTGGATATGCGGAATTTGTTTTGATTTGTGAAAAAATTATTTGACGATCTCGCCCATGCATTTTCCGAATGCGCAAGCGGCATTGGATTCGTCGGTATCAATATGCATTGCCAACGCATAGGAGGGGCTGACGCGTACCACGACGTCGCCGTAGATGGTGGCGCGCTCCGCGGATTGAATGCGGACGTTGACAATTTCCTTGTCTTTGACGCCAAAAGCTTCTGCGTCAGCAGGCGTCATGTGGATGTGCCGTTTTGCGGCAATGACGCCCTCGGCAAGCGCAATCTCTCCGCAGGGACCAACCAACTTGCAGGCGCCGCTTCCGGCAGTGTCGCCGCTTTCGCGCACCGGTGCATTGACGCCGAGCGTCCGCGCGTCGGTCAGGGAAACTTCCACCTGATCGGCTTTGCGAGTAGGACCTAATACGATGACATTTTTGATCTCGTTTTTCGGACCGACGATGGTCAGCCGTTCTTCGCAGGCATACTGTCCGGGCTGGCTCAGGTCCTTTTTCTTGGTCAGGGTTGCGCCCTTGCCGAATAAGATTTCTACGCTTGCGTCGGTTAAGTGAATGTGTCTTGCGGATGTTTCTACGATAAATTCCATTTCTTTTCACCTTCGTATAAAAACTTGAAAGAATTCCCATACTATTTGGACGATCCTCGCACAGGATTCTATCTCTATCAGGTATTATACTCTATTTACAGGACAATGTAAAGAGTTTTTTGTGAAAAAGCGGGAAATGGAGGAAGATTTTTATGCAAAATCAGGAGAAAGAGACGCCGGATCTTTCGGAGGACGTGGAGGTCGTGCTCTCACGGGCGCAAAATGTACGGGATTTCGGCGCGGTGGAGGCAGATCGGGACGGGTGCAGAATTTATTGTATGACCGTGATCGGACAGGTAGAGGGGCACTATCTTGCGGATTCTACGCAGAAAACGACCAAGTATGAGCATTTGATGCCGCTGTTATTCTCCGTCGAGGAGAGTGCGGAAATTGACGGGTTATTGGTTCTGCTCAATACCGTCGGCGGCGATGTGGAAGCGGGACTGGCGATTGCGGAATTGATCGCGGGTATGCGCAAACCGACGGTATCCCTGGTCTTAGGCGGCGGGCATTCGATCGGTGTGCCGCTTGCGGTCAGCGCGAAGCGCTCTTTTATCGTGCCGAGTGCGAGTATGACGCTCCATCCGGTGCGGATGAACGGCTTGGTGATCGGTGCGCCGCAGACGTATGCCTATTTTGAGCAGATGCAGGCGCGGATCTGCCGTTTTGTTGCGTCGCATTCGCAGATTACGGAGGATGCGCTTCGCCGTCTGATGATGCGCACGGATGAAATTGCGACGGATATGGGCACGATCCTCGGCGGAGAAGAAGCGGTGCGCGCGGGAATCATAGATCGCGTGGGCGGTCTTGCGGACGCCATCGCCGCGCTCCGCGAGATGGCAAAGGACGCAAAAGGCACAGCGTGAAGGAGATTCTGCATGGCGGATTCTTTTCGGAAGATTTTCGCGGGGGATTTCCAAAGGGGGCGCCTTTCGAAACAGGCGCCCCCTTGACGGAAACTTCAGTTTTTTTGTTGGAGTGCGGCGGCAACGAAGCCTTTGAACAACGGATGCGGCTTGTTCGGGCGGGATTTGAATTCCGGATGATACTGCACGCCGACGTAGAACGGGCGGTCGGAAAGCTCAACGGTTTCCACCAAACGTCCGTCCGGAGACAATCCGGAGAGCGTCAGTCCGGCATGGGTGAGCGCGTCGCGATAAGCGTTGTTGAATTCATACCGGTGACGGTGACGTTCCGTGATCTCGTTGGTGCCATAGCACCGCTCCATGGTGGTGTTGCTTTGAATTTTGCAGGGGTACGCGCCGAGCCGGAGCGTGCCGCCCTTGTCAATATCTTCGCTTTGTCCCGGCATGAAATCAATCACCTTGTGCGGGCAAAGCTCGTCAAATTCGCCGGAATGTGCGTCCGGAATTCCCGCAACGTGACGGGCGTACTCAATGACGGCGATCTGCATGCCGAGGCAAATGCCGAAATACGGTTTTCCGTGTTCCCGCGCATATTTTGCGGCGAGGATCATGCCGTCGATGCCGCGACTGCCGAATCCGCCCGGTACCAGAATCCCATCCACCGCGCGGAGCGTTTCGTCCACGTTCTGCTCGGTCAAGGATTCGGAATCGATCCATTGGATTTTCACCTCCGCGCTCAGCGCGTAGCCGGCATGGTGCAATGCTTCCGCGACGGACAGATACGCGTCATGCAGTTGTACATATTTCCCGACCAGCCCGATGGTGACTTCCGTGTGGCGTTTCTGGATGCTCTCGACCATTGCAGTCCACTCGGCAAGGTCGGGCGCGGGGGCGTCAATGCCAAGTTCCCGACAAACCACGGAGGAGAAGTTTGCCTTTTCCAACATGAGCGGTGCCGCATACAGGCACGGAAGCGTGAGATTTTCGATCACACAGTCCGGTTTGACGTTGCAGAACAGGGAGATTTTTTTGAAAATCGAGTCCTCTAACGGCTCGTCACAGCGTAAAACAATCAGATTCGGATTGATGCCCATGCCTTGCAGTTCCTTGACGGAGTGTTGTGTCGGCTTGGACTTGTGCTCGTCGGAACCGCGCAAAAACGGAACCAGCGTGACATGGATAAAGAGACTGTTTTCCCGCCCGACCTCTAAAGAAATCTGCCGGACGGCTTCCAGAAACGGTTGCGATTCCATATCGCCGATGGTGCCGCCGATCTCGGTAATCACGACGTCCGCGTCGGTCTGCTTGCCCACGCGGTAAACGAAATCCTTGATCTCGTTGGTGATATGCGGGATGACCTGCACCGTAGAGCCGAGATATTCGCCGCGGCGTTCTTTGTTCAAGACATTCCAATAGACTTTGCCGGTGGTGAGATTGGAGTATTTGTTCAGATCTTCGTCGATAAACCGCTCATAGTGACCGAGATCCAGGTCGGTTTCCGCCCCGTCCTCCGTCACGTAGACCTCGCCGTGCTGATAGGGACTCATGGTGCCGGGATCCACATTGATATACGGATCCAGTTTTTGCGCGGCGACCTTCAGTCCGCGGGATTTCAGCAATCTGCCGAGGGATGCCGCGGTGATGCCTTTGCCGAGTCCGGATACAACGCCGCCGGTCACAAAAATGTACTTTGTCATGATACGCCTCCGTTATTGATAGGTAGATAATAGATTTTCCGCAATTTTGCGTTTGGACACACAGCGGTCCATCGCCTGTTTTTCAATGTAGCGATGGGCTTCCTGTTCTGTCATTTTCAGTTGTTCGATCAGGATCCACTTGGCACGGTTGACCAAGCGGATTTCCTCCATTTTTTCTTCCATGGAGGCGGTTTTGCGCTCCATTCGGCGCAGACGTTCGCGCGTTGCGCATAAAAGCTGGAGAGCTTGTGCCAAAACCTGTGGCGAGGTGGGCTTGGAAAGCGTCAGAATGCCATACGGCGTAACGCGCGCGCTGATGTCCGGATAATGTTCGTTTTTGACGAGAAGCAACACGCCGGCCGCGCTGTTTTCACAGGCGTCCAGTGCCAGCCGCGTTCCGAAATCATCCGGCAGCGGGGTATTGACGATGACAAGATCAAAGCAAGCCTCCAGCGCCCGCCGTCGTGCGCTTGCCGCGTCCGGAGCGGTTACAATGGGGGCATACTGCGTTTCCGGAAGCAGGCGCAGGAGGGATTCGTTCAGTTTTTCGGATACGGACGCAAGCAGAACGCTGTAACGGTGTTCGGTGAGCTCCACCTTGTTTCCCTCCTACGCAAGAATTTGAGATTTCAGCAGGTATACGGGGCAATCAGTGCCGATGGCAGGACAGACCGGATAAAATCGCTGTTTCGCGCGATTTTCTTGGCTTCCGCAAGATCTTTGGGAAGCATGGGACAATCCGCGACGACCGCGGACTCCGCTTCATACAGGTTGCAATCCAGACTTTCGGGCAAGGGAAGCTTTTGCCGAATCCCCGCAAGTCCCGCCTCGATTAACAGCGTGTAAGCAAGATACGGGTTGCACAGGGGATCGGGCGAACGAAGCTCCGCACGCTTGTATTCGCCCTCTGCCGCCGGAATGCGGATGAGCTGAGAGCGGTTTTCTTTTGACCAACTGATATATTTCGGCGCTTTTTTCTGTCCAAAGCGCACATAAGAATCCGCTGTTGTGTTGAGAAATGCCGTCATCTCCGGAATATAGTTCAGAATCCCCGCGATGATCTGCGGCATGGGATCGGTTGAGTCCGTGCTTTTTGCGGAAAAATTGATGTGCATGCCGTTTCCGGCGTGATCCGGAAGCGGCTTTGGCGTAAAATCGGCGTACAGTCCGTTGCGGGCGGCAATGGTGCGCACGACCGCACAGAACGTGATTGCCTGATCCGCCGCAAGCAGAGGATCTGCAAAATGAAAATCAATTTCATTTTGTCCGGGACCTTCTTCATGGTGAGAGCTTTCCGGCTTGATGCCCATTTGCTCTAATGTCAGGCAGATTTCCCGCCGCACATTTTCCCCCTTGTCCTCCGGTGCAATGTCCATATATCCCGCATGATCGTAGGGGATCTTGGTGGGAGCGCCGTGCTCGTCCTGGCAGAACAGATAGAATTCCATTTCCGAGCCGAAATGAAAGGTAATGCCTGCCTGCGCCGCTTTTTCCACCGCGCGGCGCAGGCATGAACGGGTGTCCGCTTCAAACGGCTTCCCGTCCGGATAGGTGACGGCGCAGAACATCCGCACCACCTTGCCGTGATCCGGTCGCCAGGGCAGGACGGAGATGGTGGAGGGATCGGGATGTAAAAACAGATCGGAGCGCACTGCGCCGCCGAATCCCGCAATTGCGGAAGCGTCAATGGCGATCCCGTGGCAAAAAGCCCGACGCAGTTCCTGCGGCATGATGGAAATATTTTTTTGTTTGCCGTAAATATCGCAAAAAGCCATCCGGATGAATTTGACATCCTCCTCCGCAATATACTGCATGACTTCCTCTTTGGAATACTGCATATCTGTTTCCGCCTTTCTTCAGTTTGCAACGTACATTTGCCGATAGGGATTTGCGCTGTCCGGGGAGATCACCGTATAGGGCGCATGCAAAAGCGCGTCCGGCTGCAATCCGAACAGTGCGCAGAATGTGTCTAAACAGGGCTTGATCTGTGCAAGATCCGCTTCGGTTGCCGCCTGTGCCTTTGTCTGATGCGGGAAGTGGATTTGGGACAGATCTCCGCGCAAGATCATCTTCCCGCCGTGCATGCCGGTACAGGGGAAATTGCCGACGATCGGTTTCCCGTCGGTATGCAAGCCCAAAACCAGAATCAGCCCGCCTGCCTGATATTCTCCGAGAAAGCTGCCGGCTCTGCCGCCGATCACAAGGACCGGTTGTTTTTCTTCATAGGCTTTCATGTGGATTCCCGCACGATAGCCCGCGTTCCCGCGGATATAGATCGCGCCGCCGCGCATGGCATAACCCGCCGCGTCTCCGACGTCACCGTAAACGGCGATGCGCCCGTCGTTCATTGTATCTCCCAGCGCGTCCTGTGCGTTGCCGTAAACGGTGATCTCGGAATCCCCAAGATATGCGCCGAGCGCGTTCCCCGGTACGCCGTGGATGGTGATCCGTTTGCCGCTCATGCCCGCGCCGATAAATCGCTGTCCCAAGCAACCGGTGATTTCGCAGTCTGCTCCTCCTGCGCGGATCTGTCGATTGAGCGCGGAAAAGTTCAGATTGCCTGCATCTATCACCATTATAACACACCTCCCAACATTTTTCTACGTTTTTTTTCACAAAATCCGGATAAAAACGGGATTTTTTTCATACTTTCAAAATCCACTTCCGAAAGCGGGGTTTGTTTGCGGATGAGATCGGTATAGATGCCGGCGCGCACGGTGTTGCCGATCAACAGAAATCCAACCAACCGACCGTCTTTGACGTACAGCTTTTTGAGCGCGTCGCCGTTCGTTTCCTCATACACCGTTCCCCCGTGCGCCGGATCGGGGCGGCTGCCTGCTGTCATCAAGTGTAGCCCGAAAAATCCGATGGAATTCATGGGGATTGCCTGATCGAACGCTTCTTTGCCGCCAGCCAGATTGACGCCTGCCGCATGTCCTTGCAGGTAGGCGTTGGGGAGCAATGCCATGATTTTGACGCTTCCGTCCGAGATGTCCTGTGTTTCTGTGCAGTCTCCGGCGGCGTAGATTCCTGCAAGGGAGGTTTCGGATTGGGCATTGACTGTGATACCGCGCCCGATCTTTGCGCCGGCGTCTTTTAACAATTCCACATTCGGACGCACCCCGACGGCAAGCACCAAGACGTCAAAGTCCAAGACCGCGCCGCTTTTCAGCGTTGCAGTGTGGGGACTAAAGCGCGCCACGCTGTCCTGCAAGAAAAAGCGGATGCCGTGCGCACGCAGATGCGCCTCCACGCGCGCCGCGCTCGGCACGTCCAGAATACTGGACAAAATATGATCGGCAAGATCGCATACCGTGATTTCCTTGACGCGTGCATGTAATCCCTCTGCGCATTTGAGCCCGATCAGCCCTGCGCCGACGATCAGCACCCGACTGTCCCGGGCGACGGCTTTTTCCAGTGCAAGCGCGTCGTCCAAGGTCAGAAATCCGTATTTCTCTTTGACAAGCTCCAGCCCCTCCATCGGTGGTACAAACGGAGTAGAGCCGGTCGCCACGCAGAGCTTTTCATAGGGCAGAAGCGTTTGATCGTCCAGTGTGACGGTTTTTTGCGCCGGATCGACCTTGACCGCCGTTTTGCCGTAGAGCACGGTGCATCGATTGCGCGTATAGAAATCCGCGTCGCGGTATGACAGATGGGAAAGATCCGTTTTCCCCTCCAAATAATAAGAGATCAGCGGACGTCCGTATACGGGGTGCGCTTCTTTGGAAACGACCGTGATCGGGGTTTCCCGATCCATTTGCCGGATCCCCTCGATGCATCCGACCGCGGCAATGGAATTGCCGATTATCACATACTGTTTCATACCGTTTCCCTTTCTTCATATCGGATCGCTAAATTCGGGCATCCTGCGACGCAGGCGGGAGAACCGACTGTGTTTCCCAGACACAACTCACATTTCTGAACCGCGCCCTGCGCGCCTTCGATCACCGCGCCGAACGGGCAGACCAATACGCAAGTCAGACATCCCACGCATTTGTTTCGGTCGATTTTAACCACGCCGTCCTCTTTGTGCATCGCGCCGGAAATACAGCTTTTGACGCACAGCGGATCGTCACAGTGCCGACAGGACACGGCATAGGTGATTTTGCCGCTTTTCTCCACCCGGATCCGCGGGTAGATCGGCTTGCCTTTGAGCGCTTTGACCATATCCCCGATTCCGGAATTGGCATAGGCGCAGTTGTATTCGCATAAGTGGCAGCCAAGACACCACTGTTCTTCTACATAAATCCGTTTCATTCTCCTGCGTGGGAGATTCCTAAGATCTCCAGCTCCTTTTCCGTCAGATTTACGCCGCGCAGCATCAGGCGGTTCCCGCGCAACGCTTCAATGGAGTTGATTCCCATGCCGCCCATCAACTCCTTGATCTCATGCCGCCATGCGGTCATCAGATTGACCAGCCGCTGTGCACCGATTTCCGGATTCAGCCGTTTGACCAGCTCCGGACGTTGGGTGGCAATGCCCCAGTTGCATTTGCCGCTCTGACAGGTGCGGCACAAATGACAACCGAGCGCGAGCAGTGCCGCTGTCGCGATATAGCAGGCGTCTGCGCCGAGCGCAATGGCTTTTACGACGTCGGCGGCACTGCGGATACTGCCGCCGACGACAAGGGAAACTTGATGGCGGATTCCCTCATCGCGTAGCCGCGTATCCACTGCCGCTAACGCCAACTCGATCGGAATGCCCACATTGTCACGGATGCGCGTCGGCGCGGCGCCCGTACCGCCGCGGAAGCCGTCAATGGCGATAATATCCGCGCCGCTGCGCGCAATTCCGCTTGCGATTGCCGCGATGTTATGCACGGCGGCGACTTTGACGATTACCGGTTTTTTGTATTCCGTCGCTTCTTTTAAGGAGTAGACAAGCTGGCGCAGGTCTTCAATGGAGTAAATATCGTGGTGCGGTGCGGGGGAAATGGCATCCGAACCCTCCGGAATCATGCGGGTACGCGAAACATCCCCGACGATTTTCGTTCCGGGCAGATGCCCGCCGATGCCGGGCTTTGCGCCTTGCCCCATTTTGATCTCGATTGCCGCGCCCGCATTCAGGTAATCCTCATGTACGCCAAAACGTCCGGATGCAACCTGTACGATGGTGTTTTCTCCGTAGCAGTAGAAATCCTCATGTAAACCGCCTTCGCCGGTGTTATAGTAGATTCCCAGCTCCCGTGCGGCGCGTGCAAGACTGGCGTGCGCATTATAGCTGATGGAACCGTAGCTCATTGCGGAGAACATCACCGGCATGGACAGTGTCAGTTGCGGCGGCAGGATGTCGGTTTTCAACTCCCCGTTTTCGGCACGGACAGTCTCCGCAGGCTTTTTTCCCAAGAATACTTTGGTTTCCATCGGTTCGCGCAGCGGATCAATCGGGGGATTTGTGACTTGGGAGGCGTTGATCAGAATCTTGTCCCAATAGACCGGCAGGGGTTTGGGATTTCCCATAGAGGAGAGCAGAACGCCGCCGCTGGACGCCTGTTTATAGATTTCCTTGATGGTGTCGCTCTGCCAGTTGGCATTTTCCCGAAATACACAGTCGTTTTTGACGATCTTCAGCGCGTGCGTCGGGCAAAGCGACACGCACCGCTGACAATCCACGCATTTGGATGCGTCACTCAGCATGATCTTGCCGTCCGCGTCATAAGTATGGACTTCGTTTGCACACTGTCGCTCGCAGACGCGGCAGGCAATGCACCGGTCGTGGTTCCGGACGACTTCAAATTCCGGAACGATATAAAAATCTGTCATCAATAGCATCCTTCTTTCACTTTTACAATGACCGGCTCGCCGCCTGCCGGCGCGTAAAGATGTTCCGCATCCGGCTCCATGGCGCGGATTGCCGCTTCTTCACTGGCGATCATCACCCGATCGTCCTTTTCCGCCACCACCATGGAACGGAGCTTTAAGCGGTCGTTGAGCGCCATCAATCCGCCGGTAAATCCCAGGATAATGGAAAAAGGTCCTGTGACAAGCAGACTGGGATAGACGGTGCGTAAATAGGTCAGCTTCTTTGCCGCGGCAGGATCGGTCTTTTCCAACTGCGCAATGGTGCTCCAGAACGGCGCGGCAAGCACAGACGCGGTTTCTTCTAAGGTCAATCCTTGCCGGCGGAGCAGATAATCCGCAAGATAGGTGATAACTTCCGTATCCGTCTGTAAGGTGCATTTATAGCCGAACATTTCAATATACCGGCGGTTGGCGTCATAGGAGGAAATTTCGCCGTTGTGGACAATGGAATAGTCGAGCAACGCAAACGGATGCGCGCCGCCCCACCAGCCGGGCGTATTGGTCGGGTATCTGCCGTGCGCTGTCCAGCAGTATGCCTCATACTCGTCCAAACGGTAAAACTGCCCGACGTCCTCCGGGAATCCGACTGCTTTGAACGTTCCCATGTTCTTTCCGCTGGAGAACACATACGCGCCGTCGAGGCGGGTGTTGATGTGCATGACTGTGCGGGCGACGTATTCCTTTTCGTCCAGTTGCAAACGGGAAAGCACGGAGGAGAGCGGTGCGACAAAGTAACGCCAGATCAGCGGCACATCCGTGATCTGCGGAATTTTCCGGATCGGGATGTTTTCCGCTTTGACGATTTCAAAGCGATCTTTTAAAAGCTTTTCACATTCCACCCGTGCATCGTTTTCGTTGTAAAAAATGTGCAATGCGTAGAATTCGCGGTATTCCGGATAAATGCCGTATCCGGCAAATCCGCCGCCAAGCCCGTTGGAACGGTCGTGCATCGGCACCATGCTCCGGATCAGTTTTTCGCCGGTCATCAGATGCCCTTCCTTGGAGATGACTGCCGCAATCGCGCATCCGGATGGGATGCGGATTTCCCCTTCCCTTTTCATAATGATGTCCTCTTTCCGTATGGTTTTCAAAAAATAAAAAGAAGGCGTTCGTCCGAATGGGGAAACTTCCCCCTCTCGGATGAACGCCTTTGCTCATGTTCCGTATTATAGCACAGTCATTGCAAATTGTCAAGCGCCCTGCTCGAAAAAAACGTCTTTTGGGTTACACTTTGTTTGGGAAACCTGCCGTTCTGTCAGGGAAAGCTGCACCCTTTTGTGTGTCTGTGAATTTTTTTAGGCAATTCCCGCAAAAGGGTTGACACAAACGGGAAAATCATGTTATACTAAAATAAATATGTAGAAAACGGAAATCATGTGATATCAAGGAGGGATGGGGTTGTTTCAAACGCTCAACAAAAAACTGCTGGAAGCATTGATCTCGGTTTTGCCGGTAACGGCGCTGGTCTGTATTTTCAGCTTTACCCCACTGGTCGATTTAAGTGCGCGGGAGCGGACGGTGTTTTTGGTTGCGTCCGTACTGCTGATCTTTGGGATCGGACTGTTCAATCTGGGGGCGGATCTTGCGATGACGCCGATGGGATCGCACATCGGAAGCGGCTTGACCAAATCCAAAAAACTCTCTTTGTTGCTCTTGGTCTGCTTTGCCATGGGGGTGCTGATTACGGTGGCGGAGCCGGATCTGACGGTATTGGCGTCGCAGGTGTCCGAGGTGATTCCGCCGGTTTTGTTGGTTGTAACGGTCGGCATCGGCGTAGGATTGTTCCTATTGCTCGCCGTTTGTAAGATCGTGTTTCACAAACCGCTTTCCGCTTTGCTTTTTTATTTCTATATGATCCTGTTTGCGTGCGCGGCACTGTTGATCCTGCGCGGCAACGGCTATTTTCTTGCCGTCGCGTTTGATTCCGGCGGCGTGACGACCGGACCGATCACCGTTCCGTTTATCATGGCGCTCGGCGTGGGGATCGCGGCAACGCTCGGTGGAAAAAATGTCGGAGAAAACAGCTTCGGTTTGATCGCGCTTTGCTCGGTGGGACCGATTCTGGCGGTGCTTTTACTTGGCGTATTCTCCAAGGGAAATCTGCACTATGCCTGCCCGGATTACAGCATTCCGGATGATCTTGGCAAAGCGATCCTTTCCACGCTGGGATCCGTGACCGGCGAAGTGCTGCTCGCCATTGGACTGATCGTCGCTTCTTTTCTGATTCTGAATCTGATCTTTCTGAAACTGCCGTTTCGGAAGCTCTACCGAATCTTCATCGGTATTCTGTACACGGTCTTGGGACTGGTGATCTTTCTGACCGCCGTAAATATCGGCTTTATGCCTATCGGATATAAGATCGGCGTAGAGCTTGCCTCGGCGCATCCGAACGTACTCATCGGCGCGGGATTCGTGCTCGGCATGGTTGTGGTTTTGGCGGAACCTGCCGTGCATGTGTTGAACAAACAAGTCGAGGAAGTTACCAACGGGACAGTCAGCAAACGTTCGATGATGATTGCGCTGTCTGTCGGCGTCGGCATTTCCATCGGATTGTCCATGCTCCGGATTGTGTGCGAATTCAGCATCCTGTACTATCTGATTCCGGGCTATTTGCTTTCTCTCGGACTGTCGTTTTTTGTACCGGGACTTTATACTGCCATTGCTTTTGACTCCGGCGGCGTTGCAAGCGGACCGCTGACCTCCAGCTTCATTTTGCCGTTTGCCATCGGCGCATGCTTCCAGCTGAGCGGAGAAGCAAGCATTCTCACCGACGCGTTCGGCATTGTCGCAATGGTTGCGATGACGCCGCTCATCACCATTCAGATTCTCGGTTTCCATGCCGTCGTTGCAACAAAGGTGCGCCGGAAGGTCGCGATGCGCCGGATTATTCATGCGGACGACGAGCAGATCATTTATTTTTCCTGAAAGAGGGGGCGATTGCACTTGGCATCTCAGAAAAAAGCAGACGGGGCAAGGAATACCGCACCCGTCCGATTGAAACTGTTATTTACCGTGGTGAAACGACCGAAAGCGGAGCTGTATATGGATCTCTTACAGCCCTATCAGGTCAATTTTCAGCTCAGTACCGTGGCGTTCGGTACCGCCAGTGCGGAAATGCTCCGCTATCTTGGCGTGCCGGATTCGGAAAACGTATTGCTTTGCAGTGTTATCCGGGATGATGCGGAAAAAGCGATCTTGTCTATGCTGGAAGAAAAGTTCCGCACTGTCAAAAACGGCAAAGGCATTGCCTTTACCGTCCCGATGACCAGCGTCATCGGCGTTGCGATTTATCAGTTTTTAAGTAATCAGCCGAGCGAAAAGGAGGAACATCTATGAACGAAGAAACCTATGAGGCACTGTTCTGTATTGTCAATGCGGGCTTTTCCGACGCTGTGATGGACGCGGCGCGGGAATTCGGTGCGCGCGGCGGTACGATCATCCACGCGCGTGGCACGGCAAGTGCGGAAGCGGAGACGATGTTCGGGATTACCATTCAGCCGGAAAAGGAGATCGTGATGATTTTGGTGCCGGCGTCGATCAAGGATTCGATTTTGCACGCTTTGTATCAGGAAGTCGGACTGCACACGCCTGGGCAGGGAATTGCATTCTCTTTGCCGGTGGACGCGGTGGTCGGGTTATCCGCGCCGCAGGAGAAAAAGCCACAGGCGTAAGCTGATCCGGAAGTCAAAAGAAACGAGGGGAGATTTCATGAAAAAACAGATTACGCAGGATCTTTGGTATATCGGTGTGAACGATTCCCAAATCGACCTGTTTGAAGGGCAATACCGTGTCCCTTACGGGATGTCTTACAATTCGTATGTGATCTTGGATGAAAAAATTGCGGTATTTGACACCGTAGACGCGCATTTTACAAAGGAATGGCTTGCCAATCTTTCGCAAACGCTTGCGGGACGGGAGCCGGAGTATCTTGTGGTGTCGCATATGGAGCCGGATCATTCGGCAAATCTTGCGGCATTTATGCAGACCTATCCCCAGGCAAAGCTCGTGGGCAACGCCAAAACGTTTCCGATGATCCGGCAGTTTTTCGGTACGGATTTTGCCGATCGGGCCGTCGTTGTAGCGGATGGCGATACGCTTTCGCTCGGACGGCATACGCTCACGTTTCTGCTTGCTCCGATGGTGCATTGGCCGGAAGTGATGGTTGCTTACGATGCGTTTGACCGCACGTTGTTTTCCGCAGACGCTTTCGGGAAGTTCGGCGCGCTGGACGCGCCGCAACCGTGGGAGGAGGAAGCAAGAAGATACTATATCGGGATTGTGGGAAAATACGGCGCGCAGGTGCAGACGCTCTTGAAAAAAGCTGCTGCACTGGAGCTTGCGCGCATTTGCCCGCTGCACGGTCCGGTATTGGAAAGCGATCTTGCAACTTATCTGCATCTGTATGATCTTTGGTCCTCTTACGCGGTGGAAAAAGAGGGGATCGTTCTTGCCTACACCTCGGTGTATGGACACACCAAAGCGGCGGCGGAATTGCTTTGCGCAGAGCTTGCCAAACGCACGGATGCAAAGCCTGTGATTCTGTACGATCTTGCACGGTGCGATCTTGCGCAGGCAATTTCGGATGCTTTTTGCTACGGAACATTGGTGCTTGCCGCGCCGACTTATAACGGCGATGTATTCCCGCCGATGCGGACATTCTTACAAGGATTGACCGAACGGGGATTTCGGGGACGGAAAGTCGCCTTTTTGGAAAACGGTTCTTGGGCGCCGACTGCCGCCCGCGTGATGAAAAACCTGCTGGAAACGTGCAAGGAGCTGACGTTTGTGGAACCGACGGTCCGCGTCAAAGGCGCGTTGGACGCGGAAAGCCGCGCCGCCGTCTGTGAACTTGCCGCGCAGTTGTAAACCGATCGTCCAAAGGAAAGGGGCGTACACGCTTTTGCGTGTACGCCCCTTTTGGATCGGAAAGATCACATAAAGTTTGCGTGGAGATAATCGCTGGAGATTTTCAGGCTGTCAAACGGATCGCCGGGGCAGATGTCCTCCTCGACCACAAAATGCTTCACGCCGGTTTTCAGCGCTTCTTCAATGACGCCTTCAAACCAGATGTTGCCGTTGCCGATCTCCGTGATATACGGACCGTCGCCGTTTCTGCCCATATCCTTTAAGTGAAGAATATCGACTCTGCCGGCAAGCCGATTGATCCAGTGACGGACATCCGCACCACCGTGCTGTACCCAGTAGGTGTCCAGCACAAAGGAGGTGGTGGCGGGATCCAGTCCCTCTGCCAGCCGTTCCATAAAGGTTTTACCGTCTACTTTCATGAATTCATGACTGTGATTGTGATAGGTGAATTTGAATCCTTCTTTGGAAATGATCTTTGCGAAGTCGTTGATGCGCTGAATGATGGCTTCAAATTCCGGCACCGTAGAGCGGAAAAATCCGCCGATGCCCATGTTGGTCGTGCCGAGCAACCGATGATTTTCCATTGCCTGCGCGGGATCTGCCGCCATCGCGTCCAGATTGTCGTGCGTGCCGACGATGGTCAATCCCGCCTCTTTTGCGGCTTTGCCGAATTCTGCATAGGTCATTGCCACTTTGCCCTCCGCGTCTTTTGCGGTCGGGGAACCTGCGGTCTGTACCTCGTCATAGCCCAGCTTCTTCAATTTCTCAAAGCTGCGCTTGATGTCGTCCGCAGTCGTCATGGCGCTGCGGATGGTGTAGAGTTGTACGCCGATTTTCTCCAGTTTTTTCATGATGTACTCTCCTTTGATTCTGTATTTTGTTTGGGAATTGCTTGTATGTGTTTGATTCTGCGGCGGATTTTGCGGACATCGCGCATCATTTTGCATGTGTCCCGCACCAGATGAATTTTGGAAGCGCCGTCCGGATTGTACAGGATCTTCACGGGCATTTCCCCCACGGAAAAGCCCAGCTTTTCCGCAATCAGGATCGCTTCCAGATCAAATGCGAAGCCGTCGGTTTCACATTTTGAGAATACGGCTTTCGCCGCTTCCCCCGTAAATCCCTTGCACCCCGTCTGCGAATCGCTGTGGGAAAATCCCGTCGTCCACGCGATCAGCCGATAGTAGCATTTGGACATGATCCGACGGAGCAATCCATAGCCGGCGTGCCCGTCCGCCTGTAAATTTCGGGAACCGATGATGACATCCGCGCCGCTTTCGGCAAAGCGTTGCGCCATTTCCGCGATCACATCCGTGCCATAGGCAAGATCGCAGTCCGTGAAGATCCGGATGTCGCCGCTTGCGGCAAGCATACCGACGCGCACGGCGTGACCTTTGCCGTGATTGTCCGGATAACCGGGCGCGAGAATGTGCGGATCGGAAGCCGCCGCCGCGTCGATGAGCGCGCCGCTTTGATCGCGGCTGCCGTCGTTGACCATCACCAGCTCATAATCCGGAAAATGCGCGCACAGATAGTCGGTTAAGGTGCGGATGGTGTCCGCGACGCGGACTTCTTCATTGTAAACGGGAATAATCAAGGATAGCTTCACAGACTCCATCCCCCTTTGGAACATCAGAATTGAATCATGGAGGCGTCCCACATTTCGGGCGCTTCATAACCGAGGAAGTTCACAGTGGTGGCAGCGACGTTGGACAGTCCGTGCTTGCCCTCCGTATCGACGGTGTAGTGGTCGCGGTAGAAATTGTCATAGAGATAGCAGGGGACCGGATTGAGCGTGTGACTGGTTTTTGCCTTCGGCTTGCCGTCCTTGCCGCATTTGACTGCGCCGGTCTTTTTGTCGATCTCATACATTTCATCTGCGTTTCCGTGGTCGGCGGTGATGATCGCCACCCCGTGCAGTTCGTCGATGACGGGCAAAATCCGCGCAAGCTGCAGATCCAAAGCTTCTACGCTGATCTGCGTGGCGAGGAAGTTGCCGGTATGTCCCACCATGTCGCCGTTGGGGAAGTTGCACCGTAAGCACTTATATTTGCCGCTTCTTAGGCACTCGATCAGCTTGTCTGTGATCTCCGCGCACTTCATCCACGGACGTTGTTCAAACGGAACCACATCGGAGGGAACCTCAATATAAGTCTCTAATTCCTCATTGAATTTCCCGCTCTTGTTGCCGTTCCAGAAGTAGGTGACGTGTCCGAATTTCTGTGTTTCGGAAATGGCAAGCTGGGAAACGCCGGTGTCTGCGAGATATTCGCCCATTGTGTTGGTGATCTCCGGCGGATTCACCAGATACCGGTGCGGAATGTGTAAATCGCCGTCATATTCCAGCATGCCCGCATACAGCACTTTCGGATAGCGTACCCGATCAAAATGCGAGAACTGCTCGTCGTCGAACGCTTTGGAAATTTCAATGGAACGGTCGCCGCGGAAGTTGAAGAAGATCACGCTGTCGCCGTCCTCGATGGTACCGACCGGTTTGCCGTTTTCCGCGATGACGAACGGCGGCAGATCCTGGTCGATCGCCTTGGTTTCGGCGCGGTAAGTCTCAATGGCTTCCTTTGCGCTTGCAAATTGCCGCGCGTCGCCGAGCACATGCGTGTGCCAGCCTTTTTCCACCATCGCCCAGTTAGCTTCATAGCGGTCCATGGTGATCTGCATCCGCCCGCCGCCGCTGGCGATCTTGATGTCAAAGTCCGCACCGCGTAACTCTGCCAAAAATGCCTCAAACGGGAGAACATAATCCAACGCGGACGTTTCGCCTACGTCTCTGCCGTCCAAAAGAATGTGAACGCGTACCCGCCGGACGCCTTCCTTCTTCGCCTCTACAATCATGGCTTTCAGATGATCGATATGCGAATGCACATTTCCGTCCGAGAACAGTCCGAGGAAGTGCAGGGTGGATTGCTTGTCCTTCACCTGTGCGATCAATGCTTTCCATGCGTCGGACAAGAACAGCTTGCCGGAAGTGATAGACTCGGAAACGAGCTTTGCTCCCTGGCTGAAAACCTGTCCGGAGCCGAGCGCGTTGTGCCCGACCTCCGAGTTGCCCATATCGTCGTCGGACGGCAGTCCCACCGCCGTACCGTGCGCCTGTAATTTCAGACACGGATAATTCTTTGCAAGCATATCCAGCGTCGGGGTGTTTGCGAATGTCACTGCGTTCCCCGCGCCTGCCGGCGCCAAACCTACGCCATCCATGACAATGGTCAGAACCGGACCGGTCACGCCGGAAAACTGCGGTAATTTTTTCAGTTGTTTTGCCATATCTTTCTCCTCCTGTATTCTGTGTGTGCGGGAATCCCCACACTTTCCCATTCTGCTTTCAGTATAGCACCCTATTGTGAACAATCTGTGAAAACAGGGAACTTTTTCCCCAAAACGGACACATTTTATAACGCCATCCCTATAAAAATTATAACGCCATCCCTACAAAAATCGCATGCGCCGGATGCCTTTGTGGAATTTGCTACCGTCGCCTCCGACGCAAATCCCCTGAAAAACGAAGTAAAATAGGCAAAAAAGAGTAGAATCCGGGGAAAAGAACAGTCAAAATCACTAAATCATGTGGAGAAAAATGAACAGAATCTCCAAAAATGCAAAAACCGTCCGCATTCTATTGACTTTTTGAACAAAACTTGCTATACTTATGCTGTATCTCTGCATAGTAGAGTGGACGAATCCAATTCGTTCTGAAAGGAGAATCTCAGCATGAAAGTGAAGACAAGACTTCTTGCGGCATTGCTTTGCGTACTGATGGTTGCGGCAGTCTGCCCGATCGTCGCACTGCCGGCATTTGCCCAAGCCACCGGAGGATCCGGAAATGAGAGCAAAGGAGGGGCAAACGCCGTAGAACCGGACATTTGGGACGGAACTGTGGCAAGTGCGTTTGCAGGCGGTTCTGGCACGGAAGCCGATCCGTATCTGATTGCAAACGGCGAACAGCTTGCGCGGGTGGCAGAGCAGGTCAACAGCGGCGCGGATAATTTCAGCGGAAAATATCTCAAGCTTACTGCGGACATCTGGCTCAACGACGTGCGCGACAAAGACTGGAAAACAAAAAGCCCCAACCAATGGACGCCGATAGGCGACGAAACCGGAAAAGCCTTTTCCGGTACGTTGGATGGCGACGGCTATGCGGTTTATGGTACTTATATCTCTGGGACGTTCAAGTTGCAGATCAACGAGCGTTATTTTGATCTGCTGGCGGCGGGAGATAAAGCCGGATGCGACTGGATGTACTATGTCAAAACCGGTGAGAATACCGTAGACGTATATTATGGTCTTGGCAGGAACTTCTATACGTTACACGCGGTCGGCTTCATCGGAAGAAGCGAAGGATGCACGGTGCGCAACCTTGCCATGGGACAGGGTTACTTTGATGTAACTTTTGCTGAACGCAAGAACGGTATCGATGTGGTGACCGCGGACGGACTCAGCACCAAATATACCGGACTGAATCTGAACGGCGCCGCAGTGGCAAACCTGGTGGGCACGGTAACGGTGGACGGAACCGACTATACTGTGCAAAATACCTACCTGTGCGCAGGCGCCAAAAACGTAACGGTGGGGGATGCGTACTTCCTCGTCAAAGGCGGTCGGGATGCGTCCATGATTTCCGGCACGACCTGGCAAACGGCGGAGGAAGGAAAGCTCTCTTCGGGGGATGTCTCCGGTTGGGGCAATGTCAAAAGCGGTTCTTTTTCTGCTCTGATTGCGGGGACGGGCGACAGCAAGGGCGCAGTTTTGGAACGCGTCTTTGTCAATGCAACGGCGCAATGTCACGGAGAACAGCCGGACAGCGGTATGCTTGCGGGTTATTTCAATCCGAGCGGACGTATCACGGACTGTGCAACGACCGGTTCCACAAATTTATTGGGCGGTCTGCTTTCCGGACATGGCGGCGGCACCAAGGTGGAGAATTGCTACACGACAGTCGGACGCGCAGTCAACTGGACGAGCGGCAACGGGGTAAGCAAAAACAACGATAAAGTCGTAACCGGACACAGCGGCTATGTCGGGCTGTATACGACGGATCTTACTGCGTTGGATAGCGGCGTAAAGACTGCTTTCGCAAATGACGCGCCCTGCGCGGTCATTAACCTTGTGGATACGCGCGGCAACGCAAGAACCCAAATGCCTGCCTTGTTCTACACCTATGCGCCGACGGCAAACGAAGACGGAACGTACACCGCTGCATGGGGTGCAGAACGTGGCGTTTGGGCAGAAATGGATGGCTATACACCGATTCAGCAGGTGTTTGTGGAAAAACACAGCGCGGCAGAGCTTTATCGGATTCTCGGTGTGCAGACCGTTTATGAGATCGGTACAGCGGCAGAATTGTGGGATTATGCCACGAAAGTCAACAGCGGCGCCATTGCAACGGAAGATACCGCGGTGGTATTGACGGCAGATATTGATCTGACGGCAGACGGATTCCAATATTGGGAGCCGATCGGAAACACGTCGGATGTGGCGTTCCGCGGTACTTTCGACGGCGCAGGTCATTCGATCTCCCATATGTACATCTATAAAACCGGGCATACCGCTGCAAACGGCTATGGTTTGATCGGATGGTCCCAAGGCAACAATGCCGTAAAGAATCTTGCCTTGTTGGAAGGCTTCCTCGTCAGCGGAAAAGCAACTTTCCCGGGAAGCGAACAGCAGATCCAGTCCGCTTCCTTTATCGGCAAGCAGAATGGCACGACTTTCCTGAAAAATCTGTATTCCGAAATTTCTGCGTACACCGGTGGTTTTTCCGGGGGTAAGGGCGTTTCTAAAAACTGTTTCGCAGGCTTGACCGCCTATATGAACGGCGGCAGTCTGTATGCGACCAACTGCGTCTATGCCGGCACGGTGCTGGGCGGAGAAGCTGCGCTTTTGTTCGGCGGTTCTAATCTGAAGAAAATTGAAAACTGCTATGCAACGGCAAGACACTACTCGGATACTACGATGAGCTCTTTGGCGGCATGGCAGGCGGCTTATTATAAGAGTGCAACTTTGTATTTGGATACCAGCAACGTCCCCGTGACTTCTTTGAGCGGCAATGATAACAATCTGACCGCACAGCTTGCAAATCTGACGGTTACGACCGAGGGAGTTGCACCGGTCGCTTTTGCAAATGCGAGCGAATGGGTGTATAAAGCAGGCTATCGTCCGATTCAAAAAGTATTCTACGATGCCCACACGGCAAACGACGGTTGGAAAGCCTTCGGCAACGCAGGGCGAATCGGTTCCACGCAGGGCGGCGAGGGTACCTACGGTAGAATGGCAACCAATCCGTTCTGTATTTCCAGCCGCGCAGATCTGATCTTCTACAATCTGACCAATGCCGCGCATTGGATCACCTATGCAAGCTTGGAAGCGGACGTATCCCTTGCCGATCATTTGGATTCCGAAACTTGGTACGAAACCGCGTACAAGTGGACGCCGTGCCAGGCGGGAATCCTGTTTAACGGAAATGGGCATGCGATCCGCGGAATGTATTTGTATTCCAAAGTAGAGGGCTATTGGGCAAGCACTGCAAGTGTCGGCATGTTCACCGGTACTTGGAATCCAGCGGATACTACGGAGATTCAAGATCTTGCGATCATTCAGTCCCGTGCGGATGTCGTGCGCCATTCGGCGAACCTGAATGCGGCGACATCTCTTGCAACCAAGGACGCGGACGGCAATATCACGTTCGGTACCACAGACGGCAAGCCTACGATGGCAACCGGTAACCAGACGTATTTCGGTACGTTTGTGGCAAGAGCTTCCGGTACGATCAAATTGAGCGGTTGCTACACCGATATGGATGCTCATTTTGATGTATGGCAGTTCGGCAATGACAACGGCACGGCAGTCCGCGGCGGCGGTCTGATCGGCGCGCCGAACGCGTTTGAAATTAAAGATTCCGCATTTGCGGGCAACATTCAGGTTGTGTCCGAAAAAGAAAAACCGTACACCTTGACGTTTGATCTCCAGGATAAAGACGGTACCGTGATTCAAACGGGATACACCTATACGTTCTATTCTGACGGGCAGACGCAGCAGATCGGCGGTATTTGGGCATTTGACTGGGGTTCTAACACCACGATGCACAAAGTGACCAATACCTACTGCACGCCGGGCGTGATGAGCGGTACCACTTGGCAAAGTGTATTGGGATGCGGTTCCAACGGTTATTGGAATATCAGCAATTTGTACACCTCTGTTGCAATATCAGGTCTGACAGATGCGAAGAAGTATGTCAACGATGCGGGAGAACTCACCAACACGGTGACGACGATCCAAGCAAACGGCGAGCAGATCGCGGCGAAATTCGTGGAACTTGGATTTGTTTCCTGCGGTGCAAATACATTGCCGATTCCGGCAACTATTGCGGCAGGGCGCACGGATCTTTCCGATTTTGCAAAGTCCTATGTGGCAGAAGCGGCAATCAGCACGCCTGCGCAGTTGATGAATCCTGCGTCCGTACTGCCGACCTACGCGCGTGGCGTAAAGGCTTCGACGGTCTATCTGGATCGGGATATTGACCTTGCGGGCGTCACCTGGTCGGTGAACTCCTTGTCTGGAATCACCATTGACGGTCGCGGACACAAGATCTCCAATCTCACTGTATCCGGAAAAGCGCAGGTTGGATTGTATAATACAGTAAGTAACGTGGCATTCAAGAATCTGATTCTGGATAACTTCAATGTGACTTGCCTCAGCTCCACCGCATATGTCTGTGCACTGTTCTGCTCGGCAGCGGGAACGGTGGATGTGACCAACGTATATGTGAATGCAAATCTGCGCGGTTATAAGCAGGTGGCGGCATTCGGCGGTTGGAACGGCGGTACGTTGAACCTGACGAACGTACTGGTAACGGGCGTTATCAACGCAACCGGTACGAGCGATAACCACTCCGGTGTGTTGGTATCCGGCGGCGGTACAACGATCTGCAAGAACGTGCTGTCCTTGGCAATGCTTCGCAACGATAATTGTGACGGTTGGTTCAGAGGCAGTGGTAAACTCGACACGAGTAGTTCCGGCGTATACGGCTTGAACTGGGGTACTTTGCAAAACGACACCAAGCTCGGCTTCTCCGAGGGACTTACCCCCGATCAGTTGCTTGGCGCCGCGGCAAAGACAACTTTGAAAGAGTTCGACTTCGAAAATGTTTGGACGACCACCTCCGGCTATCCGACCTTGAAGATCGCGGTCGGAAAGGTCACCGATCCGACGCCGACCACAAAAGCTGGTTTGGACGCTTCTTTGAAAGATAGCATTTTGGGCGGTTCTACGGCGACCAAGAATCTGGCTTCCGATCTGACCTTGCTCGGCGCACAGCTCAGAATGCGTACAGACGGCACGACCACGAAGTTTGACGCAATGCGTTTTGGTTCTTCTGTCAAACTGAACACATCTTCCGCACTGTATCAGATTCTGTTCGGTACCGGCAATTACGAATACAACACGGCAGTGAAATTCGGTACGTTGGTCATTCCGTCCTCTAAGTTGACGGAAGGCGCGGAACTGACCGTAGATACGGCAAGCGTATTGAATATCCCGGCGCAGAAGATTCTCAGCCAGGAAGAGGGCGTTGTCGTCTTCACGGGCGTTTTGACGGGAATTCCGGATACGGAAATTGCAACCGATCTGACGGCGCGCTCCTACATCGCATATTCCACAGACGGCGGTTCGACTTACACCTATGTATATTCGGATGCCATCACGCGTAGCGTGGAGGAGGTTGCAGTCGCGGCTTATCCGAGTCAGACCGCAGAAATGCAGGCTCTGCTGAAAGCGGCTTTCCCGGATGTGGATTTCGAAAAAAAAAACTGATACTCTCTGAGTCTACGGAAGGGATTCAGATTCTCGGTAGAAATGCCGTTCTTTCTGATGGAATCGCTTGCGATTTTACCAATAGCGGCATTTCGTTCACCGCCGATTGTTCCGGCGATGTCACCCTGAAAGTCAGTGCGCAGAGCGGCAAAAAAGACATTTATTTCACCGTTTATGTAGACGGTGTGCGCAGTACGACACGGTTTTGCGTTCCGGCTGGCACCACGGTAGATCTCACGATCGCCACCGGACTTTCCAAAGGCAATCACACCTTTGAGATTCGGCGGCAAACGGAAATGAATTACGGCTATGCGACGTTGCAATCCCTTTCCTTTACCGGCACACTTGGCGCAAAACCTGCCGAAAAAAATCTGTATCTGCAATTTATCGGCGATTCCATCACTTGCGGACTGGGCAATCTTTGTGGCAAAAAGGAAGGCGGCAGTTGTGTCAACACTGCAAATTCGCACGAGGATTCCATCGAGGAAGATGGTACGCAGACGTACGCCGCGCTTGCCGCGCGCGCAATGAACGCGGATTATGAGATGATTTCCTATTCCGGCATCGGTACAAGTTACAGTTGGGGCAAGAACTTTTTCGAAAAAGATTTGTATGCAAGTGCGGGCACCTGCCGCAGCGCTTCTGCAAATTTTGATTTTTCCACCGCGCGCATTCCCTCTGCCGTGATTGTCAATTTGGGCACAAACGACGCTTCCGGATATACCAACGCGGGCTTGACGGAGGAAGCGCATAAAGCGGCGGTGAAAGAACTGTTGCTTGCCATCCGCGCAAACGTCGGTGCAGATACGCCGATCGTGTGGGCGTATGGTTTGATGGGGACGGGGAAGGGCGACGTTATCCAAGCCGCTATCACCGAACTCGACGGAGAAAGCGCAAAGTATTATTACTTTGACGGTCTGACCGAGCAACGCAACGGCGGCAACGGACATCCGACGGTCGCAGGACATGAAGTTGCGGCGCAAGAGTTGCAGACCTATTTGAAACGCATCCTTGCATAAGCGGTAACTTTTCCCGCAAACAGATTTTTACACAAACAGAAGCACCGGATCCCAGACAGGATCCGGTGCTTTTTCCTTGGAAATGGAAAGGCGGCGAGCCGATTTTGCAGGGTACCCATCAGAGGGTGGAAGCTTTTTTATTCACTTGCATAGGGAATCCGGTATCCGGTTTTTCCAAACGTCCCGTATTCGATCGTACCATCGGTATAGACGAGCTGTATGCCGACTAAGTAAGCAACTTCGGAATTGCTTCGGTTGGGGTGATAGTATCCAATCATATTCCCCTGAATTCCGAAAATTTCTCCGGGAAGAACCGGTCCTGTGATTTTTTCTTTTGTGGTTCGAATCCGATCGCCGACGCGATTGTAAGTATCTACTACCAGTGTGTAATATTTGATCGTTTTTCCGCTGTTATTTTTGCCATACCATGTTAAGTAAAAATAATTTGTTATGGGTTTTGTTTCCCAGTAAAACTTATGTTCCGCATCCACAATCGGCGCACTGATCCGCGTGCGCATATCGATCGAAAGATCGGCGTCACATTTCCGGCATGTGCCCCAGCCGGTGTCATTGTGCCCTGCGGGCGCGGTGTAATGGTCTTTGTAGCTGTTCTGACAGGTTTGACAGGTGTGAAGAACATAGCCCTGCTCGGTGCATTTGGGATAGATCGTTTGGGTTTGATAACGGTGTCCGGTTGCCGCGACCGTTTCCGTGTAGGCATCCTTACAGCGGGAGCAGGTGAACGTTTTCACGCCCTCCTTTTCACAAGTGGGTTTCTTCGTGATCTCCGCCCAATACGAGTGTCCAAGGGCTTTCGTATCTTCCTGCGCTTTGAGGATTTTACCGCATACGCGACAATGGCTTCCGCTGCTGCGTCCGGTTTTGGTACAAGTCGCAGGTACGGCGGCGTCTGTGACGGACACATGTTTGGTTGCGGGTATGGTTTTCTGCTCGACAAGCACCTTTTGGCAGACGGTACAATGCGCGCCCTCTGTTTTCCCGGTTTGCGTGCAAGTCGCGGGAACGGCAGGATCTGTCACGAAGGTATGGTCGGTTTTGGGCAGGGATTCTTTTTCTTTTCGTCCGCATTTCCCGCAAATCCGTTCCCTTTCACCGGATTCTATGCAGGTGGGGGCGGAGGTCACAGCCCATTTCCCGTAGGTATGCGTGCAGTTTTGCGGGGAGGAACTGTCGGAGCCGCTGGTCGAAGAAATGGAGGCGGTTGCTTTTGTGCTTTCTTTCGGAAAAAATGGGAAGTTCGGGATGTCTTGCCCGAAGAAAAGCAAGCATCCGAGTACAAGGAGCACACAAAGCAGTGCGAAAATAATCAGAAATTTTTTCATTTTTTACTTCCTCTCTATTTGTTTGAAATTCGTTGATTTTGCACACAATCCATTATAACCTGTTTCAGGTTAAAAGTCAATACCCTGAAACAGATTAAATTATAATGAAAGCACTTTTTGTATCGTCGAAAGGTGCTTTTTATTTTGAGGAATGGGGAGGAGCTTTATGTATCCGCGGATTCGTGACTTGCGGGAGGACAGGGATCTGTCTCAGACGCAGGTGGCAAAAATGCTGTCCATGTCGCAAACAGGCTATTCCAAATATGAAACGGGGGAAAATGATATTCCAACCGCCGTTCTGATCAAACTGGCGCGGTTTTATGAAACGAGTATTGATTTCCTCTTGGGCGAGACGCCCTGCCAGACAAGGTATCCGGAAAGATAAGTGCAAAAAAAAGAACAGGCGGCTTTGGAAAAAGCTGCCTGTTCTTTGCGATTGTATGCGGGAAGAAAACTGTATTCTACCACAGGGGGAACGCATTTCCTGTGTCTGCGTGCAACAGATCAATTGACTTTGTCAAATACTCTTACATAGTCCACGATAAATTTGTCCCCTTCGACCACTTTCAGATCTTTGTCGTCTCCGTAGATTCCCGGAATACTTTTCCGTCCTCCCACAACTTCTGCTCCCACAAGAATGAATTGCGGAATATGGGATACGGCTTCGGTTAATTTCCGTCCCGATTGTACCCCATCCACAAAGAAGGTGTATCCGGTTTCCTCCCACAGGCATCCAAACCGATGAAAGCCGTCATCCACGGGAATCGCCTCCCCTTTTCTTGCAAATCGGTGTTCTTCGCGCGTTGTGGCATATTGGTAATCTGCTCCGTATCCGCCCCAGTGAATAAAATGCGGGATATAGGTATTTCCGAAGAAGCTTTCCATAATATCCACCTCCACGCCGGCTTTCTTTTCATCCGGTTGCGTGCCGATGCAGGGGGATTGCAGCCAAAAAGAGGACCACCAATTATCCCCCCTTTGCAATTTGCAACGGATTTCATAATATCCGTATCTGTGCAAAAATTTTGGTTTGCTGAATTTTGCGACGTTCCAGGTAGCATCGCCCTCTGCCGGACGATCATACCAGTTTTCGCCGGTCTGTAATTGGCAACAATAATAGGTATCGTTTTTCTTGACCAGTTTGAAAAGGATATTTCCATCCTGGAAGTCGATTCCTTCTTCCTCTATCCAACAGGCATTTCGCTTGTGGAAAAGATGCTTTCGGAAGCTCCACTTTGTTTGATCGAGCACCGGTGCGTCAAATTCGTCGCTGAAGCATAGTTTCCATGTAAACCCTTCCGGTAAATAGGAACTTTCGTGGTTTTCTATCTTGTATTCTTGCATTTTGGAATCCGCCTTTCGATTCTGAGATGATTCTTATTATAAGGGAGGATCCCAAAATTGTATATCAAAATCCTATTTGCTTTTTGCCGTATGATATTCAAAAGGCTTATAGGATGATCTGTTTTTCACTGCGGTATGTTTTCGGTGTCATTCCGAACTGCTTTTTGAATGTGCGGCAAAAATAGGCCTGACTGCCAAACCCGCAGAGAATTGCAATCTCGGAAAGAGGGGTATTGCTGAGACGGAGCATTTTTTTGGCAAGAATCATTCGCTGATGCAGCAAATATTCTGTCGGAGTGGATTTTTTTATGGATTTAAATACAATATGAAAGAAACTGGGGCTAAGATTCACCTGATGGGCGATATCCCGCAGCGTCAGATGCTGATCCAGATTTTTTTGCATGAAGATACAGGATGCGGAAACATCGGGCAGGTACCGGAGATATTTTCCGGTATACGCAGTTTCGTTTTCTAAGGAGAGATGCCCGATCAATTCCATGAGAGAGCCGTGTAGGATGAGATCGGAAGCAGTCGTGTGAATACTGCGTACCTCAATCATCGTTTTAAATAATTGCACAAATTTTTCGGGATCCGAGCAGTGCAGGATCTTTGGCAGGCTGTCGATCGTATTTGCTATTGTGGGATCATTACAATCAAAGTGGATACAGTAGCATTCAAAAGAATCGATACTGTATCGGGTATCTCCCGGCCGCGCGATCAGAAAATTACCTGCTTTTTGCCGGTATTTCTGATCGTTTATGACGCTGATATTTCCCGATGTCACATAGAATTCTATTTCATAATTCTTCACTGCCCGCAGGGGCGTTTGTCTGATTGCAAAGGAATTCTTTGATATATAATAATCCAGATTCTTTATGGTAAATGATTGATACATAAGTTCCCTCCACACAAAAACATACGCCGCGACCGGCGGGTGAATTTGTGATTTTCCATGGGTATCCGCTGTTTTTGGAAACGCGAAGCCGTGCTTCGTACTCTTTATTTTTCCTCCGCAATCTCTTGCAAAAACCGCTCCACCGCGCGGTTAAACTCCACCGGACGCCGATTGGCGAGAAAATGATTCCCTTTTAAGATCACCAATTTTGCATGCGGTATGCTTGCCGCGATTTCTTGGGTATGCGATTTGCGGATCATATCTCTTGTTCCGCAAATGACAAGCGTCGGAGAAGTGATGTTTGACAATTCGCAAGGCTCGATATGCGGTTCGTTTACCATTAAGCCGAGCATTTCCGCATGCTTTTTTGCTTCCGGTGATTTCGCGGCAAAGTGTTTTGCAATTTTATATCCGATCTCGATGGGAATTTGTGTGGTTCGTTTTACTCCTTCGGGGTTGAGATTGCCGCCGTTTAGGATCAAAGCCTTGACCAGATCGGGGTGCTGTATGGCAAATTTCATGGCAATGTTTGCCCCGTCTGAAAATCCCAAAATCACTGCCTTTGGAATCTGATGCGTTTGCATAAAATCGAACAGATCGCGGGAAAATTGCGCGATGGTAAATGGCGCATTGCCTCTTGGGGTTTTGCCATGTCCTCTTGTATCCAAAGCAATCACACGGTATTGACTTTGAAAGTAGTCGATTTGATTTTGAAAATAGGAACTGTTTTCCCCATTCCCGTGTAAGAATAGAAACGGTGTTCCGTTTCCTTTTTCGATAAAATAAAATGCAATATCCATTGCCTTCCCCTTATGAATTTACAAAATTAAGCGGTTCCCTCCAGCATTATGCGCTTGACAGAAAGCCTTTTGATCCTGCGAAAATACAGATACAGAACCAGTTCATAGGTAATCACAAATAGTAGCAGCGTGATAATCAGCGCTTTGAAATGGAACCTGTATTCCGGCACGTCTGAAACATCCGCAAACACGACGGACATCATCAGCCGCAGCAATCCGTATTGGTATCCCGTACCGACGGCAAACCCAAGATAAGAAATCGGGCGATACGCCCCCAATATAAAATGACCGCAAATATTGTCGTCATAGCCGAACACCCGCATCATAGCAATGGTCCTGGCGTTGCCCCGGACAACACTGGAAAGAGAGAGGAATAACGTCACAAAGGAAAGAATCAGACCGATCGACAAGATCATCCATGCAAAGGTTTCACTTGCAAGCTCGTTCATTGAAAAAGACATCTGCACCATTGCCGAAAAACAGAACGCCGAAAATGCCACAAAAAATACGAGCGATTTCCTGCTTTTTAGCGTCACACGCCGCAGGTCTTTCAAAAAAGGCGTACCCTCTCTCCCGTCCCTGCCGATCTTGATTTTGTTATGCTGCTTCTCACGGAGCAGATCCAGCACGGGGCTTTTCAGTTTCCGGTAAGCGAACAGCACCGATAGGATGGCAAAAGCGATCGTCGGCGCACCGACCAAAGCAAAAGTCAGTAGCGGATGAAATGCGGGACGCAGCGTTTGCAGGTTTGGGGCTTGTTTGGAATAAAACGTCGGAAGATAAAGATACCCGATTGTATGCCCCACGGTGCAGCCGACCAATACGGAAAGTCCGAAGATCCAAAAATATCTTGCAATTTTGAGATTGGAATAACCAAGCGCTTTGAGAATGCCAAGTTCCTTCCCGTGTACGCTGATGTAGTTTTTTATATAGAATAACAGCATCACGACAGAAGTCGCAATCAAACACCCTCCGGAGACGCCGGCAATCATTCTGCCCATTAACACTTGTGCATGATACATCGCCATTTTGGCTTCCGATGTGATCTCCGCTTTGATTGCCGCGAGGTCAATATTGTAGCTTAAAAACAGCGTACAAACAAAAACAGCACAACACGCGAGGATTGCAATTCCGAACAGCTTCGCGGTATCCTTGAATCGAATCATCCCAGCGTCACCACCCGATCTCATAAGCAGATTTCTGCTTGGCGTTGGTGTAGATTTCGAAAATTTTACCGCTGTTCATCCGGATCACCGTATTTGCCATCTCCGCGATGTTCGCGTTGTGCGTCACCATGACGATCGTGAATCCATATTCCGTATGCAGCTTACAGATGTAATCCAGCACCTGCCGCCCCGTTTTTTCGTCGAGCGCACCGGTCGGTTCGTCCAGAAACAAAACTTGCGGCTTTTTAGCAAGCGCGCGGGCAACAGATACCCGCTGCTGCTCGCCGCCCGAAAGCTCGGACGGATATTTCGCGGCTTTTGATTCCAGTCCTACCGCCTTGATAATTTCCCTGTAATCTGTGTTTCCCGCAAGATCTGCCCCCATGCGGACATTCTTTTCCACCGTCATATCGGGGAGCAGATAGTATTGCTGAAAGAGAAAGCCGATCTTGTCCTTGCGGAACTTTGTCAACGCTTTATCGGACAGCGCGGTGATGTCCTCCGCGTCATATCGGATGTGTCCGGCGTCTACCCGTTCCAGCCCTGACAGACAGTTCAAAAGCGTCGATTTGCCTGAACCTGACGCCCCCAGGATCACAGTAAAATCGCCGTCCGCAATATGCAGATCAATTCCTTTCAATACTTCCGTCCTGCTCTCGCCGGAACCGTAGGTCTTTCTGATCCCTTTCGCTTCAATCATTGGATACGCCTCCGTTTTCATACCGCCGTTTGAGTCCCTCATAGCCGTCTGTCAGTGCCCGGCTGATAAATGCTTCGTCCCAATCAAGGTAGTTTGTTGCAATCATCGACGCAATCCCGTGCGTAAATGCCCACATTTCAAGATAGAATAACCTTGCTTCTTCTTTGTCAATCCGGACCTGTTTACAGATCAATCCGATCAGTGCGTCCATTTCTTCCGGATTTTCCTTGATGGATTCCTGCGAACGGTCGCGCATAAAAAGCAGCTTGAACAGTTCCTTTTCTTCTTTTGCAAACCGAATATACGCCATTCCGTTTGCTTTATACGGCACATACTTTCCGCTTGCGATTTCTTCCTTACGGAAGGATTGATAAAGCGCATTTGCCGCGCCGATGATTCCCCTCTGCACATCCGCCATATTTTCAAAGTGGCTGAATATCGGGCGGGACGTCGTGCCGAGTTGCTCCCCAAGTGATCGTGCCGAAACGGCAGAGAATCCTTTCTTTCGTGTCAGCGCAAGGGCGGCGGCAAGCACTTGTTCTTTGGTAAACAGATAATTCCGGGGCATAACCGTACTCCTTTTTTATAAATACGCATGTAGCGCTACGAGTGTATTTTTATTATAACACAAAGAAACCGAAAATGCAATAGGAAATTGAAAAAAAGCGCAGACGACCATAGTCGTCTGCACTTTTTGCCTGATTTTAGAAAGCAAGCGTGATTTTCAAAAGGTTGGCTTTGTTATGCCGCTTTTTTCTTGCGAATCACGATCACAACAACGGTGGTGCCGATGCAGAGTACGAGAACGGCAAGGAGAATCCAAACCCATACAGGGGCGGAATTTTCCGGAGGAGAAACGATTGCGGCATCCACTGTGAATGTCGTGGTTGCATCACCGCTCGCAGAGCGAATGGTAAGCGTATGTTCCCCCTCGGTAAGCGTGGCAAGATAGCTTGCTTTCAATGCTACGCAGATACTTCCTTCAGATTTTGTATAGCGGTCGGCGGGAATCGCATTGCCGTCTACAAGCACCTCCACAAAGTCAGAGAACGCCGCGTCGGAGCGGAAGGACAGATCATTTCCTGTTCCCTTGGTCCACTTGCCGTTCGCCCCTTCGAGGATGGAAGGCGCAAGTTTCTTCAGAACCGTGTCCGCCAGGGAAATTTCGTTCTTCCCATCTGCATCGGCAAAGCGTTTTCCGCAAGCGGTGCAATACCAGTGCGCACATGTACCTGTGTTTGCCGCCGTTGCGGGGATTTCTTCTACCGTAGCAAGTCTGAAATGATGGTTTGCGTCCAGTGCTCCGTATTTCTCATGGCAAACGTCACAAATCGCTGCTTCGGTACAGGTTGCGGTACCGCCCTTGTGCCCGTCAGCTTGTATTATCGTGCCGGAGGCAAGTCTTTCTTTGCACCCTTTACAGTAAGTATCGCCGGTATATCCGTTTTCGGCGCAACTTTGCGTTTTTGCGTCCCGAACATCCGTTCCCCCTGCATGATGGGTGTTGTCAAACGCGCCGTATGCGCTGCGGCAGATGTCGCAGATCGCTTTTGTATGGCAAGTTGCCGCGCCGCCGGTATGGGAGCAGGCATTGGCACAGTCCAGACAAATCCCGTCCCGCCATCTGTGCGGTCCCTTTTTGCAGATCACCAAGCCGCAACAGCTCCACACTTGTTCGTGCGTAGTGGCGGTTTTGGTCCAATCGGCGGTACCCGTGTGATGGGTAAGATCCAGTGCGCCGTAGGTCGTTTTGCAGAACTTGCAGACTGCCTGTTCCGTACAGGTTGCTGTCCCGCCACTATGTCTGACATTGGAACTGGTTGCATTGCAACGCGTGCATTTGTTCCAATGGTAGGTGGCGTTGTGTTGCCAAATGGCAAAGTTATGACCAAGCGGAGCGGCGGTTCTGACCTGTTCCTTTGTTTGAACGGAAAATGCCGGATTCTGAAAAGTTGCCGTGTAGGTGGACAGCTCCGCGGATGTGCAGGTGCGCTTCTGTGTGACAGTCACTTGGGCGATGACCGTTTCCGACTCTGTGTGACTTGCGTCGTTTGCGCAGACTCTTTCCGCGGTGCAATGGGTGCCGTTCCAATTGTAAAGGGGTGCGCCATAGCTGTGACCGCGCACGTCGCCGTATTTCCTATGGCAGATGTCGCAGATCGCCTGCTCCGTGCAGGTTGCCGTGCCGCCGGTGTGGCTGCTGATGACCTTACTACAGTAGTCGCAGATGTGGTTTTGATCCGTGTCGTCATGCAGGCACGCATATCCGCACTCGCTGCACACGCCGTCTGCCCACGCATGGGCTTCACTTGCTACAACCACGGTGCCGCAACAACTCCATTTTTTCTCGTGGTTGGTGGCGGTCTTTGTTGTCCACTCCGTTGTCCCGCCTTTGTGGTTGCCGGGGTTTTCTTCGCCGTAGGGCTGGTGGCATAAGTCGCAGACTGCCGGGGCGGTGCAGGTAGCTTCGCCGCCGGTATGCGCAGCATATCCATACTTCTGGGAATCATGATCTTTCACATCACAATTGTCGTTGAGACATTCATGCCAGTGATGTGTCGCGTCGTACCGCCACGCCTGTTCCCAGTTGTGACCGTTCGCCGGGATCGGATCGATTTTTGTCGCACCGCATTTGGTACAGGTAAAGATTTTTTCGCCCGCTCTCATGCAGGTGGACGGGGTAGTAGTTACGCCGCTGTCCCAATCATGCGGCATCGCGTCATCCGTTGCGTCACAGCGGGAGCATTTCTTCCAGTGGCGGTCAGCGTCCTGCTCCTGTTTGGAGAAATCGTGCCCCAAAGCAGCAATCGTGCCGCCGCAGGTCGTACAGGTTGCAGGATCCGTGCAGGTGGGCTTCGCCGTGCTGTCGGCATGGTCGCACACGGTCCACAGTGCCGTGATTGTCAGATTACCGGCAGGCATCGTTGTCGGGAATTCCTGGTCCCAGCCTGCGAAGAGATAACCTGTTTTCGTCAGGAGCGGAGCGGTAACCGGTGCCCCGTAATATTCTGTAATTGTAATCGTTTCCCCGCCGTTTTCGGGGTTGATTGTAATCGTGTAAGCATTGATGTACCACCCTGCGTACAGCGTCATATCATGAGTTACCCAGTCCATAGGGAAGTTCCAAATCTGTGTGCAGGCGGCGTCTTTATACCAGCCGATGAAGGTGTAACCTTCTCTGGTGGGGGCAGCCGGCTCCACCATCGGTCCGTTTTGTTTCACTTTTCTCGTTGCCGCACCGGTCAAGGTGCCGCCGTTGGCATCGAGCGTGATCATGCACGAACCTTCCGTCCACATTGCGTACAGGGTGCAGTCCTCCGTTTTGTCATACGTGGTTATGCTGTTGCCGTTTTTGTCGCTGTAGTAACGACCGCCCTCTTTTTTATCACACCAACCGTCAAAAACGTAACCCATACGTATCGGTATGGGCATCTGGTCGAGTTCCTCCCCATAGGTGACGGTCATGGTTCTCGTTGTCATCTCGCCGCCGTTGGTATCAAAAGTCACGGTGTAGATGTTCGCGGTCCATTTTGCGGAGCACTTTATGGGGTTTGCGGGCAGAGAAGAAGTTTCCCACCCTGCGAAGGTATAACCCGGCTTTTTCAACTTCGAAGCATCGGGAAGCGAAAGTCCCTCATCCGTGTATGCAAAACTGGGGGGCGTAAATCCGTCCACCCACTCGCCGCCGTTGAGATCATACTCCAGTTGCACCTTTTCTCTTGCGGCGGACGTAATGGTAAACATTCGGTCGGAGGTTATGATCAGATTCTTCATTTCGTCAAATGAAATCGTTTGGATTAAGCCGTCGGTCGCAGCCGCAAAAGTGGTAACGGAAGTATATTTGCTGAAGTTCTCGGTTCTGCAAAGCTGACCGCACTGGTTTTTTCCGCAGGACCATATCCCGCCGTTTTCATCCAGTAAAACGGTGTGGTAGGTTCCCATTGCGGCGGCAACCATTTTTATGTTATCAATCCCATTTGTAGCCTTCAGCAGTTCAGGACTGCTTTCGGTGACAGGCCGTCCGAGATGACCGCTGTGGATGCCGCAGGTTCTTGCGTAGCCGTCGGTATCTATTACCACGGTGGCACTACCGTATGCCGCAATAAACTTGGCGGCGGCAGCACCCTGAAGGTCAGCTTTTTCGAACACACTGCTTGACGATTGCAGTGGTTTTCTACCAAGCTCGCCGTAAAGATTAGATCCTACCGTCCAGACATTGCCGTTCTCGTCAAGCAATACGTTATGGTAGCTTCCCGCTGCGATGGCGGTTATTTTCACGCCGGATATGCCGTCGGTGACCTTTTCAAAGGTCGGGTTGGAAGTAACCTTGTTCGGCGTGCCTTCGGTCTGCCTGCCGAGGACATTGTAATTGGAGGTTCCGGCTGTCCAGACATTGCCGTCCTCATCAAGCAATATCGTGTGAGCGGCTCCTCCTGCCGCACTGACTATTTTAACAGCATCCAGTCCGTCCACCTTTTGAAACACGGCATTTTGTGTGGAGTTGCCCACATTGTTGCTTCTGCCAAGCTGACCGCTACTGTTCAGACCTGCCGTCCAGACGCCGCCGTTTTCATCAATCAGGATCGTGTGATACTGTCCTGCGGCTACGGCTTTGATTTTCACACTGCCGTCGCCCACAGTAACCTTTGTCAAGGTGGCATTTTCACCGTAGCTTTTCCCGACATTCACATCGGTTCCGAGCTCACCGTATGGATTGGCGCCGGCGGTCCAGACATCGCCGTTTTCGTCAAGGACAACGAGATGTTTCGCACCCATGGCAACATCCGTTATTTTTGCGGAGGTATCGACCTTTGTAAGAACCGAGTCCTCATATATGTATGAGCCTAGCTTTCTTCCAAGTTGACCGCGCTCGTTATCTCCCGCCGTGTAAAGGTTTCCCGCATTGTCAATGACAGCCGTATTGAGGGCTGATGCCACGACTTTTTTTAGGATGGTAGAGGCAATTACGCCGTCCAGCTTATATCCTTCGTCCGGCTTATATTTTACACTGTCGCCGAGCGTTGCGCCGTTTGCGATCGACACAACCACGCTGTCGCTCCAATTCGTACCGTCCGTTGATACTTTCCCGCCAGCAGCGGCTTTCACTGTTACCTGAAAGGTTTCCCCTGCTGCGGCACTCAGAAATGTGAGTGAAAACAATCCGCACATCACCATGATCAGGACAAGCAAGAGCATCGAAAATCGTTTTTTCATATTCTGTTCCCTCCGTTCGGATACTGTGATCGGTATTTATCTGTCAACAGAGTCGTGCCCTGTTTGAAGATCTTTCTTTGGGCTTCCATCCTTTTACATATGCGGGATCGCGTTCCTTTTCGCCCGCAAAAAGATTTTCCACGTTCCATATATATGGAAGGGGGATCCATCTGATCCATGCGCCGGTATGGATTTTCTGCTTTCTTTCATTTTGTAACTTATCGTTCGTTTAGTATAGCATATATTTTCAAAGAAAGCAATAGGAAAATCATTTTTCCGAGAAAATCCGATATAAAAATGTAAAATGCAACTTCAAAAAAACCGCATAAATAAAGGCAAAAATGAGAAAACACCATTGTCATTCGAACTCAGAGGGTTCGGATTTCAATGGTGTATTCCTATGGCTGGGATATAGGGATTCGGATTCTCGCGGCACGAAGTCGCTCGGTCGTCGCGGCTCTGACGCGCCGCAGGCGCCTCATTCACTCCCGAGCCCGTTCAAATCCATTTTTATTGTCTATCGCGCCGCCCAAAAAAATCATTTCTTTTTTCACTGTTGCGCTTGATAGTATAATTCACCGTTATACAAAAAGCGGAGCAGGTGTGGCCCTGCTCCGCTGATCGGAATACGGATTATCTCGCTGTAAAGAATTCCGCTTTTTTTATCCATTCTTTTCGGATTTCCCATACTGTCGCTTGTATAGACAAAGAAAAACTGTAATATGAATTTACGCAAGACACATCAAAAATTCTGTTCCAGCTTTCACATATTTCTTTGAGTGAATGCGGAGAATCATCGTCTGCGCCAACTGCCACATAACATCCGTTCATTACGATATTCCAACGGTCAAAGTCGGATAAAAGCACCATTTCATCGGGAATTTCAACCGTCAGCAGGACGATCGGAGTGTTGGGCGCCGCATATGCGGGCGTTTGCGTTTGCCCTCCCATGTATGCCAAAGCCACACAGGATATTGCACGCCATGGGGCGGTTCGGAAATGCGCATGCGCATTTGTTGCGACATCCAGTTGTAGGGAACCAAAAAATCATCTCCGCAAAAAAGATGTGCACGATCTGCCCGTAGCACTCCGTTGCGCACCATCCGGAGATAAGCTTCTTCATGCTGTATCGTCCAAAGTATCACACATAACTCTCCGTATAAAAAGCGGATGCAACGGAAACCCGTCGCATCCGCTCAAGCTGACTGCAAAACAGGGATTGCTCCGGTGTTGCCGCATCTATCTCTTCACGGCATGTGAGTGGGGAATAAAAGTGAAAAAGTAAAACCTTCCCGAACGAAGTCCGGGAAGGTTTTTGGCTGAGGTACTAGGATTCGAACCTAGGTAATGACGGAGTCAGAGTCCGTTGCCTTACCGCTTGGCGATACCTCAATGCGCAGTATAGTATAGCACAAATTCTGTGGTTTGTCAAGGGGCTTTCTGATATTTTTTTCGATTTTCCGGATTTTATTCCAACCGGCGCCGCAAGAAATAATGCATGCGGCGCCGATCTTTTTCAAAAGGAAAAACTTACACTTTTACTCCGAAATATTCCTGCAGATCCGCGAAATCCCGTGCATCTTCTTCCGTAAAGTCCGCTTGATATGGTTTTTGCGCCGCAAGTGCTTGGATGGCAAGCGCCCGATCTACCGGCTTGGGTGCGCGATCGTGCAGAAAATGCATTGCGTTGGTATAGAAAATCTTCTCACAAAGATCCGTCGGTAGTCCCATGCCGCGATAAGTTTTGCCGCAGAATTCCCGCTCCCCGTTTTCGTCGATCATCGCTTTTGTATAGGCAAATAAATCCCGATGATACTGCGCGGTATGCGGATCGTTTGCACCGTAGGAATTGATGTCCGTACCGAAGATCATCCGATCGGCATAGCGGGCAAAAAATGCGCGTGCTTCCGGCACATGATTTCCGAAATCCGTGTACATTTCCCTGCCGGGGACCAGATCAAAGCAGACCTGCGGGTGTGCGTCCAAAAACTTTGCCGCGCGAGGCAGATCATCGGACAAAAAGTAGAAATGTGCCAATGTCAGGCGCAGATGGGGGTGCTTTGCCAGCATTTCGTCTACTTCCGCATAGATTTCTTCTTTGGACAAATAGCCGGGCGCGTCGTAGCACCGTCCGTGGTCAAGCATGTACTGCGTACACAGCGCACGCGTCCATGCGAACCCCGGATCAGCGGCATGCAGGACAAACGGAACCTGCAAGGCTTCCATCCGGTCATAAACGGGATCGAAGATCGGATCGGCGATGGAACGTCCGGTAAACTTGCGTACATCCGGCTTTTCTTCCAGACTTTTTACTCCGTCAAAGCCCATGGCAAGTCCATCTTCCAATTGTGTTACATAGTCCTGCGCGGTGGGGTGATCTTTGTGCCACAGCCCTAAAAAGGCGTAAGCCCGTCCACCCAGTGCCTCTTTGATGGCAAGCGCTTTCAGATTGGCGAAGCGGGTGTATTGGCGTTCTCTTGTGGGAATGGAAAGCAACGTCACGCTGTCCGGATGACAGGTGTCCAAAAGGCTTTTAAAATAGGTGATATTTTTCGCAATACTTGCAGTTTCACAGTCGGAATGCCAATGATTATCATGCAGTTTCATCAGAATCTCCTTAGGAAAACGGTCAGACCGCCGATTTGCTCTCAATATAGCATACGATTTATGGTTTGTCAAGCACAAGAGAAGGAATGTGAGTCAAAAGTGTTAGAAAACGCAAAGGGTAGCGCAATTGTGCAATCCTTTTACCAGTATTTGCGATCCAGCGAACGCATTTGAATGGCTTCCGCAATATGATCGGCGCGGATCTGTTCGCTGTCCGCCAGATCTGCGATGGTGCGCGCAACGCGCAGGATCCGATCATAACACCGTGCGGACAGATGCATTTGGGTGTACGCCCCGCGTAAAAGATCCTGCGATTCCGGATCCAGTACACAGAAATGCCGGATCTCCACCGCGTCCATTTGCGCATTGCAGTTTGGGTGTCGCCCTTCGCGCAAAGGATGGGATTGAAAGCGTGTAAACGCGCGTTGCCGCGCGGCATTGACGCGCGCGCGGATGTCCGCAGACGATTCCGAGGGTTCGCTTTGCGTCAGCTCTGTAAAATTCAGTGCGGGCATTTCGATCTGAATGTCAATCCGATCGAGCAAAGGACCGCTGATTTTGGACATGTATTTCTTGATCTCCTCCGGCTTACAGGTACACTTGCGCACGGTGGAGCCGAAATAACCGCATTTGCAGGGGTTCATCGCGCACACCAACATAAAGGAACAGGGAAAAGTATAGCGTCCGCCGGTTCGGGCAATGGTGATTTTGCCATCTTCCAAAGGTTGGCGCAGTACTTCCGTGACGGTTTTTGAGAATTCCGGAAGCTCGTCCAAAAACAAAACGCCGTTGTGCGCAAGGGAGATTTCCCCCGGAGCAGGGACGGTACCGCCGCCCGCCATCGACGCGGCGGAGGCAGTGTGGTGCGGGGCACGGAAAGGACGTCTCGTGACAAGCGATGTATTTTCCGGCAAAATGCCCGCAATGGAGTGGATGCGCGTGGTGTCGATGGCTTCGGTGAACGAAAGCTCCGGCAGGATGGTGGGCAAGCGTTTGGCAAGCATGCTTTTTCCGGTGCCGGGCGGACCGATCAGGAGAATATTGTGACCGCCTGCGGCGGCAATTTCCATTGCGCGGCGGGCGCGCTGTTGGCCCTTGATGTCGGAAAAATCCATGGTATCACAGGCGCGTTCGCGCACAAACGCCGAAGCGTCAAAGGTGGTCGGCGTCAAGCGCTTCTTCCCGCATAAATGCGCTGCAAGCTCCCGTACATGGTGGACGCCATAGACCGGCAGCGATCCGATCGCCGCCGCTTCCGCCGCGTTTTGCGCCGGTACATAAAGCTCACTTGCGCCTGCTTCCCGCGCCGCAAGCGCCATACAAAGGATGCCGCGCACGGGGCGAATCTCCCCCGAAAGGGAGAGTTCGCCGAGAAAACACTTTTGGGACAGCGATTCCACCTGTCCGAGGCGTCCGCTGCCGCACAGGATGCCGATCAGAATGGCAAGATCGTAAGCCGCACCTTCTTTTTTCTTATCTGCCGGTGCAAGGTTGACTGTAATCGCGCCGTCCGGAAATAGAAATCCGCTGTTTTCCATCGCGGTACGGATACGATCTTTTGCTTCGCGAATGGCGGCGTCCGGTAATCCGACCAAATTGAATTCCGGCAGTTTATCCTGTACGCTGGTTTCTACCGTTACCGGAAATCCGTCAACGCCGGCAAGTCCGCAGGACAGTAAAGTGGCAAGCATGAAAATCTCCTCCCAAAGCAGAAAATAAAACGAAGCAACGCAAATCCCAAAGTGCGTGCGGCAGGGCAATGCACGAAAAAACGGAGTATCTCAAACACAAGAACCTGTGTTTACGCGTCAGCAGGCACTTGCGCGATCGTACGCAATCAGACGGCGAATGCTTTCCACCGCAGTGGAAAGCAGGGGGGACAGGTCTTTGTGCTGTTGACGGGCTTTCTGTTCGCCGGGCGCGGCAAGCTCCTGATTCCACAGCGTTTCCAAGATCGCGCCCACGCGCAGATGCCGCACGGCGGCGACGGTGAACAAGGTGGCGCATTCCATTTCGCTTGCCAAAACCCCAAGCCGCTTCCAAGCCTCCCATTTTTCAAGCAGTGCGGAAGCGGTTGGCATGGAGCTTGGCGCATGCTGTCCGTAAAAGGAATCTTTGCTTTGGATCACGCCGATGTGATGCCGATACCCTTTGTCGCGCGCGGTGTCGGCAAGCATGCGGAGTACAGTGAAATCCGCGACGGCGGGGAATTCTCGCGGCGCGTATTCCGCGCTGGTGCCGTCCTGTCGGACGGCGGCACTGGCAAGAATCAGATCTCCTGCCTGTACGCACGGTTGGATCCCGCCGCAGGTGCCGATACGCAGGAGCGTGTGCGCACCGAGCGCGTGCAGTTCCTCCACGGCGATGGCGGTGCTCGGACCACCGATGCCGGTCGAGCAAACGCTCACCTGTTCCCCGCAAAGCGATCCGGTATAAGTGACAAATTCGCGATTCTGCGCGATTTTCTGCGGGTGATCGAGCAGTGCGGCAATCGTTTCACAGCGGCCGGGATCGCCCGGAAGCAGGACATAGCCACCGATATCGCCCTCTTTGCAGGCAAGATGCATTTGTTCGCTCATTTTGATCTCCTTTGCAGATCCGCGTGGGAAAAGCCGAACGGATAAAGCTGTTCCAAAGTGACGATCTGATACTCTTTTTCCGAAATGGCTAAGATCACCGGAAAATACGGTGCGCAAAATTCCGCCATTACCTGACGGCAGATGCCGCAGGGCGTGCAGAATTCCGTCGGTTCTTCTTTTTCCCTGCCGCCGATCAAAGCAAGCGCGGCAAAGGTATGGTGCCCTGCGCTTACCGCCGCGGCAAATGCCGCACGTTCCGCGCAGATACCGGCGGAGAAGGACGCGTTTTCCTGATTGCATCCGCCAAAGACAGAATAGCCGTCTGCGCATAACAGCGCCGCGCCTACCGTGAAATGGGAATAGGGCGCGTAAGCATTTTGCCGCGCTTTTTTTGCGGCACGGATCAGCGGAAACGCCATCTGCTCGGAAGGGGTGGGCGGGACGGTGATCGGCGGGGGTAATTTCAACGAGAATTCGGAATCGGTCATAGAAAAGCTCCTTTCTTCTGTTTCCTTTTTAGAATCGCACAAATAGGACAAAGCGAAAACCCAGCGGGTGTATTTTTTACAAAGGCAATACCGCCGTGCCGTACAGATCGTTTGGAATGTGAAAATAAGCCGCGATGGTTTTGCCGATGTCGGCAAACGTATTCCGCACGCCGAGATTCTGCGGGGAAACGCCGGGACCGATCGTCAGCCACGGGGTGCGCTCTCTGGTATGATCGGTGCCGCAGAAGGTGGGATCACAGCCGTGGTCGCCGGTGAGCATCAGGAGGTCGTCTTTGGCAAGCGCGGCGCAGAGGGCGGGCAGACTGTCGTCAAACGCCATCATTGCGCGGGCATAGCCCTCCGGATCGCGGCGATGTCCGTAAACCGAATCAAAATCCACCAAATTGACAAAGCACAGTCCGTCGAAGGAATCGTTTTGCAAAATAGACAGGGTTTTTTGAATGCCGTCCGCATTGCTTTCGATCGGAACGGCGCGGGTGATGCCGCGCCCCGCGAAAATGTCGGGGATTTTGCCAACGCCGATGACGTCTTTCCCCGCTTCGCTGAGAACATCGCAAAGCGTTTTGCGCGGGGGCGGCAGTGCAAAATCGTGCCGCCGTGGGGTGCGGGTGAAATTTTCGGGCGCGGTGCCGACAAACGGACGGGCAATCACCCTGCCTACGCCATTGTCGCCGGTGAGCATTTCCCGCGCGATCTTGCAGGCACGATATAATTCTTCGGGCGGGATAATCTGCTCATTTGCGGCGATCTGCAATACGCTGTCGCCGGAGGTGTATACGATATAATTTCCCGTGCGCAGATGCTCCATACCGTAATCGACCAATACTTTTGTACCGGAGTAGGGCAGATTGCACAGCCAGCCGCGTCCGGTTTTGGCAAAGATTGCGTCCAACAGCGCGGGTGGAAATCCGTGCGGATAGGTGGGAAACGGCTGATCGGAACGCACCCCCGCGATTTCCCAGTGCCCGATGATGGTGTCTTTTCCGGCAGAAGCCTCGGTCATCGCGGCATATGCGCCGCTTGGTGCGGGAGAATTGCCATAGCTTTGACAGCCGTCAATGGCAAACAGCCCCGCTTTTGCAAGGTGCGGCACGGAAAAACCGGGTACGCGGGCGAGACTGCCCAGCGTACACGCCCCTACATCATGGAAAGCCGCGGCATCCGGTGCGTTCCCGATACCGAAACTGTCCAGTACAATCAGACAAATGCGCATAAAAGGCTCCTTTCCGGGGATGAACAGATCCCCTTGCCGTTCCCATTCGGATATTCCGGGCAGACACGTTGCTTTGGTGTGCCGCGACCGGATGGGAGCGCGGATTTCCCTGACAGACAGGCAAATCGTTTCTTTTGGATTTTGAATACTTGTGTCGGGTTTACACAAATTCCTCCGGATCTTCTTCGGTTGAGCCCTTTGTGATACGGGCGACGCCGGTTTCCTCTGCGGCACGGATTACTGCCTGCGCCACTGCCGGTGCTACCCGTCGATCCAAGGCAGAGGGGAGAATATTGGTTTCGCAAAGCTCCGCGTCCGGAATGAGCGCTGCAAGAGCGTAAGAAGTTGCGACTTTCATCTGTTCGTTGATGCAGGTAGCGCGGCAGTCGAGTGCACCGCGGAAGATACCGGGGAAAGCAAGCACATTATTGATTTGATTGGGATAGTCCGAACGTCCGGTTCCCACAACGCGCGCACCGGCACGCTTTGCCTGATCCGGCATGATTTCCGGTGTGGGGTTTGCCATGGGGAATACGATGGCGTCGCTTGCCATGGAAGCGACCATTTCTTCACTCACGATGCCCGGTGCAGAGACGCCGATCATCACATCCGCGTCGCGCATGGCGTCTGCAAGCGTTCCGGTCTGATGAGAGCGGTTCGTTTCTTTTGCGATCTCCATATGCGCGGGGTTTAAGTTCGGCATGCCCTCGCAGAGAATGCCGAAGCGATCGACCATCGTCAGATTCTGTACGCCGAGATGCATCAGGTGCCGTCCGATGGAAATGCCGGCTGCACCGGCGCCGTTGATGACCACGCGAATGTCTTGGATCTGCTTGCGGACCACTTTCAGCGCATTGATGAGCGCCGCACCCACGACGATTGCCGTTCCGTGCTGATCGTCGTGAAAGACCGGAATATCGCAGATTTCCTTTAACCGCCGCTCCACTTCAAAACAGCGCGGCGCACTGATGTCCTCCAAATTGATGCCGCCGAAACTGCCGGAGAGCAGATAGATCGTGCGTACCAGTTCGTCTACGTCCTTGGTCCGGATACATAGCGGAAATGCATCTACATCGGCAAATGCCTTGAACAAAGCGCATTTGCCTTCCATCACCGGCATCCCCGCTTCCGGACCGATGTCGCCCAGTCCCAAAACCGCCGTACCGTCGGTGATGACCGCGACCAGATTGTGCCGGCGCGTCAGTTGGTAGGATTTTGCCGCGTCTTTCTGAATGGCAAGACAGGGTTCCGCCACCCCGGGGGTATAGGCAAGAGAAAGGTCTTCCCGCGTTTCCACCGGACACCGGTGGATGACTTCGATCTTACCGCCCCATTGCGCGTGCTTTTTTAAAGATGCTTTCCGAATATCCATGTTTTATTCCTCCGATTCTTTCGACTGATTTCTATTTTTTTGCGTCCCGTTTTCGGTTTTGGGCAGGGCGGATTCCAGCACGCCGCGCACGCCGCCGTCCGTGTAGCCGGTCAGACGTACCGGTAAAATCTGTCCCTGTAAAGAAACGTCGGACGGAACGTGTACTTCCATAAAATGATGCGTATGTCCAACGGCTTCGCCGTCCGCAAAGGTTTCAAATAACACCGGCAACGCGGGCGCTTGCGGGGTAAGATAGGGCGCAATGCTTGCGCGGCGGGAGCGCACGTCCAGCGCCTCCAGTCGCTTTAAGCGTTCGCTTTTGACCGATTCCGGTATCTGATTCGGCATGGTTGCCGCTTCCGTGCCCGGACGGATGGAATACGGGAACAGATGCAGATGCAAAAATCCGATTTCCTGTAATACCTGATAGGAAGCTTCAAACTCCGCGTCCGTTTCGCCGGGGAACCCTACGATGATGTCGGCGGAAAACTGAACCTGCGGCATCAGACGGCGCAGATTCTGCACCCCGCTTTGCAACTGTTCAACGGAGTAGCCGCGCCGCATCCTGTGCAGAACGCTGTTACAGCCGTGTTGCACGGACAGATGAAAATGCGGCATCACCTGCGGGATCCGCGCGATTTTTTCCGCAAAAGCCGGACGCAGGGTGGCAGGATTGAGCGAACCGAGCCGGATGCGGGCAATGCCGGAGATTTTTGCTACCTGCGCCATCAGCTCTGCAAGATCATATTCGTAAGCGGAGGTTTCGATTCCGGTCAACACCACTTCCCGATAGCCGTTTGCGGCAAGTCCGGCGACTTCTGCCAGTACGTCCTCCATGGGTTTCGAGCGGACGCCGCCGCGCAGGGTGGGAATGATACAGTACGCGCACTTGCCGTTGCATCCATCTTCAATCTTTACAAAAGCGCGGGTATGTGTGGAGGAAGTGATGCGCATGGAGTCAAACGGCGCGTCTTGCAAGGACAGCGCCTCGTGCGACGGCACGCTTTCGTTGCGCAGACAGGCAAGCACGGCGCGGACAATGCCGGATTTTTCCCGATTGCCGCATAGGTAACGCACCCCTTCGATCGCACAAAGCGCTTCCGGCGCGCGTTGCGCTTCGCATCCGGTGACGAAAATTGCCGCGTCCGGATTCTGTGTGTGCGCACGGCGCACCATCTGCCGGGATTTGCGTCCGCTTTCCGCCGTCACGGAACAGGTGTTGACGATGTACACATCGCACACTTCGGAAAACGGGCGGACGATCAGTCCGTGCGCGGTCAGTTCTTCTGCAATTGCCTGACTTTCATATTGATTGACGCGGCATCCGAGCGTGCAGATGCCGACGGTGGCGACTGTGTGCATAAAATGGGTTCCTCCGCAGTTGTTTCTGCTCTTATTGTAGCATTTTTGCAGGAAAAAGTAAAGGGGATTTCCAAAATACTTATAAAAAAGCGATACGCATGGCGCAAAATCCGAAAAGCCGATGCCGCAGAGGGAAAATCGCGACTTTCTTTGCAAAATACTTGCAAACCGCAAGAAAGCGCGGTATAATAAATGCATACGCAAGGACTTCAGCCAAGGAAAAAGGAGAACGGTATGCACATTCTGACGATTGGAAAAAATGATGCGGGGCAGCGGCTGGATAAGTTTTTACGCAAAGCTTTGCCGGCTTTGCCGCAATCCATGCTGCAAAAATCCGTGCGATTGAAAAAGATCAAGGTCAACCGCAAACGTACAGAGCCGGGCTATTGCCTTTGCGAGGGAGACACGGTGGAGTTGTTCTTAAAAGAGGATTTCTTTGCGCCGGGCGCCAAAGAGGACGCGTTTATGACGCTCACCCCGCACCTGTCGATCGTGTATGAAGATGAAAATCTGCTTTTACTCAATAAACGTCCGGGATTGATCGTGCATTCGGATGATGCGGAGGAAGTGAATACGCTCATCAGCCATGTCAAAGCTTATCTCTACCGTAAGGGAGAATACGATCCGCAAGCCGAACAGTCCTTTGCGCCGTCGCTGTGCAACCGCATCGACCGCAATACGGGCGGCATCGTGATCGCGGCGAAAAATGCCAGAACCCTGCGCGTCATCAATGAAAAGATCCGGCAGAACGAACTGCGCAAATCCTATTTGTGCATCGCGCACGGCGTCTTTGCGGTCAAGGAACAAACCTTGCGCGGGTATCTGACCAAGGATGCGCAGAATAACCAGGTGACGGTCTATGAGACGAAGCCGCCGCGCCGCGATGCCAAGGAGATCATCACCCACTATCAGGTGCTTGTGCAAAAGCCTAATGAGGCGCTTGTGGAAGTTACGCTTGTGACCGGGCGGACGCATCAGATCCGCGCACATCTTGCTTCTATCGGACATCCGTTGCTTGGCGACGGAAAATATGGCGTCAACCGCGCCGACAAAGCGCGCGGGTATAAATTTCAGGCGTTGTATTCTTATCGGCTTACCTTTGCGTTCACGACGCCTGCGGAGCATTTGGATTACCTCTGCGGCAAAACTTTTTCTATTCCGAAAGAGGAGATCTGGTTTGTCAAGGACTTTGCGCCGCAGAATGAAACCGGTCAACCGATCAAGTGATCGCGCATAAACTTGTTCCCACGGAATGCCCGAAGGCAAAAAATCCGTGGGGATTTTTTTGAAACAGTTTGCAACAAAAGGGGTTCTTCTGACACTATTTGTGTGAAGGCACAAGAAAGACACCATCTGAAGGAAAGGAGCGTTCCCATGGAAGCACAGCGGCTGCCGGCACATTTCTGCGCGGCATATCTGGAAAAACTGTTTTATTTCTGCCTGAAAAAAACGGCTGACCGTGCGGAGGCGGAGGAACTTTGTCAGGACATCGCCTGTTGCGTTCTGGCGGCGCTTGCCAAAGGAACGTGCCCGACGCATTTTTCTGCGTGGGTGTGGCAGATTGCTCGCAATCGCTATGCCAAGTGGAGCAAAGCGCGTATGCGCGCGCGGGGGATGTTTACGGAGGAATCGGAAGCGTATGACGTCTGCGCAGACGAACGCTCCGTGCAGGATGCGTGTATTCAAAAGGAGGAGCTTGCGTTGCTCCGGCGGGAACTGGCATTTATTTGTACAGACTACCGGCAGATATTGACGGCGTTTTATCTGGAAAACCGATCTTCCGCGGAAATTGCGCGGAGGCTCGGTATGCCGGATGCCACAGTGCGCAGCAAGCTCTTGCGTGCCAGAAAACATTTGAAAGAAGGAATGCATATGGCAAGAACTTTCGGAAAAATGAGTTACGCACCGGAAAATATTGATTTTATAATGAATGGGATCTGCGGGAAGAACGGAGAACCGTATGATCTGCTTTGGCATTTGCTTTGTAAAAACATCTGCCTTGCGGCGTACCGCACGCCGTCCACGGCACAGGCACTCGCTATGGAGCTGGGCACAGCGCTTCCGTATTTGGAGGACGAATTGACCAAGCTGGTGCAATCCACATTGTTACGCAAAAACGGCGATCTGTATGAAACCAACTTTTTTATCGTCAGCCGGCGCGCACAGACCAGAATCTATGCGCATCTTGCTTCCATTGCAAAAGAAATGACAATGGCGATCACACAGTTATTGGATACTTGGCATGAGGCGGTGGGAGACGATTGGAATCGCTTTGCCATCCCGTGGCAGGATGCCAAATGGACGCTTTTGATGAAGGCGGCGGACGCTTTATATGACAGTACCGTGCATGCATTTCCGATTTCGGAAAGTGTGAAAACGCATCTTGGCACATGGGGGCACACCGTGCGCCCGAACGGTGGAGAGTGGGATTTACTTGGCTTGGAAAGTCCCGTCGAAAATAAGCCGGATTTTGTAGGACTGCACGGTTGCACAACTTCGCCCGATGAACGCGATTACCCGCAAATTCATTTCGGACAGTACAAATTCCAATATCATCATATCGAAGATCAAACGCCACGGCTTTTACATTACCGCGAAGGAGAAGCGTTGCTTTCGGTGGCAAAGGGGGAATGGGCGGACGTGTCGGAAGTGACACTGCATGCGCTTGTGCAGTATGGGTATCTGCGCAAAGAGGGGGATACCTATCGTCCGCAGTTCTTGGTTTGGGATTCCTCTGCACAGAAACCGTTGTGTGAAGATGCAAAACAAACGCTGCGCACGATGTTTGAAACGGCGGTATCATTGGCAAAATCGCACTACCTGGTGTGCAAAGCGCAGATCGATTGCGAGATTCCGGAGTTTTTACGGCAGGATGCTTATCAGATCGCGCATGCCTGCGCGAACATGATGGCGTTTCGCAGTGCACTGCTGACGCAGGCACTGGAAACGGGCTATCTTGCAGAAGAATCCACCGCCACTTCCGTGTTGGGGGCATACCTGATGGTGTAACGGCAATCAGGCACACAGGGCGTCCCGCCACATAAAAAAGAGACGAACCGTTTGGTTCGTCTCTTTGTATTTTTGGAAAAAGATCTTTTAGCCGAGCTTCGAGGTGTTGACCTTGATACCGGGGCCCATGGTGGATGCGATGACGCAACTCTTCATGTATTGTCCCTTAGCAGATGCCGGCTTTGCCTTGATGATGGCGCCGACGATCGTCTCAAAGTTCTCACCGAGCTTTTCCGCACCGAAAGATGCTTTGCCGATGGGGCAGTGGATGATGTTGGTCTTGTCCAGACGGTATTCGATTTTACCGGCTTTTGCTTCGGTTACCGCACGCGCCACGTCGTTTGTGACGGTACCTGCCTTCGGGTTCGGCATCAAGCCCTTCGGACCGAGCACCTTACCGAGACGACCGATCATACCCATCATATCCGGGGTAGCGATGATTACATCAAATTCGAACCAGTTGTTCTGAATTTTCTGCACATATTCTGCAGCGCCGACATAATCCGCGCCTGCTGCCTTTGCAGCTTCGACCAATTCCGGCTTGTTTGCGAATACCAAGGTACGCACGGTCTTACCGGTACCGTTGGGGAGAACGACCGCACCGCGCACCTGCTGATCTGCATGGCGGGAGTCAACGCCGAGACGAACGTGCAGTTCTACAGTTTCGTCGAATTTTGCTTTTGCGGTCTGGCAGACCAAAGCCATTGCTTCCGCAGGCTCGTAGGTCTTGTTTTTATCAATGAGTTTCGCACTCTCTTTGTACTTTTTTCCGTTCATGTTACAATCCTCCTCCGATTAGTCCTCGACCGTGATACCCATACTGCGGGCGGTTCCGGCGATCATGCTCATCGCACTCTCTAAGGAAGCGGCGTTGAGATCGGGCATCTTCTGCGTTGCGATCTGCTTGACCTGTTCTTTGGTCAGCTTTGCAACCTTGGTCTTGTTCGGAACGGCGGAAGCGGTTTCAATGCCGCAAGCCTTCTTGATCAGAACCGGTGCCGGCGGAGTTTTGGTGATGAAAGAGAACGTGCGGTCTGCGTAAACCGTGATAACGACCGGGATAATCAGTCCCATATCGTTCTTGGTGCGCTCGTTGAACTCTTTTGTGAAGTTCGGAATGCTGACGCCGTACTGACCGAGAGCCGGACCGATCGGCGGTTGGGGGGTTGCTTTTCCAGCAGGAATCTGGAGCTTAATATAACCTGAAATTTTCTTTGCCATTTCAATACACCTCCAAATGTGGTTCTATGCGAAAGAATATACAGAATTTTCTCTCTCCCACATACAAACGGCAGGCAATGCCGTAATTGCTAAAACGGTATTTTCTTTTGCCGGAGTTTTAAACTTCCAGCGCTTTGACGTCGCCTGTGTCAAGTTCCACAGGCGTTTCGCGTCCGAACATGGACGCAAGCACCTTGACTTTCTTTTTATCGTCGGAAATCTCCTGTACCGTGCCGACAAATCCGGCAAGCGGACCAACGGAGATCTTCACGCTGTCGCCGACTGCATAGCCGAGCGTAATCTCGCGTACCTTTTCCAACTTGAAAGCCGCGACTTCTTCATCGGTGAGCGGCACGGGTTTGGATCCCGGGCCGACAAATCCCGTCACGCCGCTGATGTTGCGGACCACATGCCATGTTTCGTCCGACATAATCATCTTGACTAACACATAGCTCGGCAGGATTTTCTCCTCCACCTGAATTTCTTCGTCGCCTTTTTTCTCTGTGTGGATCTCTACCGGAATGCAGGTTTCCATGATTTTGTCCTGCAAGCCGCGGTTTTCCACCAGCTTTTCAAGATTTGCTTTGACCTTGTTTTCGTAGCCTGTGTATGTGTGTGCAACATACCATTTCGGTTCGGCGATCGCGTCGCTGAAATCACTCATGACGCCTTACCCGATCAGCCCTGCGATCCAGTTCAGCAACTTGGAAAAACCGAAGTCGAGCGCGCCGGTGACGGCGGCAACCACGACCATGCAGACCAACACTACCCAAGTGTTGTTGAGTAACTGTTTCTTGCTGCACCAAACGATCTTTTTCAGTTCGCTCTTATAATCGCGGAAGAACTTTGCGATCGCACGGAAGAATTTGTTCTCTTTTTTCTTGACAGGCTTCTTGGCAGGTTGTTTCTTTGTAACTGCGTTGTTTGCCTTCTCGGCAGGAACTACCTCAGCGGGTTCTTTTTTCATCTCGTCTGCCATGGTGCTGCCTCCTTATTTCGTTTCTTTGTGCAGAGTATGCTTGCGGCAGAAACGGCAATATTTATTCATTTCAAGCCTATCCGGATTGTTTTTCTTGTTTTTCTCGGTATCATAATTTCTCTGCTTGCATTCACTGCATGCCAACGTTACTTTTACTCTCATTCGTTCGCACCTCCCGATAATATTTGGAATTCCGGCGGAATTCCTTGCTTTTTATCTCCCTCAGCGGCAAATTTTTTGCACACAAAAAAGACCTCCGCCGCAGAGGTGATACTATTATATCAGCATTTTGCTGATTTGTCAAGGGTTTTCTTTGAATTTGCGTGATTTTTTGCCTGCAAAGGCGGGATCAACGGAAATCGGCGTAACAAAGATGCATGCAGACTGTACGGGGACATCCAAACGACAGGGGAGAACGCATCGCGCGCTCCCCCCATCCCAGGAAACTTCCCGTTTTAATCTTCTTGTTTGGGAAACAGTTTGACGAAGGCTTCGTTCCCCGTGCCGACCGTCAGTGTGGAAAGCGAAAGCTCTGCCGGAACGGTCAGTGTGCGCAGTGCCGTGCAGCGCGCAAATGCATCCGCTTCTACCGTTTGCAAAGCGGCGGGTAGGGTAACGGCGGTCAGCGCCGTGCAGTCGGCAAACATTCCCTCCGGCAGAATCGTCACGCCGGATGGAATGACAAAATTTTTCAGCTTTTTGCAGGAACCGAACACATGATTTCCAAAGGATACCTGTTCTCCGTCAAATGTGACGTTCCGTAAATTTTTACAGCCGTGAAAAGCGAATTTTCCGATTTCCTTTGCAAAAGAAAGATTTGCCGTTAAAAGCCCCGTGCAGTTGAAAAAAGCAAAATCCCCGACCTTGCGCACCGAATCCGGCAACCCGATTTCGCCCAGTCCCGCCTGTTCTTCAAATGCGTGATCGGACACGGAAACGATTCCGTCCGGTACGGTGATGCCCATGCCGTCGAATACGGAGCCGACATAACGGTAGCAGACTTTGCCGATACAGAGCAGTCCCGCGGGCTGATTGGCAAACCATGCGGTATCATCCAGCGCCCGCGCGCCGAGCTCCGTCAGTGTATCGGGAAACGTGATTTCTTTCAGTTTGGTGCAGTTCTGCATGGCATACGGGCGGATCTCCGTCAGCGTCTGCGGCAGGACGAGCGGCGCGCTTCGCGCACCGGGGCAACGGAGCAGTACCGTTTGCGCCCGGTCATACAGTACGCCGTCCGCAGAGAGAAACGCCGGATTCTCTGCGTCCACGGTGAACGCGGCGAGCTTCTGACAGTAGACAAACGCGCCGTCGGCGATTTCGCGTACGCTTGCCGGAATCCCGATACGCTCGATTCTTGCGCGGAAGGAAAATGCGTTTGCCGCAATGCGGCAAACGGGCATGCCGTCCCATTGCGCGGGGATCTGCACCTGCGCTTCATTTCCGAGATAGGAGCAAAGCTCCGCGCCGTCCGCGGTTTTCCGGAACACAAACGCATAGGTCCATTTTGCGGTCAACGTGATATTTTCCGTAAGCGTCCATATGCCGTCCGTGAATTTGACATTTTCCGCATACCAACCGGCAAAGACGTAATCGGTCCGGCTCGGTGTGGGAAGCGTGTAGGACGCCCCCGTTTTGACAGCGAGGGGGGCACAGGGACTGCCGCCGGCACAGTCAAAGGAAATCTGATAAGTTTTTTCCGGCGTGGGCGGCGTCGGGGGATTTTCGGTGGTAGTGCCTGGGGAGGGTAACGTGCCGGGTGTTTCCGTTGTGGTACCTGGAGAGGGGAGCGTACCGGGCGTTTCGGTGGTGGTACCTGGAGAAGGGAGTGTACCGGGCGTTTCGGTGGTGGTACCTGGGGAAGGGAGTGTACCGGGTGTCTCGGTCGTAGTACCGGATCCGGATGGTGTGACGATTTGCGCTGTGGTACTGCTTTCGGATGGTGTGGGATCCTTTGCGCAGGCGGTAGCGAGGGACAGAATGCCCAAGGAAAGAAGCAGTGCGCCGAGCCGCATCCCAAAGCGGCGCTTATTGGATGAATTCAAATTCGAAATCATAGATACTGACGGTATCGCCGTCTTTCACTCCTTTGGCTTCCAAAGCCGCGATCACGCCGCTTTTGCGAAGGACGCGCTGGAAGTACATCAAAGATTCCCGATCTTCAAAATTGACCGAGCCCATCATACGGAACAGCCATTCTCCCTCCACCACATATACGCCGTTGACATTCTGAATGGTCACGCTGTGATCTTCCTTGTCAAAGGCTTCCTCTGCGGGAAGTTCTTCGGATTCATATTTGGTCAGCGGCGGCAGGGTGTCAAGCGTTTGGGAGATGAGATGCACCAGGTCACGGATATGTTCGCCGCTTGCGGCGGAAAGATAGAGCAAATCATAGCCCTGCGCTTTGACGCAGGCTTCAAAATGGGAAAGATCCGTGTCGGGCGGCAGTGCGTCCGCCTTGTTCGCCGCAATGATCTGCGGGCGTGCGGCAAGCTCCGGACTGTATTTTTCCAGTTCGTCGTTGATGAGAGAAATATCCATCAGCGGATCGCGCCCCTCACTGCCCGAAATGTCTACGACATGCACCAACAGCCGGCAGCGATCCACATGTCGCAAAAAGTTGTGTCCCAAACCCGCGCCGTCCGAAGCGCCCTCGATCAGTCCGGGAATATCCGCTACGACAAATCCCTTCCCGTCGCCGACCTTGACCACACCGAGATTCGGAGAGAGGGTGGTGAAGTGGTAGTTTGCGATCTTGGGGTGCGCGTCGCTGATCCTGGAAAGAATGGTAGATTTGCCGACGTTCGGCAGTCCGATCAGTCCGACGTCCGCCAGCATTTTCAGCTCAAAGATGACTTCTTTTTCTTCCCCCGTCATGCCACTGCGCGCAAAGCGCGGGATCTGCCGTGTGGGGGTGGCAAAATGCCGGTTGCCCCAACCGCCTCTGCCGCCGCGGCAGAGGATAAACGGCTCGCAGTCGGACATATCTTTGATGATCTTGCCGCTTGCCGCGTCCCGTACCACTGTGCCGGGCGGCACGGGCAGAATGGTGTCCGGCGCCGTTGCCCCGTGAAATTTCGCGCCTGCACCGTTGCCGCCGTTCTGCGCGACGAACTTCCGTCGGTTTTTATAGTCGAGCAACGTATTGGTGCCTTCATCGATGACCAGTACGATATTGCCGCCGTTGCCGCCGTCGCCGCCATCCGGACCGCCTTGCGCGACATACTTTTCCCGGCGGAAGGATACGGCGCCGTTGCCGCCGTTGCCGGCTTTCGCATAAATTTTTACATAATCAATTAACATGTTGACCTCCTGCGGAAATCCTGCGTTGTGTGATGGTTGAGTGTTACGTTTCGGAAAGCATGGACAGAAATTGCGACTCGTCTAAAATCGTAACGCCGAGCGTTTCTGCTTTGGCGAGCTTACTGCCGGCTTCCGCGCCTGCCAGAACATAGGTGGTTTTTTTGGAGACGGAGGAGCTGACCTTGCCGCCGTTTTGCGTGATCTTGGCGGACGCTTCCTCCCGTGTCATGGTGGGGAGCGTACCGGTCAGTACAAACGTCATGCCCGCGAAGCGTTCGGACAGCTTTTCCGCCTGTTTGATCGTCATTTCGACGCCGCAGGCGGCGAGTGCGTCTATCAGCGCACGCGTTTGCGGCAGAGCGAAGAATTCCACGATGTTTTCGGCGCAGATGGCGCCGATGTCGCTCACGGCGGTAAGTTCTTCCTCCGTTAAAGTGAAAAACCGTTCCATATCCCCGAATTGCTGAGCCAGTGCCTGCGCCGCTTTCACGCCGATCTGCCGGATACCGAGTGCGTAGAGTAGGCGCGCCAGTCCGCGATGTTTGGACGCTTCCAGCGCCGCAAGGAGATTGGCCGCGGATTTTTCGCCCATGCGTTCCAGCCCGACAAGCTGTTCTGCCGTCAGAACATACAGATCGGACACCTGCCGGACCAGTCCCGCGTCCCGCAGAGCATGGAGCAGAGCCGGTCCCAGTCCGTCAATATCCATGGCGTCCTTGGAGGCAAAATGGATCAGGTTCCGGATCAGTTGCGCGGGGCAGGAGGCGTTCGGACAGCGTGTCGCCGCTTCCTCATCCCGCACGACCGCGGCGCCGCAGGCGGGACAATACTGCGGCATGACAAACGGCACGCTGTCCGCCGGGCGTAATGCCGGATTGACAGAAACGATCTCCGGGATAATATCGCCCGCTTTCTGCACCACCACAGTGTCTCCGATCCGAATGTCCCGTTCCCGAATAAAATCTGCATTGTGCAGGGTAGCCCGACTGACGCTGGTTCCGGCAAGCCGCACCGGTTCCAGCACCGCAAGCGGGGTGAGTACGCCCGTGCGTCCGACGTTGATGAGAATGTCTGTGAGCTTGGTTTCTTTCTGTTCGGGCGGGAATTTGTATGCCACTGCCCATTTCGGGGTGGAGGCGGTTTCTCCGAGTTGTGTGCGTAGCGCAAGCTCGTTGACTTTGATTACCACGCCGTCGATGTCATAGGCAAGGGTGTCGCGCAGTTTCCCGATTTCTTCAATCTGTGCGATGATCTCCTCCGGTGTGCGTAAGGTTTTGCGTAAGGCAAGGGTTTTGAAACCTTGCGTGTCTAAGAACGCGAGACTTTCATCATGCCTTGTGAAGGTGTGATCGGATGCCTGTACGTTGAAAACAAAAATATCCAGCTTCCGTTTTGCGGTGACTTTCGGATCCAACTGCCGCAAAGAGCCGGCGGCGGCGTTGCGGGGATTGGCAAACGGCGGTTCCTCCGCTTCCTCCCGCGCACGGTTGAGCGCGTAGAACTGTTCGCGCGGCATATAGACCTCTCCACGTACCTCCAAATGTCCCTGTTCCGGAATGGTAAGCGGAATGGAAGCGATCGTGCGCAGATTCTGTGTGACATTTTCTCCGGTAAACCCGTCGCCGCGGGTGGAACCGATAATCAGTTGCCCGTTGTCATAAACCAAGGAAACGGACAGACCGTCGATTTTGCATTCGACGGAGTAGGTTGCGGCGGGTGCCTCCGCCGCGGTCTTCTGCAAAAAATCCCGTAGTTCCGCAAAGGAAAATACATCCCGCAAGCTCCCCATCGGTACGGTGTGTGTGACTTTTTCAAACTTGTCCGACGCTTTGCCGCCTACCCGTTTGGTGGGAGAATTCGGATCGTCGTATTCCGGATGCGCTTCTTCTAAGGCGACCAGTTCGTAGAACATCCGGTCGTATTCAAAATCGGAGATCTCCGGCGCGTCCTCCACATAATATTTGCGGCTGTGATACGCAAGTTCCTTGCGTAAGGTCTGTATCCGCTCCAAGATGGCATCCATGCGCGCATCCTCCTCATGGTGAAATCTTTGTACAGCTTAGTATACCACAAAAAACGGCGGGATGCAAGCGTTTTCCCGAAAAAGACTGCGATGGCGTTTGCCCGCGGCGGATCGGGAAGGCTGTGTGCTCAGACGGTGCGAAAAGATTTGCGCAGAACGGCGGGGGGGGCGGAC